>Ga0315281_10006133_pt1 | contig 17141 bp, 16 predicted proteins | sample YL17G07_0_MG_FD_204540 | JGI IMG/M metagenome (GOLD analysis project Ga0315281, IMG submission 204540) | Sediment microbial communities from Yellowstone Lake, YNP, Wyoming, USA - YL17G07_0 | ecosystem: Environmental > Aquatic > Freshwater > Lake > Sediment | place: USA: Wyoming | collected...
GTCCTGAACGAAGGCTCTGCGGAGTGAAGGACCTTGCCTCTTCGGTTTCATATTACGCTCAACCTTTGAAGGGGATTTCTTTCAAAAGGTCCTTCGCTTCGCTCAGGACGACAATGTTGTGAATCATTTTTGCGTTCAAATCATCCTCTCGCTCAAATCCGCCCATTCTGGATTGACCTTCTCCACCAGTTCGATCTTCTTTGCGCGCAACCAGCCCTTTATCTGCTTCTCGCGTCTCAACGCCTCTGTTACTTGCGCGAAGCGTTCAAAGTAAATCAGCTTCGTGATATTGTATTGTTTCGTGAATCCTTCCACGATTTTCAATTGATGCCCTGTTACCCGCCGCGCCAAATTACTGGTCATGCCGGTATAAAGGACGGTATCGCCGGGGTTGGTCATAATGTACACATAGTATGTTTTCCGAATTCTCGCGGCCATTAAATCACGTTAAGAGTAAGATAAAGGTCCTTCGCGGCGCTTCGCTTGCTCAGGACGACAATGTTGTAGCGCGCGTTATAACTCGCAAGCCGCGCATTTGTCGTCCTGAACGTAGGCTCTGCGGAGTGAAGGACCTTGCCTCTTCGATTTCATATTACGCTCGAATTTTTGAACGGGATTTTTTTAACAAGGTCCTTCGCTACGCTCAGGACGACAATGTTGCGGCTCATCGTTGCGCGTCCCCACCTACCCCTCCATCGGCTTATAGATGTCGTTTATGTCTACGTTGCGGAACCGCTCCCACTTCACGCTCATCGCCGTGAGCCGGAGCAGGTATTCCGTCATCTCCCCTCCGCCTTCCTTGACGATGCGCTTTACGTCTTTTTTGATCGCCTTTAGCGCCTTGGAGGGATGGGGGCATATCCCGTTCGTCAGGTACCACGCCTCCCCCGCTTTGAACGCCCGCCCGCTGAACAGGTCCCCCTTGCGGAAAGACGGGGATTTCTCCTCGTCCATGACGACTATATTCTTGTTCTGCCGCAGGGCGGTCAGTTTCATCTGCCCGTCTTCGGACCATTTGACCGTGAAAACGTCGCGCCAATGTTTTCCCAGCGCTTCGAGCGCCTCGTTTTCTTCCGGCGTCCCGCCCGTCCCCAACTCGTCAACGTATATCTGGTAAATCGTCCTGCCGTCGTCGCCGATAGCGTCGAATATCAGCCACTCCATGAAAAAGAGCATCCGCGTCTCGTAGAACTTGTCGTCCTCGTGTATCCCGCCCACGATGAGGTCGTAATTATTCCTGCATTTGATGGCGAAGTTCCCGAACCGGGGCAATGACGCGAACTTCGTAAGGCCGTCAAGCGCAAGCTTGCAAAGCGGTTGAGGGCTTTTCATGCGACAGCTTCCATAAGGTCTGCGAACCTTTCAAAAAGGTATGACGAGTCGCGCGGGCCAGGCCCGGCTTCCGGATGGTACTGGACGGAGAAGACCGGGGCCGACGTAAGCCGTACGCCTTCCACGGTGTTATCGTTCAGGTTCACGTGCGTCACCTCCATATTGGAGGGAAGAGTGGCCGGGTCTACGGAGAAGTTGTGGTTCTGCGCCGTGATCTCCACTTTGCGCGTCGAAAGGTCCATCACCGGCTGGTTGCCGCCGTGATGGCCGAACTTGAGTTTGTACGTCTTGGCGCCCAAAGCAAGGCAAAGTATCTGGTGGCCGAGGCATATCCCGAAAACCGGTTTTTTACCCACCAGCCCTTTAACCGTCTGCGCCGCATAAGGCGCCGCTGATGGGTCGCCGGGGCCGTTGCTCAAAAACACGCCGTCGGGGTTGAAAACGAGTATATCCTCTGCGGACATGGTTGCGGGAACGACCGTCACATCACACCCGATATTCACAAGATTCCTTAAAATGTTCGTTTTTATCCCCATGTCCAGCGCAACCACCTTGAACCTGGCTGGTTTCTTAAGTGGCGCAAAACCCGACCCAAGCTTCCATAATCCGGAATCCCACTTGTAAGCCCCGGCGCATGTAACCTTGGCCACAAGGTCCAGCCCGTCCAGCGTCGCAAGGTTCACAGCCTTCTCCCGGAGTTTGCCCACGTCCATCTCTGTGGAGCTTATCAGCCCCGGCATGGAGCCGTGCTGGCGCAGGTGTCGCGTCAAGGCGCGGGTGTCCACTCCCTGTATTCCCACAACGCCCATCCCTTTTAGATAATCCCCAAGAGGCAGGGCGCAACGGAAGTTGGAAGCGATGGCGCTTGCCTCCTTTATGATGAACCCGTTGGCGAAAACGCCGCGTGATTCCACATCCTCCGTGTTGACGCCGTAATTGCCGATGAGCGGATAGGTCATCGTTACCATCTGGCCCGAATATGACGGGTCTGTGAGAATCTCCTGATAACCCATCAGCGATGTGTTGAACACCACCTCGCCGGAGGTTTCCCCAATCGCTCCCAGCGGTTTGCCTTTAAAAACCCTGCCGTCTTTTAAAACCAGATAAGCCGTCTTCATCAACCTTCAAACTCGTAAACAACTTTGCCTTTTACTATTGTCACAACGGCGCGGCCTTTCATCTTCCACCCGGCGAAAGGGGTGTTCCGGCCTTTGGACTTGAACCGGGATGGTTCCACCGTCCACTCCGCATCCGGGTCTATGATCGTAACATCCGCCACCGCGCCCGGTTCCAATGTCCCGCGCTTGACCCCTATCACCCTCGCAGGATTAAGCGACATCGTCTCGATAAGCCGCATTGGCGTCAAAACCCCTTCCCGCACAAGGTTCAGGCTTAACGGCAAAGCCGTCTCCAGCCCGACTATCCCAAAAAGGGCGTTGTCGAACTCCACCTCCTTTTCCGCAATCCCGTGGGGGGCGTGGTCGCTGGCGATACAGTCTATCGCGCCATCCGCAAGCCCTTGTTTTATCGCGTCCACATCCCCTTTTTCGCGCAGTGGCGGAGCCATCTTCGCGTTTGTGTCGTATTTTCTCACAGCTTCGTCTGTCAGCGTGAAATGGTGAGGCGCGGCTTCTGCCGTCACTTTAACCCCATGCGCCTTGGCCTGGCGGATGATCTCCACCGACCCCGCAGTGGAAACGTGGGCGAAATGGATATGCTGTCCCGTGTATTCCGCCAACAATACGTCCCGCGCGATTATTGTCTCCTCGGCGATCCTCGGATTGCCGGCAAGCCCAAGCTCTGTGGAAACAAGGCCTTCGTTCATCACGCCGTTCTGTTTAAGATGGGTGTCTTCCGCATGTTCGATCACCGGCAGGCCGAACATCCCAGCGTACTCCAGCGCCGCGCGGAGCGTGGAGGGGTTCATCACGCAATGCCCGTCGTCGGAGAGCGCCACCACTCCGGCCTCCGCCATCTCCGCTATGTCCGCCAACGACTCCCCCTTCAACCCATGCGTCACGGCGCCGATCGGGAAAACGTTCACCATACCCTTCGATTTCGCCACGCCCTTTATATAATCCGTGACCGAGGCGCAGTCGTTGACTGGGCTTGTGTTCGCCATGCACGCTACGGATGTAAACCCACCTGCCGCCGCAGAATGTGTCCCGGTCTCTATCGTCTCCTTATATTCATACCCCGGCTCCCTTAAATGGACATGAATGTCCAAAAGACCCGGTGTAACCCATTTGCCCTTAGCGTCAATGACCTTGGCGCTCTCGGCCTGGATATTCTTTTCAATAATTGAAATTTCTCCGCCGTCAATAAGGACATCGCGCACGGCATCAACCCCGCTGGCGGGATCAATCACCCTTCCTCCCTTTATCAGAAGTTTTGACATGAGCTATATTTCAAATATTGAATTGTTTTTTATCTTCATAATCATATATATATCAATTCGTTTCCTGCAATCCGCCACCAAGCAATAGATATAGTATGGCCATTCTAACCGCCACGCCATTGGTCACCTGATCCAGTATGACCGACCACGGCCCATCCGCCACTTCGGGGGAGATTTCGACCCCCCTGTTGATCGGGCCGGGATGCATTACGATAACTCCTTTAGCGGCATGTTTCAACGTATCGGAGGTCAGGCAGTAGAGCTTGGAATACTCCCGCAGGTTGGGAAACTTTTTCTCGTTCAGCCTCTCCGACTGGATGCGTAGCATCATCACCACATCAGCCCCGGTAACTGCCTCCTTTAAAGAAGTTGTCACCCTATCAGCCATATTTTCTATATACTTTGGCAATAAAGTGGCAGGCCCGCACACGGTAATGTTGATACCTAACTTACGCATTATTAACATATTAGACCTGGCGACCCGGCTGTTTAAAATATCTCCAATAATTGAAATATTTAGTTTATCGAAGGACTTTTTAGCTTCCAGTATCGTAAACAAATCCAGCAAGCTTTGGCTGGGGTGTTCATGCCGCCCATCCCCTGCGTTTACAACGGGGCAGGCGATCCATTTGGAGACGATGTAAGGAGCGCCGGAGAACGGGCTACGCAGGACGATAAGGTCTGGTTTCATTGCGGTCAGGTTATTCACCATATCCTTAAGAGACTCTCCTTTTGACACGGAAGAGCCGGACGCGCTTATATTGACCACATCTGCGGAGAGGCGTTTGCCTGCGATTTCGAAGCTGGTGCGGGTGCGGGTGGAAGGTTCCATGAACAGGTTGATCACCGTTTTGCCCCTCAGCACGGGTATCTTTTTTATATCGCGTTCGGAGACTTCTTTCATTGCGCTGGTGGCGGTCATTATCTTTTGGACATCCTCAACCGACACGTCCGACATGGAGACAAGGCGCCGTCTCGACAGGCTTTTATCCGTCATAGGGCTATGTCCGGAATACTGGATCCAAGCCCGCTGATCACGATATCCTTCCCGTCGCATTCCCGGAAGCGGACGCGGATCTTCTCCACATACTGCGTCGGGACGCTTTTCCCGCAATAATCGGGGCGGATGGGCAATTCCCTGTGTCCCCGGTCTATCAGCGCGGCAAGCTGGACGGCCCTGGGCCGGCCCAGGTCGAAAAGGCCGGTGATGGCCGCGTTGATGGTGCGCCCGGTGAAGAGCACATCGTCCACCAGCAGGACGACTTTGTCCGTGACGGAGAACGATATCTCGGTCTTTTTGGCGGAAAGGGCCGCGCCCCTGCTATGAAAATCGTCCCGGTACAGCGTGGCGTCCAGACTGCCTGTCGGGATGTCGGCCTCGGTTATCTTTTTGAGCTCTTTGGCCAGCCGCCCGGCCAGGACCGCCCCGCGTGTGAGGATGCCGACGATGACAAGGTCGTCAATATCCTTGTTGCGCTCCACTATCTCGTGCGCCATCCGCATTATGGTCTGGCGCATCCTGGTGGGCGTCATGATGACGCTGGCGTCCGCGTCCTCGTTTATGCTTTTATGATCCTGTTGAGACACTATTTTATCCCGAACCTGTGCTTGATAAACTGGAGAGCCGCGAAATATGGCCACCGTCCCGCAAGGCTTGACGGCCGGAATGGCTCGTCATGGAAGACTCGTCCCAAAAGGACGGATACGGCGCGAGAACCTTTTCTCAATCGGATGAAACCTCTCAAAGCCTCGGCGGTCTTTTTAGCCTCACGGGACTATTTTAAAGACTCAGCCTCCGGTTGAAAACTCTAACAGAACCTCCTTTGCCTTCGCAACAACAATCGTGGCGTTTGTTGGTTTGGCGCGTAAAATTGTGATAAAGTTGAGCCAATGAACTTCGAATGGGACAGGGAAAAGAAAAAGAAAAACCTCCAAAAACACAAAGTGTCATTTGATGAGGCCATGACGGTGTTTTATGACCCGTTATCGGCGACTTTTAATGACCCAGCCCACTCGGTGGACGAGCAAAGGTTTATAACCGTTGGCTACTCGACTCGTGGGAGTTTGTTTGTGATTTCACATACGCAGAGGGGCAAAACCATACGCATTATCAGCGCTCGTCATGCAACCGCGCATGAAAGGAAACGACATGAAAGCTAAAGAGAAAAAAGTTGCCGATGAGTTGCGCCCTGAATACAGCTTTGATTATTCCAAAGCTGTCCGTGGCAAGTATTGCAAACGGATTTTAAAGGAAGGCGCCAACGTCGTAATGCTTGAGCCGGATGTGGCCAGGGCGTTTGCCGATTCAGCGGCGGTAAATGACGCCTTGCGGTCATTGCTTGATTTGACGAAGACGACACAACGCCTGACAAAACACGCAAGTGGCCGGGCGATTTCCCGCCGCTGAGATTCAGGGTTTTCCCGTTTGCCGGGGCGTTCTTCACCCCGCTGTCCTGACGCTTCCGTAAAACCGAACGTCCTTTGCCTTCGCAACAACAATCGTGGCGTTTGTTCTTGTTGGCTCTTGCGTATAGGGTTATAATCTGCCTGTAACTGACCTGTTTCGTTACCCTTTACTCTGGACGCCATGCTACGCAACTTAAGCTGTCTTGTGGTGGAAGACTCCAACGCCGTACGGCTCTACATCGCTTCCATTCTCAGGAATCAGTTGAATTGCAAAACCATACACCAGGCATCAAACGCCAGGGACGCTTTGCGGCTCATCGAGTCCGGCGCGAAAGTGGACTGGATATTCAGCGACTGGGAAATGCCGGTGATGAACGGCGACGAGTTCCTTATGAAAATCAGGGATAATCCGGCGACATCAAAAATCCCTTTCATCATGATAACCGCCCGCAACGACAAAAGCTCGCTTATCGCCGCGGCGCAGGCGGGGGTTACGGACTATCTGGTAAAGCCTTTCACCGCCAGCATACTGATGACCAAGGTGCGGCGGATATACGCCTCCCTCGAACGCAGGGCGATGGAGCGGTTCCTGGCCCATTCCAGCAACAAGGTGGAGGTGGCCTTTGCCGGCCCCAAAAAGTTCTCCGGCGCGTTGATAAGCGTTTCCATGAGCGGTTGCCTTATCATCACATCGCTTTTCAAAGGTAGCGACATTTGCGTCCATGACTCGGCGGAGATCAGCATTGCCGATGGGGAAGAAACCCTCGTCATCAAAGGCGAGCTTTTGCGGATCGAAAATTACAGGGACACCCCCACGCCCCGGCTGATGTTGCAGAGCGCCTTTCAGTTTACCGAGGTGGACGACGCCAACCGGGAGAAACTAAAAACCATGGTCACACACCTTTCCTCCCTCGGCGACAAGAAAGGGGAGGAAGTTTTCGAGGAAGAGGGGTAGGACCAAGCCTCTCTATTCCCACTTCGGCGCAAACAGTGTCGAGACCAGAAAAAACCCGGACGCCGATAGCGCGATAGCCGCGCCGGAGGCGATGTCGAACCTGTATGACAACGTCAACCCAAGTATCACCGACACTAACGAACACGCGATGGCGATCGGGAACTGCACCCTGTAATTGCCAGCCAGTTGATACGCCACCGCTCCGGGTATCACAAGTAACGCGGATACCAGCAGGGCGCCAAGTAGCTTGATAGAAACCACAACCGCCGCCGCGATAAGCGTAAGTAACACATCCTGTAACCTGTCCACATTCACGCCGCACACCCTGGCCCATTCTTCGTCGAAACAATAGACCTGGAACTCTTTATAAAAATATGTCATCAGCGCCGCCGTCACCGCCAATGCCCCCGCCGCCAGAAAAAGGTCCTCCTGCGAGACGGACAGGATGGAGCCGAACAGGTACGAAAATAAATCTATCGAGTATCCCCTCATCAACCCCAGGCAGACCACGCCCACCGCCATTGAAGCGGCGAACACGACCCCCACGCTTATGTCCTCGTGTATCCTCCCGCGTCTCGACAGCCAGCCTATCAGCAAGGCTATCGTCACCGAGAAGACAAGCGCCGAATAGGTCAGGTCAACGCCAAGAAGCGCGCCTATCGCAATCCCGCCGAACGCGGAGTGGGATATCCCGGCGCCCATGAACGAAAGTTTTTTGAGCGCGACGATCACTGAAAGGGTCGCCAACAGCGTTCCGATCAGAATCCCCGCGATGAACGCGCGGGCCATGAACTCGTGAGAGAGCATCTCAACCATCCTTGCGCTCCTCGTGGGTGTGATGCCCCACCACCCTGTGAGGCGCGGAATGGCCGTGGAGCAGTATCTCCGCTTCGCATCCATACGCCTCGCCGATCAGCCCTTTCCCGGCCGCATCTCCCGGCGCGCCGTGGCTGTACACTTTCTGGTTGATGCAGATCAGGTCATCGGCCTGGCTGGTTATCACGCCTATATCGTGGCTGACCAGAAGTATGGTCATCCCCAAGTCTTTTTTGAGTTGGTGAAGTAACTGGTAAAAGCTGTCCTGCGAGGGGGCGTCCACCCCGGTGGTAGGCTCGTCAAGAAGTAACAGGCGGGGCCGGGAGCAGAGCGCGCGGGCTATCAACGCTTTTTGCCTTTCCCCGCCGGAGAGGGCGCCGAACCTTTTTTTGGCCAAGTCCCCTATATTCACGCGGCTCATGGCCTCTTCGGCCGCTCTCCTGTCTTCCAATCCGGGAAACCTGCCAGCGCCCAGCAGTCCGTACCTGCCCATCATCACCACCTCTTCCACCTGCACGGGGAAATTGCTTTCCACCTTGGCTAGTTGGGGAACATAGCCGATCAGGTTGTGCGCTTTTCCGGGCGGATGCCCAAATACGCTAACCCGTCCGGCGTCGGGTTTGACAAGTCCCACCAGCGTCTTCAGCAAAGTCGTCTTTCCCGCGCCGTTGGGGCCTATGAGGCCGGTTATCGTTTCCGCCTCTATTTTAAGGCTGACGTTGTCGAGGGCGGCGACTCCCCGGAATAACACGGTGACGTTTTCCATCTCGGCGACATGCGGGACGCTCATGCGCGGTTTTCCCGGATGAACTTCCCGGTCTCCGGGCGCCAGGTGAAGATAGCGATATCCCTCACCTCGCCCTCATAAACGGATATCACCACATGGCTTGTGTCCGGGAACGACGGTTCGTCCGTGCCAGCCCACATGGAAGCCCTGTGATCCTCCGCAGACCAATACGCGTCGTGATTGGGGTGGGAGTGATAGAACCCGATTACTTCAAGCCCCTGTGCAGACGCCGCATCGAAAGCGGATTTTAAATCCTTTGGGTCCATGTAATACCCTGTATCCGCATCTCTGGTATATAGGTGTGGGTACTGTTCCTTCAACTGCCGCTGGATGTTGGCGCAGGGCCGAACCTCGTTCCGGGACGGGTCGGACGGGTCGCCCAAAATCACGCCACAACATTCATCGGGGAACTCCCTTTTCGCATGATCGCTCATGATGATGATGTCGCTGGGGTTAAGAACGAGCATTGTTTCCGTATAATGTCATTTAAAAGTCCAGATTCCAGATTATATAGCAGATAGAGGGAAGGACAGAATCAAAGCTCTCTTTAGCGAAGGGTATCTGCGCATCAAGCATGTCCATCAGATAAACACCTTCTGACAGAGCCATTGGCCTGATGCTATAATCGTTTGGATTAAAATGTCGAAATCAACCGTCATCGGAAACGCTTTCACCCACAGCAAAACGCGCCTCATGTGGGTCTTTCTATTTTTTTGCGCGCTGGGGCTCGTCTACTCGTGGCCGCTGGCCCTGCATCTGTTCGATGGGATACCCTACGGCTACGACGCCAACCCGTTATACGCCACCGTCCGGCTGTACGAGGGCGATCACTTGCAGAACTATTACCACATGGGACTCCTTAAACACGCCGCCACCGGCCACATCCCATGGTTCACAAACCCGCTGGAATTTGCCGCAGGTGGCGAGTCTGGCCGCGTTTTCACATACGGCCTGCCGCTTTCGCTTCTCACCTTGCCGGTCGCATTTTATTCGATGTCGCTGGCATATGACCTGCTCATGATTCTCTCTTTCGGGTTTGCCGGCGTTTCCATGTACATGTGGGGAAGCTGGCTTACAGACAGCCGCTGGGGGGGGCTTGTGGCCGCTCTTATTTTCAACTTTTTCCCGATCCGCTTGGTGGAGATGTTCGGCGGGCATCCTTCGGGATTCGTTGCATTCCTGTTCCCGTTGACCCTTTACTTCTTTGACCAGGCCGTCCAACGGCGGTCTGCGAAAGATGGAGCCATCGCAGGCGTTTTGGCGTTCATCTCGGCGTTCCAGTATCTCTATCTTTCTTATTACCTGCTTATGTTCCTCATGGTTTACATTCCGTGGAGGCTGATTCCGGCGCTTGGGCGGCCTTTGCCTGCGGAAGGGGCGTGGGGGAATATGCGGCGTCTGGCTATCGCCGGGACACCGTTTGTTTTGGGCGTCGCCGCGTCACTGTGGTGGATGGTTCATCTTAAGCGGATGATAAGCCGCTCCACGTTCGCCCAAGGCAGGAGCGTGGACGAGGTGAACCAGTTCTCCTCACCTATTGCGGCTATGTGGGACACAAGCCACGGCTGGCAGGTATACGCGGGCGTTGCGCTGGCGGGCGCCGTTTTCGGGCTGGTGTACAGCGCATCGGCCTTCAAACGCCAAGAACGCGCCAAGTGGGACATCCTTTTGTTCATAGCCGTATTCGCGGTTTCCTACATACTGGCGTTCGGTTTCACGCTGGACCGCTATGTGCCGCTCTACTCATTGTTCTACAAGTATTTCCCATACTTCAACCTTTCGCGGAATCCGGCGAAGATCATGATAATCGCCATGCCTATGCTCTCGCTGTTAGGTGGATACATGGTGGCCTGGCTTCTGCGGGACGGCCCAAGTCGAAAGTTGGGCGCAGTTATGGCGGCGGGTTTCGCGCTGGCGGTGGCTGTGAACTTTCACCCGAAAAAGGCGGTGGGGGTGTGCCTGCTTGACGAGGGGAACGAAGTTTACGCGTTTTTGGCGGCCCAGAAGGGGGGGGGACCGATCCTTAACCTGCCCGTGTGGCCCGGCGAAAGCTCATGGGAATCAATCTACGAGTATTACGCCGTCCAAAGCGGTGTGCCCATGATAAACGGATATTCCCCCGTCGTGGAGAAGGATCACGTCGAGAAGGTCTTCTGGCCGCTGTTTCCCATGAACACAGGAGACGTGGCGGAAACCCAACACCGGCGTCTCAAAGAGCTGGGAGTGAGTTTTGTGGTCTTTCACGCCGATGCGTTTCCCCAAAAAGTCTCCCCGTATTCCTATCATTTTACGCTGGAGCGGCTAAAACGCTCGCCATACCTTTCACTGGTAAGGGCCGACGACCCGTTGTGGGTGTTCGCTGTGCGGGACAAAGCCGCGCTTGGCCCGGTTCAAAACGTGGTGTCGCAGATGGGGCTTCTGTTCCAGATGGAAAATCTGCCCAATATAAAGGGCAAAAAGGTCAAAGACGCTCAGGCTGTAAACGGGTTTGCGTTGGTCGGCGCGGGCGCAAGCCCGGCGCAGAGGGGTGACATTCTCAATGCGGGGCCATACATCACCCTTCCCAGCGGCAGGTATGCGGTCACGTTCCGCGTGAAGGTTTCGGACACAACCGGCGGCCCACTGGCCCGGCTGGACGTGGCGGGGCAAGAGGGCAAGGCCATATTGGCCGTCCGTGAGCTTACCGGAGCCGACTTCCCTCAGGCAAAAAGCTACAAGGATGTGACTATCGAGTTCTCCCTTGAGCCGGGAAAACCGTGGCAGGTGGAATTCCGCGCATACCGGCTCGGCGCGCCAGAGGTATTCGTGGACAACGCGTACCTGCGGTTTGCGGAAACCCGCGATCCCCAATACCACTTCGAGGCGGAAGGGCTTTTTTTCGTGGGCCGCCTTGTGAACAACGCGCAGGCCAGCTTTGGCTCCGCCATCCAATCAACTCCCGGACTACCTGCGGACGTGATGGTGTCCGGCCCGGGGCGCATGTACGAGCCGGGACGGTACAGGGCTAAAGTGCGTGTAGCGGTTGGAGACGCGCAGGCAGAAGGGCCTGCAGGACGTATCGAGGTTATCGCGGGGAACAGAGGCGAGAAACTAGCCACAGCCTTGATAACGCCCGGCATAGCCCGGCCCGGCGGAGGATTTACGGACGTTGAGGCGGAATTTACGCTTGCCCAACGCGACACCGTCGAGGCAAAGGTCTATTTTGGGGGAACCGCGCCGCTTACGGTGGATTATATAGAGATTAACCCGGTGGCAGTAAAGACAGGGGGGTGAAGAGAGGCGAGACCCAACCAAGGGGCTGTCGCCCAAATGCTCATCGGGGTGTTCTTCACCCCGATGTCTTAAATTCAAGATTATAACCAATGTATAAACAAATAGTCCGGGGTGAAGAACACCCCGGACAGCTTTCGTTTTGCCTGTTTTCCCTTTTGGGCGACAGCCCCTTTTCCGCAGATGACCGGACTGTCCGCTCCCCGATAAAGCTTTTTGCCGCAAAGGGGGAAGTAATTGCCGTCGGCATGACGCCCAAAAAACTTTAGCGGGTTTTTAGATTCCTCCAACATGTTGATAAATAATCACTATTGCCCAAAATCACGGTTTGGCACGGCCTTTGTACTCACTATTGCCAGGAAGTTAAAGCGAAATTGAGTCAGGGAGAGAGAAAAATGATAAAGCCGGTAATAGCAGACATGTTCATGAAAAGCGCCACCGTAGCTTCACAGGTGGCCGAGACTGGGAAAGCGACCACTGACAAAGCTTTCCAGAAGATATTCGACTCATCCATGCAAAATTCCGACAAGTCCCTCCAAAGCTCCAAAGAGGCGAATGACGCCAGGCGTAGCGATAATGAGACAGCCCAGGAAACAACCAGGGATACGGCCAGGGCGACAGCGCAAAAAACAGACGCTTCCAAAACGCGGTCAGACGCCCAACAAGCCGCTTCCGCGAAGGTTGACAGCAAGAACAAGGAGAATGACAATTCGGCCAGCGACGCTAAAGACGCCGCTTCCGCGAAGGTTGACAGCAAGAACAAGGAGAGTGACAATTCGGCCAGCGACGCCAAAAGGGCCGATGAAAAAACCATAGCCGACAAAGTTAAAAAGCTCAAAAAGAGCGATCCCAAAGCCTACAACGCCATGATTGCCAACCTTGACAACATGACCTTGGGAAACGTGCTCTCGACGCTGGGGCTAAGCGCGGCGGACATGAGCGGGTTAAAACCCGGCGTTGACCTTGCCGGCCCTGTTCCAGAAGACATGAAACAGGCTCTTATCTCTGGCGATTCAAAGCAGATTAACTCTGCTTTCGCCGCGCTGGGCATAGGCGCCCCAGGCAATGTAGCCTCCCTTCCCGCGATTGCAAGCCAGGCAAACATAGCTATCGCCGGAGTCACGGCCAACGCGGCTGGACAATCGTCCGCCAACACGAATAGCGATTCACAGGCGGCCACAACCGCCCCGGCTAATGATTCAACCACGACCCCGGCTGGACAGGCTTCCGCCAAAGAAGTTTCGCCGGATAATTCCAAACCGCAAAACGGTTCATCCAGCGCGGATCACGGCTCGCAAAACGGTTCATCCAGCGCGGACAACGCAAACGCCGGTTCTTCGAGCGCGCCTGTTGCAAACGCCCCAACCCCAGAATCCAAACCGGAAGTCAAGGCCGTTGACCCATTTAAACTGGCCGATACCGCCTCCCAGATCGCCAGCGCTCAGTCTCGGACGGATGGCGCCCCCCAGCAGACGATAGTGGCAAAACCGGCCATAACCGTTCAGAACCTGACAAACGTGACGGACCAGGCGTCATCCATCAACGCCCCGGCGACCAACAGCGACCGGACGCAGGCGCAATCAGACGCGCGGCCTGCCGATGCGCCCCGCCAGAATTTCGAGCGGATGGTGCTGGACCAGGTTGTGGACAAAGCCAGATTCGTGGTGAGGCCCAACGGCGTATCAAGTATGGTGATCAAGCTCGACCCGCCCACGCTAGGCAAGATTGACATGCGGGTAGAGGTAAGGGATGGCGTCGTGAGGGCGGCTATCGTGGCCGACAATAATGACGTCAAGCATGCGATTGAGAGCAACATCGAAACCCTCAAACAATCATTGCACGCCAGCGGGCTGAAGGTGGACGAGATATCCGTCACAGTCGGCGGCGAGAATGGTTTCCAGTTTAGGAACGACAGCATGGCGCAGAACGCCGGTTCCCAGAACCAGGGTGACAGCAGGCGCTCCCCTCAAGGACAGGCGGCCAACGCGCCTGTGATGGCAGTGGATGATTCCGCTCCCTCCCGCGCCAGGGCTTACGCGCATAGCGGCATCCTGAACGTGATCGCATAAGGAAAGGATATAGCAATGATAGTTTCATCGAATTCGACACAGTCAGCGGCAACCTCGTCGGCGGCGACCCAAGCGCCCTCCGCCTCAACCTCCGCCTCATCCTCATCCTCCGCCTCTGCGACGGCCAGTAAAAAAGGCGCGATGGGACAGACAGAATTCCTGAAGCTTCTGGTGACGCAGATGAAGAACCAGGATCCGACCAACCCTATGGACAACCAGCAGTTGACGGCGCAGATGGCGCAGTTTTCCTCGCTCGAACAGCTCATGAACATCAACACGGGGCTTACAAACCTGCTCTCCGCCTCCAACTCCACCACAAGCGCACAGGCCCTGTCGCTCATCGGCAAGGAAGTCACTGTGCAGGGACACAACACTTATGTTACAGGCGGGAAAGCCGCAGACATTGCGATGGGGCTTTCCGGCGACGCCGCTTCCGTGACAGTGACCGTAGAGGATCAAAACGGCAACGTCGTGCGGAAGATAACCTCCGGCCGTATGGCGGCCGGCGCCCAGAGCGTGAAGTGGGACGGCAAGTCCGACGCCGGTTCCCCACTGCCCGACGGGATGTATAGCTACAGCGTGGAAGCCAAAGACTCCAGCGGAAAAGCGCTGGATGTAACCACCTACGCCAAGGGAATCGCTACGACCATATCTTTCGATAAAGGTGTGGCGTATGTGCATATAGGCGATCTTAAATTCATGCTCAGCGAAATCGTGGAGGTCAACGACGCTCCAAAAACAACTGCGGCGGCGACGGGCGCAAGCCCGACAACCCCGGCGAATACACAGAACCCGACCGGCGCCAACTAAAAGTCAAAGGAGGAATTAGAAAATGAGTCTCTCAAGCGCAATGTACTCCGGTGTTTCCGGCCTTATGTCCTTCGGTAACTCCATGAACGTGACCGGCGACAACATAGCCAACGTCAACACCGTGGGTTTTAAGGGTAACAGGACAATATTCGCCGACATACTGGCCAACTCCGTGGCCAACGGCTCGACGACAATGCAGTTCGGACGCGGCGCAACCATCAAGGGTGTGCAGGCGTCCTTCGCGCAGGGCGCTTTTGAAACTACCGGCAACGCCACCGACATGGCCATCCAGGGAGCAGGCTTCTTCGTGGTGAAAGATAGCGTCAACGGCGGCCAGTACTACACCCGCGCCGGCCAGTTCATAATCAGCGATAAAGGCAAGCTGGTCAACCCCAGCGGTTATGTGGTGCAGGGCTACACCTTGACCACCAACTCCTCAGGCGTGGTGACCAGGTCTGGAGCCGCAGGAGACATAGATATAACCGGAGTGCAGAGCGTGCCAAAAGCCACCACAAGCTTCCGCCTAGGCTTGAACCTCAATGCCGCGGCTTCCGCCGGCATCACATTTTCCTCATCCTTTAACGCCTACAACGCCCTCGGCGAGACGGTGACGATAACCTACAACTTCACCAAACAGCCCGCGGCGCAGACATGGAACTATGTGGCGACCGGCCCTGCCGGGACCGTACTGTCCGGCGTGGCTCTTTCCGGAACGATGACGTTTAGCCCCTCTGGCGCGATGCTCACCCCTCTGGCCGACCAGGCGTTGACGATAAGCGGGTTCCCATCCGGCTCCGCGCCGCTGACCATAACCTGGGATCTCGTCAACAACACATCGGGGGCCTCCAACGCAGACATCACGGCATACGCCGCCGGGTCGGTCATGAACTCCATGACGCAGGATGGTTACGCCACGGGCGTTTTACGAGGCCTGTCGGTGGACGACACGGGAGTAATCTCCGGCCTTTTCTCCAACGGCCAGACGCAGAAACTGCGGCAGGTGGAAATGGCGGACTTCCTGAGCCCGTGGGGATTGTCGCGGCAAGGCAACTCCATGTTCGCGGAGACTAACCAGTCCGGCCAGCCCATAATGGGCACGGCCAAGTCTGGCGGGTTTGGCTCGATATACGGCTCCTCGCTGGAGCTGTCGAGCGTGGATTTGTCGCAACAGTTCGTGAACATGATCCAGGATCAGCGGGCATACCAGGCCAACTCCAAAATCATAACGACCGTGGACACCATGTTGCAGGAAGTCGTCAGCCTTGTAAGGTAATTTGATTTGGCTACTCTCGCGCGACCGGGACCGGCAGGACGCTGACCCGGCGCGGGAGAAGCCTTTTTTGAGTCTCCATCACTCCTTTTGACTAAGGCGATTAAAGCCCGGCGGTTGCGCTACCACCGGGCTTTTCGCCGTGTTTGGGAGGAAAATCCAAGGGGCGGCTCCCTGTGGCCGCCCTGATTGGGCAGGCGCAGGGGCTTGCCCCTACAACAACAGGAGCGAATTATGTTTTTCGGCGGCGTGTGTGGTGATACAATCTCATCTCATCTAATTGTCCTCTTTTACGCCTGGAATGATGGACGCACGGGAAAGCGAATCGCTCGCCGACAACATCAGCAAGACCGTATCCTCAGACCTTACGGCTGGCAAGGGTGGCGGACAAGAGCCAGCCGCCGGGGCTTCCTTAAAGTCCCGGTACACGATAACCGGCAAGCTTGGCGAGGGGGGGATGGGCGCGGTGTACGCCGCGTTCGACACCCAGCTTCAACAGAAAGTCGCCATAAAACTCCTCAAGCAAAGCATGAGCCTCAACGAAAAGGCCATTGAACAGCTTAAAGGAGAGGCTCTGGTGGCCATGAAGCTTTCCCATCCGCTCATCATGCGCCTGATAAACTTCGAACGTGACGGGCAGAACGCCTTTTTGCTGATGGAACTAGTGGATGGAGAAGACCTGGAGTCCGTCGCAAAAGGCAAGCCCGGCAACAAGCTTCCACCCAAGGTTGCGGCGCAGATAACCTACAAAATCTGCGAAGCGCTGGAGTATGCCCACGCCAACGGCGTCATTCACAGGGACATAAAGCCGGCCAACATCATGATTGAGGCTGGAAAAAACTCCCTGAAGCTGATGGATTTTGGCATAGCCCGCGCCCTTTCGGAAGGGACGGCGGAAAAACCGCCAATCGCCGGCACCTTGCCCTACATTGCGCCGGAGACGTTGGGTGGGGCGATGCCCGACGCAAAGACAGACATTTACGCGCTTGGGCTTACCCTGTACGAACTGGTGGCGGGCGCGCATCCTT
>Ga0315281_10006134_pt1 | contig 17140 bp, 16 predicted proteins | sample YL17G07_0_MG_FD_204540 | JGI IMG/M metagenome (GOLD analysis project Ga0315281, IMG submission 204540) | Sediment microbial communities from Yellowstone Lake, YNP, Wyoming, USA - YL17G07_0 | ecosystem: Environmental > Aquatic > Freshwater > Lake > Sediment | place: USA: Wyoming | collected...
CCGTTCAGGGGCGCCGGAAAGGAGTAAGCTAGCAATGAAACTTCGCCTACCCAGACATCAAACTCATTTCATATGTCGCACGCATGGATGTGGCAATGCTTGACCGACCGAGAAGACCACAGCGCTGTTCTTTCGTTGGGATTTGCTCCGCCGGTTCCGTTGATAAACTCGAATCCGATTCGAGTATACTACGCGGTCTCACACGGGTCTGACGAACCCACAACATTCGACCCTCATCATCCACTTTGGAGCCTACGTAAGTCAAGTGGAGAGCGGCGAAGAACGAATGAACTCCTTAACGTGCTGCAGGACGCTCGAGTCGCTGGAACGAGACTCATCGAGTACGTGTGGTATGAGAACACGTCGATGTGGCAGTTCCTCCCAGCCTACATATGGCTACAGTTTTTCGTTGCTGTGGAGCTGATCGATGTGTTGCGGCAAATCATTGGGGATGTCAGACCGAACAAGATTAGATTCTTTCCGACGAGCGACCCGACATCTCCAATCTGGCACGGCACAGTGCGTGCGGTAGGCATGGCCACTGGAATCCCGGTCAGTGTGGTTCACGAAAGAACTATACGTGGAGTTCGTATAGAGGCACGGAACTTCCTCCGCCAGCTGGGGGTTGGTCGACTTCTTCGTCTGCTGCGTCGACAAGTGGCCTCGTTTCGTGACGCACACGTACCCGGGCCAAAAACGCATCCTAGAACGGCAAACCCAGCATCCAAGACTGTAGTATTCTTGACTCTGGGAAAAAGGCACTGGGTTCCTCTCCCCGGCGAACCGGGTCGCAACTACGACGAGCAAATGTACCCTCTACTGCCGGCTTTTCGATCCAAGGGCTGGACAGATTTCGTAATGGTGGACTGCCTCGATCTGCCCCTCCAGCAGCTGGAGAAGCGGATGCTGAATGGCGAGACCGGAGTTCGCTGGCGTAACTACTCGTCCTATAAGAAGCGGAATGGTGCGACTTTCGATAAAGCCAAGGCTTTCTTTGCTTCTATGTGGAGATCCTTGCAACAGGACAGGGATTTCATCGAGGATTTCAAATACCGCAACGTGCCACTGACGCTCCCTCTGAGCCTAGTCCTGGAACGCGCTTTTCTCAAGCTCTTGCCTGAATGTGCCCTGATGTTAGAGACTGCCTCTCGAATACTCGATGAGGAGCATGCTGACGCCGTGATCGCGACGTATGAGACTGGTCCGTGGGAAAGGGCAGTCACTATCGAAGCTGCTCGCGTCGGCATACCTACTGTCGGTCTTCAGCACGGAATGATCTTTGAGGGTGATCCAGACAACCTGCATCTCCGAGTAACTAGCAATCCGAATGCGCCTGGATTCATGGTGCCACAGATCACATGTGTATGGGGGCCTTTCTGGAAAGATGTACTGACAAAGGCAGGACACTACACTCCTCAATCTGTCGTCATCACAGGAAATTGGCGCTACGACCGCTTGTCGGAAATCATTCAACGAACGGATGCTAGCATGATTAGGCGCCGCTATGGAATCGGCCCCGGGAAGAAACTCGTTTTATTACTGTCTGTCGGACTGGGAACAGTGGAATATCTGCGCACGTGCCTACAAACAGTTGCAGCGCGAGAGGAGTTGAGTCCCTTAATCAGGCTCCATCCTGGGGCAGACAAGCCCGAGCCTGTTCTTCGAATGCTAAGAGAACTCAACTATAGCTCGAATACTATCGTCAAAGGGCAGCTGATTGATGCACTAGTGGCTGCTGATTTGGTGGTCAGCCAGTACTCCACCGCGATCAGCGAGGCAGCGTTGTTGGACAAGCCCGTGATCATGGCGGACTTTCAGGACTTTCGCGGGGGAGAGGACTATCTTGATTCAGGGATATGTCTGTACGCAACCGATAGTCAGCATCTCTTGAGGGCAATTGAGAAGGGATTGTACGACGAGAGCGTTCGTAGTCAGATGCGCAGCGCTCGCGAGGCCTTCGTTGCACGCTATTTCTTCAAGCTCGATGGCCGTGCAGCAGAGCGTGTAGTCGATGCGCTCGAAGCACTTGTTCAGACAAGGCACGACCAGGTAAGCGATTCCAACTACTGGTGAGAGGACTTGATAGATACACGAGTGTCTCTTTCGACACGAGGGAACCTAACTAATTGCCCACACTGCAATGATCTCACGACACTACGATGTGTCAGTATTGGCTTAGCTAACCATGCGTGGTCTCCCATGCCTTAAGCTCCGGAAGATGCCTCAAGATCTTGTCGAAGGCATTCGCCACATCGTCCATGTCCTCCGTTGTGAGGGGGTAGTGGCAAATGTCTGCCAGTAGCAGTTCACGTTCATGCAATCGCTCCGCGTTCGGGCAGATGCCTTTCTCATAGCTGACTTTCCCTTTGTAGTGTCCGCACGTCCAGGGACAACCGCAAGTGCCGTAGACCGTTCGCTTCTGATACAAAGGCAGTAGGTACAGCGGCCGAACATATCCCTCATTGAAGGAAGTGCCTTCGGCACGAAGGGCTCGCGTGAACGTATGACGCGATACGCCAGCTCGCAGTCCGTTGAATCTCACGGGATACGCATAGAATGTGTGGGTTGCTCTTGGATTGGTGATTGGCGGTTTCACTATCCCATCGAGGCCGGCCAGCCGGCGGGTAAGATGGCCGGCCAGCTTCCTGCGGTGTGCTACTAGGCGGTCTAACTTCCGTAGCTGTTCTGCCCCTATGGCTGCTTCGATCTCTGTCATCCTGTAGTTCGAACCCATCGTATTCACGATGTCCGTCCAACCCATCCTTTCGACAACGCACTCGCCGTGGTTGCGAACCAAGCGCGCCCGCTCTGCCAAGGTATCATCATTGGTTAGAACGATGCCGCCTTCTCCGGCGTGGATTATCTTGTGGAAGTTCAAGCTCATCACACCAACATCGCCCAGAGCGCCAGCAAACTCTCCATTATAGGTCGCTCCGACGGCCTGCGCCGCATCCTCCAAGACGCGAAGATTGTATTCCTGTGCAATCTCCATGATTGGCTTCATGTCGGCCGGGTGACCGAAGAGGTGAGTAACCATGATTGCGCGCGTATATGGAGTGATTCGTTTTCGGACGGAATCGGGATCAAGACAGAAGATATCGTCCTGAACGTCGGCGAATACGGGCACGGCGTTCTGCATCAAAACACTCGTGGCTGAAGCAGACATGGTATAAGGCGAGACGATGACTTCATCACCGGGGCCAATACCTGCCGCAGCGACAGCAACGTGAAGAGCGGTCGTTGCTGAGTTCGTCGCTATTGCGTGTCTGACCCCAAAGCGTGCGGCGAATTCTGACTCAATCTTCTTGACGCGCGGTCCGCCGTAAAAGTCTGGACCATACTCGCCCACGAATTTGGATAGTACGCCGGAATCCAGTACCTCCATCACAGCACGTTTTTCTTCTTCGCCAATTGTGTTTTGGCTAGCGAAAGGCCTCGTGCGAACTGGCTTCCCGCCCAAGAAAGCTAAAGAACTCATCATCGCGCTACCCCAAAGGGAGATTTACCTGCTCCCCGTCGCCTGCTGCAGAACGCTCTAAAGCAGTCACGATTTCAAGCGCTGCCAGTCCGTCTTGGCCAGTGCACAGTGGCGTTTTTTTTCTCTGAGCAACACAACCAACTAGGTCATCAACAGCAGCGAGCATCATTCCACGCAAGCTGGGCGAGAAAGGGGAAGAAGCTTCGATAAAGGCCTGTCTTCTGGGAAACTCGGGCTGGGTCGCAACGCGATGTAAGCGAATGGTGTGGCCGAATTCTTCGATCCGGAGCCTCCCTGTACTGCCGATTATGTCCAAGTCGAACACGTCAAGAGAGTCGCGCGGACAACTGACAAGCGCACACCCCATGCCATTTCGCATGCGCATATATGCGTCCAAAGATGGGTCATGATCCGGCTCCTTTAACCTATTGAACGCGCGCACCCAATCAACCTCTCCAAAAAAGAATCGCAAGAGGTCAGCGACATGACTTCCATAGTTGGCAACGCCGCGTGTGTAATGCACTGTCGTATGCTGCAGGCTTCCTAGTTTGCCCTGGGCCAGGAAACTCCGAACTTCCTGGTGTGCCTTGTCCCATCGTCGCAAGTGATTTACAGCCAGTGATACGTTGCGACTCTCGCAGGCTTCCACCAACTTACGACCATTCGGTAGGGAGTCTGCCAGCGGCTTCTCACAGAAGACCCCTCGCGCCCCGGAATCCGCGGCCGCAACAGCAACTTCCATGTGCGAATCTGGCCATGTGCACACGCTGACGATGTCAGGCTGCTCCCGAGCGAGCATCTCCTGATAGTGAACGTAGGCCGGCACTCCCCACATCTTGACAAACCTTTCGCGTCTACTGGTGTTGTTATCCACTCCCGCTACCAGGCAAGTTCCACGATATTCTCGGTATGCACCCGCATGTGAGAGTGGGTCAAGACCTTGCCGACCTTCATCGTATAGACTACCTATAGACCCGCAGCCTACGACTGCTGCTTTGAGCTTCGTCACATTTGTCATAGCCGAGCCGGCTTCTGTTGCACTCTAGCGTTTATCGCTGCGATTTCTGGGTGCGAGTCCAGAAAAGTAAGGATATCGCTCAGGTCAAAGTCCTTCTTATCCGTGTACAGGGAACCGAAAATAGCACTGATTACCTCGTAATCCTCTATCGTGTCAAGTGTCAAACGCAGCTTCGGGCGAGTGTGTTGCTGAGACGCAGCGACGTTTAGGAGCCGATATTTCTCAGGGTGGCTGTATATGTAGAGCGAGACATGTTCTCGGTCCGCTGGGTCATGTGTGAGCCGTGAAACTTCTTCTAGGGTGTGCCTGGCAAACACTTGAGCATTCATGCCCATTGGGTAACTTGGTTTCAGGGCATTGGAGACATAATCAGCCCCTGTTTCAAGATACTTCCTGATACAGCGTTCCACAATGCCTGGATCTATCAGTGGACAGTCACTGGTAATCTCAACGATCACGTCTGCCTGAAATGTTCGCGCCGCGTCAGCAACCCGTCCCAGAACGTCCTGTTCGCTTCCGCGAAAACAACCAATGCCTAGCTGACTAGAAAGTCGGACTAGGGGGGCATCAGTACCTCCAATAGTGGTCGCCATCACGATTTCATCCAGCGAAGGGACGCGGCGCAGTCTCTCGACTAAATGTTCAAGTAGTGGTTTCCCGGCCACGGGAAGCAACACTTTGCCAGGCAGGCGCGAGGAGCGCATTCGTGCTTCAATGGTTGCCACGATTTTCCCAGTCAACGAGACACCGCCTGCCTAGCGCGAACCGCGAAGATGCTTCCGTCCTTATTTTCCTTCTGGGCAAAAACCACTGGAGCTTCTTTTCTTCGAATTGGCGATTAACCGTTTTCCTGTGCTGCGACTACCCGGGCAGTTCGCAGGGCGCCCTGCCCATCCACCAACCATCGACCAGTTTCACTCATCTTGATTCGGATCTCCGTATCTTGTATCAATCTGAGCACAGCCTCAAATACAATGTCGGTGAGGTGAACGTCGCTTCCCGAACCTGCTGGGATGACTGCCCCTCTTATTGCTAGTGCATTTAAACTGTTGGCCTGATTGTCCGCGGTCAGAATTGCCACGGAGGGTGTCCCCGTAGCGGCCAGTTCATATAACGTCTGTCCTCCCGCGGATACTGCAATGTCGGTTTCGATCAAGGCGGCGTGTAACGACTTGGGGGCATCCAACGTTCTCACCGGTCTCCGGCAGTCTTTCGCTACGCATTTGACCACAGCACGATCATGAAAGAATGGCCCAATGACAGCAGTCATCGTGAAGTCGCCGGCGAGCTTGTCCAAGGCGCGGAGCAGTCGGGGCGTGAGATTGTACTTATCGGTACCGCCCATGACGACCAGAATATTTCCCACACTCTCGCGCACTTTCCGAGAATGGGATTTCCAGAACTCGGGGCTCAATAAAGCGTACTCGGGCCCCAATAGGAATCGTGTATCTCCCGTGGACGAGTTGTACGGCAACTGACGGGCGTGTGCTCCGCCATTGACCACCAGCTGGCACGGGAAGGGGAAACGGGCGAGGTCATCTATTGCGACGACGTAGAACCCAGCATTCCGCAGCGCACTCAGATGATCATCTTTTGCGTCATAGGAGTCGACAATGACAATTCTTGAACTATTCCGCATGGCTGCGTCTATCACTTGCTTGACATCTGCCGAGTCGCTCCGCTCTGCTCGGTCCATTGTGTGGTGCAGGAAACCTGACGCTTTCAAGTGGTTGTCTACGACATGATCACTGTTGGTCAAGAAGGCGCATTCAGACCCGTGTTGACGTAGTGCTGCAGCCAAGGATAGACATCGTCTGAGATGTCCCAAACCGATGCGCGTGTCCGCGTCAACTCGAAAGAGGATCTTCGTCAAATGGGTCACGGCACCCGCCAGACTAATTCGAACGTTTTATCCTTATTAATGTAAATGCCTAAGAGCCGTGGGAAGCGGGACGGCTGGCAGGTTAGAAATGGCGGAGAACAAGGTAGATGTCCGCGCGTTTTGGAACAGTCGCGCCGCTCAAGGATTTGCTGCTGGCACGAGAGATGTAATCGCAAAGAAGCTCGAGATTGAAGCGATTTCCGGGCATGTGACTGATGGTATGCGCATCCTAGACGTTGGATGCGGGAATGGCATCACGGCAATCGAGCTGGCAAGACGATACAGCGTCCGCATCTTAGGGATAGACTTTGCCGAAGAAATGATCGCCGAAGCGATCGCACAGACAAGCGGTCGACTGAAAGGACCTGTAGAATTCCGAGTGCTGGATGCTCGTAATTTGGCACACATTTCTGAGAAGTTTGATTTGATCTACACTGAGCGTTTCCTGATAAATCTTCCAGACTGGCCCGCTCAAAAGCAAGCGATTGTCAACATAGCTAGCCTGCTCGCAGATGGAGGACTGTATGTAATGTGCGAGAACAGCCAGGATGGTTTGGACAGGATCAATTCGTTTCGAGAGCGAGTGGGGCTGTCCAAGATAAATGCACCTTGGCATAATCGGTATCTTCGCAACAGCGAGATAGAACAGATGAAGCTCGCTGACGTAGAATTGGAGGATGTCAATGACTTCAGCTCCACCTACTACTTCCTAAGCAGGGTTGTGAATGCTTGGCTGGCTTCTCAGAATGGCAAAGAACCGAACTACGAGTCCCCCGTCAACCAATTGGCTCTGAAATTGCCGGCAATTGGGAATCTGGGGCAGACGAAGATTTGGGTATGGCGTAGAACCCGTGCTCGCCGCTGATTCGCCATCCAGAATGGAGTTCTTGGGTCCGCATCCAAGAACGCGATTCTCACTGAGCAGAAATCTATTGCCGAAGAATAGTTCCAAGATGTCATAGATGCTTCCCGTAAGGGCCAGGTTTTCTACGTTGCTGGTCTTACGTCCTCGTTGCGTATTGGGGACTCACTCCGAATGTTCCTCGCTGCGCGACGACCAAGAAGTCGAGGATAATCTCTTGGAGCCAACCCCAGTGGAAGTTTCCCGCTTCGAAGGACAACAGTGTTTGCAAGGCTAAATTCCTCTCCTTCGGCAATGTCCCGTGCCGCAAAAACGCTCCGCCGAGCAAAGCGTTTGAGTTCTTCCTCGACTGGATGGGGCACTTTTTCTCCACTGCCCATCGCCTTCTCAGCTTCTCGTAGTTTCTGTATCATCAGCCGCAATTCAGGTGGTTCGAGAGCAAAGCGGTGGTCCGGACCTGGCAGTTCATTACTCAATGTATAATGCTTCTCGATCAGGTTCGCACCTATGGCTACAGCTGCGAGCGGGGCAACGATTGGGTCCCGCGAGTGGTCTGAGAACCCTACCGGAGTCCCAAAAGTCGATTTCATCGTTGCCACTGCTCTTATGTTCAGCGACTCGATTGGGGCAGGGTAGGCAGCCGTGCATTGCATCAAGATCAAATCATCGTTTCCGGATCGACGAAACTCTTTCACCGTTTCGGCTACTTCCTCCAAAGTCGCTGTCCCGGTGGAAATTATCACGGGCTTGCCTTTCATCGAGATATGGCGTACAAGGGGCAGATGTGTCATTTCGTAAGAAGCAATCTTGAAGGCCTTAACGTTTGGATCGAGCCGATCCGCTGAATCTTCATCGAATACTGAGGCCAAGAAGAGGACGCCCTTGCTGTTGCAGTGGGACGCGAGTCGTGGCAGCCAGTCATAAGGCATTTCCATCTGGGCGATGATGTCATAGATAGGCGTCGGTATTCTCAGATAGTCCGTTATCCCGGCGTTCTTGGGATATAACCTGTCAGCCCGGAATACTTGGAACTTGACGGCATCGGCGCCAGCCGAAGCAGCGACGTCGATCAACTGTTTCGCCTGCTGCAGGCTTCCGTTGTGATTGCTCCCTGCCTCAGCAATTATGAAGCAAGGTTCTCCGTCCCCGATCCATCGCTGGTCGATTCGCACTTTCGACATAGGACCAACCCACGGCCTCATCAGCAGTGCATTCTAGTTCCATTCGGACGTCCTCCGGCTAATTGAATCTTCTTGCTAGACTCTATTCAAGCAGGATCCGGCTCTTGTCGTATGTTTCGGTTAATGGCCTGCCATTCTGGATGCTTCTCAAGAACTAACACAACATCACGCCATGAGAAGAGGTCGTTCCCGAAATGTGCGTAGATCCTCCGGACCAGCTCAAGATCATCAAGCGTATCCACGGTCCACCGCATCATGGAGTAGTCCTCGGGATTCTTCATTGCTCCAAGTCGAAACAGTTCCGGGTGGCGGCGGATGTATTGCGTCACGTGCTCGCGCCAGGCCGGGTTCTTGTCATCTTCCCATGCCCTCTGCAACGCGGAGAAGCCAATGACCTCGACATCTAGCCCTCGCGGGAACGACCTCCCCTCAAGAGTGTTGGTCACATAGTCGAAGTTCTCTCGCGGATCCAGAAAGACCTCTATGACAGCGTCGACCAGCCCTGGATCGACCAGCGGGCAATCTGACGTTATGCGTACGACAACGTCTGCTTGATGAGCTTGCGCGGCGCGATAGTAACGATCTAGGACATCCACTTCTGATCCCCGGAAGAAGGACCACCCATTCGCTTGACAGAGCCCCACTATAAGATCGTCCGTAACTTCAGTGGTCGTTGCGACGACCATATCTTTGAGCAGCCTCGCCCTTCGGGTGCGTTCTACCACTCGCGAAAGCATGGGCTTCCCTGAGATGTCCATCAGAACCTTTCCGGGCAGGCGTCTAGAGCCTGTGCGCGCTTGGATAACTGCAACGACATTAGACTTCACTGGTTTCAAGCGGGCTCTCGAGCCCATTGCAGTTGAACGGCCTTGAAAGGGCATACTCCCAGCCCTCTAGTGATAGTTAAGAAGCCCTATTTCAGGTGCGGTGTTGACACAAGGTGAATCCGTCGACCAGCTACAGCCTCCCCAGGAGCGTACCGGCCCGGGAGCCCAGAATCGTTCAATAGCTTCAGACAAGCAAATGGGCGACGAATGGTGTTATCAGGAAGCTAGCTACACGTTGCTGCTGGACTTGACCGAGATGTCAGTTGCTGCCAAACAAACGAAGCATTGGATGGGGGAGTTTGGCAGGGAATACACTGATAGAAATGCCCTCTCCTTGGGTGAATTGGAGGCAATGTATAAGCAGAGATACGGTTTTGAACGATCACACCTCAACCACATGTTTCTGGGCAGTATGAAACCCTCAATTTCGATCTTGGAGGTGGGATCTAATGTTGGCGACCAGCTACGACTTCTCCAGAGGATGGGTTTCGCCAGACTCTACGGCATAGAACTGCAACGCTACGCCGCCGAACTTTCGAAGCTAAGAACCAATGACATCGAACTTGTTCAAGGCACAGTATTCCGCATCCCTTGCAGAACCGGCATCTTTGACCTTGTGTTCACGTCCGGACTGCTCATTCACATCAACCCTTCCGATATCACCCACGCTATGCAAGAGATACACCGTTGCAGCAGAAAATACATCTGGGGATTCGAGTACCACGCGGACAAGTATTCCGAAGCGACCTACAGAGGCCATAAGGACTTGCTCTGGAAAGCTGATTTCGCAAAGATGTATCTTGACCAGTTCAAAGATCTGCAGCTGGTCAAGGAAATGTGTCTCAAGAACACCGACAATCCGGACAACGTGGATTCAATGTTCCTGCTCGCGAAGAAGGTGGAAGAGCCACAGCCAACCTAGCCCCAAGCCCTGATCGCACATCACGAAAGAGCTTATCAATCCGGAGCTGGAGTTCCGCAAGGATAGGTAGGCCCAATGAGTTACCAGTTCAACGGCAAATCCATTTTCATTTCAGGTGGGGGCGGAAGTCTCGGATCCGCGCTCGTTGCTCGGCTTCTGAAAACTCGGGCTAGGCGAATAGCGCTGTTCGATAACGATCAATCCAGACTCGCTGAACTCGAGCGACGGTTCGCGGACAAGAGAGTTCGGTATTTTGTTGGAGACGTAAGAGACCTGACGAGGCTAACCCGGGCACTGGAGGGATGTCAAGTGGCCTTCCATTGCGCTGCTCTCAAGATAATACCAAGTTGTGAGTATAACCCAACCGAGCCTATCAAGACGAACATACTGGGCTCGCAGAACTTCATTGAAGCCTGCCTTGACACAGTTCCGGACATCGCCGTTGGCGTCAGTACTGACAAAGCGTGCTCACCGCTCAATCTCTACGGCGCAACGAAACTCTGCATGGAGCGACTTTTCATAGCGACGAACAGAATGAAGGGAGATAGAAAGACCATATTCACCTGCGTCAGGTATGGGAACGTACTCGGCTCAGCAGAATCGGTCATACCTGTTTGGATGGAGCAGGCTGCGACGCAAGGCAAGATTGCGATAACTGACCCGGAGATGACCAGATTCTCAATTACTATGGATCAGGCGATCGATTTCATTCTTGCATCTATGAGGCACGCGAAAGGTTCTGAGATCTTCGTGCCGAAAATGAAATCCTATACCCTGAAGGACCTATCAGCGGCATTCCTAGGAGCAAACCTGCAACGAATCCAAGTTGAAGTCAAAGGTGTTAGAGTCGGTGAGAAAGATCACGAATTGCTGATCAACGAGCACGAACTGAAGTACACACGGGAGCTTCCATTCGGATATGTCATTTGTACGCCTGACAAGGGGCAGCCGAACCGCAAACCCACTGCGTTATCCGGTCTCTCGTCCTATTCGAGTGAGACAGCCGACCGTCTCACCAAAGACGAACTGATCGCTCTCTTGAGGAGAGAGAATCCTACGCTCAACAGCTCGGGGAAACGAAGCAGTGAAGAAACCAGCACTTGAGGGCGGTAGGCCCCAACGCAAGCAGTACCTGCCCTATGGGCAGCACAGACTGAGCTCTCTCGACATAGCTGCTGCAACTAGGGTTCTCAAATCTAAATGGATAACACAGGGGCCGATCGTAGATGAATTCGAGAAGGCATTTAGCACAAGAATCGGTTGTCGATATGCGGTATCTGTGAACTCCGGGACGGCAGCGCTTCATGCCGCCACCGCTTCATTAGGTCTCGGACCTGGAGACGAGGTTCTCACCACGCCCCTGACTTTCATTGCCACAATTAACGCTATCATATACGCGGGGGCGAGGCCAGTGCTAGCGGACATTGACCCCTTAACGTTGAACCTGGACGCAAAGGAAGCAGAGAATCGAATCAACGAGAATACGAGGGCAATAATTTTCGTTCATTACGCAGGCAATCCATCTGGGTTTGCTGACATAATTCAATTGTCCCAAAATCGTCAGCTCTCACTCATTGACGACGCCTCGCACGCACTTGGAGCACGATACAATGACAGGACGATAGGATCATTTGCGGAAAGTATCAGCACATTTAGTTTTCATCCCGTAAAACACATAACGACGGGAGAGGGAGGGATGGTAGCCACGGCCAATAAGGAAGCGGCAGAGTTCGCCAAGACCTTCAGAAATCACGGCATCACCCGTGAAGTACGAGAGAGATACGGTGCGAACGCTCCGTGGTACTATGATGTGGGGTTACTTGGTTGGAACTACCGTCTCAATGACATAGGCTCGGCAATAGGACTCTCACAACTTCAGAGGCTAGAATCGGTCTTAGCCAAAAGAACGGCAATCGCTCAGTTCTATCAACGAGAATTCAGAAATTTGCCTAAGATTGAGCTTCCATCCACCCAAGCAAATGCGATGCATGCTTGGCACTTGTACACTGTGATTCTGAGAGAAGAAGAGCTCACTATCGATCGTGACAAGTTTGTTGAGGCTCTCCGCGCGGAGAACATAGGGGCAACGGTGCACTACTCACCGGCTCACTTGTTCTCCTTTCACCGAAACAGACTCGGCTATAGAGAAGGAGATTTTCCTAACGCAGAATCAGTTTCTCGTCGCATCGTTTCCTTACCGATCTTCCCGGACATGTCACGTACTGACTGTGACGATGTTGTACAGGCCGTTAGGAAGGTGCTAAACTTCTATGCAAGATGAAGCGCAGACCAAAGCCGACTTTTTGGTTGATGGGCTGTGAGAAGTTGAAGATTGTCCGTTTCGAACGATCATCCAGCGACGTTTGGAATCGGCTTGTGGACGAGTCGCCGGAAGCGTGGCTCCACCACCGCACTGAGTGGGTGGAGCTGCAAACTTCTCTATTCAAGAATGAATCTTTCATGATCGTATCTGATGAGTCGGAGCCGCTCGGGATCTTTGTTGTTTATCGATCAGATCCTGGCCCTTGGTGGAGTTTCGGAACGTGCAATTTCTTCACAGGATGGGGCGGTGGTCCTGCAACAGCACGTGGATTGAGTAAGAAACAGCGTCGAGTCGTAGTGACCTTCGGCTTGGATTACCTCAAGGAACGTGCCCACGTTTGCAGGGCAAGCCATTTGGAGGTGCGATTGCCATCGCTTGCACGTGTCCATTTGCCACCACTACGCAACGATGTGAACCCACTCTGGGAGTATGGATTTAGCGCGTTACCTAGAATCGGTTCTGTGATCGGGCTCGCTCGCCTGGAGGGAGTGGGCACTCCAACCATGGTCGTCGACCTGCAAGATAGGGGGGAGGAGCAGCTCTTTGCGTCATGTGACCATGATTGTCGAAACGCCATCAGGAAGGCAATGCGTCTTGGTGTGACCTGTGTTCAAGACGACGGGCCAGGCGGGCTGGAGGCCTTCCACGATGCCTACAAGGCTAGTCACATACATTCAGGTACTCAGGGGCGACCACTCGCTTTCTTCCAAGGAATGCATAGAAACCTATCGGAAAAAGGATGGTTGAAGATATTCCTCGCCCTTCATGGGGAGAAGCCCGTGGCCAGTCTCATGCTCTTGTGCTACAAAGACGCCGTAACCTACGCAGCAGGAGGACTGGATTATGATGCCCACGCTCTGTCTGCTAATAATCTGTTAGTATGGGAGACTATGAGGTGGGCAAAGCAAGAGGGAAAGAAATGGTACGAAACCGGCCTCTACTTCCCATATCTGCGTGAAGATACGAAGCTGGCAAGGACAGGAAAGTTCAAGCGCGAATTCGGCGGTCGCGCTTTCCTTGTATTTGACGGGTTGTCAATCTATGATTGGGCGAGATATCTAGAGAGGATATTGCTCGAGGAGACATACGCTTGGCGTCGACGTCGGTCGATCAAGCAGATAGCGGATGCTGATAGCTGATGCTTGGCTGCGCGTTCCAGACAACACGCGCCGAGCTTTCCTCACAAAGCGCCTTGTTGGTGAATTGAGGTTGAGGATCAGACACGCGTATTTATCGGTCCGTGTCGTTTGGGGCTGGCTACTAAACTCCCCTGACTAGACACGCGCATCGCGGGATGCGTGGGGCGCGCAAGCAGTCTTGAGATGCTACAACTTGATGATTTCCACGAAAGAGGCAAACGTCTATAGAGAAGTGCTATCATTGCCACCTGGATGACTGAACATCATTTCAGTGTCGGACGAAACGTCTTGAGTTAACGTAGGAAGGTGAAATAGATCATCGCGAGCGAGAGATACTGGCGTCCGGCGATTCAAAAGATCAGACACAGGACTCGTCGGTTTGCGTCGGGCGCTGCTAGTCGCCCCATGCGACAGAATCAATTCATTGCGACAGCTGAGTCGCCTGTCTTGCGCGCGATAGAGTTGGTCAGGGCTTGTGAGAACCCTAGGGGGGCATATACGTCTCGTCTGGTCACAATCTGTCGTATCCAGAAGTCACTGGCTACTTGATTCCAACCCTCCTTGACTACAAGCAGGAGGATCTTGCAGCCAGATTGACACGTTGGCTCATACGCGTCCAAAGAAGGAACGAATCCTTCGCAAGTTCTGACGGAGTGCCGCATGTATTCGACACCGGTCAAGTCTTGCGTGGTCTCCTGGCCGCTTCTCGTGTTGTGCCAGAGGCAATTGATGCGGGAAGACGGGCTGCAGACTATCTCTACCATCGGATGATTGGTGGTGGTAGCGGTGGATTTCATGTGGATTCGATTTGGACCCAAAGGTACTCGAAAACCATTCCCCTGAGTGCACATCTTTATGTTCTGCCACCTTTGCAGCATGCTGCTGAATTCTTTCGGAAACCAGAATACTCTAGTGCAGTCGACAATTGTGTGGAATTCTACTTGAATGCCAAAGGTGGCTTGCAGATGGGGACGCTAACTCACTTTCTCGCATATGAGTTGGAAGGTCTGATAGATCTGGGCCATAGTGAAGTGGCTATCCCTATTCTTAACGCCCTCAGGGAACAGCAGGCTGAGAACGGTTCCGTAAGGGCCACAAGTGGAGTATCCTGGGTTTGTACACCTGGGCTGGCTCAATTGGGGATCTGTTGGTATAAGATCGGGCAGCGTGAGCCGGCTGACAGAGCCTTGAACTGGTTGGAAACGCATCAGATGCCTTCTGGTGGTTTTCGCGGAAGCTACGGCGAGAATGCTTCTTACTTTCCGGATGTGGAAATACCATGGGCAGCCAAATTCTACTTAGACGCAGCCCTGCTCAGAGACTCTCAAGGAAGGAAGCCCCAACTTCGCCATGATCCCAGCAAGATAATAGTCTAGATGAAGCGCGGTCTAACCTATGCTAGTTGTCCTTAGCCTGATCGGAACACGTCCAGAAGTTGTCAAAATGGCCCCGGTCATCAAGGAGCTTCAGAAGCGTCCTGATCGGATTTGTTCGGTAGTCTGCGTAGCTGGACAACATCGTGTGTGTGGTCTGACTGACCCACTTGACCATCTTTCAATGGTTCACCTGATGAAACGATCAACTCTGATCTTAACAGACTCCGGAGGCATTCAAGAAGAAGCACCAAGTCTAGGTGTCCCAGTCCTAGTCATGCGAGAGACGACCGAACGTCCCGAGGCCGTGGAGGCAGGAGTGGCTCGCCTAGTAGGCACTGACAGAAGGCGCATAGTCGAAGAAACAACCCGCCTACTGCAGGATCCAGCCGAATATGCGACTATGACCGGCAAGAAGAATCCTTTTGGAGACGGAAAGGCCGCCGCAAGAATTGTGTCGTGCCTGCTGGAGGCTGCGAAAGAGGATCCAGAATGAATGTTGGGACGACTATTGGTAGGATGACAAGCAACGTGACTGCCGAAGGGAGCTGTTGGTATCGAACTTGCCCAAAGTCAGCATAGTCCTGACTTGAAATTCAATGGCTCAAAGTACATACGGCAATCCATCGATAGCTGCCTTGATCAAACCCACATAGCTCGCCAGAGCCTGAGGGACCAGTCGATTGCATGCAATGCTCTTTGTCATCCGCTTGTCAAATCATCGCGAGAGAGAGAGAGAGAGAGACCAAACCGGACCCGCGTCGCTCTGATCTCCCATTGGGACTACTTTAGAAACCAGATAGTCACTATGCTTGAAGACCCGCCATCGCCTGAACATATATGCGTTACTCTGTGCTTGTTGAGATTTGTGACTGCGTCGCACCATCCCTTTCACACAATCGAGTTCATATCCCGATCCTTGTACCATTGACGGCACACACAATTCACCCCCTTCTCCAATTTCTCCTGCGACGGCTCAACTACACAACGATTGCGCACCTGCTCACAGCATCAGATGCCATGCCAAGAGCACCGCTTGCTTGCAGTGTACTGCTCCTCTCGAAAGGGGAGAAGACCAGTGACTTTTCCCGGCTTTCCTTGGTTTGACGGTTATTGGGACTTCGATTATTCTCGCTCCCTGTCTTTGCGCTTCAAGCACGAGGCTCCCGCAGAGACAGAATCCCCACAGTCGAATCCTGTGCGCCAGATCTGCTCGGAAGGCTCTGTAGCCTGTTCCTACGTCTTCGCATTTCACCCGAACGCTAGTGAGCGCCGATATGACTTGCTCTGAAAGAGGACGACCGTGTTCTCTTCTTCCGAGGACAAGATCAGCAAAGTCTTGAGCGATGGGCGCACGACACTGGGTATTTCGTATGGGTCATGTTGGCCGTCGGCATCGAGCGTCACAACTACTTCCTGAGATGCCAACTTCAGGCCGATCTCAGTACTCCTTACGATTCCAAGATTGGCTCGGTTTCGTGTGACCGTTGCACCGGCAGCTCTCGCTACTTGACAGGTCATGTCACTGCTCGCATCATCGACGACCAGAACTTCGTTACGGTATCGCGCGCACTCTTGAACAATCTCACCGATAGTGCTTTCCTCGTTATGCGCTGGGATTACTGCGGAGATCTTCAACATCTAGGCACTTGCCTACTCGCTCCACATTTGGCCCATTGAGACATAAAGAGTCCCGAGATTTCCAGAGTCTTCAAGCATTCCCATCGCTTTCCTCAGGCCATCCGTGTGTGCAGCATCATGATGGCTCATAGAACGACATTCTTATGGAGACGAGGAGGGTCTTCTGCTCTTAGGGCACCCACGAGAGAGTTCGGCCCACATGAGCAATCCTTCGTCCAAGGTAAGCATTGTTCTTCCAACATGCAACGGCGCCAGGTACATACGTCGATCCATCGACAGCTGCCTGAGACAAACCCACAGAAACATTGAGCTCATAGTCGTGGACGACGGCTCCACAGACGAGACTCCGGAAATCGTGTCCTCCATTCGGGATCGAAGGACCTCGTATGTCAAGCATGACACGAATCGCGGCCTTCCGCTGGCGCTGAACACAGGGTTCGCGAAGGCGACCGGCGACTATTTGACTTGGACTTCCGACGACAATTTCTATGCTG
>Ga0315281_10006135_pt1 | contig 17140 bp, 14 predicted proteins | sample YL17G07_0_MG_FD_204540 | JGI IMG/M metagenome (GOLD analysis project Ga0315281, IMG submission 204540) | Sediment microbial communities from Yellowstone Lake, YNP, Wyoming, USA - YL17G07_0 | ecosystem: Environmental > Aquatic > Freshwater > Lake > Sediment | place: USA: Wyoming | collected...
CCTTCGCCGGGACCATGCGGGTCATGGCGGTGGCCTGGAGCAAGGACAAGGTCGGCAAGGCCGCAGGCGACGTGATCGTGCGCGATCCGGTGGTGCTCACGGCGACCGTGCCGCGCTTCCTGCGCACCGGCGACAGCGCCACGCTGCAACTCGAACTGGACAATGTCGAGGGAGCGGCCGGCGACTACCGCCTGACGGTCACCAGCGACGGCCCGGTCAAGATCGGCGACGGAGCGGCGAAGACGCTTGCGCTGCGCGCGAAGCAGCGCGACCGCGCCACCATGACGCTCACTTCATCGGTAGCCGGGCCGGCGACCATCACGGTTGCCGTCAGCGGTCCGGGCGGGCTTGCGTTGGAGCGCAGCTATGCGATCGAGACCAAGCCGGCGACGCAGATTCTGGTGCGCCGCACGGTGAAGGCGTTGGCCAAGGGCGAGAGCCTTACTTTGTCGGGTGACGTGTTCGCGGATCTGGTGCCGGGGACCGGCCGGGTCTCGTTGTCGGTCGCGCTCTCGACCGCGCTCGACGCGGCCGCCTTGCTGAACGCGCTCGACCGCTATCCGTTCGGCTGTTCGGAGCAGATCACCAGCCGCGCGGTGGCGATGCTGTATGTCAACGAGCTGGCGAGTCAGGCCAACCTGACCTTCGACGGCGCCGTCGATCAACGCATCCGCGACGGCATCGCCAGTCTGCTGGCGCGGCAAGGTTCGAACGGTTCGTTCGGCCTGTGGTCGGTCGGCGGCGATGACGTCTGGCTCGACGCCTATGTGACCGACTTCCTCACCCGCGCGCGCGAGCGCAAATTCGAGGTGCCGGACATCGCGTTCAAGCTGGCCATCGACCGCTTGCGCAATTACACCGCCACCGCGCCCGAGCCGAACAAGGATGGCGGCCGCAATCTGGCCTATGCGCTCTATGTTCTGGCGCGCAATGGCGCGGCGCCGGTCGGCGACTTGCGTTATCTCGCCGACGTCAAACTCGCCGATCTGGCGACGCCGATCGCCAAGGCACAGGTGGCCGCGGCGCTTGCCATGCTGGGCGACAAGCTGCGTGCCGAGAAAGTCTATGCGGCGGCGCTGGCGGCGATCGCACCAATGCCGGCGCTCGAACTGGGCCGTATTGACTATGGTTCGGCGCTGCGCGATTCCGCCGCGCTGGTGACGCTGGCTTCCGAGAGCGGTGCGCCGCGGGCGACCATCGACGGCGCGGTTGCCCGCATCGACTCCGCACGCGGCCTTTCGGCCTATACCTCGACCCAGGAACAGGCCTGGCTGGTGTTGGCGGCGCGCGCGCTCGCCAAGGAATCGAGCGCGATTTCGCTCAAGATCGATGGCGCGGAGCGGCAGGGAACCTACTACCGCAGCATCAAAGCCGGCGATCTGAAAGCGCCGGTGACGGTGAGCAATAGCGGGGAGGGCACTGTGCAGGCGGTGGTGTCGGTCAGCGGCGCGCCGTTGACGCCGGAGCCGGCCTCCGACAACGGCTTCAAGATCGAGCGCAATTATTTCACTCTCGATGGCGAGCCGGCCGATCCCACCAAGGCCAAACAGAACCAGCGCTTTGCCGTGGTGCTCAAGATCACCGACCCGAAGCCGCAATTCGCCCGTCTGATCGTCGCCGATTATCTGCCGGCGGGCTTCGAGATCGATAATCCGCATCTGGTGTCGTCGGGCGACACTAGCAAGATCGGCTGGATCGACGACGGCGCCGAGCCGGTGCATTCCGAATTCCGCGACGACCGTTTCGCGGCGGCGTTCGAGCGCAAGGACAAGGATCCGGTGGTGTTCACCGTCGCCTATGTCGTGCGCGCGGTGTCGCCGGGAAAATACGTGCTCCCGCAGGCCTCGGTCGAGGACATGTACCGTCCCGACCGCTTCGGACGCACCGCCACCGGGACAATCGAGATTTCGGCGAAATGAAACGGCTGCGGGTCATAGTCGCGGGCGCTAGCGCTGCGGCGGTGACCGCCGCGCTGGCGGCGGCGTGGTGGATTGCCGCGCTCGGTCCGCCGCCGCTCGGGCAGGGGCTCGACTATTCCCATGTCGTGCTCGACCGCGAAGGCCGGCTGCTGCGCGCCTATGCCGGCAGCGAGGGCCGCTGGCGGTTGCCGGTGGCGGTGAACGACGTCGATCCACGCTTGATCAAGATGCTGTTCGTCTATGAGGATCGGCGCTTCTACGACCATTACGGCGTCGATCCGGCGGCCTTGGGACGCGCGGCAGTTCAGTTTATCGAGAGCGGTCACATCGTATCCGGCGGTTCTACCCTGACCATGCAGGTGGCGCGGCTGCTCGAGCCGCGGCGCGCGCGCAGTCTTACAGCCAAATTGCAACAGATGGTGCGCGCGGTCGAAATCGAGCGCGCGCTCAGCAAGGATCAGATTCTCGCGCTTTATCTCAGTCTGGCCCCCTATGGCGGAAACATCGAGGGCGTCCGCGCCGCCGCGCTGGCTTATTTCGGTAAGGAGCCGCGGCGATTGTCGCTCGGCGAAGCGGCGCTGCTGGTGGCCTTGCCGCAATCGCCAGAACTGCGCCGGCCGGATCGGCATGCCGAAGCCGCTCTGAACGCGCGCAACCGCGTGCTCGATCGCGCGGTGGCGGCCGGCGTTATTCCGCTGGACGAGGTCGCGCGGGCGAAAGCCGAGCCGGTGCCGAAAATCCGCATGGCCATGCCGCTATTGGCGCCGCATACCGCCGATCATATCGTCACCGCCGAACCGGACCGGCGCATCCACCGGCTCACCATCGATGGACGTCTGCAAAGCACGCTCGAGGACCTGGCTCGCGCGCGCGCCCGCGCGTTGGGGCCGGATATTTCGGTGGCGATCATGGCGGTCGATAACGCGACCGGCGAAGTGCGCGCACGCGTGGCATCAGCCGATTATTTCGATCAGCGGCGCGCCGGTCAGGTCGATATGACTTTAGCCGTGCGCTCGCCCGGCTCGACGCTCAAGCCGTTCATTTATGGCCTCGCCTTCGAGGACGGGTTTTTGCATCCCGAGACGCTGATCGACGACAAGCCGCTACGCTATGGCAGCTACGCGCCGGAAAATTTCGATCTGACCTTCCAGGGCACGGTCACGGTGCGCCGCGCGCTGCAATTGTCGCTCAACGTGCCGGCCATCGCCGTGCTCGACAAGGTCGGCACCAGCCGGCTCGCCGCCCGGCTGGCGCAAACCGGCGCCGTCCTGGTGTTGCCGAAGGGCGAAGCGCCGGGACTGGCGATGGGGCTCGGCGGCGTCGGCGTGCGACTCGCCGATCTGGTTATGCTCTATGGCGGACTCGCCCGGCTCGGCGCCACTTTGCCGCTCATTGAACGGGCCGACATGAGCGCGCCGGCGCCGCGCCGGCTGCTCGATTCGGTCGCGGCCTGGTATGTCGGTAACGTCTTGTTCGGCGCGCCGCCGCCGGACAATGCGCCACACGGACGCATCGCGTTCAAGACCGGTACCTCCTACGGCTACCGCGACGCCTGGGCGGTGGGCTTCGACGGTCGCACCACCATCGGCATATGGGTCGGCCGGCCGGACGGCGCGCCGGTTCCCGGACTGGTCGGCCGCGCTTCGGCCGCGCCAATTTTATTCGATGCCTTCACGCGCACCGGCTTGGCGCCGGCGGCCCTGGCGCAAGCGCCGAAAGGCGCTATCTTCGCCGCCACCGGCAAATTGCCACTGCCAATGCAGCGCTACCGGCCCGGCGCCGTTCCGGGCGAAAGCGGCGAGCCGCCGCGCATCATGTTCCCGCCCGATGGCGCCCGCCTTGAGCTTGCCGGCGGTGCCGAGCCGGGTCCGGTGGCGCTGAAGATCGCGGGCGGCGTCGGGCCGCTGACCGTCATGGTCAACGGAGTGCCGCTGGCCGCGGCCGGCGGCCGGCGCACATTGTTCTTCCAGCCAGACGGGCGCGGTTTTGTCCGGCTCACGGTGATGGACGCCCGCGGCGCCGCCGACAGCGTCATGGTGCGGGTGCAATAGGCCGAAAGCCGCTGTTTCGCGCCCGCCCCGATGTCTCTATGGTCCGGCCGTACAGGCGGAATCAGTTCGCCGATGACGCGCCCATGACATTCATGTCGAACCAACAGGACAAAGCGGTCGAGCCGGCGAGGGGCCTCGTCGCGCTCATCGATTTTGCCTGCGGATCGCATGCCCGCGCGGCCGCGCTGCTGGTCGCACTGGCCTTATTGGCCTTCGTGCCGGGCTTTTTTCAGATTCCGCCGGTGGACCGCGATGAAGCGCGCTTCGCGCAGGCCAGCAAGCAAATGGTGGAGTCCGGCGACTATATCGATATCCGTTATCAGCAAGAGGTCCGCTACAAGAAACCGGTCGGCATCTACTGGCTGCAGGCGGCGGCGGTGAAAACCGCCGACGCGTTCGGCATCCCGGAAGCCCGCACCACCATCTGGATCTATCGTCTGCCCTCGCTTGCGGGCGCCGTCGGCGCCGTGTTGCTGAGCTATTGGACCGCGCTCGCCTTCGTGAGCCGCCGCGCCGCCGTTATCGCGGCGGTGATGATGGCGAGTTCGATTCTGCTCGGGGTCGAGGCGCGGCTGGCCAAGACCGACGCCATGTTGCTGCTGACCGTCGTTGCCGCGATGGGGGCGATGGCGCGGGTTTATCTGAGCGGGCGGCAGACACCGGACACCGCCGTGGGCTGGCAATTGCCGGCGATATTCTGGTCGGCACTCGCCGCCGGCGTGTTGCTCAAGGGCCCGTTGATCTTCCTGTTCGTCGGTCTGGCCGCGGCCACCGTCTCGATTCTCGATCGTTCGGCGCGCTGGCTGCTGGCATTGCGGCCGTTCGCCGGCGTCATTTGGTTTGCCGTGCTGGTGCTGCCCTGGTTCGTCATCATTCTCAGCCGCGCCGGCGAAACCTTCATCGCTGAATCGGCCGGTACCGATATGCTGGGCAAAGTGTTTGGCAGCCAGGAGGGCCACGGCGCTCCGCCCGGATTATATTTCCTGTTGTTCTGGGTCACATTCTGGCCGGGCGCGGTGCTGGCCGGTTTGGCGGCGCCGATGGTGTGGCAGTCGCGCCGGGAACCGGCGACGAAATTGCTGCTGGCCTGGCTGATCCCGTCCTGGATCGTGTTCGAACTGGTGGTGACCAAGCTGCCGCATTACGTGCTGCCGCTTTATCCGGCGATTGCGATCCTGATCGCCGGCATTCTCGATCGCGGCGGCCTCGCCAAGGTGCCGTGGATGGTGTTCGGCACCATCGGGTGGTTCGTTTTTCCGGTTGTCATGGGGATTATCGCCATTGTAGGATTCGTCGCCATCGGCGGTGAGCTTGGCATTGTCGCCTGGCCGTTCGCGGCCGTAGCCGTCGTCATGGGGCTGTTTGCCTGGCGGCTTTATGAGGTGGACGGCGCCGAACGCGCCTTGTTGCGCGCCACCGTGTCCGCGCTATTCGTCGGGCTGACGGTGTTCGGCGTGGTTGTTCCTTCGCTGCCGGCGCTGTTTCCCAGCGCGACGCTGGCGACCGAATTGCGCGCGTCCGGTTGCGCGCAGCCGCTCGCCGCCGCCGCCGGCTATCACGAGCCGAGCCTGGTGTTTCTGGTTGGAACCGCCACGCGGCTCATCGATGGCGCCGGCGCGGCCGATTTCCTGCGCCAGGGTCCCTGCCGCTTTGCTTTGATCGAAGCGCGCAACGAGCGAAGTTTTGTGCAGCGCGCCGAGGCGATTGGCGTGCGCTACGCGCCGCTACCGCGGGTCGATGGCATTAACATCAGCAATGGCCGCGCCGCCGTCATTTCGGTTTTCCGCTCAGGGAGCGAGCCGTGAGCGTCAACGGTAAAATCCATGACGCCGGTGGGCGCCCGCGGACCTGGCTTCGGCAGGCCGTCGTGCAGATCGCAGCCGGGTTGCGGCATCTTGTTCGTGAACCACGGTCACGCGTTGTCCGACCGACGATCCGATCGATCGTCATCTGGGCAAGCGGGATTCTGCTGGCGTTTGTTCTGCTGACGATTGTGTTCGATGCCGCCGCGATCATTGCGTCGCGCCGATTGCCAGGCTTGGTGGTTTACGCATTCGATGAAATCACCGACTTCGGCAAGTCGGGGTGGTTCCTTTATCCGCTCGGCGCGCTCATCATTGCCATCGTAGTGGCACCGCCGAACTTGCCGCGTTCCGTCCAATTGACGCTTGCGGCGATCATGGTGCGGGCAGGATTTTTATTCATCGCCATCGGCCTGCCGGGCCTGTTCACCACCATCGTCAAGCGGATGATCGGCCGCGCCCGGCCATTTGTCGGTGGGGTCGCCGATCCTTACCTTTACCAGCCGTTCATTTGGCGGGTCGAATACGCCAGTCTGCCATCGGGACATGCCACCACCGCCTTTGCCGCCGCGGTCGCAATCGGCACGTTATGGCCGCGGACCCGGCTGGTGATGTGGATTTATGCCGCGGTCATCGCCGTCAGCCGGGTGGTAATCGTTGCGCATCATCCCAGCGATGTTTTGGCGGGGGCGGTGGTCGGCATCGTCGGGGCGCTGCTTGTGCGCAATTACTTCGCTGCCCGGCAACTCGCTTTTGGTGTCGCGCCGAATGGCGTGGTTGCGGCGTTTGTCGGCCCATCCCGGCGGCGGATCAAGGCGGTAGCCCGCGCGCTATTGGCCGCTTAACGAGGGCCCGCGCGGCCTTTCGGCCACTCCCGGCCATGGGGTGCGGACCGGGAGAGTTGCCCTGGCCCATTCCGCCGCATAAAAGGCGGTTCGATATCCGAGCGGCGCTGCCGCAACCATCTCAATCCGGCCTTCCATGGCAAAATCCATCAGAACCAGGACCACTACCCAGCCGGCCTTTTCGATCGTCATTCCGGTCAACAACGAGGCCGACAACATCGGCCCGCTGGTGGCCGAGATCGAACGCGCCCTTAAGGGCGGGCGCAAGTTCGAACTGATTTTCGTCAATGACGGCTCGACCGACGACACCGATGCGCTGTTGAAAAAACTGGCGGCCAAACGGCCGTGGTTGCGCCAAGTCAAACACCGGCTCGCGTGCGGTCAATCGGTGGCGTTGCGCAGCGGGGTTGCCGCCGCCCGCGCCGACATTATCGTTACCCTCGATGGCGACGGGCAAAACGATCCTGCTTTCATTCCTGAGTTGGTCCGCGTGCTGCAGGCGGGCGCGTCGCGCCTGGGGCTTGTTGCCGGCCAGCGGATCGGCCGCCAAGCGAGCGGATTCAAGAAAATGCAATCGCGCATCGCCAATGCCGTCCGTGGCGCGGTGCTGCGCGACGGCACCCGCGACACTGGCTGCGGGCTCAAGGCGTTCAGGCGCGATGTGTTTCTGGTGCTGCCGTATTTCGATGGCTTGCATCGGTTCATGCCTGCGCTGGTGCGGCGCGAAGATTATGAAATTGGTTATGTTGATGTCATCGATCGGCCACGCGCGCATGGCGCGACTCATTACGGACTGTGGAACCGGCTCTGGGTAGGCATTCTCGATCTCGCCGGCGTGTGGTGGCTGATTCGTCGCAAGCGGCACCGGCCTGAGATTTCGGAGGACTGAATGCTCATCGACATCGCGCAAGCCGTTGGCGGCTATCTGCACGAGGTTTTCATCGTCAAACTGGATTGGTGGGTGCTGCTGGGATTTGTCGCGCAGGCCTTGTTCACGGCGCGCTTCCTGGTGCAGTGGATTGCCTCCGAGCGCGCCGGCAAGAGCGTGGTGCCGCTCGCGTTCTGGCTTTTTTCGATCGGCGGCGGGCTGCTGTTGCTGGCCTATGCGCTTTATCGCCGCGACCCGGTGTTCATCGCCGGGCAGGCCTTCGGCAGCTTCGTTTATTTGCGCAATCTTTATTTCGTGATGCGCGACCGGCGCGCGGCGACGGCCTGACCCGATCAGGCGGCCGCCATCGCCTGAAAGCCGCGTTCAAGATCGGCGATGAGATCGTCGACGTGCTCAAGCCCGATATGAAACCGCAGCGTCGGCCCGCCCGGCGCCCATTTGGTCGCGGTGCGGTATTCCGTGCAATCGAACAGAATGACGAGGCTCTCGAAGCCGCCCCACGAGTAACCCATGCCGAACAGCGCAAGTTCGTTCATGAACGCGTGCACCGCTCGTTCGTTTGTCGGTTTGAGCACGATGCTGAACAATCCGCTGGCGCCGGAAAAATCCCGTTTCCAGATGGCGTGGCCGGGATCGCTTTCCAGCGCGGGATGCAGCACGCGTTGCACTTCCGGGCGGACCGCCAGCCAGCGCGCGACACGCAGGCCGCTCTCCTGATGGCGAGCGAGTCTCACTGCGAGTGTGCGTAGGCCGCGCAACGCGAGATAAATGTCGTCCGGCCCCACGCACAACCCCATCGCGGCGACCGTGGCTTTGAGTCTCGGCAATGTGGCCGCATTGGCCGATACCGTGCCGAACATGATGTCGGAATGGCCGCCGATATATTTAGTGCCGGCTTGAACCGACAGGTCGACGCCTTTGCTGAAGGCGTCGAAATAAAGCGGGGTCGCCCAGGTATTGTCCATCAGCACCACGGCGCCTTTGCCGTGCGCGAGCGCCGCAATCGCGGGAATATCCTGCATCTCGAAAGTTTGCGAACCGGGCGCCTCGACAAACACCGCGCGGGTGTTGGGTTTGAACAGCCGTGCTAGGCTTTCGTGGGCCAGCGGATCGTAATAGGTCGTTTCGACGCCGAGCCGCTTGAGTACGCCGTCGCAAAAGATCCGCGTTGGGCGATAGACGCTGTCGCTGACCAGAATGTGATCGCCGGAGCCGACCACCGAAAGCAGCGCGGTCGAAATCGCCGACAGCCCGGACGGCAGCAGCACGACACCGGCGCAGCCGGCGCCTTCGAGTTCCATCAGTGCGCTCTCCAGCGCTTCCGACGTCGGCGTGCCGCGGCGGCCGTATTGATAACGGGCGCGGTGGGCGACCTGATCTTCCGCCGTCGGGTAGAGTACGGTTGAGGCATGATAGACGGGAGGATTGACGAAGCCGTGATAGGCCTGCGGATCCCGCCCGCCGGTGACCAGGCGGGTTTCCGGCTTGAGAGGAGGGCGCGTTTTCTTTGCCATAAATGTGGGTGCTGCAACGGGGCCGCGCCAAGATTCCGGCGCGGATCGGCATATACCGCTCCTCCGGCGGCAATCGTCAACCCCTTGACCTTGATACGGGATAGTTCTGAGATACCCGCGGTCGAAGACGAGTGGGGAACTCTGGGGATCCGCCCAAGTTTTGGCCTGTGGGATCAAGACTGCGGTCCGCACTCATCGGCTGTGGGCAGCCTTGCTCGGCCAGAATGGCGAGCGGGCTAGCAGCTCAGGGCGCAATGTGAACCTTTGAAAAGGCTGTACCATGAAACGCGTAGTAACCACACTTGCCCTTGCGGCGGCCCTTGGTCTGGCCGCATCGGCGGCTTCCGCGCAAACCCTCAACACGGTGAAAACACGCGGCATTCTCAATTGCGGGGCGAACGGCACGCTGGCCGGGTTCGGTCTGCCGGACGCGCAAGGCAACTGGACCGGTCTCGACGTCGATTTTTGCCGGGCCCTCGCCGCTGCGATCTTCAACGATCCGAAAAAGGTCAAGTTCGTTCCGCTGTCGGCGAAGGACCGTTTCACGGCGTTGCAGTCGGGCGAAGTCGATGTGCTCGCGCGCAACACCACCTGGACGAGTTCGCGCGACACCTCGCTCGGTCTCAATTTTACCGGCGTGAACTATTATGACGGCCAGGGCTTTATGGTGCGCAAGGCGCTCAAGGTGAATTCGGCGCTTGAGCTCAATGACGCTTCGGTTTGCGTCCAGCAAGGAACTACCACCGAACTCAATCTGGCCGACTACTTCCGCGCCAACAAGATGAAGCTCAAGAGCGTGACCTTCGCCACCGCCAATGAAGCGTTAAAGGCCTATGAGGCCGGGCGCTGCGACGCCTATACCACCGACGCTTCCGGCCTGTTTGCGGAACGCCTGCGCTTAGCGAATGCCAGCGACAATATCGTTCTGCCGGAGGTCATTTCGAAAGAGCCGCTCGGTCCGTCGGTTCGTCACGGCGACGACCAATGGTTCGACATCGTGAAGTGGGTACACTACGCGATGATCAATGCCGAGGAACTCGGCATCACCTCGAAAACAACCGACGAGGCATTGAAGTCTTCTAATCCGGACATCAGACGATTTGTCGGGACCGAAGGCAATTACGGCGAACAGCTTGGTCTGACCAAGGAATGGGCCGTGCATATCGTCAAACACGTCGGCAATTACGGCGAAGTGTTCGAACGCAATGTCGGCCAAGGCTCGCCGCTGAAGATTACCCGCGGCTTGAATAATTTGTGGACCAAGGGTGGCCTGCAATACGCGCCGCCGATCCGCTGAGTGGCCAATGCGAGAACAGCCGCGGACCGTGATGGCCCGCGGCCGGTGACGGGCGCGCGCGAACTTTAGGGCGGCGCTCGGCGAGGGGCAGATGGCGATTGACCTTCCGGCGGCGTCGCGCCCGGCGCATGTGCCGTTTTATAACAATCCGAAGGTCCGCAGCGTCGTCTATCAGATTGCGCTGTGCGCGGTCGTGTTTGGGCTGGTCTACGGCGCGATCAACAATGCCATCGAAAACTTGCAGCGCGCGCGGATCGCGTCCGGGTTCGGATTCTGGAACAACACCGCCGGCTTCGATATTTCGCAAACGCTGATCGAATACACCTCGCAGGCTTCGACCTACGGCCGCGCGTTCTGGGTGGGGTTGCTCAATACGCTGCTGGTCGCCGGTCTCGGCGTGGTGTTTGCGACTATCCTTGGCTTTGTCATCGGCATCGCGCGGCTGTCGAAAAACTGGCTGCTGGCCAAAGTGGCCTCGGGCTATGTCGAACTCATTCGCAATATCCCGCTGCTGCTGCAGTTGTTGTTCTGGTACAACGCCGTGCTCAAAACGCTGCCGGATATTCGCGACAGCATAATTATCAGCGGCGGCGGATTTCTCAACAATCGCGGATTGTTCTTGCCGCAACCGGTGTTCACGAGCGGCTTCGGTATGGTCGAGATCGCGTTCATCCTCGGCATCGTGGCTGCAACCGCCTTTTGTATCTGGGCGCGCAAGCGGCAAATGGAAACCGGCCAGCAGGCGCCGGTATTCCTGGTGGCGTTTGGTCTGGTGATCGCGCTTCCGCTGGCGGTCTGTGCGCTCGCCGGGTTCCCGGTCGACTTCATCTTTCCGGAAAAGGCCCGCTTTAATATCAACGGCGGCATCGAGGTGCTGCCGGAATTCGCCGCGTTGCTGGTGGGACTGGTGATCTATACGGCGGCGTTTATCGCCGAAGTGGTGCGCGCCGGCATTCTGGCGGTGTCGCGCGGGCAAACCGAGGCGGCCTATTCACTCGGCTTGCGGCCGCGCCCGACCTTGCGCCTGGTGGTGGTGCCGCAGGCCATGCGCGTGATCATCCCGCCGCTGACCAGCCAATATCTCAATCTGACCAAGAATTCCTCGCTGGCGGTTGCCGTCGGTTATCCAGATCTGGTGCAGGTGTTCACCGGCACGGTGTTGAACCAGACCGGGCAGGCGGTGGAGGTGGTGGCGGTGACCATGGCGGTCTATTTGACCATCAGCCTGCTCACCTCGTTGGCGATGAACATCTACAACACCCGCATTGCCTTGGTGGAACGATGAGGGCCGCGCCATGACGATGCTGGACGGCAATCAGGCGGTCGGTGAAATCTCATTCGTGCGCCGCACGCCGATCGCACCCTTGCCGCCGCCGCTGGCGATGGCCGGCGCGCTCGGTTGGGTGCGGGCCAATCTGCTCTCGAGTCCGTCGAATATCGCGCTCACCGTCGTCACCGCCTTGTTTCTGCTGTGGATGATCCCGGAAGCCGTCAACTTCCTGTTCATCGATGCGGTCTGGAGCGGTAGCGATCGGCTCGCCTGTCTGCCGTCGGCGCAACAGCCCGAGATCGGCGCCTGCTGGCCGTTCGTTTGGGAGCGCTTGCCGTATTTTATTTACGGCTCCTATCCGATTCCGCAGCGCTGGCGGGTCGATGCGTTCTTCGTCCTATTGGCGATCGGTGTCGGCTGGATGTTGTGGCTCAACGCTCCGCGGCGCGATCTTGGCGTCGTGTATTTTTTCGTGGTGATGCCGATTGCCTCCGTCATTTTGCTCACGGGCCTGGCGGCCATTGGTTTGCCGCCGGTCGACACCACGCTCTGGGGCGGCGTGCTGGTCACCATTACGGTGGCTTCGGTCGGAATTGTGGTGTCGCTGCCGCTCGGCGTTCTGCTGGCGCTCGGCCGGCGCTCGCGCATGCCGACGGTCAAGACGCTTTCGGTGATCTTCATCGAATTCGTGCGCGGGGTGCCGTTGATCACCGTGCTGTTCATGGCCAGCGTGATGCTGCCGCTGTTCGTGCCGGACGAATGGTCGCCCGATAAACTGTTGCGCGCGCTGGTCGGCATTGCGCTGTTCGCCTCCGCCTATATGGCCGAGGTCGTGCGTGCCGGCTTGCAGGCGATCCCGAAGGGCCAATACGAAGGTGCCATGTCGGTCGGGCTCGGCTATTGGCAGATGATGCGGCTCATTGTCCTGCCGCAGGCGCTCAAGGTCACCATTCCCAACATCGTCAATACCTATATCGGGCTGTTCAAGGACACCACGCTGGTGTTCATTGTCGGCATCTTCGATTTGTTGAAGGCGATCGAGGTGTCCCGGATCGACCCAAAATGGGCGGCGCCGGTCACCAGCACGACCGGCTATGCGGTGGCGGCGATCTTCTATTTCGTCTTCTGCTATGCAATGTCCCGCTATGCGCGCTCCACCGAAGCGCGGCTGGCGCAAAGCGAGAAACGGTAAGGTGATCGCCATGGAGCCGACCATCAGTGCGGCGCCGAAGCCCACGCCACTCAACACCGCCATCGCCGTCGAGATCGTCGGCATGCACAAATGGTATGGCGATTTCCACGTGCTGCGCGACATCAATTTGCGCATCAAGGGCGGCGAGCGCATCGTGATCTGCGGCCCGTCCGGTTCCGGAAAATCGACCATGATCCGCTGCATCAACCGGCTGGAGGAGCACCAGCGCGGGCGGATCATCGTCGATGGCGTCGAGCTTGCCAACGATCTCAAGAAAATCGACGAAGTCCGCCGCGATGTCGGCATGGTGTTCCAGCACTTCAATTTGTTTCCGCATCTCACGGTGCTGGAAAATTGCACGCTGGCGCCGATCTGGGTGCGCAAGATGCCGAAGAAAGAGGCGGACGCGATCGCGCAGCATTATCTGAAACGGGTCAAAATTCCCGAACAGGCCAGCAAATATCCCGGCCAGTTGTCGGGCGGCCAGCAGCAGCGGGTGGCGATCGCGCGGGCGCTGTGCATGAGCCCGAAGATCATGCTGTTCGACGAGCCGACCTCGGCGCTCGATCCGGAAATGGTCAAGGAGGTGCTCGACACCATGGTCGGGCTGGCCGAGGACGGCATGACCATGCTGGTGGTCAGCCACGAAATGGGCTTTGCCCGCCAGGTCGCCAACCGGGTGGTGTTCATGGACGAGGGCCAGATCATCGAGGCCAATGCGCCGGATGAATTTTTCTCGCATCCGCAGCACGAGCGCACCAAGCTGTTTTTGAGCCAGATTTTGCGGTGAGGTTCTCAATCCGCCTCATCCTGAGGAGCGCCCGAAGGGCGCGTCTCGAAGGATGGGGCGGCCTCCATGGTTAAAGGCGCAAGGCGGGTAAACCCGACTTGCGATGTTCGAGACGCGCTCGTGCGGAGCGCTCCTCACCATGAGGCCGAGAGAGTCCGGCGCGTGTTGCAAGTGTTTCATTGAGGCAAGCTCCTTCGTTCCCGCGGCGCTAGCGCACGCCCAGCCGCCGCTTGAGCGCCGGCGAAGTCGGCGCAATGCGTCCGATCCAATGCGCGTAGGCTTCCATCTGCTCCGCCCCGATGGCGGTGACGAGATCGAAGCTGAGGCCTTCGATCTGGCCGGCCAGGAAGTTTCTCGCGCCATCGACGACATCCGGCGCCAGAATCGTTTCGGCGACGGCGAGACAGGCCTGCGCATCGCCCTTGCAGGCGTTCATGCGGCGGCATTGCCGCGACAAACAAAGGCGCGGGAGCGCGAGGGTTTCGCACAGCGCGCGCGTCATCGCGATGGTGATCGGATGATCGGGCGGGGGACTGGACTCGTCGTCGCGCGGCGCAAGCTCGTCGTGGTCGTACGTATCGGGAGAGGGGTTCATCAAGGCAAGCTCCGTTGCTTTCAAGCGCTCAATTTTCGCCCCGCCTCATCCTGAGGAGGCCGCGCAGCGGCCATCTCGAAGGATAAGGCGGCCCATGATTTAATGTTCGAGACGCGCTGCTGCGGAGCGCTCCTCACCATGAGGCCGAGAGTTTGTCGCGCGCGTTGCAGATGTTTCATCCAGCCAAACTCCTTCGTTCTCGCGGCGCGGCTGCGCCCGAGGGTTCCAGTGTTGCCCTCCCTGCGGACAAGGGAGGGGGACGGCGCGCCAGGCGGCGCAGCCATTCCTTCTGTGCGTGCACCGTTACCGATGCACGGCGCCTCTCGGCGCGCCGTCGCGGCGTTCTCCTTCGGCGCCGGGCCGCGCTTTCGGCCGGAGCGCAACCGCGCTCCCGCCGTTAGCGAGCTCCTCGCGGGGGGTCGTAGTGCCCCCGGGCGGAACCCGGCGCCGCCCGGGAGCGTGCTTTGCGAGGCACGCGCGCGGGCGCCGGCCCGAACCGCACGAGCCGGCGCAACCGGTTCGCGTCCCCTCATGGGATCGGGCGAAGAGGAATATAAACCTAGTGGGGCGGGCGGGGATAAGTTTTTTGCAAAACGTTGAAGCGGCTGATTTGGAAGGGGATAAGGGCGGGGATCGATGGCCTGTAGGTTTTTCTGTCGGCATGGCCGGGCAACCGGGTCCGGCCGTCGGCCGGCCCGGGTGTAAACTTGTCCCGGCCATCCACGGTTTGTGGCAGATTGTACTTCACCGTCAAACGTAGTATATTTATGCCAAGATCCGGTCGTGGCGAAATTCCGTGACCCGCAAGGTCTGGGACGGCGAACGGCCGAACCAGTTGCGTGGGCTCGATTTTGAAGCCGCCATCGATCTGTTGCTGGCGTTGAATGTCGCGAAATCGTTGAACGAGTTGAGCCCATTAAAAAGCGTCGGGCTGCATAAGCTCAAGGGCGGCCGCAAAGGCCAGTGGGCGATGACGGTGAACGAACGCTGGCGCATCTGCTTCGAGTTTCGCAAGGGCGACGCCTACGAGGTCGAGATCGTCGACTACCACAGAGGATAGACCATGGCTCCCGTTTCCCATCCCGGCCGCCTGCTGAAGCGCGAACTGACGGCGCGCAAGCTTAGCGCCAACCGGCTGTCGCTCGATATCGGCGTGCCGTCCGGCCGCATCACCGACATTCTCAACGCGCGGCGCTCGATCACCGCCGACACCGCGGTGCGGCTCGGGCGCTATTTCGGCAACAGCGCGCAGTTCTGGCTTGATTTGCAAAGCCAGTACGACATTGGCGTGGTCGAGCGCGACAAGGGCGGGGAGATCGCGAAGCGGGTGCGGCCGGCGGACGCGGCGTGAGTAAGGGGTAGAGCGCAATAGCACAGCGTATTGCGCCGAGTTTGAAGACGGAATGGCGAAATAAGCTTCGCAATTCTGCTCTACGTGCTGAATAATATAAGATTTTGAAAATCCCGTGGCGATAATTTGGTATGGGTGAACATCAATGAAAATGATTTCAAAAAAGTGAGCACTCGACAAAATCTATAAGCGCCGCGACCGCTACGAAATCCCTGATTGGCAGCGCGATGAGGTCTGGGACACGACAAAAAAACAAGAAATGATTGATAGTGTTTTACGCGGCTGGAAATTGCCGAAATTCTATCTCGTTGAAACTAGTGATGAGCCTGAGGAATTCGAGGTTGTTGACGGGCAGCAGCGGTTAACTTCTATTTTTGAATTTTTTGACAACGTCCTCCCGTTATCTACGAAATCCGCCAAGGAGTTTGGTGCTCAATATTACAAAGACTTGCCCGCGGGAATCTCAGATAGTTTCGACGACTTTGAAATCGAATATGATGAAATTACTGATGCAAGCGAGAAGGAGTTAAAACAATTCTTTCAACGGTTACAACAAGGGCTGCCCTTGACGAGTAGCGAAAAACTGAACGCTGTTCATAGCTCACTCCGTGATTTTTGTAGGCAGCTGGCGAAACACAATTTTTTTACAACAAAAGTAAGATTTTCAGACAAGCGATATGCTTACTTTGACGTAGCTTCAAAAATGGCAGCAATCGAGATTGAAGGCTTAGAAACAGGTTTGCGTTTTGATGAGATTAAATCTATTTTTGAAAATCAAGCAAACTTTTCTCAGAAATCGGCTGCCGGCAAACGCCTAACAGATACTCTCGATTACCTTGACAGAGCATTTCCGGCGAAAAGCCCTGAACTTCGAAATCGATCTCTTGTTCAGTCTTTTGCTACGCTAGCGGCGCAGATTGTCAAAAGCGGACGAGGCAGCGGATCCGAAAAAAGATTCTATAAATGCGTGAAACAATTTATCGTCGAATATACGGAGCAGGTTGAGCTTGGAATTAAAGCTACCGATGTCGACTACGTGTTATTTCAACGAACAATTAATGCGAACGTCCGTGGCGCAGCAAAAATTAGACACGGAATATTATTACGTAAACTTTTGCGTTCGGACCCGTCATTTGTTGAATTGCTAGACCCAGCAGTTGTCGTTGAGAATGGTGTTAGCGCTGATATTCTTCGATTGGGCGAGAGTATCGGTGATCTTATAGAGAAGGTAAATACAAAATTCGCTGCAAAGACTGGCGGCGATTTGATTAAGCCGACCAATAAGACGCTTGGAGCAGTCCGAAAAATTGGTAAGCCGGTTCGCGACTATGCTGCGTATGGGGACTTCATAAGTAATCTGTATTTTGTATTTTGGGAAGGCATGGGTCAAAGGCTGCAAGGTAAAGTGCCGGACTCTTTTACGGACATAATCTTCTTAGGACAGATTTGCAGCATGATGTTGATCATGGAAAAGCTGGTGCTGTTGTTGCCAAACGAAAAGCAATTGCAGCAACATTCAGTAAATATGTGAGCGCTACGACGCCAGTGACTGTTGCGCCGGAACACTTTCCAATATTTCAGGCAAGCTTGATGGGCGCAATAGAAAAAGATTTAAGGAGTTTGTT
>Ga0315281_10006136_pt1 | contig 17139 bp, 22 predicted proteins | sample YL17G07_0_MG_FD_204540 | JGI IMG/M metagenome (GOLD analysis project Ga0315281, IMG submission 204540) | Sediment microbial communities from Yellowstone Lake, YNP, Wyoming, USA - YL17G07_0 | ecosystem: Environmental > Aquatic > Freshwater > Lake > Sediment | place: USA: Wyoming | collected...
CGGTGCGAGGGGGACTCGCTCACGAATCCCTAACAAATTTTGATACGCTTCCTGGCTTAACATAGTAAGTATGACACACACATCATACCAAAAATATTCTTAAATTCATATTTAAAAAAACAAAAAGCTTGTTGCGCACACCTACACGAAACACAACCCCTACCCCCTCTCATACATCTCGCGGATGCGGGACATGATGATATGCGTGGCGGATTTGAGGTCTTCGCGAGAGAGTTAAATCTGCGTCAAACTTTTAATTGCGGGTTCTTGTATTCTGGCATGATACGAACCATACACGACAAAAATATTGTATCCTTCATACCAATACTTCCCTATGTGTTCCAAGATAGATATGTCCCTTATTTCGCAAGATTTTTTTGCCACTTTATTGATACGGGGTTCAGAGAATGAAAGGTTCTTGATTTGTATCAAAAAATCTTTATCCTCCAAACTAAATTCTTTGCCAAAAATTTTTTTATGTATTTTCACAATTGCAGTTTCGAATGAGAAATCAAAATCCGACCAATTCAATTCTTTTTGATAGCGCTGTATGTTACGTGTAATGAAGTCATTAAAATCTTCATGGGTAACTTTTCTCTGCCATGTTGCTATTCCTCGCATCATATAGAAATAAAAGATATCTTCCCTGGAGAATTCTTTTAGCAGCTCTCTGGTCTCGTCGGCTATTGTCAGTTCTGGTCGAAAACAAGGTACTTGGTCTTTGTTTGCCCAGTAGACAATAGCCCCAGACTCTCCATGCTGTTCGATTGCCTGATTTATGGATATTAAATTCTTTTCGTTTACATTTCCCTCATAAATTACCATTGATTTTTTATCTTTAGTTTTGTTTAAAAAGTCCTGCCATTTTTCGCGCAGAATTTCGAACTGAGGATGTTTCGGATCCATCACATGTTTAGAGCCAAAATAGCAAAGAATCCGACCTTTGCGTTCAAAAGAATACAAATAAGGCACCTCCCATTTTATATCGTTTGGAAGTGCGCGGTATTCTTCATCTGATAACAATAAACCTGTATTTATATGATTCATATTTGTATGATAATAAAAGGGGCGAGTTTTTACAAACTCGCCCCGCATTCCTTTTTCCCTTTTCCCGTGGAGGTGTTTATTCTCCCGGGCAGTCTATGTACTTACTATCCTCAAAACCCTCATCCCCATAGCTGGAGCTTTCGGAAAGAGCCATGCGCTCAATTCTTTCAAGAGCACCCTGAAGTGCTCTGCTTGACAGCAACAACTGGTTGCTTTCGTTGCTGTGTGACACAAAAGAACTACTCATAATCTTACTCCTTTCCAGTGTTGTTTAGCCTACTTTGTATGTAGTCATAAAATTTAAGCCTGCTTTCACAGTAAACATAAAGAGGTATCTCCTCTTTATGTGACTGCCTATGACTAACACAACCATTGTGACACAACGATTGCAAATTGCAAGATTGGCATTTTTGCGGCAATGCCACAATCGAATCTTTCCACCCAAGAAATACCGGGCTAACGGATAAGTCTCCGATTGTTTTAACCGAATCAATATTCCCAAAATGAATCGCTTTACCAAGCCTTTCACAAGGATAAATTTCACCGGCATGATCAACGGCAAACCATTGATTACATTTCCCTCTAAAAGAACAGTCGTTTGTTGACTTTCCTGTCGTCCACGCCAATATGGCATCTATCTCGCGAACACGAACTGTTGGATCATTAAGAGTAAGCCATTCCTCAAAAATTTCTATAAGGAACCCTAGCCACTCTTTGTCTGTTAACCCATACTCGTCCCCATTAGTTTCCGATGCTGTGTTGTAGAATGCATTGAAAGCAATACTCTTAAAACCAGTGTTGACTAGTCCTGAGAATATTTCTTTCCCGAACCTCGCAGTCTTTTTAGTGATCGTGCAAATAGTTCCAGGATAGATACCGTGATGGCGTAGTATGTTCACGCCGCGCATCGCTTTCTGGTAGGTACCTTTCCCAACAGCACTTACCCTGTCCCCGTCGTGAGTTTTTTCACTTCCGTCTATACTAACTCCGACGTGGAAATTGTTGTCAGCAAAGAATTTTGCCCACTCATGGTCAATCAATGTAGCGTTTGTTTGAACGACGTTCAACCACAACTTGTCGGGGTATAATTTTTCCAGTTCCACAATCTTGTTGAAAAAATTCTTCCCTGCCAATAACGGCTCACCTCCATGCCAATTTACACGGATTTTTTCTTGCGGTTGTGAATTAAGAAAGGTGATAAATCTTTCTAATTTCTTGACCGACATTACTGACTTCACCCCTTGCTCGAAATCACGATTTCTGCAATACGAACAACGGATGTTACAAAAGTCCCCAACGATCTTCGCTTGAAATGCACTCATGTCGCTTCTCCTTGTATTTCAAAAAACTTATGACTTAGCCATTAACAAATTGCTAATGACCACTCCGAGTGTCACAATGACACACTTTTGGGAATTTTCCAAACAAATTTTTAGGTAATTCTCACCCCCTCTCATACATCTCGCGGATGCGGGACATGATGATATGCGTGGCGGCTTTGAGGTCTTCGCGGGTGGGTGGCGTAACCTCCGCATCAGAGCCAAAGAGCTCTTCGCGGGTAATCGGCTTGCCATACGAAACAGAAATTGTGCGCGCTCGAGAAAAAAAACCGTGCAAGCCCATTTGATAGTGACCGTGAAGAGCAACGGGAATGACGGGCGCACCAGTGCGCCACAGGAGATATGCGACCCCCGACTTCCCATCATTCACCTTGCCGTCACGCGACTTGCCCCCTTCGGGAAAGATGCATACACTTTTGCCGTGCTCAAGGATGCGAATATGGTGCTTGAGCGCGAGCTCGTAGTCCCCCGTCCCCACGCTTGCGGGGTATGCGCCCCAAATCTTAAAGAATGTTCCGCCGTAAATGTACCGAGAAAGACCTTTCTTCCCGTAAAATGCCCGCTCGCGCGCAATGTAAAACATCGGCATCAAACGTGAAAAGGGGTAAAGGGTCGCAGGGATGAGGATGGGGTCAAGCTCGCTCGCATGATTGACCGCAAATATCGCTCCCCTCTTGTGCCCGCGGATATTCTCTTTACCAACAATGCTAATTCGCGCAAAAAATCGAAAACCCACCCACGTAAAAGGGTACACCAATGTCTGCAGTATTGTCGGCGTCCAAGAAAAAAAGTTCATTTATTATATATAAAAAGTAGCCCAGTCTCATTCTAAACTATTTTTAAGATTACGCATAAAAATGCGCTTGTGGGTACTTCTACACCAACCCCACATGCAGCTCATATCGGCGGCGGTAGCTGCCGTTTAAGTATTTAAAGTTCCTCTATTTTTGAGGGATCTAAAACATTAATACTTATTATATCCGATCTTTTTATGTCCAAATAGTCTACTACTTTATCGTCTTTCGCATTGAAAACTACCCGAACCATGTCTTCCTCTTCCTTAAACAAAACCCCGACACACTCATATTCTTCATTATCGTCGCCACGCAAAACAACGCGCACGAGAGTATTTTCAGGATTATTTTCATCAAGCAGTTTTTTCATAATTTATAAGTTTTTTACTTTGTAATAGTAATATCAGTAATAAAAGATATTGGAATCACTAAGTAAGTAGGGAGCCCTCTCCCGGGATGATTTTTAATGGGGCTTGGGTAAGTACGGATAGTTTCCGGGTTTTTTAAAACAATGTGGTCTTTTTCGATTCTAAACAAAACTCCCTCTGTATACATGACGGAACAATCATATCTCGGTAAATTGGCAACATACACCACATCACGCCATGTTACCACCACAGAAAGACCTGTCGTTATGTTTTTCAATACGTCAGTTTGGTAAGTATCAACCACCGACACGAGGGCAGTGTCGGGGATTATCAAACCTTTAACTATGTTTTCTTTCTCATCTATCGTTCTTTTGTTGTTTGCCCCCCCTTTTTTTATAAAAATAATGATGATATTGTCAGCATTTCTTTCTATATACCCATGAGCCTCGTGCACAGACAGCTTGGTCTGATCAATGCTTTTAGCATAACTGTAGTATGCATCAACATATTTAATGTTATAAATCTTATCCGTTTTCATGCCTTTCATTATACAACATTAGAAAAACAAAAAGGGGGATGAACATACTTCATCCCCCGGCTTGCGGATTTCATTTTCCGAAAATCGAGCTCCAAAACCCGCCTGCTGCCTTCCCCGAGTCATCGTCCCTACTAAAACGCTCGCTGTTTTTCGAGCTATTTCCTCGCTCGAAAACGCCAGCCTCTGTCGCATGATCACGTGCATCATGCTCAGCGTGTGCAGCCTGACTGCTGGAATCACCGCTAGCCCCGGTGTTTTCACTATATTTGCCCACAATACACCTCCAACAAGTAAGGAACATTAACGAGTTATCGAGAATACCTCGAGATTAAACCGTTAATACCTACTCAAATAGTAACATTCGAATTCATTAAAAGCGAATTTCACACCAACCCCACATGGAGCTCATACCGGCGGCGGTAGCTGCCACCGTCGATTGCCATGAGTTCGTCGTGGGTGCCGGACTCGATGATTTTGCCGCCTTCGAGGACGAGGATCTTGTCGGCGCGGCGGACGATACAAAAAAAGTTTATTATCTTAACAATTCAAGTTCTTGAGCAAAGAAAGTCAGTATTAAAGCTCCACTCTCGACCATTTTCTTTACCGGCTTGCCGGCGCCATGCCCGGCCTCCATCTCGGTAAAAATAAGGATGTCATTATTTTTGTTAACTGACTGTAGTATGGCGGCCATTTTCCGAGCGTGCAATGGATTGACTCGCACATCTTTGTTTGCGGTGGTAAAAAAGGTGGCAGGATATTCTACTCCGTCTTTTACGTTATGATAAGGACTCCATGTTAGTATCCTTTCCAGATCCTCTTTGTTGTCGGGGTTGCCGTACTCATGAACCCAGCGAGAAGCCATACCAAAAAGAGGAAACCGCACCATATCAGTAAGAGGGACCCGCGAACAAACAGCTTTGAATAGGTCGGGTCTTTGGACCTCTACGGCATTCACCAAAAGCCCGCCATTGCTTCCCCCCAAAATACCAAGGTGACCACGGTCAGTATACCCTTCTTTTATTAAGTATTCAGCTGCAGCAATAAAATCATCGAAACTATTTTGTTTCTTTTCTTTTACTCCTTGCTTGTGCCACTCTTCACCAAACTCTGCACCTCCTCGTATATTTGCAACAGCAAAAATACCCCCTTGCTTGATCCATGGTACGAAATTCTTTTTAAACGATGGGGTCTCGGTATTACCAAACCCTCCGTACCCATACAGAATGGTCGGATGTCGTTCGCTCTTTGTTAAATCTCTCTTATGAAAAATAAATAGAGGGATATTGGTACCATCCTTTGACGAATACCATTCTTGCTTGGTAACGTATTCACTGGGATCAATGGGATTTTGCGTTTTTCTATACTCAACAAACTTATCCTCATCGGGGATATATCGATAAGTGACCTTTGGAAACGTAAAAGACTCAACTCCGTAGAAAAATTCATATTCTTCGCGACGAGCAGAGATTCCCGCAAGGCTTGAGTGTGAGGGAAGAGGTATTTCTGCCAATTCTTTTCCTTCATGATCAAACATCAACACCTTTGAACAAACGTCAACTAGATACTCAGCAAGAATCTTGTCTTTGGTGAAAACAACCGACTGCAAGAGATTTCCTCTCTCGGGAATTAATTCTTGCCATTGATCAAGAGGAGCAAAAAATGAATCGAAAGGTGCCCAGAGAACACGATAGTTATTTGCTTTGTAATTTGTATACAATGCTACCTTGTCCTCTAAAAAGGAACATGAGAAAAGTGCCGGAACCCCCGCCACCAAAGGTGTTGTTTGTTTGGTTTCCCTGTCATAAATATATATTTCATTTTCGATCCAATTTTGAGCGGCTTGAATAGCTAGATATCTCCCGTCCAAGGAAAGAGACAGTGCGAGCATGTCATCCTTGGGGCGGTCTTTCCCAAAAATAAGTTCGTCGTTTTCAGAATCTTCGCCTATTCGATGAAAATAAACTTTTGCGTGCAAGTGCTCTTCATTCTTGGGAACAGTTCCCTCTCGAGGATTTCTCTTATAAAAAAATCCGTAGTCGTCGGGGAGCCATCTTGCGTGAGCAGTTTTACAGCGAGGAATTTGTTCAAGGACTCCTTCTTTGGCGATGTCCTTAATATACATGGTCGGCATTTCATCCCCCCCTTGTGAAAGTCCGTAAATCAAATATTTTCCCGTTCGTGATATTGACCAAAAATCAATAGAGACAGTGTTGTCCGCGTTCATCCCATTGGGGTCAACAAGTTTAGTAGGGATACCATCAATCCCCTCTTTCACATAGATCACAAACTGATCTTCGCCGGGTTGTCGTTCAGAATAAAAATATTTTCCTCCGCAGGGGATAGGGTTCGAAAAACCAGTAACCTTAAAATCTTCGACGAGCTCTAAAGAAAACTTTTCAAAATTTTTATTTCGAAGGCTTGAACCAACGTGAATATTTTGAGCTTCAATCCACTCTTTCGTCTCCTTGCTCTCTGCATCTTCAAGCCAGCGGTAAGGGTCACTGATCATCATATCAAAAATTTCTGTTTTGATTTCTTCTTGTTTTGTTTCGGGGAAAATCATCATCTTAAATTTATTAAAAATGCACTTTTATCTTAACACAAAACAAATGCCCCCGCTTATGAAAAACGAGGGCATGGGCATCGCCAGCCGAGGATTAATCCAAGAAAACTTCCCCGTCGCACGGCGGGTCGCCGGGGTCGCCGGGGCAATCCGGACAAGTGCCACCGAAACAGACACCAGGTTTTGCATTCATTTTGATACTCCTCACAAAGAACAGTAGGGATACCGAGACCTTCTCGATAAGAAATCCGCTAATGTTTCCAGCTTAAATAATACCATATTATAAGATAATTTGCAAGAAAAACGCCCTGGCTCACACCAACCCCACATGGAGCTCATACCGGCGGCGATAGCTGCCACCTTCGATTGCCATGAGCTCGTCGTGGGTGCCGGACTCGATGATTTTGCCACCTTCGAGGACGAGGATCTTGTCAGCGCGACGCACGGTACTCAAGCGATGCGCGATGACAAAGGTCGTGCGGTCTGTCATCACGCGGTCGAGCGCCTCGGTCACAAATTTCTCCGTCTCACTATCGAGCGCGCTCGTCGGCTCGTCCAGTATCAATATCTTTGGGTCGCGCAAAACCGCACGCGCAATAGCAATGCGCTGTTTTTGCCCGACCGAGAGCTTCACTCCGCGCTCCCCCACCACCTGTTCATATTTTTTAGGGAAGCCCTCGATGAATTTATCCGCATGCGCTACCACTGCCGCCTTTTTGATCGTCGCATCTTTTGCTTCCGATGACCCGTACGCGATGTTCATCTTGACCGTGTCATGAAACAACGCAACTTCTTGTGGCACGATAGCAATGTTTTTGCGAAGGAATCTGAGGTTGATCTTTTTCGTTGGATGTCCGTCGATCGTCACGCGTCCTGCCGTAGGGAAATAGTAGCCGGAGATCAGGTCGATGAGCGTCGACTTGCCCGCACCTGACTCACCCACCAACGCAATCATCTCGCCCGGCTTGGTCTCAAACGATATACCGTCGAGCACCTTTTGCCCCTTCTTGTAACCAAATGAAACATTTTCGAATTTAATCGCACCCTTGAACGCAAAATCCTTTACCGCACCGACGGGTGAATAATCCTCAGGCTTCTCGGTTAAAATTTTCTCCGCACGTTCAAGTGCGACCAATCCATTCTGTAACGTCTGCCAATTGCGCCCAAGCACCACAAACGGTCCGAATACCAACGCCGCATATCCATTAAAGGCAAGGAGTTCACCGATGGTCATTGCCCCTGCTTGAATCAAAAACACTGATGATACAAAAATGATAATTTGCGTGGCAACAACGATTGTGCGTTGAGAAAACCCAACATTTGACCAAATCTTGTTAATCAAGACATCAAATTTAAACGCCTGATTAAATTTTCTACCAATCTTTTTGTGATGATACTCTTCGCTTCCAAACTGTTTTACGGACAAAATGTTACTGGAAGCTTGTCCCATTTCTGCAAAACTCTTACCCCACGCTTTGTGCATCAGCCGCTGAAGAGGAACAGCTTGCGGGATCATCCGAAAAAGCACCGCCACATATACCACAACCCCCATCAAAAGTATTGATGCAAGCGACGGGTTCATCACAAATGCAAACCCAAGCCCAATGGCAATACTCAAAAACTGTGGGGCAAGAGAAATGATAATGCTGCCAGAGATAGAATCAAGTCCGTTGGCAGCCCTGTTGAGCATATGAGTAATTTCTCCAGGTTTTGCGTTTTTATGAAACGAAAGTGGCAAGGTGAGCATAATCACTTGTGCTCCCGCTTGGTAGCTAACATATATCTGTGTCGCAATCCGTCTCGACATTCTGTCGTTCGTCCAGTCGGTGCCGATAGCTACCAGCTGCGCGACACCCCAGAGCGCGAGCAAAAACATCCATGACGGCATCGCAAGCATGGTGCCCGCAAACATCTCATGTGACTTGAGAATAGCATCGAGAAACTTACCCGTCACATACGGCACCGAACCGTTCGCGATCGCCGAAAAAACACCGAGCACCGAGAGGAGTGTGAGTTCCTTTTGATGCACCGACAGATATTTCCACAATATCCGCCACCCCTTGAATGCATCTTCTTTTTTGTTACGCATCTTGGTATTTTACCACATTTCCCTTGCGAACCACGCCACGGCAAGTATAATGAACGTATGAATGTACAATTTGATTTAAATGATGCGAGTTTAAATGTCCCTTCGCGCAAAGCAGTGCCAAAGCGACGCAGAATGATCGAGCTTGTCATGAAGACCGGGTTGGCAAAAGACGAGGAGCAGGCAAACTACGCGCTCTTGGGGGTATCAATTCTCTTTTTCATTATAGCCATTGTTGTTGCTCTAAACATCTAGTAGGCACTTTTACATGAAGAATATTAGCAAACGCGGCTTCACCCTCATCGAACTCCTGGTGGTCACTTCCATCATCAGCCTCCTTTCCAGCGTGGTGTTGTCGGCGGTGAATAGCGCGCGGGGGAAAGCGGAGAACACAGCGAGAAACCGTGTAGCAGAAGAATACCTGAAGGCGTTTGCGCTTTACGCTAGTGACAATAATGGGAACTACCCATCGACGGGAAGTACGCAGTTTTGTCTTGGTGAATACGCTATTGTACCCCCTAGTATTGGCAATGCATGCGGGTTGAATGGGACGACATTTGTGTCCAATTCGCTTAATGCTGCACTCGCTCCTTATTTTGGTGGTACAGCAAGTAGCCTTCCTGTAATGGTGCCATTTACTCTATTTGGGGCGCTGGGTCCTTTCTATACTTCCTATGAATATCCTATCTATGAGAACGTCCCCGGAAACTCGCCGGCGAGAATCTATTGGGTTCTTAGGGGCACTTCCCAAAAATGCACCCAAGGAGCTATAGGCAGTTGGTTTTTGGGGGGGACTACCATGTGTATGCTTATGCTTCAATAAACCCCGTGCTAAATTTTCAGGAAGTTGCCTGTGCAGCTCATTGCGCCCAAAACACCCAGGGGGTATAATACTCTCATATTATCCAGTGCCTCATATCCCGCATTGCTGTCATGCCTGACCTTACCCAAAACCTCCACGAAGAGGCCCTGAAGAACGAAGTGTTCTGCGAAGACAATATCGTAAACTTTAGTATTCGCGCGACGATTGACCCCGAAGAAGCGTTGCGCTTGAGCACGGTGGGGAGGGACCTTATCGAGAGTTGTGCTGCGGCATACATCCTCATCGACCTCCATCAATCAAAAGGATTCTCTTCCTCCGCGCGAAAAATTTGGGCAGAGTTCCTAAAAAATGATAAAATAAAAAGGGCAGCGATTTTCGGAGGAAATGTGTTCGTAAAGACCATCGCCACCTTTGTTGTCGCCGCCACGGGAAAGAAGAATGTGCAATTCTTTGACACCAAAGAAGGCGCCCTTGCTTGGATCAAAGAAGACCAAGCAAGCGCCTAACCTCATTATTTATTTGTGCGCCGTTCCTATAATTTATATACCCTATGAAACAATACAAACTTGCGTGCCGATCTACGGGCGTTGACTGTGACACCGTCGTTACCGGATCGAACATCGAAGAAGTGATGCAACAAGAATCAGAGCACGCGGCGGCTGAGCACAACCTTCCCATGATCCCTCCCAGCATTTACCAAAAGTGTGTTGAGGCTATCGAAGAAGTCGAGGCATAATCGAGCACACCACTCATCCCCCATTTCGCCATTATGGATAACACCCTAGGATTTGGACCACTGCTTTCCTTTATCGCTGAAGGGCTTGTTTTGTTTGACGAAAAAGGGACCATCACGCTCATCAATCCCCACGCAAGCCTGCTCCTGGATCGCACGAGTGACGAGATAATCGGAAAAGGGCTTGATGAGATCTTTGACATCTACCTCGATGACAATCTCCTGAGCAATGAGAAGAGAGTTGCCCACACCGTGTTTGGGGCAGGCAAGCACTTTGTCGTCCCCCATGGACACACCTTGTATTTCCAAGCAAAGGGCGGGATAAGGTTCCCGGTATTCGCTTCCGCCAAGGTGCTCACCATTCACGGAGAGACGCGCGGAATTTTGGTCTTTCGCGATATCAGCACGGAAAAGGCACTTGAGAATTACAAAAAGAACACCGCAGAAATATTATCGCGCCTCACTCCCCTTCTGCAAAAGGCTGCAACGGGGGACTTTTCTGAAAAAATAAGCATCCCGGAAAAAGAGGACGAATTTACCGAGCTTATGGTCGGTCTTGCGCTCATGATGGAGGACTTGCGCGAGCTCAAAGAGACGCGCGACAAAGCTGAGGCAGAAAAGATCGCGGCAATCGAGGACAAGAGAAAACTTACCGAGCAATATTCAAAAGAGCTTGAGAAGAAAGTCGAGGAAAAGACCCGCGAATTGAACCTTTCCAAGGTCCACATCGAAACGGTCATCGAGAACCTCACGAGCGGACTCATCGAGTACGGCAGCAACTTTACCGTCGTACGGATCAACCGCGCCGCAGAGGAGCTCCTGGGGCTTGAGCATAGAAGCGTAACCGGGAAACAGATCAAACCCGAGGACACCACCGACCCCAAGCTTGAATCTCTTGCACGGGTGTCCTATCCAGGACTTGCCCCTGAAGTTCGCAAACTGAGCAAGGAGGTCACCGGCATGAACAATGCCGAGGTACACGAGATTACCATCAACCGCCCTCTTGAAAAAGAGCTCCAGGTCATCACCGCTCCCATCATCAGCCCGGAAACAGGCGAGATGCAGGGCTTCATCAAGGTGATTCGCGATATCACGCGAGAAAGAATGATCGCCAAGAGCAAGAGTGAGTTCATCTCCATCGCGGCGCACCAGCTGCGCACGCCGCTTTCCGCGGTGAAGTGGGCAATGAAGCTCGTCATCGACGGCGACATGGGTCCGCTCAATATCGAACAGCTTCAATTCCTCAATCGCGGCTATGAGACGAATCAAAAGATGATCGCGCTCGTGAACGACCTGCTCAACGTCGCGCGCATTGAAGACGGACGGTTTGGGTACGTTTTTGAAAAAGCCAACGTCCTCGACGTCATCGAGTCCATCATCAACAGTTCCAAACTCGCTTCAAAAGAGCGTAACGTCGAAGTTGAGCTCGTCAAACACACGGAGACACTCGAGCCTTTTGTATTCGACGCCGAAAAACTTTCTCTCGTTATCCAAAACCTCCTCGACAATGCTCTCAAGTACACCAACTCGGGAGGAAAAGTCGTTATGGAGGTGGGAACCGAGGGAGATTACCTCAAGGTTAAAGTAAGCGACAATGGCGTCGGCGTACCCAAAAAACAACTCGACCGCCTCTTCTCCAAGTTTTTCCGTGCGGAAAATGTCATCCACATGGAGACCACCGGTTCAGGTCTGGGACTTTTCATCGTCAAGAACATCGTCAACAGGCATGGAGGAGAGATAAAAGTCGCGTCAGAAGAAGGCAAGGGGACATCGTTCACCTTTACCCTCCCCCTCAAAGAAGCACTCATCCCCAAAGAAGAGCGCCTAACCTACTACTAATCTATTTTCTTGTGGTACACTACAGGGATAAAGAATTACAAAAATAGATAACTTTACCTATTTCATGGACAAGAAAAAAATATTAGTCGTTGAGGATGATAACGTACTTCGAGACGTACTCTTGGAAAAACTTTCGCGCAACGGGTACGACTATCGCGGAGCCGAAAATGGCGTGGTTGCCATGGAGAAAGTGGTACAGTACCATCCCGACCTCATTCTTCTTGATATTCTCATGCCAGAAAAAGGCGGGATGGAGGTGCTTGAGGAGCTTCACAACGACGCGGAGCTCTCCAAGATTCCCGTCATCGTCATCTCCAATTCCGGACAACCCGTCGAGATTGAGCGCGCCCGCGAGCTTGGCGCTAAAGCATTCCTCATCAAGGCGGTCTTTGAACCCAGCGAAGTATTGGAAAAGATCGAAAAAGTCCTGAGTGGCGCCGACCTTTCGGGCGAATTCGACACCCTTAAGATATTTTCCCCCCTCCCCCACCTTGAGAGCAACCCCGAGGGAAACTAGCCATGGGTAACGGTATTCTCAAAAAGAGCAAGTAAATACTTGCTCTTTTTGCTTTTCGAACAAAGAGGTGTTTGACATTGCCGATGTTTGTGGTATCCTACAAAAAGACAGTCATTCAATTGCGGGGGAAGCATGGCACGGAAAATAATAGTTTTACTGGTTGGATATCTGATCTTTTTGGGATACCTGTTGTACACAACATTTTATTCGCCCAAAGAAACGGCGCCGAAACAAGTCATCTATGGGATTGCTTCATGGTATGGCGACTACTTCCATGGAAAGCCGATGTCGAACAGAAAGCCGTTCGACATGAACAAGGTGAGCGTTGCTCACCGAGACCTTCCTTTGGACGTTACTAAAGTTCTCGTTACCAATACACTAAACGGAAAAGAGGTCATCGCGTTGGTCACCGACCGCGGTCCGTACGTCAAAAAGAAAGGAAGGTACACACGTGACCTCGACCTCTCAAAGGAAGCGGCGAGACAACTTGGAGCAATCGAAGCGGGACTTATCCCTGTTCGCATCGAGGTACTCGAATAATACCCTGCAGTTTCCCAAGGCGACCCCACGGTCGCCTTTTTTGTTGCTATCGGTCGCTATCGTATTCCCCCTTCTCCGTTTTCTATTCCCTATTCCCCCTGCTATCCCAACGTTTGACACCCCCCGCCATCGTTTGCTATAATAAAAAAGTTAATGTCCGTCTCGAAAACGGGCAATTTTTGTTAAAAAATCACCAGAAATCATCATGTTAGACTTAAAAACAATGGGGTCGGCGCTTGAACAGCTTGAGGTAGAGCGCGGTATTCCTCGCGAAAAGATCATCGAGGCCATCGAGCAAGCACTTGCTGCCGCTTACAAAAAGGACTACGGCAAGAAGGGGCAGATCGTGCGCGCGCACTTTGACACCGACTCCGGCAAGACAGAATTCGTGCAGGTAAAGATCGTCGTCGACGAAGCGGCTGTTCGCATGCCCGACGATACCGACGAGGAGGCAGGGGCAAAGGAAGCAAAACTTAACGAAGACGTTCCCGCAGACGAGGAGATCTCTCTTCGCCGCATGAGCCCCGAGCACGATATCCTCCTTGCTGATGCGCGCCGCATCAAACGTGATGCAGAACCTGGTGATGAGATCATCTTCCCTCTCGAAGCGCACGACGACTACGGTCGCATCGCCGCACAGACCGCAAAGCAGGTGATCATTCAGCGCATCCGTGAAGCCGAAAAAGTTTCTATTATCGGCGAATACGGCAGCAAAGTGGGCGACATCGTCCAAGGTTCTGTACAGCGCATGGAGCGTGGCAATATCTTTGTCGACCTCGGCAAGACGACGGGTATGCTCGCGTACGAGGACCAGATCCCCGGCGAACGCTACAAGCAGGGCGAGCGCATTCACGCTTACCTCTACAAAGTCGAGGAGACGCCTCGTGGTATCGACGTCCGCCTCTCGCGCGCACATCCAAAGATGATTGAGAAGCTCTTTATCCAAGAGGCTCCCGAGGTCGCGGCTGGCACCGTGCAGATCAAGGCGGTTGCGCGCGAAGCAGGCTCACGCGCGAAGGTAGCAGTAGCGTCGACCGACGAGCACATTGATCCTATCGGTTCATGCGTCGGACAGCGTGGCGTGCGCGTCTCGACGGTCATGAGCGAGATCGGTGGCGAAAAGATCGACCTCATTCTTTGGTCAGAGGATCCTGCAAAGTTCATTGAGGACGCCCTTTCTCCTGCACAAGTTCAGTCGGTCGTCCTCGATGAGGCGAACCACCAAGCGACCATCACCGTTGCCCCAGACCAGCAGTCACTCGCGATTGGTCGCGGTGGACAAAACGTACGTCTCGCTGCAAAGCTTACCGGCTGGAAGCTCGACATCGTCGGCGGTGCCGGGGAAGTGCTCGCCGAAGCAACAGAGGAAGGTAAGGTCTTGGTCGAAGAAGCGCCTGTTGTTGAAACAACGGAAGCACTCACCACAGAGACCCCCGGGGCAGAACCCACAACAACAGAGTAGACATTTGACTTTAAGACTTTTAACTTTAAGACTAAAAACACTATGGCGAACCTTTGGCACGACATTTCACTCGGTAAAAACGCTCCTCAAGAGATCAACGTGATCGTTGAGATCAACAAGGGGTCCAAGAACAAGTACGAGATCGATAAAGAGACTGGACTCATCGCGCTCGACCGCGCGATGCACACCTCACAGGACTACCCGTTCGATTACGGTTTTGTTCCCCAGACGCTCTGGGACGATGGCGATGCACTTGATGTAGTACTCCTGACGACCTATCCGCTCTTCCCGGGGATTCTCGTTGCAGCGCGCCCCGTCGCAATCATGCACATGACCGACTCCGGCGAAGGTGACGACAAAGTGATTGCCGTCCCCTTGGACGACCCGCGCTGGGCAGAGGTACAAGACCTTGCCGACATCAACAAACACACCCTCAAAGAAATGGAACATTTCTTTACCACCTACAAACAAATTCAAAACAAAGTGGTTGAGGTTACCGGGTTTGAAGGAGTCACAGCCGCTCGCGCCGCCGTCACCAAAAGCATCGAACTCTACAAAAAAGAGTACGCAAAATAATTCTCTTCATAAAAAACCGCCCCTTCAAAGGGCGGTTTTTTATGAGGGCCTTCCCCTTATGCACACCAAGCCCTTGTCCCAACGCTATCCCTCTTATATACTGTTGAATGTAGGGGAAATTTGTTCGCATTATCAGTAATGTTGTCCCGTTTGGGGTCAACACTCATATTGTTTGTCATCATGAATAAAAATATCAATTTTGCGCTCGTGGTACTCCTCGCTTTTGGAGCACTCTCAGTAAGCGCCCAGACCGCAGGAACCACCGACCAAAGCACGGGAGCCACCGCCCCAAAACCGACGATCGTTCGTCCCGCTGTTCAAAAGGAACGCCAAGAAGCAGCCGAGGCACGCAAAAACGCCGCAAATGAACGCAAGGACACCCGCGAAGCCGTGCGCGAGGAGAAAAAAGATATCCGCACAGAACAGAAAGAGGTTCGCAAAGAAGCGGTAGAAGCACGCAAGGACTTGCGCGCAACGACCACCGAAAAATTAAAAGCTGTACGCGAAGAAGCAAAGGGCAACCGTGAAGAAATGGAAACCCGCGCAAAAGCTCTGCGCGCATCCACGACCGCGGCGCGCGCAAACATTCGCGACGAAGCACAGAAAAAACGCCTTGAGCTCGCACAAAAGCGCACCGAGCTCGTCACCAAGCGCCTCGAAGCGGCAATTGACCGCGTACAGAAGCTTTCTGATCGTGTTTCTGCAGCCCTCGACAAAGCTGCCGCGCAAGGAGTCGATGTTACCGCGGCACGTGCACCCCTTGCTGATGCGGCAACAAAGCTCGACGAAGCCCGCACAAAAACAGCTGCGGTAAAGCTTGTCATCGAAACGGCTTTCGCCAGTGAAACACCCAAGGAAGGCCTAAGGACAGCTGAGGCGCTCGCCAAAGATGCGTCGCAAACCATCCAAGCCGCACACAAAAATGTTGCGGAAGCCATCGCTGCCGCAAAACCGGGACTCAACAAACCTCGCCCAGCAACAACAACAGAAGCAATGGTCCCCATTATCCAATAATCATTAACCTCATCACACAACCATCATGGACCAGAACATGAACATGGGCATGCCCACCCCTGAAAAGAGCACGCCAGGAGGAGCGATCATCGGTATTATCATCATCGTGCTTATTCTTGCGTGCGGTGCATACTATTTCTTTACGCAACTTTCAGCGACAGAGATTCCCGTAGCACCGGAAGCAACAGAAACACCGGCAATGGCAACAGACGCGACGGTTTCCGCCATCTCAACCCAAGGAACATCTACGAATATCAGCGATATCGAAAAAGACTTGAATGCAACAAACATGTCAACCGTCGACGTTGGCTTGTCTGACATCGACCTCTAGAGACATACCCTTCCTTCCCCTCTCAAAAAAAGGTGCACCCTCAAAGGTGTGCCTTTTTCTTGCAAAACATCCCTCAAAACGCTATGCTAGGACCCATATGACTGACATAAAAACAACATTAAAGGAGCTCCCTGAGAGCGAAGTAGAGATTACCTGCGAGATTCATGCAGAGATCTTCGAAAAAGAACGTGCGCAAGCACTTAAAAAAGTAGGCGAAGAAGTGTCTCTCCCCGGCTTTCGTAAGGGACACATCCCCGAAGCTACCCTTATTCAAAAGTTTGGCGATGCGCTCATTCTTGAGGAAATGGCAAACCTTGCCATTGACCGTGCTTATCCTGAGATCTTAAAAAAGCACCCTGTTCACGCAATAGCGATGCCGACGGTCCAGGTCAAGAAACTCGCCAAAGGCAATCCTTTCGAATTCACCCTTACCTTCCCGGTACTCCCCGAGATTACGCTTCCCGATTACAAAACGATTGCCAAGGAAGTGATGGCGGTCACCGAACCGACCGACGCGACCGATGAAGAGGTCAAACAAGCTGAGAACGAGCTCCTGAAACAGTTTGCG
>Ga0315281_10006137_pt1 | contig 17138 bp, 16 predicted proteins | sample YL17G07_0_MG_FD_204540 | JGI IMG/M metagenome (GOLD analysis project Ga0315281, IMG submission 204540) | Sediment microbial communities from Yellowstone Lake, YNP, Wyoming, USA - YL17G07_0 | ecosystem: Environmental > Aquatic > Freshwater > Lake > Sediment | place: USA: Wyoming | collected...
CGAGAACAGGATCAGCGGCTTGCGCGCGCTCATGTCGTGCAGCACGGCGGCATAGAACTCACGCGCGATCTTGGCCTGCTCCTCGATCAGCAGGTGCTCGACGATGTAGTCGCCGATCCGCATGCCGAGAATCTGTCTGGCGGCCTGCTCGGCTTCAGCGGGCGTGTTGGCGAGCTTGATGCCGCCGGCCTTGCCGCGTTTTCCGGCCGGCACTTGCGCCTTGACCACGCAGGGGCCGATCTGCGCCGCCGCTCGGGCGGCCTCGGCGGCGCTCGCACTTAAGATTCCGCGTGGGACCGGAATGCCTGCAGCCGCAAGAATCAACAACTTCGCGGCGTGTTCTTCAAAATTCATTCGACTCCCCGCTAGCGCCCGTACTTGGCCCAGTAAGCGCCAAACAGCTCTTCTTCACTTGGCTTGTCCTCGGGGATGGTGGTGACAAGGTGGGTAATATTGAGGAAGTTCATATAATTCAGATTGTCGGTGATGCTGTTGCCGCCCCAGGTGCCGCAGCCCATGCTGAGCGTGAAGTTCAGCCCGGTGTCAAAGCCGCCGCCGTTGGCAAAGGTGTGCGCCTGGTTGATTAACACGCGCACCACGTCGGAGCTTCCCGCCAATTTGCGAGCACGGCTCATGTCCTTGGTGTGCAAGCCGAGCGAGTGGCCGCGCCCTTGGTGCGCGAGGATTTCATGAGCGCGCGCGGCGGCGGCGTCAAAATCCTTGGCGCGATAGACGGTCAAGACCAGCGACAGCTTCTCGCCGGAGAACGGGAAGTCGCGGCCGACGCCGGTCTCCTCCACCATGAAGAATTTCTTGGTCTCGGCGGCCGGAGGCAAACCGAAGTCGCGCGCCAGCACGTCGGCATCGCGGGCGATCAGTGTGCGGCTCAATTTGCCGTCCGGCCACAAGGCGCGCTGGATACGTTCTTTTTCGATCGCCGAGGCGCGATAGCCGCCGACACGCTCGAGCGCGGCGATGGCCTTGTCGTAGATCGCATCGACGATAACTACCGAGTTTTCCGATGAGCAGGAGGTCGAATTGTCAAAGATTTTTGAGGCGCAGATTTTTCCGGCCGCGTCGTCGATGTCGGCGGTCTCGTCAATGATCACCGGCACGTTGCCGGTGCCGACGCCAATCGCCGGCGTGCCGCTGGAATAAGCCCGCCGCACATTATCCTGCGAGCCGGTGGCCACCACCAGATCGGCCGCCTGCATCAACGCTTGGGTCATGTCCTTCGAAGCCGGTGGCGGCAGGATCTGCACCAGGTCTTCCGGCGCGCCGACTTTCTTGAGCTCCGCGCGCATCAGCTCGACCGCGCGCATGGTCGTCTTGAGGCCGGCCGGCGAGGCCGCGATGATAATGGCATTGCGGCCCTTGATCGCCATCATCGCCTTGTTGACCGGCGTGGCGCCCGGATTGGTCGACGGTGTGATGGCGCAAACGAGGCCCACCGGCTTGGCATATTTGACCAAGCCGCGCTTCTTGTCTTCCTCGATGATGCCGACCGACTTTACCCGCATCAGATCACGCAAGGTACCGAAGGTCTTGCGCTGCTTCTTGACGATCTTGTCGGGAACATTGCCGAGCTTGGTGTCGGCAACCGCCAGTTTGGCGAGTTCCTTGGCATGGTCGGGATTGTAGACCGACCAGGCGAGCGCCGTAACCGCCTCGTCGGTATGCACCTGGTCGGCATCGGCGAAGATCGCCTGCGCCGCCCGCCCTCGCCGCACCAACTCGGCGACGATCGCGCTGGCGCTAGAGTCCGCCGGCGTTTTGATTGCCACAGTCATCTTCGTCTGCTCTTCGACTTTCCTGCCCACGACCCCTTGCAAATATAGGGGCCCGCCTCCCGGATCGCGCTAAACGTTTTGCTGTGCACGCATGTCCTCGCGCCGTATGCCCGCTACGACCACTGGTTTTTTCATGGCGTCTCGGCGGAACGGCTCACCAAGCTCCTGATTAAGGATAACCTCGATGAAGGTCGTTACCCGATTCTTCTGCGCTTCGCAGGATTGTCGAAGCGCCTCTGTCAATTCGGCCTGCGTTTTTACTGTTACGCCCTTGAGACCACAGCCTTCGGCCACCTTTGCATAGCTGAGATGCGGGTCGAGCTCGGTTCCGACGAAATTATTGTCGTACCAAAGGATCGAATTGCGTTTTTCAGCACCCCACTGGTAGTTGCGGAATATAATCATCGTTATGCCCGGCCACTCTGCACGCCCGATTGAACTCATCTCGCTCATAGAAATTCCGAACGCGCCGTCGCCAGCGAAGCCAACGCAAGGTGTGTTCGGATTGCCTATTTTGGCGCCGATGATCGCGGGGAAGCCATAACCGCAGGGCCCAAACAGACCAGGCGCCAAATACTTCCGTCCCTTTTCAAAGGTCGGATAGGCATTCCCAATTGCACAGTTGTTTCCGATGTCGCTGGATATGATAGCGTCCTTCGGAAGCCCCGCCTGGATCGCGCGCCAGGCCTGTCGAGGTGACATTCGGTCGGCGTCCCGCTTGCGGGCGTCCTCATTCCATGTGGTCCCCGGATCGTCGTCTTCATGATCCATACTGGAGAGGGCCTGGAGCCACTTGGACTTGGTTGAGTGTACCAACGCTTTCCGCTCCTCGCGGCCAGCGTCTCCAGCTGAGGGTGAGAGCTGCGCCAGAAGGTTCTTGGCAACGAGCCTGGCGTCTCCGCAGATGCCAACAGTGACAGGCTTGGTCAGACCGATGCGGTCGGCATTGATATCGACCTGTATGATTTTGGCGCTACGCGGCCAGTAGTCGATGCCATATCCCGGCAGGGTTGAAAACGGATTGAGTCTCGTCCCGAGCGCCAACACCACGTCGGCTTTTGCGACCAGCTCCATCGCGGCCTTCGAACCATTGTAACCGAGCGGACCAACGGCAAGCCGATGGCTGCCGGGAAAGCTGTCATTATGCTGATAGTTGTTGCAAACAGGTGCATCGAGCCTCTCGGCAAGCGCGATGCACTCAGAAATTGCGTTTCCAATAACAACTCCTGCGCCTGACAAAATGACTGGAAATTTTGCTCCTGAGAGCAACTTTGCCGCCTCGGCGACGGCATTGGCGCCTCCGGCCGGGCGCTCGAACTCGACAATCGCCGGCAGGCTGATGTCGATGACTTGGGTCCAGTAGTCGCGAGGAATGTTGATCTGCGCAGGCGCCGACAAACGCTTCGCTTTGAGAATTACGCGATTCAAAACTTCCGCAACGCGTGAAGGATCGCGCACTTCTTCCTGATAGCAGACCATGTCGCGGAACAGCGCCATTTGCTCTACTTCTTGGAAACCACCCTGACCGATCGTCTTGTTCGCAGCTTGTGGCGTTACGAGCAGCATCGGCGTGTGATTCCAGTAGGCCGTTTTTACAGCAGTTACGAAGTTAGTGATACCTGGGCCGTTTTGAGCAATCGCCATAGCCATTTTTCCGGTCGATCGCGTATAGCCGTCACAGATCAGGCCACCGTTGGTTTCGTGCGCAACGTCCCAGAATGTGATGCCAGCCTGAGGAAAAAGATCCGAGATCGGCATAAATGCCGAACCAATGATGCCGAAGGCATGCTCGATGCCGTGCATCTGTAAGACTTTCACGAAGGCTTCTTCTGTTGTCATTTTCATGGCTGCGCCCTTTTTCGAACTCCAACTTCGTTGGATATATTATCAAATTTATTTTTCTCACTTCTGCGGAAACGGTGCTTGAGATATTTTAGGAATTGTCCTGAAAGATTTCAGCGAGTTCTGTAGCAGTGCGGCGCGGAGTTGGCAAATGGCGGAGCGCGGTCTGCACATTCATGCGCGCTTTGGCAACATGTTCGAGAATGGCGAAGGAGCGAGCGGTGGCACCGATCTTTTGCTCACGGGCTTTCGCAGATTTGACAGAGCGTCCAATTGGCTTGAACTCTGTTACCGTCCGTCGTGAACTGACGGATGTCGATCCGACGTTCGCAGTCCTTGCATCAAAACTAAGATTGGTACGCATGGGTTATTTGACAGCGGTTTGAGCGGGGGCGATGTGCCTGATATAAATACGTTGTATAAATGGCAGGAGCAGAACGATGATCGTGAACGCCACAATCGTTCCCGAGATCGGCCGGGTGAAAAAAATTGTCCAATCGTTGGAAAAGCTAATCATCGTGTTCATGAACGATTCTTCGGCAATGGGTCCAAGGATCACTCCTAACACGAGCGGAGCAACTGGAAATTTCAAGCGCTCAAATCCATAGCCGAGAACGCCAAAGCCGATGATTAGCCAGAGATCGGTGACGTTATTTCGGATCGACAGCGCGCCGATGAAACAGAGAATCAGCACATAGGCCGATACCACCGCTTCTGGGAAATCGAGTATCTTCACCAGCGGCCGGATGGCGAAGTAGCCGATTGCGCACATCAGCACGAGGCCGAGGAACAACGAGGCAAAGATCGTGTAGACCATGCCGGAGGAGTTCACGAGCACCTGCGGACCGGGCTGAATGCCGTGCAGCATGAAGGCGCCGAGAATGACCGCAGTTGCGCCACTTCCCGGGATTCCAAGTGCCAGCAGGTGAACCAGCGCGCCACCGACCGAAGCAGTCGCCGCCGCCTGCGGCGCGATGATACCCTCGGCAATGCCGGTACCCATCTCGTCCCTGCGCTTGCCAAACTTTGCCTCCACACCGTAGCTCACAAACGACGCGATAGTGGCGCCGGCACCCGGAAGCAGGCCTATTAGATCGCCGATCACCGACGAGCGGAAAAACATCCCCTTGATCTCGTTTAATTCCTTCCACGTCGGTAATTCGGTGCGTGCGTTGGAAATCTTGTCCAACGGCTTGGTGGCGAATCCTGTTTCCAGGCGCGCCAACACTTCCCCGACACCATAGGCGCCGACCATGACCACCAGAAACTCGATGCCATCGGCGAGCAGCGGTGATCCGAATGTAAAGCGATGAGCACCGTAGATCGGGTCCGTTCCTACCGATGAAATCAGGATGCCGACGCTCATGCTGATAAAGGCATTTGCTAGCGACCCCTTGCCGATCGCCACCACACTCAATAGGCCGAAAAGAACGATTACAAAATATTCTGGTGACGAGAAGCGGAGCGCAAACTTTGCCAGCGGTTCCGTCAGCGCGACCATGACCACAGCGGAAAGCAGGCCGCCGCCAAGCGCCGCGACCAAGGTCCAGCCGAGTGCTTTAGCAGGCCGGCCTTTTCGTCCCATGGTGTAGCCGTCCCACAACATGGGCACGTCGATGGGCTCACCAGGAATGCGAAAAAGAATGGCAGTGAAAGCACCGCCATACGTTCCAGAGACATACATCGCTGTCAGCAGGACGATCGAGGCAGTGACATCCATTTTGTATGTGAAGGGCAATGCCAGCGCTACCCCCATCACCAGCGTCAGGCCCGGTAACACGCCGATGAGAAGTCCGACGACGATGCCAACGAACAGCATCGATAAATTAAGTGGCGTGAAACAGTGGACAAACCCAGCCGCAAGCTGGGTGATAATATCGATCATGATCACGCCCCCCTAGATGCCGGGTATCGCGAAAAAGATATCGGTGATGCGGTCGAACGGCTCGATGCCTCGCGGCAGCGACACATAGGCAATGCGCAGGAACAGGACGCCGCACAGAATCGTCACTGCAGCACTGGTCGCCCAGATCGCGCGATGGGCCCGGTAGCGACCCACATACATGAAGCCTGCCAGAAACAAAAATGTCCCGAAGATGAAGCCGAGAATCGGAACAAGAACGGCATAGATCCCCATCAGAACAATTCCGCCGATCAGTAGACCGGGATAAACAGGTTCGGACTTTTCGGCATTCGGCTCGCGATCAAAGGCCTCGACCAACCCGGTCACTTCCTTGTTGCCGGCAATGATTCGCCGCGTCAGTTCGAACAGGCACGATCCACCCATCAACAGGATAGCGAGACGCGGCCAGGTCTCCGGGCCAAGCTGTCCTGGCCGCGCCGGGTATTCGATCATACCGGCATGAATGTAAAGGGCCACGACTATGGCCAAGCCCACTATGTAAGGCAGGATCGAGCGAAACAGCGCCTTCTGCATGGTTGTTGTCTCAACGTTCGACGATTTGCGTTTAATTCGTTGCTATTGTCTTCTTCATATCGTCGAGCTGCTCCTTCACGAAGGCAGGCGCTTTTGTCGCATCTTCGAAGCTGTTCGGATCGGCGTATTGCTCCTCGAGAAATTTTTTATATTCCGGCGAGGCGTAGACTTTGGCCAATGACTCGGAGAGCTTCTTCACAATCTCCGGCGGCGTGCCGGCGCGAACAACGATGGAGCGGAACTGCGGCAGCGCTATCTTGAAGCCGAGTTCATAGGACGACGGGATGTCCTTGAACGCACCCAGTCGCTTTTCGCCAAACAGCAGAATCGGCCGCATTTGGTTGCCGTTCAGGAACTGAGCAACGTCACCTGCCTGTTCGTAGAGCGCGTCGGCATGGCCGCCGAGGATCGAAACATAGCGCTCGCTCGGCTTAGAGAACGGTACCTGTATGACCTTGATGCCACCGCGATCAAGCACAGTGAGCGAGAAATCATCGACGCTGCCGAAGCCGAGCGTCGCAACCTTCAGCTTGCCAGGATTGGCCTTGGCTTCCTTGGCAAAGTCGTCCCAAGTCTTAAATTGACTATCCTGCTTCACGAACAGAAAGGACGGTCCCTTGATCATCACCGCGACCGGCGTGATGTCGTCCATGGTCCAGCGCGGGCTTTTGCCGGCGAGCAGTGCGTGGCTGTCGGCGATGTAGATCGCCATCGAATAACCGTCAGCGGGCGCCGACAAAAGCTTCGCCATGCCGGTGCCGCCAGTGCCGCCTGGTACATTTACGACCGGGATGCCTTGGCCGAGCATCGGCTCCATCAGTTTGCTAATGAGACGGGCCAGTTGATCGGCGCCGCCGCCAGGGCCCCAGGGCACGATCAATTCGATCGGCCGCTCGGGATAGCCAGCCGCCATCGCATTGCCGCCGAGTAGCGCCGCACTGAAGGCAACGGCCAAAAGCAATCGAAAAGTTTGTGTGATCGAACGCATGGATAGTCCTCCCTACCATCAGCCGCTTGCTTGATCGTCGTCCGCCCGCGGCCGCACCAGGTGAGGACGTTTTGCCCGGCTTATGGCTGCCGGTTTGTCGCCAAGACGGGTGAGCCCGCTCTACAAAGTCTCATTAATTGATACTGCTATTCTCAACACGATAACAGATGGCCCTGCCCCTGCAACGGGGATTCTGGACTGTTACGTCTCACGATCTGAGATTTCAATGGCGGAAAAGCTAGCAACGCGCGTTTTTCTCAAGCCGCAAGAATCCTTGGCTCACGGAGCGCGCTGCGCGAGTGGCACGTAGGACCGAGCGTCTGGCCCGTTGTAGAGGGTGAGCGGCCGGACCAGGATGTTGTTCTCGAGCTGCTCGCATACCTGCACCACCCATCCCGGCACGCGGCCGATGGCGAAAATCGGCACGAACAGATCGCGCTTAATACCGAGCAGGTGGTAGACGACGCCGGAATAGAAATCAACGTTCACATTGACGCCGTGTCGTGCGTAAGGCGCCATCGCGGCCACCACTGCCTGGAGAATCTCAAACCAGCGCGGCTCGCCCATTTCCTTCGACAGCTGCTCGACGCCGGCGCGCATATGACGCGCGCGCGGATCCTCGGCACGATAGACGCGATGGCCGAAGCCCGTGACTGCTGCGCCGGACTTGCGCTTTTCGCCCACATAGCCGGCCGCGCGAGCAGGATCGCCAATTTCCTCTGCCATTTTCATCACGTCCTCGGCGGCGCCTCCATGCGCCGGTCCCGACAGCGCGGCGATGGCCGCTGTGATCGCGGCGTGCAGATTGGCCTCGGTACCGATGACCACGCGCGCGGTGAATGACGACGCATTGGAGCCATGCTCAGCATGCAGGATGAGATCTCGGTCGATCAATTGCGCGGCATCATGACTCGGCTTTTCACCTCGGAGCATCCACAAAAGATTTGCGGCATGATTGAGCGTTTGATCGGCAGGTACCGGGTCGAGGCCGGTGCGGATGCGCGAATGAGCGGCGACAATCATTGGTACCTGCGAGCTAAGCCGCACGCCCTTGCGCAACGTCGCTTCGCGCGAATTATCGCTGGTTTCCGGATCAAACGCGGCAAGTGCGGATACCGCCGTGCGCAGCACGTCCATTGGATGCGCCGATTTGATGGAGCGGATAATGTCCAGAACCGGAGCAGGCAGCTTGCGCACCGATTTTAGCTCCGCATCGAAACTCGCCAGCTGCTGCGCGGTTGGTAGATCGCCATGCAGTAGCAGCCATGCGGTCTCTTCGAAGCTCGAATGCTCGGCGAGTTCGTGGATCGAATAACCGCGATAAAGCAGTTCGCCAGCCTTACCGTCGATGAAGGTACAGGGCGAACGATCGAAATAGACACCCTTAAGGCCGCGATGAATCTTGATCGTTTCGGTTGTTTCGGTCATTGATGCCCTCGTCTCGCTTGGCTCGACGTTTTCTTACACGGTGAAAAGTATGGAATTGATCGACCGGTTGTTTGATATCGCACGTCAGCGTTATCGCAAAATCGTTTTGCCGGAAGGCGAGGATGCGCGCATCATCGCGGCCGCAGTTAGGCTTAAAAATGAGAAACTTGCGCAACCTATCTTGCTCGGCGCTCCCGATGCTACAGTCAAGATCGCGGCTAAAATTGGTCTGTCGCTTGACGGTATAGAACTGATTGATCCCCGCAATGATGCGCGGTTGCATGCCTATGGTGCCGCTTGCGCAGCCGCGCGCGAATCGATGACGCCGGCGATGGCCATACGGTTGGTGTCCAAGCCTTTATATTTCGGCGGCATGATGGTGCGACAGGGCGACGCCGACGCCATGGTTGCGGGTGCCACCAATCCGACCCGCCGCGTGATCGAAGCCGGCTTGATGACGGTGAGTTTGGCATCTGGTATAGGGTTACCATCTAGCTATTTTCTCATTATCGTGCCGGATTTTCTCAAAAACGGGCCGCGGCCATTTATCTTTGCCGATTGTGCGGTCAATGCCGACCCCACTGCTGAAGAACTCGCGGACATCGCCATCGCCTCCGCGCGCAGCGCAGAGGCCCTGCTCGGCGAAGCGCCGCGCGTCGCCATGCTATCGTTCTCGACGAAAGGCAGCGCAAAGCACGCGCGTGTCGACAAGGTTCGGCGAGCACTCGCCATCGTGCACGAGCGTGAGCCCTCGCTTGCCATCGACGGCGAATTCCAAGCCGATGCTGCGCTGGTACCAGCGGTGGCGCAAAAGAAAGTAAAAGAAGCGAGCGCAGTGGCTGGCGCAGCCAATGTGTTGATTTTTCCAGATCTTGATTCTGGCAATATTGGCTACAAGCTCACACAATGGTTCGGCGGTGCACAAGCAATCGGGCCATTCCTGCAAGGTTTTGCCAAACCGATCAGCGATTTGTCGCGCGGCGCCAGCGAGGACGATATCGTCACGACTTGCGCGGTGGTGTTAGCGACGCGCTAGTGTCTCTCGTTTTTGGGCGCGATCTGGGTCGGATGGTTATTAGACAAAGATGCGCCAGTCTCGCGCCCAATTCAGCGGACTGGGATCATAACTTCCCCCCGATTCTTGGCGGACTTCATCACCACTGTGCGCGAGTTTAGGGTTTCGGTATACACAAGGACCCGACCCTGCATCTTATGCCGCAAAACAATCAACTGATGTCGGAGCGACGCGTCCTGGGCTTCAAGTCGACTCTTGGACTTGAAGGGCGAGGACAAGACTGCCAGAAAAGAATTAAGCAGAGCGAGCATTGCGCTGACGTTAGGCGATTCTGTCCGTCAACCAATAGCGACGAAGTTCTTTGTACACACAAATTACAATTGCTCGTTCTATCGAACGGGAAGCGAAAGTAATTCTTGTCGATCGATTTGCCCTATTCACTGAAACGATTTGTGTAAAAAAGTGATTACCCGCTTCCATGCATCGTCGGAGGCGTCTTTGCGATACATGTCTGGCCGCGAGAAGTCCTGAAAAGCATGTCCTGCATTGTCGTAGATGTGAAATTCGTGCTTGACATTGTGGCGTCTTAGTTCGCCGTCGAGCCGTTTGACCTCCTCCACGCCGATGACATGATCGTCCTTGCCGTACAAGCCCAGCATCACGGCGCGAATGTCTTTCGTAAACTCGATGGGGGGCGGCATACCCTGACCTTCCGTCTTGAAGATATGCCCGCCGTAGAGCATCACCGCGACTTTGAATAGCGGCAGGATGGCGGCTCCGAGAAAAGCGGTGCGCCCGCCCATGCAATGGCCAATAATCCCGATCGCATCAGGACGAACCGAGGGCTGCCGCATCAGGAGGCCGGCTGTGGCGCGGATATCCGCGACGATCTCCAAGTCATGCAAATATTTTCGGGAGACCTGCCAACCCTCCTCAGCTAGCCTCCGGTGATACATATTTGGAACGGCAACAACGTAGCCGCTCGCCGCCAATCTTTTCGCTGCATCAAGCGTGAACTCGTCGACGCCTTCGCGATGATGACAAAGAATGAGTCCCGGAAAAGGTCCGTCAGTCTCAGGGGTCGCCAACTCGATTGACATAGAGCTTCCCGATACATCGACCTTCACGCTTTTCAACATTCGACAACTCCAGTGGCAAGACTAGATCTTTACAAACTATCGGCGATAACGGGGGCGAAGATGGTGTTGATGTCGATCGGGCGTTCGACAAAACCTTGGTCAAGGAGATAGCTTGCCAGTGCGCTCAGTGAGGCGCGATTGGCTTCGATCCCATAGGCGAAAGGGTCACCGCCGAACAGTTCGTCGATCTCGTCGAGATCATTATGCAGCCATGGAAGTGCGTATTTCATTGCGCCGGTAAAGCGCATCTGCCGGTAGGCAAGCTCCTTCGCCTCGGTGAAGGCTTTGAACAGGCTTGAGGCTATCCAGCGGTGTTTATTGTAAAGCTCCTCCCGCATGACAACGGTGTGCATGATCGGGAAGATACCGGTGTGATGGTAATAGTCGCGTTCGATTTCACGGTAGTTTGGAAACAGCCGAACCACGTTTGGATTCTTCCCGAACGATGCGGGATGACGTGCGCCGAGCATGGCATCAATCTCGCCCTTGGCCAGAAGGTCGCTCATCGCGACATCGTTGGGGATCGTTTCGATGGTGATGCCTTCGGGGATATTGATGTCTTTACCACCGCCACTGAAAGGCGCATCGCTACCGCCTTCCAGCCAGCGTATTGACCGCAAGTCGATCCCATAGTCTTGCTTCAGCATGCCACGGATCCATACCGCGGCGGTCTGCCGGTACCCCATCATACCAACGCGGCGGCCGGCCAGATCCGAAGGCTTCCGGATATTTGCGTTCTTGTTGATGAAGATATAGCCGTGACGAAAAACCTTCGACGGGAAAACCGGTATCCCCACGAACGGAAAGCCGCCGCGTGTCCGCGCGCTCAAATAAGTCGATGCGGACATCTCGGACACGTCAAACTCGTGTCCCTTGATCATCCGGGAAAAGATTTCCGGACCGGACTTTATCGAAATGTAGGTTGCATCGATTCCCTCAATTCTGACCGTCCCATCGGCGATTCCGCTCATTCGGTCATACGGGCCGCAGGCGATGGTAAGGGAGAGATTGGCCACGTGATGCTCCTTGAGCTGATTTCCAAGTTTGGCGGCCGCGTGAGGAAAACCCACGGCCTTCGTCAAAATAATCGATAAAATGGCAATTGACAAATAAAAATAGATAAAAGAGTGTTGGCAAAGCTGCATTTGCACAAGTGAAGGATGAAGGTCGTGGGTTTTGAAGGCGGCTGCCAGCACCGCGTCGGCGCGATCCATCGTGACGAGGTTGTTGACCTTCAGGAGGCTAACGACCAAATTTCACCCAACCTGCCCGACTGGTTGCGCGAACGCGACGGCGACCTCAAGCCGCTCGCTGAGCTTGCACATCGATCTACGCCTCGGCAAGCGCGCGCCGTTCTCTTTCGACAATCAAGCTTGTTTTTGCGGTTGCTCGGCCGAACAAGATCATCTGCCTCGGCCTCAGCTACATGAAACACGTCAAGGAGGGGCGCTATGCCGAAGACATGCCAAAGCACTCGACGATCTTCTTCCAGTGCCTGACATCATCCATGGCGCCGCACCTGACCACGCACGCAAGCCACTGGTATGGATGCGGAAGAACGATGTGTGCGATGTGAAAATCGAGGGCATCGGCGTTCTGCGCAATTTCATCGCCGACGAACGTGGCGATAGCTCACCGCCACCCATCCGTCACTAGATAGCGGCGTCTCCGCCGCCGAAAGTTTCAATGGCCTCGGTAACAGGATTTTGCCAATGATCGAACGCTTCAATATCGCACCGCCGGGACTGTACAATCGCCAGCTTCGTGGCCGATATCTGTTCACGCCCGTTGTTGTCGTCCGCGGCGGCGATCACGCGCATATCTACGTCGCCGGGAAAACATCGATCCAGCCGGACGGCTCCATTGGCTGCGTCGGCAATCTCCGCGGCCAGATTGGTCTAGTTTGCCAGGCAGTTCGCACCAGTGTCGAATATGTCGGCGCTACGCTAGACGACGTCGTCCGCACCGTCACCTACGTCCGCGACATCGATGCCTACTATTCCGTCGCGGAAGAGCGCTACAAATATTTTAACAACGCACTGCCGACCAATACCTTGTTGGCGGTGAGCCGCCTGGCACACCCGGATATGCTGATCGAAATCGAGGCGGAAGCCATCGTCGATCCGAAGCGATTGAAGAATCTTACGGCCCAATAAGTGCCGCTTAGTAACCGCGATCGAGGTTAGTCGAAGAAAATGCTCAGCCAATCACTGCGCTGGTTTTCGGAAGCAGCCGCTCCGCTGGCAAGAAGCCAGGCAGAGCTTCAAGCCGTTTCATCCACGACGCTATATTTTCATATTGCGACAGATCAAAACCCCCTTCTGACGCGTAGCTCACGACGCCGTAAAGATCGATGTCCGCAATTGTCGGGCGGCCATCGACTAGCCATTCGCCCTTGCTCAGCACGCCGTCGAGCACTTTCAACGCCGCATTGCCGTCGTTCATATACATTTGCAGAGTGGCAGCATCGGCATCGCGAAATCCGAGCTTGTGTGCACGCGGGCGATAGATGTTCGGCACCAGCCGATCAAAATTCCACAAGATCCATTCGCGCGCGCGAAGCCGTTCCAGCTCTGTCGAAGGGAGGAAATATCCTTCGGCCTCGGCAATATATTCAAGAATTGAACCGGACTGGCAAAGAGAAAAATTCGTTCTGCGGTCGACCAGGCACGGCACCTGCCCGAAACGGTTCTTTTCGAGATAGCCAGGCTCTTTGTTTTTTCCGGTTTTCAGATCAACATGGATATAGTCGAACTTACATCGCAGCAGCGAAAACAACAGGGCAACCTTGTAAGTCGGACCCGACAGCCAGGTACCGTAAAGGGCATAGCGCGTCGACATCTTGCGGGAATCCTTTCGCTTCGGTCGGTGCGATCAATAGCCAGCCGCGTTCCGTTGCGCAATTCGAATCTTTGAATATGCAAGCCGCGCACACGATACTGGCGAGTATACGACATCAAAGTTCGATTTAGTGCCGAGGAACCCATCGAGGAATCAAAAGATGCTGAAGAGTCACAATCGCTACAGCTACAGTCCGATCACCGAGCGAAAATCATATCAGTGGCCCAACGGGACCAGGCTGGCAATTTTTACGGCATTGAACGTCGAGGCGTTTCCTTTTGCCGAAGGTCTTGGTGTCGAGCTGGCGCCAGGGCAACCGCAACCGGATGTCGTGAATTATTCCTGGCGCGATTACGGCAACCGTGTCGGCTACTGGCGGCTGATGGAATTGCTGGATGAATTTCGGATTCCGGCATCCGTCCTCATGAACACCGAGATCTTCGACGAATGTCCACAGATTGCCGCAGCTGTTATCAAACGGGGCGACGAAATTGTCGGGCATGGCCGCACCAATGCGGAACGTCAGGGGACCATGCCTGAAGAAGAAGAGAAGCGTCTCATCAACGATGTCGTCGAGACTATTCGAAATAAAACCGGCGCGGCGCCAGCCGGCTGGCTTGGCCCCTGGGTGTCAGAAAGCCACGTAACTCCTGATCTTTTGCAAGAAGCGGGCTTTTCATATCACCTCGATTGGATGCTCGACGATCAGCCGGTTTGGATGAAAACGCGTTTAGGGCGAATTCTTTCAATCCCCTATGTGCGACCGACCAACGACCTGCCGCTGATGCACCGCTATCAGCTCACGCCAGCGCAATATGCCGATATCCTGGTTGATCAGTTCGACGAGATGCTACTGCAGTCGCGGGATACGCCACTTGTCTTTTGTCTTTCGTTTCATCCCTATTTTTCCGGACACGGTTTCCGGCTGAAGCACCTGCGGAGGGCCTACAAACACATCCTCTTGCACTCAGACAAAATTTGGCTGGCGCGAACCGGGGAGATCGCCAAGCACATCTCCGCGCTTCCACCAGGAATCGTTCCGGGCAGCGTGTAAATCGGCGGCTGTCGAAAGGAGGATAACATGTCGAAAATACGTGCACTCAAGTTTTTCGTGGTACTTTTCCTCATCCTGGCGGCGCAAGCAGCGCGCGTCAGCGCAGCAGATTATCCAATGCGTCCGGTGACGATCATCGTTCCATTTGCGCCGGGCGGCTATACCGATCTTCTTGCGCGCTTAGTCGCGCAAAAACTATCGGAACGACTTGGCAACTCATTTGTTGTTGAAAATAGGCCAGGCGGCGGAACCGTTGTCGCAGCAGTCGCGGTCAGTCGAGCGGCGCCTGACGGATACACCTTGTTGATGGTTCCAAATGGCACCATTGCGACCAATCCTACTTTGTATAAATCGCTTCCCTACGATCCGCTTAAGGATTTCATGCCGGTATCGCTCGTGGCGTCAGGTCCATTGGTGTTGCTGGTGAATCCCGAGGTGCCCGCCAATACCGTTCCCGAACTTATCAAGATCGCGAAGGAGAAGCCGGAGAGTCTCAATTACGGCTCGCCATCAGGCGGTGCTAATATCGCGGTGTTCATGAGCATGTTTCAAAATCTCGCTGGAATAAAAATGACCGAAATTCCGTATCGTGGAGTAGTGCCAATGCTTACCGATGCGATCGCCGGCCGCATCCAGGTTTTGTTTGCCGATTACGCTTCCTCTCGCAGCTTTATCGCCAATGGAAGGCTGCGAGCCTTGGGCGTTAGCACGCGGCAACGATTTAAAGGCACGCCTGAAATTCCGACCATTGCTGAATCAGGAGTGCCGGAATTTGATGCATCCGCGTGGCAGATGTTGGTGGCACCTGCAAAAACACCAAAGGAAATTGTGGCGCTCCTGAATTTGCATATCAATGCGATCGTTAAGTCGCCCGAAGTCAATGATGCGATCACCAAATACGGCTTGATTCCAGACGGAAATGGCACGCCCGATGAATTGCTGAAGTTTTGCCAAAGCGAGGCGACACGGTGGGGCGATGTCCTGCGCCAAGCCGGAATTGCGGGTACGCAATGATGGTTTTGCCGCCATCGGCGGCTTATGAGCTAAGATTGCAAAAAATGATCTTGCAGCCTCTAATTCTTACGGAAAATCCTGCCGCATCTCTAACCAGTAAGATTTATGAGAGCTTGCGCCAGGACATATTGCGCGGAACTCTTTCACCTGGAAAGAAGCTGCGCATAGATGAGCTGAAGGAGACATACGGAATAGGTGCGAGCGCCATCCGCGAGGCGCTCAGCATGCTGACCTCCGATCTTCTGGTGCAACGTATCGATCATCGGGGCTTTCGCGTCGCTCCTGTGAGCCGGTCCGGATTTGACGAACTGCTGAAAACACGGTGCTGGCTCGAGGAGCGCGCTCTGCGCGAATCCGTGATGGTCGGAGACGTGGCTTGGGAAGAGGCAGTGGTGCTCGCCAATTTTCATCTGGCGCGCGCCAAGAGAAACAAATCGGCGGATCGTTTCCTCGCAGACGACGCTTGGGAAATGCACCACAAGGCTCTTCATAAGACGATTATCAGCGCCTGCAAGTCGGAGCTGCTGCTGCATTTTTGCGATCAAATGTACGACCTCAACATTCGCTACCGCCGGGTAGCAGGCTCTCCGATTGATAACGCGCGTGATGTGGAGAATGAGCACGCCGCTATCGTTCAGGCGGCGCTGGCCCGGGACGAAAAACGTGCAGCGTCGTTGTTGCTGGCGCATTACAATCGAACGGCCGATCTGGTTAGAAATGCGCTCGATTGATTTCCGCTTTCTCTGCCGCGACATTTCTATCTGTACGGCAAGGCTGTCTTCCGGTGTTTGCTGGCGCCGTGCGTTGTGTGTACCGAAAACCTCGTCCGTATTGATTAGCTGACAGAATCGCCTAACGTCAGCGCACAATGGTCGCACTGCTGTATTTCATCCTGGCCATCTTGGCCTCTCCATTTAAGTCGAAGAGCCGACTTGAAGCCGAGAACGCGGCGCTGCGACATCAGTTGATCGTGTTGAGGCGCAAGTTGCGTGGCCGCGTGCGGTTCACGAACAGCGACCGCTGGTTCTTTATCCAGTTGTATCGATGGTTTCCCTCGGTCATCAACGCCATCACTATCATTCAACCCGAAACACTTGTGCGTTGGCATCGGGCTGGCTTTCGCTACTACTGGCGTTGGAAGTCGCGCCCGCTTGGTGGACGGCCGCAGATTGGGACTGACCTTCGCGCACTGATCCGGCAGATGAGCTTCGAGAACCCACTTTGGGGTGCACCGCGTATCCACGGCGAACTGCTCAAGCTGGGTTTTGAGGTCGCGCAGTCGACGGTGGCCAAGTACATGGTCAGGCGAAGCGGTCCGCCAAGCCAGGGATGGCGAACGTTCCTGAGTAACCACGCCCCAGACATCGCCGCCATGGACCTGTTCGTTGTCCCGACCATTGGTTTTGACCTGCTCTATGCCTTGGTCATCGTTCGGCTAGACCGTAGAGATCTCGTCTGGATCAACGTCACAACAAATCCGACCTCAGAATGGATTGCACGACAGATTACAGAAGCCTTCCCGTGGAATGAAGCTCCTCGATATCTGCTCCGAGATCGAGACCGCGTCTACGGCACTGTCGTTAGGCGTCG
>Ga0315281_10006138_pt1 | contig 17137 bp, 16 predicted proteins | sample YL17G07_0_MG_FD_204540 | JGI IMG/M metagenome (GOLD analysis project Ga0315281, IMG submission 204540) | Sediment microbial communities from Yellowstone Lake, YNP, Wyoming, USA - YL17G07_0 | ecosystem: Environmental > Aquatic > Freshwater > Lake > Sediment | place: USA: Wyoming | collected...
GAGGCGCGCACGCCGCTGATCATCTCCGGCGAGCCCGAGGTCGCGGCCCAGCTCTACTACGACTTCGCCCGCGTCGTGCCGAACCTCGTGGGGCACCGCTCGAGCCCGGGCGACCCGAAGGGCGCGGCCGAGGCGGCGGGCGCCGACTTCGAGTACGACGAGAAGCACAAGACGGTCGCCGTCACCGAGCAGGGCGTCGAGAAGGTCGAGCGCGCGCTGCGGATCGAGAACCTCTACGACCCGCGCAACTCGCAGCTCGTCAACCACCTCGTCCAGGCGCTCAAGGCGCAGGCGCTCTACCACCGCGACATCGAGTACGTGATCGAGGACGGTGAGGTGAAGATCGTCGACGAGTTCACCGGCCGCATCATGGAAGGTCGCCGCTGGAGCGAAGGCCTGCATCAGGCTGTCGAGGCGAAGGAGGGCGTCCGCATCCAGGAGGAGCACCTCACGCTCGCGACGATCACGCTCCAGAACTACTTCCGCCTCTACGAGAAGCTCGGCGGGATGACCGGCACCGCGAAGACCGAGGAGAAGGAGTTCGTCGAGATCTACAACCTGCACGTCGTCGAGATCCCGACGAACGTTTCGGTCGCGCGGCTCGACAAGCACGACATGGTCTTCAAGACGAAGGAAGGCAAGTTCGCCGCCGTCGCGCGCGACATCAAGGAGCGCAGCGAGACGGGCCAGCCGGTGCTCGTCGGCACGATCGCCGTCGAGACGTCGGAGTACCTCTCGGCGCTGTTGACGAAGCAGGGCGTTCAGCACAACGTCCTCAACGCGAAGGAGCACGCACGCGAGGCCGAGATCATCAAGGACGCGGGCCAGCTCCGCGCCGTCACGATCGCGACGAACATGGCGGGCCGCGGCGTCGACATCAAGCTGGGGGACGGCGTGACGGAGGTCGGCGGCCTCTACGTCCTCGGCACCGAGCGGCACGAGTCGCGCCGCATCGACAACCAGCTCCGCGGCCGCTCGGGACGCCAGGGCGACCCCGGCGAGACGCGCTTCTACCTCTCGGGCGAGGACGACCTCGTGCGCCTGTTCGCCGGCGACCGGATCAAGGGGATCATGGAGCGCTTCAAGATCCCGGACGACCAGCCCATGGAGGCGAAGATCCTCAGCCGCCAGATCGAGGGCGCGCAGAAGAAGGTCGAGGAGCAGAACTTCGTCATGCGCAAGAACGTCCTCAAGTACGACGACGTGCTCAACCGTCACCGCGGGCGCATCTACGAGCAGCGCCGCCAGGTGCTCGAGGGCGACGACATGTCGGGGCAGGTGAAGCTCTGGATCGACGACCTCGTCGAGGACACCGCGAACGCGTTCACGGAAGAGCAGTACTCCGAGGAGTGGGATCTCGAGGCGCTGACGAACGCGGTCGCGGGGCTGTACCCGACGGAGATCACGGCGCAGGAGCTGCGCGAGGACCTCGGCTCGGACGTCACGCGCCAGGCGCTGATCGAGGAGTTCCAGGCCGACGCGCGCGACGAGTACGAGGCGAAGGAGGAGGCGTTCGGCCCGGAGCTGATGCGCGAGCTCGAGCGGTTCGTGATCCTCCAGGTCGTCGACGTCCGCTGGCGCGAGCACCTCGAGAACATGGACTACCTGCGCGAGGGCGTGCACCTGCGCTCGATGGCGCAGAAGGATCCGCTCGTCGAGTACACGTCGGAGGGCGAGCGCATGTTCACCGACCTCGGCCGTGCGATCCGCGGCGAGGTTGTGCTGCACCTCTTCCACGCGGAGCTCGCGCCGCAGGAGGCCGCCGACCTCGTGCAGCAGGGCCGGCCGCAGGACGGCGACCCACAGCTGCGCTACGAGCACGAGACGGCCGCAGGCGCGCAGGCGATCGCGCAGGCCGGCTCGGGGCAGGCCTTCGCCGGCGGCGCACCGCTCGTCGGAGTCCAGACGATCGAGGCGTCACCGCACGAGAAGCGCGGCCGTAACGAGCCGTGCTGGTGCGGCTCGGGGAAGAAGTTCAAGAAATGTCACGGGGCGTAGGCATGGCCGACCAGCCGGAGCTCTCACTCGAGGATCAACTGAAGGGGATCGGGGCCCAGCTCGACTGGGTCCGTGGTTACCTTTGACCCCGCTTCGCTGACGACACGGATCGCCGAGCTCGAGGAAGAGCTCGGACAACCCGGCTTCTGGGACGAGCCGGAGCACGCAGCAGCCGTCTCCGCCGAGCATGCAAGGCTTGCGAAGCGACTCGAGCGCTACAACCGTCTGACCCGCGAGTACGACGACGCGCGCGAGCTGCTCGAGCTGGACGAGACCCTCGCCGACGAGGTGGCGGCCTCGATCGTGCCGTTGCGGCGCGAGCTCGAGCGGCTTCAGGAGGATGCGCTGTTCAGCGGCGAGTACGACGGCGGCGACGCCGTGGTGATGATCCAGGCCGACGCGGGCGGGACCGACGCGCAGGACTGGGCCGAGATGCTGCTGCGCATGTACCTGCGCTGGGCGGCCGACCGCGGCTTCAAGACCGAGATGCTCGACACGAGCCCGGGCGAGGAGTACGGGATCAAGTCGGCGACGTTCACGATCAAGGGCGACAACGCGTACGGGATCCTCAAGGCCGAGCGCGGCAAGCACCGCCTCGTGCGGCAGAGCCCCTTCGACCAGGCGCACCGCCGCCACACGAGCTTCGGGCAGGTGATCGTCGCGCCGCTGCTCGACGAGGTCGCGGGCGTCGAGATCGACGACGACGACCTCCGCATCGACACGTTCCGCTCGTCGGGCGCGGGCGGGCAGCACGTGAACAAGACCGACTCCGCCGTGCGCATCACGCACCTGCCGTCGAACATCGTCGTCTCGGTGCAGAACGAGCGCAGCCAGACGGCGAACAAGGAGACGGCGATGAAGATTCTCCGCTCGCGTCTCGCCGAGCAGGCGGTGGAGGAGCGCGAGGCGGAGCTCGCCAAGGAGCGCGGCGGCGTCACCATGGGGTTCGGCGGGACTGCCGTCCGCAGCTACGTCCTCCACCCGTACCAGCTCGTGAAGGACCACCGGACCGACTTCGAGATGGGGAACGCCCAGGGCGTCCTGGACGGCGACCTCGACGGCTTCATTCGGGCATATCTCCTGCAAGCGGCAGGGAACGGCGGGTAGTCCGCCGAAGGGTCAGCTAGACTTCCCCTCGCCATCTGACCGGCGCGGGCATGAGGCCCGCGGACGCTCGCGGCCACCGGGACAGGATCGTGACAGACCTCCAGACAGAGCCTCAGCCCGCGGTCGAAGACCGCCCATTCGATCCCGCGCAGCCGGCCGTCGGCGCCGGCGCGATGATCGTCTTCGAGGGCGTCGAGAAGGTGTACGAGCCCGACGTCGGTGCGCTGAAGGGCGTCTCGTTCGTGATCGAGAAGGGTGAGTTCGTCTTCATCGTCGGCGCGTCGGGCTCCGGCAAGTCGACGCTCGTCAAGCTGCTGCTGAAGGAGATCGATCCCACCGCGGGCCGCATCGTCGTCGGCGGCCGCGACCTGACGCGGCTCAAGCACAGCAAGGTGCCGCTGCTGCGCCGCAACGTCGGGTGCGTGTTCCAGGACTTCAAGCTGCTCCCCAGCCGCACCGCGGCCGACAACGTCGCGTATGCGCTCAAGGTGCAGGGCGAGAGCCGGGCGTCGATCCGGCGCAAGGTGCCCGAGGTGCTGAACATGGTCGGGCTCGCGCACAAGATGAACTCGATGCCCGACGAGCTCTCCGGCGGCGAGCAGCAGCGCGTCTCGATCGCGCGCGCTGTCGTGAACCATCCGCCGCTGCTCGTGTGTGACGAGCCGACCGGCAACCTCGATCCCGACACGTCGGTCGGGATCATGCAGCTGCTCTACCGGATCAACCGCTCCGGCACCACGATCCTCATGGTCACGCACGACCGCGAGATGGTCGACAAGATGCGCAAGCGCGTGATCGCGCTCGAGGAAGGGCGCCTCGCACGTGACGAGCGGCGCGGCGGGTACGCATCCGAATGAGTCGCGTCCGCCTGCTCTTCTCCGAGGCGTGGGCCTCGATCAGCCAGAACATCTCGACGACCTTCGCGGCGACGATGACGGTGCTCATCGGCATGTTCCTGCTCGGCCTGTTCATCGCGCTCGGCACCTGGGTGCTCTCGTGGAGCGACCACGTGAAGAAGGAGCTGTCGGTCAAGGTCTACTTCGCGCAGACGACGAGCGACAGGCAGGAGTACGCCGTCCGTCAGGCCCTCGTGAAGGACCCGCGGGTGAAGAAGGTCGTCTTCGTGTCGAAGGAGCAGGCGGCGAAGATCATGGCGCAGAAGTTCCCGGCGCTCTACAACACGCCGCTGCCGTCGAACCCGCTGCCGGACTCGTGGGTGATCACGCCGGTGAAGGCCGAGTACACGGAGGCGCTCGGGCGGGACATCGTGCGGGCCCACTATCCGGGCGTCGACGACGTGAACTGGGGCAGCAAGACCGCGCACCGCGTGCTCACGATCGCCGAGGTGATCTGGATCGTCTTCCTCATCGCGGTCATCCTGCTCGTGACCGCCTCGACGCTCCTGATCGCGAACACGATCCGGCTCTCGATCTTCGCCCGGCGGCGGGAGATCGAGGTGATGAAGCTCGTCGGGGCGACGAACTGGTTCATCCGCGGCCCGTTCATGCTCGAAGGGCTGCTCTGCGGCCTCGGCGGCTCGATCCTCGCGGTGATCCTGCTGATCGTCGGCAAGGAGCTCGCCCTGAGCGCGATCCTGCCCCACATCAGCGGCGGATCCGACGTCCACGCGCTTCCATTCGCCCTGAACGCGCTGGCCCTGATCGGCGCCGGGCTCCTGCTCGGGGCCGCCGGATCCGGTCTGACCCTCCGCCGCTTCCTCCAGGTCTAGCCGACCTCTAGGCACCGGCCGGTCAGGGCCGTATGCTCGCGCCGTCGAGATGCGGCGCCCACTCGTCCTCCTCGCCCTCGGGCTTGCGCTCGCCGGGCCGTTTCTGCTCGGGTACCGCCTCTCGCGGGGCGACCGGGCGACCTCGCCGGTGGCGATGCCGAGCGTCGTGGACGAGGTGCGCGCGGCGCTCACCGACCAGTACTACCGTCCCGTACCGGCGTCGGTGCTCGAGCTCGGATCCGTCGACCGGATGATCTCGGCGCTCGGCGATCCGTACACCGCCTACCTCGCGCCGCTCGATTACACGCTGCTCCGGCAGGAGACGGAGTCCCACTACTCGGGGATCGGCGTGAGCGTGCTGCCCGCACCGCGTGGCCTCGTCGTCGTGTCGCTGCGGCCGGGACCGGCGCAGCGTGCCGGAATTCGGGCCGGCGACACGATCGTGAGCATCGACGGCGTCTCGGCCCGGAAGCTCGGCATGACCTCTGCGCGCGCGCGGATTCTCGGGCCGGAGGGCTCGCGCGTGCGCCTCGAGCTCAGCCGCGGCCGCACGCGCGTCGCAGTCGACGTGCTGCGGGGCGTCGTCCGGGCGCCCGTCGTCGAGTCGACGCTCCTCTCGTATGAGGGGCGGCGCTGGGGGGACCTTCGCCTCGCCGCCTTCCGGGCCGGCGCGGCACGCGCGCTGTGGGGGCAGATCCGGGCGCTCGAGCGACGGGGCGCCGCCGGGCTCGTGCTCGACCTCCGCCAGAACCCGGGCGGCCTGCTCGCCGAGGCCGTGGCCGTGTCGTCGCTCTTCGTCGACCGGGGCGTGATCGTCTCGCTCGCGGGCGCGCACAACCCGCGCGAGGTGTACCGCGCCGTCGGCGGCGTCGCGACGCGGCTCCCGCTCGTCGTGCTGGTCGACCGCTTCAGCGCGAGCTCCGCTGAGATCGTCGCGGCGGCGCTCCACGACAACCAGCGGGCCACGCTCGTCGGCGAGCGGACGTTCGGCAAGGCGCTCGTCCAGTCGATCGACCCGCTCGACAACGGCGCCGCGCTCGAGTTGACGGTCGCGCGCTACACGACGCCGGCGGGCCGGGACATCTCGGGAGTCGGCATCGTGCCGGCGATCCATGCCGTCGACGATCCGCTCACGGCCCACGACGAGGCGCTCGCTGCGGCGCTCAGGGTGCTGGCGCGTCCGACGAGCTAGACGCGCCGATAACGTGGCCCCATGGCAGGGGGGCGCAAGCAACGGCAGAAGCGGCCCAGCCGGAGCGACCGCCACAAGGCGCGTCAGCCGCCGCGGAAGCCGGTCTCCGAGCTGACCGTCCGCCTGCCGCAGCGGACGACCGAGCCGGAGACGGTGGTCGCGCATCTGGGGCCGACGAACTCCGGCAAGACGCACGACGCGCTGCGGTTCCTCGTCGAGCAGGGCCGCGGCGTCTACGCGGCGCCGCTGCGGATGCTCGCGCAGGAGGCGCACCGCCGGCTCTCGGCCGAGCTCGGCGAGGACCGCGTCGGTCTCGTCACCGGCGAGGAGCGCGTCAATCCCGGTGCGCCGATCATCTGCTGCACGGCGGAGATGGCGCCGCTGCGCGGCGAGACGCTCGTGCTCGACGAGGTGCAGTGGGCCGAGGACGAGGAGCGAGGCTCGGCGTGGACGCGTCTCATGCTCGGCGGTGAGTACCGCCACATCCTCCTGCTCGGCGCGGTCGAGGCGCTGCCGCTCGTGCAGCATGCGTTCCCCGACGCGGAGCTGCGCTTCTTCGAGCGCAAGGCGCCGCTCGACTGGCTCGGCAAGCGCGGCGTCGCCGGCCTGCACGCCGGCACCGTCGTCGTCGCCTTCAGCCGTCGCGCCGTGATCGGGCTCGCCGGCGAGCTGAACCAGTTGCACCCGGGCCGGGTCGCCGTGCTGTACGGCGCGATGCCGCTCGGGTCGCGCCGCGAGGAGATCGACCGCTTCATCTCGGGGGCGGCGGAGGTGTGCGCGTCGACGGACGTGATCGGGCACGGCGTGAACCTGCCGTGCGAGACGCTGCTCTTCGCCGAGACGGAGAAGTTCGACGGCAAGGAGCGCCGCGACCTCGAGCCGTGGGAGATCGCGCAGATCGCGGGCCGGGCCGGGCGGTTCGGCTTCCATGAGCGAGGTCACGTGGGCGTGCTCACCGGCGTGCCGTGGGCCCGTCCCGATCCGGAGCTCGTGCGCGACGCGCTGACGCCGCAGGTCGAGCTTCCGGGCGGGCATCTCGGCTACCGGATCGTCGACACCGGGCGTCTCCGGCCGCAGCTCGCCGACCTGAACGTGTCGCGCGTCGACGAGATCGAGCCGGCGCTGCACGCGTGGCGCAACGCCGCGCTCCGCTACTGGAGCGTCGAGGGGTGGCTCACCGTCGAGTCGATCCAGCCTTTGCTCGCACGCCTCGACGCCGTTCGGGAGGCGCTGCGCCACTGCCGCAAGCGGCTCGAGCTCGCCGACGTGTGGAAGCTCATGCAGGCGCCGATCGACGAGGACGGGCTGCCGCTCCTCGGCACGCTCGCCTGCGCGGTCGCAGGCGACCAGCCGCAGCGCGCGATCCTCGGGTGGCTCCTCGACCCGCAGCGGCTGCACTCGGCCGGGCTGGGCGAGGCGGAGGCGGCGGCGCGCGAGGCGTCGATCCTGCGCTGGTTCGCGCTCCAGTACCCGGGCGTCGGGGGCGTGACGATCGAGAAGGCGGCCGCGCTCGAGGAGGCGGCGGCGCGGCGGGTCGTCCAGATGCTGCGGGCGGAGATCGAGGATCCGACGATCGGCCGCTGCAAGGTCTGCGGGTCGCGGACGGCCCCGTGGGCCACCCTCTGCGACCGCTGCTTCATGGCGCGCGGGTACCGAACGGGGCAGCGCTAGACCCGGTATCACCCGTTCGGACGTTGACTCGGGGCATCCGGGGGATTGCAGAAAGAACGGATCGTCGCACGATGCGCCTATGACCACGGATCGCCAGGACCGCGTACTCGACTGGCAGCAGGAGTTGCTGCGGATCGCTCCGCGGCTGCTCGAGCTGCCCGTCGCCGCACGCCAGGCCGTCTACGACGTCGTCGCGGGCTTCATGCGCGAGGACGCCGGCCCGGCGGGCTCGCCGCGGCTCTCCCGCGCCGCCTAGCTCGGTCGCAGCACCATCTGGGTGCAGCGGAAGAGCGCCATCGGCCGGCCTTCGGGGTCGCTGACGGATGCGTCCCACACCTGGGTCGTGCGGCCGCCGTGCACGAGGCGGGCCTCGCACGTGAGCGTCCCTTCGCGGGCGCTGCGCAGGAAGTTCGTCTTCAGCTCGACCGTCGTGAATCCGGTACCGCCCTCCGGCAGGCTCAGCAGGCACCCGTAGCCGGCGGCGGTGTCGGCGAGCGCGACGACCGTGGCGGCGTGCACGTAGCCGTGCGGCGTGAAGTGCTCCTTCCGGAGCGTGAGCCGTGCGCGCACGACGCCGTCCTCGAGCCCGTCGAACTGGATGCCGAGCAGGCCGGGGAGGAACTCGGCGCCGGCTTCCTCGAGCTGGGCGAGGCGGGGGTCCACGGCGGCGACCCTACACTTCGCGCATGGCCAGGGCGCAGGGCGAGAAGACGATCGTGGACAACCGCCGGGCGCGGCACGACTACCACCTCTCGGACAGGGTCGAGGCCGGCCTCGTGCTGACGGGGACCGAGGTGAAGGCGCTGCGCGACGGCAAGGCGACGCTCCAGCAGGCGTACGCCGACGTGCGGGACGGGGAGGCGTGGCTCGTCGGCCTGCACGTGCCCGAGTACGGGCAGGGGAACCGCGCGAACCACGAGCCCGACCGGCCACGGAAGCTGCTGCTCCACCGGCGCGAGATCGACCGGATGTACGCGCAGGTGCGCGAGAAGGGCATGACGATCGTGCCGACGAGGCTCTACTTCAAGGACGGCCGGGTGAAGGCCGAGCTCGCGCTCGGGAAGGGCAAGGAGCTGCGCGACAAGCGCCGCGACGTCGCCGAGCGGGACGCGAAGCGGCAGATCGAGCGTGCGGTCAAGGGCGGCGCGCGATCTGCGCACGAGTAGGCCCGGCTCGGCCGGAGTCGCGGATCCGGGCTAGAATGTGGTCGTACACACATACGGGGGCGACCAGGTTTCGACGTGGTCGATACATCCGGTTCAGCTGCAAGCCGAGGTCGCCGGTAGGCCTCGTTAATCCACCGGCACAAACCAAATGCGAATCACTCTGATCTCGCACTCGCTGCCTAACTCTCTCGAGAGATAGTCAACGACGCCCCTCCGGATGGGCCTGTGATCCGGGGCGGCGCTAACCAACAGGCTCGGCACCGAGGGAACGCCAATCGCCCGAGGTGCGACGCTGAAGGATGGCTAGTCCGGCGGTAGGGCGGTCGCACTCCGACCGACGGACGACGTGAAAAGTGCGACCTATGCTTGTAGACGCTCAGCCGGTGCGGCTGCGGACGCGGGTTCGATTCCCGCCGCCTCCATCGCATTGCAACCCGGGCGGCGCCCGGGTTGCTCGCTTCACGGGGGAAACCATGTTTCCCCCGTGGGCCCCCTTCTTCGCTGCTGCCGGTGAGAAGTCTCACTGCTGCGCGGAACACGTTACGCTCCGCGACGACCTCGCCGGACACGTCCCGGGGTCTGACCCCACTTCCCTTACGTCGCAGCCTCCATGTACGTAGGATCACGCGATGCGCCTTTACCACCTCCCGCCCAGCCGCTCGACCCGCGTGCTGTGGCTGCTCGAGGAGATCGGCGAGCCGTACGACGTGACGGTGATGAAGGGCGAGGACCGCAAGACCGACGAGCACCGCCTGCGTCACCCGTTGGGGCGCGTGCCGGTGCTCGAAGACGACGAGGGGTTTCTCTTCGAGTCCGCAGCGCTCTGCCTGCAGCTCGCCGACACGTATCCCGACGCGCAGCTGAACTGGCCGCTCGGAACGCACGAGCGCGGCCTCGTCTACCAGTGGACGCTGTTCGCGATGACAGAGCTCGAACCGGCGATCATCGAAGTTCTTCAACACCGGGAAGACGACCCGGCGCGCGCACAGGCGGGCACCGAGCACTTCCGCACAGCCGCCGCGGCGATCGAAGCGGCTCTCGACGGTCACGAGTACCTCGTGGGCGACCGCTTCAGCGTCGCCGATCTCGTCTGCGGGGCGGTGCTTGGTTACGCGAAGGGCAGCGGGCTGGTCGACGACGGCTTCCCCAACATCGAAGCGAGCATCGAGCGCCTCTCGGCGCGCCCCGCCCGCCAGCGGGCAAACGCCGTCGGCACCTGAGCCGGCGCCTGACCCCGGAGACCGGCGTTCGGCGACCCGTAAAGGCGGAGGCGTACACGTCCCGGGGTCTGACCCCATTTTTCGCTGCCGCTCGGGACCCGGCTGGCGGTCGTCGGTCGAATGCGAGAGGATCACCGAACGAGACAGCAGCCCAGCGCCGGCACGGCCGGAAGGAGACTCATGAAGGTCGACGCGTTCGCCCATATCCTGCCGCCGCGTTACCTCGAACGGGTGCTCGATCTGCTGCGCGCGCGGGGCGATCGAAGCGCGACCGACTACGAGAACATGTTGCGGTTCGACCCGACGCTCGTCGATCTCGACCAGCGCTTCCGGCTGATGGACGAGCTCGGCGCCGACTACCGCCAGGTGCTCGCGATGGCGCACACCTCTGTCGAGCACGAGGAGCCGGAGACGGCGGCCGAGCTTGCGAGAATCGGCAACGAGGAGCTGGCAGAGCTCACCGCCGCCCATCCCGATCGCTTCGTCGGTTGGGTCGCACAGGCTGCGCTCCAGGACGGCGAGCGTGCGCGCCGTCGGCGAGCAAGGCACGCTCGGGGTGCAGGTCTTCACGGCGATGCAGGGTCGCTCTCTCGACCACCCCGACTACGAGCCCTTCTTCGCCTTGATGGCGGAGCTCGACCGGGCGATCTGGATCCACCCGAACAGGACGATCCAGTGGTCGGACTTCCCGCTGACCGAGCCCGAGTCGCGGTACGGCCTCTACGGGAGGACGGGGTGGCCGACGGACACCGCGAACACGATGTGCCGACTCGTCTACGCCGGCTACCTCGAGCGCTGGCCCGGCCTGAAGGTGATCGTCCACCACAGCGGCGGCACCGTCCCGATGCTCGCCGGGCGTCTGAAGACTCCCGAGCACTTCCGCAATCCCGAGACGAGCAAGCTCCTGGAGCTCGAGCGCCCTCTCTCGACTACCTCAAGCAGTTCTACGCCGACACCGCCAACTTCGGGAATCCGATTGCCCTGCGCGCTGCGCTCGAGTTCTTCGGCGTCGAGCACGTCCTGTTCGGGACCGACTTCGGCTTTTCCCAGGACTTCGCCCGCGAGACGATCGAAGACGTCGAGACCGTCGTGCGCGACGACGCGGAGCGCCGAGCCGTCTACGAGCACAACGCGACCCGCGTGCTACGCATCCACGACGCCGTGACCGCGTAACACACGCACTGACGGCGGGCCCAGCGGCTCGGGCGATCGCACGCCTGCGCAGGTGCGCGCCCGTGACTCGCCATCGGGCGACGCTAGGGACACGTCCGGGGGTCTGACCCCATTTTCAGGACGCAGGACGACCTCAGGAACAACGAAACCGCGGCGGCCTTTCGGCCGTCGCGGTTTGAACTACGAAGTTATGGTGGGCTTAGCCCGCCTGACGAAGCAGCTCTTCGAATGATTCGAAGTAGTGCGCGTGCGTCCGCCTGAGGTCGTCCTCGTCGTCTGCGACAAGCATCACAACGCGATGCGAGCGGTCACCTGCGAGCTCGTGCTCAGCCTCTAACAGGCGACGAACAGCCTCCGCAGCGTCTTCAATCCGCTCCACGCGTGGATCCTCGCTGTGTTCGTGGCTGTAGAAGACAAGGAAGTGGCTCAACGCTGATTGTCCTTCCGCGCAACCATCCACATAGCGAAGATGCTGTCGATAGCGGTTCCCATGTCGACCGTCTCCCCATGCTCGACCCGTCCGAGGCGTTCACTGAATTCTTTCAACCACTTTAGCGCCTCCTCTGACCCTGAGCCGTGCTTCAGATCCGAACCAGCCGCTTCGTCCAGCTTCTCAACGACCTGTGCCCAGAGACCCTGGAGGGCCGTCCTGATCTGGATTTCGGCGTAGCGACCTGCAATGAGAACGACGACGTGGAGACCGCGATACCCGAGGCTGTCTGCAGTGTCCCTCGTGTCGTTGGCTATGACGGGTGAGTTCTCGGCGAACTCACGCAACGTCACCTGAAGCACCGCCTCTTGGGTCGCCACGTCGGGCACGACGATCCGTGCCCCCGCGATGTCCTGAATCCTGTTGAGCCGCGATTTCTCCCGTACAAGTTTCGCGATGATCGCTTGCCTTGTCTTGAGCGGCCGGCCGGCGATCACGATGTCCGTCGAAGGAAGACTTGCGCGCTCGCGCGCGATCGCCGACCCGAGCCGGAACTGAAGCTCGTTGTGGATTGCCCCATGCCAGGAGCGCAGGATGTCGAGGAGTTGGAGATCGTCTGCCGACGGCGTTCCTCCTCCTTCGACCGCACGCTTGCGCAGGTGCGCGCCCGTGTCTCGCCACCAGGCGACGCTAGGCCGCGTCGTGGATCTTCTCGAGACCGTCGAGAATCAGATCGAGCGAGAGCTCGAACGCGCTCACGTGCTGGTGGTCGCCCTCGGTCATGTGCTGTTGGAAGTGCTCGGCGAGGTGCGGGTAGCCGTCGAGCGGAAACCTGCGGATGAAGTCCGCCGCGAGGTCGGGGAGATCCGCGGCCTTGAACGAATGACCGGCCTGCCAGAGCGAGAAGCCGAAGATGTGCGCGTCCAGGACGTGATAGGCGTGATAGGTCGTGTCGGCCGAGAAACCCGCTTCGCGCAGCCGCCCGAGGAGCGAGTCCATGTACTGCATCCGCGCGGGGCGGACGTGGTCGGGTGACATCAGCGGGCCGGACGCCCAGGGGTGGCGCCGCAGAGCCTCGTGGACGGAGATCGCGCTCGTCCGCACGGCCGTGGCCCAGTCTTCTGTCGCCGACGGGGGCTCGGTCTCCTCCAGGACGAGGTCGAGGATGCCGTCGACGACGTCATCCTTGCTGGCGACGTGGTTGTACAGCGACATCGCCTCGAAGCCGAGCGCCCGGCCGAGCTTGCGCATCGTGAGGGATTCGATCCCGCCGTCGTCCACGAGCTCGAGGGCGGCGCGCAGGATTCGGTCCCGGCTGAGCGGGACGCGGGGCGCTGCGTTCGAGTCGGCGGGCGTCGGCATGGCTTGACAAGCGTACTTAGTACGTTTACCGTACGCCATAAGCTTACAGCGTACGATGAAGGAGACGAGGATGGCGGCGAAGGAGACCGACCCGCGGGGCACGATGAAGGCGGTCGTTCGCGCGAGATACGGCTCGCCCGACGTCTTGGAGCTCCGGGAGATCGAGAAGCCGGCTCTCGCGGACGACGGCGTCGTGGTGCGAGTCCGCGCCGCTTCGGTGAACCGGTTGGACTGGTACACGATGTCGGGCCCGCTGATAGCGCGCCCGACGATGGGGCTTCTCCGACCGAAATCCCCGCTGTTGGGCACCGACTTCGCGGGGACGGTCGAAGAGGTCGGCAGAGACGTCACGGGGTTTCGACCGGGTGACGAGGTGTTCGGCGGGAGGAGCGGCGCCTACGCCGAGTACGTCTGCGCTCGCTCGCTCGCGCTGAAACCGGCGAACCTGACGTTCGAAGAGGCGGCGGCCGTGCCCGTGGCGGCGCTCACCGCGCTGCAGGGCCTTCGCGACAAGGGCCGGCTTCAGCCGGGCCAGAAGGTCCTGGTCAACGGCGCCTCGGGAGGCGTCGGCACCTTTGCCGTGCAGATCGCCAAAGCGCTCGGAGCGGAGGTGACCGCCGTGTGCAGCACGCGGAACGTCGACCTCGTGCGCTCGATCGGCGCCGATCGCGTCATCGACTACACGCGCGAGGACTTCACCCGGAGCGGCGAGCGCTACGACCTGATCTTCGACGTCGCCGGCAGCAGGTCGTGGTCGGAGTGCAAGCGAGTGCTCAACCCGGAGGCGACTCTCGTCCTTGCAGGAGCGCAGGCGAAGCCCGTGATCGGCCCTCTGGGCCACATCGTCGGGGTGAAGCTGGCGGCATTGCGCAGCAGCCGGAAGGCCATCTTCCTCATCGCGAAGTTCAACCAGCCGGACCTCGCGGCGCTGCGAGAGCTGCTCGAGTCCGGAAAGGTGAAACCGGTCGTCGAGAGGCGTTACCCGTTGAGCGAGACCGCCGACGCTCTCCGCTACATGGGAGAAGGACACGCTCAAGGAAAGATCGTCATCAGCGTCTCCGGGAGCGACTCGTGAGGTTCGGCGCCGGGCCGTCGAGACGCGAATGAGGCGATGGCTCGTACTCGCTGCGCTCGTCCTCGCGCTCGCGCCCGTCGCCCGCGCGGGGCAGCCGGTGCTGGCCGGCAGCTGGCAGCGGCTGCCCACCGCGCCCGAGGCGGCCGCGATCCCGTACGCGCGGGCGGGCGTCTGGACAGGGAAGCAGCTGATCGTCTTCGGCCGCGCCGGCACGGCCGGCGAGATGCGCAACGTCGCTTTCTCCTACGATCCCGCATCTCGTCGCTGGCGCACGCTCAACCCGCCCGCCGGGCCCACCGGCTCCTACGAGGGCGCGCTGAGTGCGGTCTGGACGGGCAGGCAGATGCTCGTCTGGGGCCCGGCGATCACCCTCTCCTACGAGCCCGCGGCGAACCGCTGGCGGCAGCTGCCTCGCTCTCCGCTCTTGGGCGCGCCGTCCGGGCTCGTCGTCTGGACCGGCCGCGAGATGATCACCTGGGGCGGCGGCTGCTGCGGCGACGTGAGCAAGGACGGAGTGGCCTACGACCCGGCCGCCGGCACGTGGCGGAAGCTCGCGGAGGCGCCGATTGCGGGCCAGCAGAGCCCGATGGGCGCCTGGACGGGCCGCGAGCTGGTCGTCTTCCCGGGCAGGGACCCGGACGGCAAGCCGACCGGCGGCGCCGCCTACGATCCCGCCAAGGACACGTGGCGCCGGATCGCCTCGCCGCCGCAGGAGCGGCTCGGCTCGAACGTCGCCTGGGACGGCCGCGAGCTGCTCGTGCTGGGAGGCTCCGGCCCGCCCGACAGCAAGACCGGCATCCGGAAGCTCGTCTCCGTCCCGTTTGCGTACGACCCTGCGACGAACCGCTGGCGGACGCTCGCCGCAATCGACCAGGGTCGGTACGGTCGCCTTGCCGCGGCGGCCGTCTGGACCGGCAAGCGGCTGCTCCTCTGGGGCGGTGAGACGCAGGCTTCCCACCGCTCCGCGCTCGCGCCGCACGGGCTGGCCTACGACCCGAAGACCGACCGCTGGTTCGAGCTCCCCGGCGCGCCGCTGCTCGGCCGGTTGAGCCCGGTCGCGGTCTGGACGGGCAAGGCGCTGCTCGTCTGGGGCGGCGATCCGTTTCGCGAGGACGTTCCGAGCTCGAGCGACTGGTGGCCGCTCCTCGACGGCGCGACGTTCACGCCGGGCGGGTGACGGGGCGCTCGAGTAGCTCGGAGACGGACACGTCCGGGGGTCTGACCCCACTTCCATGGGAGAGCGGCCTCGTTTACGCTGACCGAACCCCGGCAAGGAGAGACGACGTGACCCAGCTCGACACGCGGCTTCTGATCGAGACGAACGAGCTCGCCGAACGCCTCGACGACCCGACGCTCCGCCTCTTCGACTGCACGGTGGTGCTCGAGGTCGGTCCTGACGGGGTCCGCATCGAGCCGGGCCGCGCGGGCTGGGAGGCGGCCCACATCCCCGGAGCGGGATTCCTCGACCTCCTCGGCGAGCTCGCGGACCCGGCGTCGCGCTTCCACTTCATGCTGCCGCCCCCCGAGCAGTTCGCCGAGGTCATGTCGGCGCACGGCGTCGAGGACGGCACCCACGTCGTCCTCTACGACAGCCGAGGCGGCATGTGGGCGGCGCGTACGTGGTGGATGCTGCGCGCCTACGGATTCGACGCGGCCGCGGTCCTCGACGGGGGCTGGACGAAGTGGACGCTCGAGGGCCGCCCGACGTCGAGCGAGCCTCCTCGTCACGCCCGGGCGAGCTTCGAGGCGCGTCCTCGCGCCGGCGTCTTCGTCGACAAGGACGCCGTCCTCGCCGCCGTCGCCGACGAGAAGGCGTGCCTGCTCAACGGGCTCGGCGCAGACCAGCACCGCGGCACCGGCCCGACCGTGGCCGGGGGGCGCCCCGGCCGCATTCCGACGAGCAGGAGCATGCCCGCTCTGGAGCTCGTCGATCCCGACACCCACGTGTATCTGACGGCGGACGAGCTTCGCTCCCGCCTGGAGGGCGTGGGCGCGATGGACGCCGACAGGGTGATCACGTACTGCGGGGGCGGGATAGCGGCGAGCGCGGTCGCCTTCGCGTTGAAGCTCGTCGGCCGGGAGAACGTCTCCGTCTACGACGCCTCGCTCGAGGAGTGGGCGACGGATCCGAGCCTGCCGATCGAGACGGGCTGACGGCGACTCGACCGCGGCGGCTACGGAGCCGGCGGCACGAGCAGCAGGTGGCTGGCGACGATCGCCGCGGCCGGGCGATGCGCGCGGGTGGCTCGGCTGCTTGAATTGACCGCGATGGACGAGAGCGCACCCCCACACGACGAGGGAGCCGAGCCGCAGCTCGAATCGCGTCCGGCCGAACCGCAGCCGCCGGCACTCGAGCCGGCCGAGCCGCGCGGGGCCCGCCTGCGCCGCCACGGCCACCGCGCCGGCCTCTATGCCTGGGCGTTCGTCGTCATCGCGCTCCTCGTCGTCGTGATCGCGCTCGCCGTCGCGAACACGCGCCAGGTGAAGCTGAGCTGGGTCGTCGGCACGAGCCACGCCTCGCTCGTCTGGATCATCCTGACTGCTGCCATTCTCGGCTGGCTCCTCGGAATCGCCACCGGCATCGTCTTCCGCCTGCGGACGAGACGCCGGCGGGCGGCGAGCTCTTAGCGCCGCGAACAGTCCGCGGCCTACGGCGACTCGAGCGACGCGATCACGCGGGTGCCCGAGAGGGGGCGGCTCCTGATCGACAGCGCCGCCCCTGCGAGCTTGGCCCGTTCGCGCATCCCGAGCAGCCCCAACCTCGTCGACGAGTGGCGACCGTCGAGCACTTCCGAGATGTCGAAGCCTCGCCCGTCGTCGATCACGGTTGCACGAACTTCGCGACGGAAGTCGACACGCACCTTCACCGTCGTTGCGTCGGCATGGCGTTCCACGTTGCGCAGAGCCTCCTGCACGATCCTGAAGAGCGCGAGCTCCTCCTTCTGGTCGAGCCGGCGCGGTTCGCCGCTGATGCGCAGCCGCGCGTCGATCCCGGTCCGGGCGCGCAGATCACC
>Ga0315281_10006139_pt1 | contig 17136 bp, 16 predicted proteins | sample YL17G07_0_MG_FD_204540 | JGI IMG/M metagenome (GOLD analysis project Ga0315281, IMG submission 204540) | Sediment microbial communities from Yellowstone Lake, YNP, Wyoming, USA - YL17G07_0 | ecosystem: Environmental > Aquatic > Freshwater > Lake > Sediment | place: USA: Wyoming | collected...
TAAGCTCCTCGAACCGGGAGCTGTTACCTTCGTCGTCATGGCTCGTAACGCGACTAACGAGCCGAATCGCCTCATCGCCACGTCGATCGGCGTTGCTCAGGCTGCAGACGAATCGCAGTACGGATACTTATCCGAACATCATCCATACGGTGAGACTGAAGAAAAGGCCGGGGAGTACGCTGAGGATCTTGCCGCGACGATGTTGGCATCGACTCTGGGTTTAGAATTTGATCCAAACCTGGCGTGGGACGAGCGCGAAAAACATTTCAAGCTTAGCGGAAAAATCCTGAAGACGTTCAACATCACGCAATCGGCGGAGGGGGACAAAGACGGAAAGTGGACTACCGTAGTCTCAATCGCGGTTCTCATTCCGTAAGCGCATCCAAGAAGCGCAGGTCGGCAACCGTGCCGGCCTGCATTGCTCAGAATCTCACCGCAACATTCACCAGAGTTCCCCCTCCAAACGGCAAAACAATAGCAGACACGTTCCGTGGTCCCTTTTTCCCCAGAAGCTTGTACGCTATCGGGAGAATTTCATCTCTATATCTATAAACAAGAAGAGAACTTCCCGCTCCGACGAGCGCCCCACCCAGCACATCGGATGGATAATGGAGTCCAAAATAGATTCTTCCATAACCGACCAAACCTGCCCAAACAATTGCAGGGATGTAAACTTCAGGTTTGTCGGAGTATCGAAGCGTCAGCATTGTCGCAATGGCAAATGCGCCGGCAGTATGCCCGGACGGAAATGAATAAGGATCCGCGCTGTCGAGATGGCCTATATGCACGTTTGAAAGCACTGCATATGGCCGTTCTCGATCAATCCCCTCTTTTAAGAGAGTGTTAACCGAATATGCAAGGACCTCAGAGCACCCAAGAAGAACACCGGATTCGAACGTTTCATTGCGTTCAGTCAGCAGTCCATAGATAGTCATTGAAATCGGAGTGGCCACAGCGATAGGCCAGACTGACTTATCAGTGACGTCGAGGAGCGACGATTTAAATTGTGATTGTGAGTTGTTAATTGACCTGAAGAGTCGGACGTCGATGTTTGATGGGTCGGGCTGAGAGAATGCGGGGACAAACAAAACCAATAATTGCAAAGCCGCCGTGCAAAGTGACAAGATGCACACGCGGCTTTGTTGAAAATTCAAATAATGAGCGGACAATTCAGACATTTTCCGGAAATATTCTGCAGTACTCCGCATAATACGACATCACACTTTCGACGTACCCCGTCGTCTGTTGCCACTGACGATAATACCCACTCGTGGGACGCCCCGTCTCCCAAATGTTGTGGTGAAGGGTGGAGTATTTACGTGAGAGCAAAGAGAGAGCGCTTTTGACCGCACTCCATTCATTCGGATTATCATTCATGTATTTTGCCATCGCCCGAGCATCTTCAATCCTGGCCGTCCCGGCGTTGTAGGCAGCCAATGTTAGTCTGAGCCTATTCTCGTGAGATATCCCCTGACCTTCATATGATCTATATATCCGGCCCAAATAATAGATTCCTCCGTGGATGTTTTTGTGGGGTAGTCGGAGGTCAAGTTCGCCAAAGCCGAGTTCATCAGCTATCTGCGTTTGAGTTACCGGCATGATTTGCATAAGACCTTCAGCCCCTCGCCGGCTTGAAGCATTGGGATAAAAGCGCGACTCGATACGCATCACGGCCATCGTTAGACGCCAATCAAAACCGTATTTTTGCGAGTATTTCCTGAGTGTGGCCCCATAGGACTTCAGAAATCGGGTGGAATTGTTATCAAGTCCCTGTTGTTGGGTGAGGCCTGAAACGCTCTCCGATTTCGTGCTTTTGGCCGAAATAGCACTCCCAAAAAGGAGGTAGGACAATAGCGGCAAAATCAGAATAGAATTCGCCCAGAATTTTCCCATCAAATCCTCAAATTGTTGAACATTCCTCTCGTTTTTGAGCATCAACAATATCAGCCCAGAAAAAGAGGCTTGAACTCTTGAAATTGCCTGATAATTGAGTAGTCATTCTCAAATATTAAGCGGGTATAAAATAAAGACGGGACTCCAGAATGTCAATCATTGGTTTTGAAATCTTCGTCGTGAATTAATAGACATTGGTAACTCGGCAGGGGTAATCAACTTTCGAGGAATGTTTGGCAGGCTTTATTGCCAATATGGCATAATTTGAGCGGATTTTGGACTTCCGGTTCCGGATGAGCGAACGGGAGCTCATCCCGGCTATTTTCGCTCCATAAGAACGTAATGATCATTCTCCAGGAGAAGATTGTAGAAATGGAGTAGTTGCTTTCGCCGAGCCTGCCAGTAGTCTACCGATTGCTGGGACTCGGGTGTTCGGTCCTTTCCAATCACCAAGTATCGCTCAGATACCTCAAGCGATCCCAAGATGTTTTGTTCGTTGGAATTGTAGATGATATTGAAAGTTCTCAAAGGTAATCTACTAGAGATCATGATACGTTGTCCCTGGCCGTAACCGGTTAGCAGAGCAACGGATCCTCCGTGGTATAGGGATCGCAACTCTTCGCCAAGCACTCCTGCGTCTTTCGGGCCATAGTTGAAGCTCTTCTTCGCTTCATTGTATGTTGTCACCCCCGGAATCGGCAGTATGAGCTGAATGAGGAAGATCAAGAAAAGCGAGATCACGATGAGACTCCTTCCAATTGTTGACCGCACATGTAGGAATATCTCATTCATGCCCATTGCGTTAGCGAGAGACAGGAACAATCCGGACGCGACGACAAATCGCCAGTTCCAGCCCCAGCGGTCCATTTGTACAAAGCCCGACAAAAGAGCCGTAAGCATAAAGACTGTCGGAAGGAGGAAAAAAATGAAAACAAAGGATCGTATTCGTTCTGCGAGAAGACTTCGGGGGCGGACAAACGCAAACGCGCCTACCAGAAAAATAAAGGGGCCGAACACGGCGAGGAGGGCTTTGCCGAGAATGAGAAGCAGCTCAGAGAGGTCATATTGATGCGAGGTGATTAGGGTGGACACCCCGACCGAGGATGTCCAGTGTGCAAATTTCAGTGGATCGCCATATTGAATTCCGTTCCAACCTAACCAAAATGCGATGCCTACCCAACAAACTCCGGAAATTGCGAACGACTTCAGAGCTGCGACCCTGCTTTGATTTATCCATGAGTAGATTCCGCTGCGTGCCGCTGCAATAGATACAAATGGAACCAACAGCCAGGCTTCGTAGCGGCAGAGACTCGCAAGCAATACGGCAACGGCGCTCACTACGAGCCATCGTTCACCGTCGGATTTCAGCCAACGCAGAAATCCATATCCCGAAAGCGCAATGAAGAAGAATAGGCTCGGCTCGCTCATCGGTGTGAGCGCCATGTATACAACGTTTGGGTTGAGTCCGAAGAGACAGGCGCTCAGGAAGGCAATTGCCGGCGAATCGATGATTCGACGAATGATCAGGAATAGTAGTACGGATGCACCGACGAGACACGGTATGCCGACAAAGAGTCCCGCGATGCCCGAATAGAAAAGACTATCAATTGACACAAACGGAATCAGCAAGAGATGCGGGAGAGGTAGCCAGACTGTGCCGATGTTCTCAAATCCGGGGCGCTGCGAATCTATAAACTGACGTGCCCGGGCGATATGCGATGCGGCGTCGCCAAAATAAAGAAACGATTGCCTATCGAAATGGTAGAGAATGAGAGCTGTTCCACAACTGACAAAGAGGAGCAAAATAGCGAGCGCATACTGCTCATTCCCTTCGAAGAGCAATCGAAGTCCACCACTGGAGCCACCTTTTCGCGATTCATCATTCATCATTGTACCGCATCCGCGGAAATGAACCATCCGAAGGTTTCTTCGCAAGGTGATGCAATGTCGGTGAGGTCATTCTCCACCTAATTCAAAACCTTCCGATGGTTGCCGTACGCGTCACACGTCGCTCACCATTCTTCGAATCTCCTGCACGACTTCGCGGATGGATTTCCCCGACATCGCAATCATCTCAGCGAAGAGCAATCCGGCCAGAATCCCGTCCTTGTCTGGCGCATACTTTCCGTACGCGAATCCTCCTCTATCATCAGCGGCAAACATGCATTGTTCCTTCAGCATCAACTCCGACATAGCGCTGAAATCCGACTGAGCATGAAAAACTGGCGCGTCCCATCCTTCAGCCAATAGGCGGATCGTATCAGTCAGAGACTCTGTCTTCACGATGCCGCCCCTCCATCCCTTCTGTCCCCACAAATGCCAGAGCATTGCGAGCGCAGTATCCTGGGCGTTCATCCACTCACCATTATCGTACACGATCCCACAACGGCCAGCATCGCCATCCGTTGCAATCCCAAATGCAGTATTTGTAACACTGACGTTATATTTCAACGGATCGAGGTTTTTCGAAATTACCTCGGGAGAACGGTCAAAGAAATTGGGCTCGGGTTCACCAAAGAGAGTCTGTGCTCGCCAGCCACAATCGACAAATACATCTTCCAGAATGTTTTGTCCGGCTCCACCCATGGAGTCAATCAACACGCTGGCGACATTTTTGGGATTTTCCGCAAAGCTCCGGAGAACCGAAAAATCAACAACCGTTTTGAGATTGGATAAATATGCCGGGAGGAAATCTGCGACCGAAATGAGATCGGAGGGCGCCGGCTCCAATCGCCCGATCTCTGAAGTGGTTGTCAACGACTCAATATTCTTCGTTTCCCTTGCGTTGAACGGACCTCCGCTCGCACCTTTGAATTTCAGACCGTTGTATTGCGAGGCTTGATGTCCCCCCGTCACCATGATGCCGGCTGCGCACTTTTTCTGTTTGACTGCAAAGGACAGTATGGGGGTGGGAACAACCGTTGAGCTGAGGATTACGTTGACATCGCGTTCCGCCAAGACCGTTGAGACCAATCCGGCAAACGCCTTAGAATTTTTTCTTCCGTCGAAACCGACTGCGACCTGTCTTTGGCTTGAATGGTTTGAGGTAAGATATGCAGCAAACGCTCTCGCGACACGAACGACATTCTCCTCTATGAAATCATCCCCCATCACACCACACCAGCCATCCATCCCAAAGACAATTTGCTTATTCATCATTCCACAAGCGGCAATTCTTCTTTCAAAATGTCGACCGCGTCGAGATATTGATCGAGCGGAACAAAAACCTTAACGGGATAACGAAGGATGGATCGTCCAATTGCACTATCGATGAATCCATCGGCAATAAATCCGATGCTGGTGTTGTTGCGAGGATTTACCGTAATGCCGGCACTCTCAAGTTTGCCACGAACGATATTGGCCTCATAGTAATCAACAGATTTAAAGGCTACTGCCCAGTCTTCTGAGACTTCAACGGCCATGTGTTCAGGGCAGAATATTTTCCCATGCTTGTGCTTCGGGCACTCGGAACATAATAATCGGTGGCAGATGATACACACAGCGACTGCAGGTGAGGTCGCATGAGTTTCGCACCGGAATTCTTCTTCGGACAACAGGACGCCGCAGTGGATGCAGAAATCGCTATCGGGTGTGACTCGTTCGCCGCAAGTGCCGCATTCATCGAATTCGATCGCTTGCATAGCTGGCAGGTGGTCAATCAACTTCAGTCCACAATCCGCACAGCGAGTGACTCCTGGTAAATATTCCGTTTGGCAGAGCGGGCAGAACGGCACCGGATCCTCCTTTCACAGCTTTCATACCCTGAAAAGACCTTTGCGCTGAAACAGACTTATTAACCCGCGTTACGACGTAATGAGAACTTTGCCACAAAGGCCCTAAGACACAAAGATTTCATATAGAACTCTTTATTGAGTGAGGTGTTGCATAGGATCTCTTGCTTTACTTTGTGTCCTGGTGACTTCTCACAAAGTGATGCCTTTCCGAAGGAACCCTTTGGGTTGGCAGTGGCAATATTTTCTGCTCTTTGCGTAATATTAGTTATAAACTCTTGATCGTGTGAACAAATCGCTCCGTTATTCTTCGGGGACGTGTGATGGCCGAGCCAACGACAATTGCGTACGCACCGCATTTCATCGCATGAGCGGCTTCCCCGGGGGTCCAAATTCTCCCTTCGGCAATTACCGGAACATGAATCTCGGCGGCAAGCCGCTCGATTAAGTTGAAGTCGGGAAAATCGTCAGCAAGATCTTCTGTATACTGAGTGTATCCGGAAAGGGTGGTGGCGATAATGTCTGCCCCCAATTCAGCGGCGCGGAGTCCTTCCTCATACGTCGAAATATCGGCGATGAGCGGAACGGTGAAACGTCTGCGGACGAATTCAAGAAACTGGAAGCCGTTCATTCCGTTTGGGCGCACCCGATTGGTTACATCGAGCGCCACAATATCAGCGCCCGCTTCGATGATGTTCTGCACGTCGAGGAGATCGGGAGTGACGAGAACCCAACCGTTATCGTACCCTCCTTTCGCCATCCCAATAATGGGGAGGCGAACAGCCGCGCGCACGGCTTTGATATTGTCAGATCCTTGCGTGCGGATACCGGCAGCGCCTCCGAGTTCTGCCGCCTTTGCAAACGCAGTCGTATGGATGGGCGCATTGAAGGGGTCATCGCCTTCTGCGTGACAAAGAACGATCACGCCATTTCGCAGTTGTTCTATCTCACCGGCCATCGTCGAGTCTTAATTTTTATGATGTAATGTGGTTTTTTTCTCCGAGGCGATTCTTCCTACCGCTTCACCGAGTTGCATGCTCGCCGCCTGTGCGTTAGTTGCAAAAAGCGCCGTCGGCGGGAAAATTGCCCGTCCCGTAATCAGAAGGTTCTCGACGTCCGGCGTGAATAGTGCCCGCCGCGGAACTTGAAAGGTGCTCCCCGGCCGTCCCGGCATCGCACACGTCGCAACGGAATCGTCAAAGGTCTTACCCGACATGACGTCCGAGTCCGAGATCGTCACCGCTCCGTGAACTTGGATGGTCGCGTGAAACCCGATTTGCTGCGGTGTGGCATGAATTCGTGAGTCAACAAAGCCCGGGCAATTGTTCGCAAGGAAGAGTGCCGCCTTCGGAGCGAGTTGGCGACATCGCATCTCGGCACGTGTCAAGCTTCCTTCATCGGTGGCGTCCACGTTCGGGAGGCTGATCATGGAAACGATGACTTCGCCGTTTCGCATCGTCCCGTCGATCTGAAGAGAGTCACCTCGCGCCAGCATCGGCGATTCTTCCAGCCATTTCTTTGTGAGCGAGGAAAATCCCTTCAGCGAAAGAAAACCGTTACGGATAGCCGAGGTAGTTCCGGAAAATTCGTGTGGGTTCTTTTGGGCAAAATCGATTAACGCCCTCTCATTCACCTTCTTCATGCAAAAAGGATACGATGCATTCGACTCGTGCTTTATGTGTTTCGCACCGGCATTCACGGCAACTCTTCCGTTGCCCGTGGCATCGATAAACGTGCTTGCAGTGAGCGAAACATTCCCTTTTTTCTGACGAACCAGAATCGAATCAATAATTTTGCCTGTGGTTTCTGCCTTTACAAATCGAGAATCAAATAACACCTTCACATGTTCTCTCTCCAACATCGTCTGCAAGACGTCCTTCAGCATTTCGGCATCAAATGGCGTAACGGTAAAACTGACGCCCGTCGGATCCACAAGGTGCCCCAGGCTCCCTCCCCTCGACTCCAATTGTTGCACGATCTCATTTCCTATCCCTTCCACAATCTGCTTTCCCAGCGAATGAAATCCGCGCCACGGCTGAAACATCGCCAGCGTCGCCATTCCTCCAAGAAATCCATGCTGTTCGATCAACATAGTATCGGCGCCGCCGCGAGCCGAAGCGATTGCTGCACACACTCCGGCGGGCCCTCCCCCGATCACGACAACATCGTATTTGGATTCAGAATCGACGGCAAGCACGGACATACGTTGATTTATTTGTTCATTGAAACGATTGTATCTCCTTTGCGTCCATTGCGGTTTTCTTTTGACTTGGTCTTTATGAAAGGACGGAGTTCAAATAATCCAAGCCGCTTTTAATATCCCTTCCGAGATGAACGCGTAGTACGCGAAGCGAACGGCCGGCGAGTGACCGATAATCGCCGATCGCCTGAGCATTCTTTAATACTTCAAATGAAAATGCTTCACCTGGAATCTTCGAATCGACACTCTCTTCAGCCGTAAGCAAAAGGAAAACGCCGTTTTGCTTTCCTCCTTTGTGAAGTTGGCCGGTTGAGTGGAGATACCGAGGACCAAATCCGAGCGTCGTCGCGCAGCTCGTCCGATTCCCAATCGCGCTCCTCAATAGTTGGATCATTTTCAGGTTATTTTCATTTTGATCGACGTACGCCAATACCGACGCATAATCCCCCGGAAGACATTGACGAAAATGGGCATGAAGGAATTCCATGAGAGAATTACTACCGGCGCTTTTTGCCAATTGCGCTGAATACGAAGGCTCACAAAAAATGGATATCCCGTTTGCTTCAGCGAGCGGAATTTGCTTTGGTAGAGAACCGGACTTCTTGAATTCTTCAATTACGCGCACGGTATTGTCCTTGCTCTCTTTTACATTTGGCTCATCAAAGGGATTAATTTGCATAACGACCGCGGCAATGGATGTCGCAAACTCCCACCGAAAAAATTCACCTCCAAGTTCGTCTGCATCGTTTAATTCCACCTCGACAAACGGCTGACCTGCGATGGTAAGTTTCTCCTGAAGTGAGCGAAATGATCCTCTATCACTTTTTAGTGAGAGGAAGACAAACAATCTGTCGCTTGATATCTCTTTTTGCATCTGTTCCCCTTCAATTGGGACAATGCCTTTGCCTTCCTTACCGGTACTCTCCGCGATCAACTGTTCCGTCCAGTAATTGAACGTTTCTATCTCTTTGGATGCAATGAATGTCAGCTTGTCTTTTCCGGCTTTGAAGGCTTCCCCCATGGTTGCGCCTAACACAGCGGCGGGATTGTCTTTGATGACGGTGGACGAACACGACCTCGCCATGGATGAGGCATTCTCCAAAATTTTCGACACATCCATTCCGATCAAAGCCATCGGTACTACACCAAAGTATGAAAGTGCCGAGTACCGTCCGCCGATATCCTCCGGATTCAAAAAGATCTTCCGGAATTTTTTCTCCAGTGCTATTTTTTCCATCTGCGTGTTCGCATCGGTGATCGCGATGAAATTGCTCCCCGTATCGCCCTCCTTTAGTTCAGAAACTTTCCCGTAGAAGTATTTATAGAACATGTTTGTCTCGGTTGTGCCACCGGACTTACTTGCCACAATGAAAAGCGTCGTCCGCATGGTAATGGAATTCTGGATGCGTTGAAGAGAAGCCGGATTTGTACTGTCGAGCACCAATAACCGCGGATAGCCCTTTGCGGAACCGAACGTTGCGCGACAGACGTCCGGACACAGGCTGCTGCCACCCATTCCAAGCACAACAACATGAGTAAAACCAGCTTCACGAATTTCTGTGGCAAAATCGCGCACTACGTCAATATTCTGCCGCATTAAGTCCACGGAGTGCAACCAGCCTAGTCGATTGAGAATGGATTTTCTATGGACCTCTTCGGAGCGCCAGATGGTATGATCTTTTTTCCACAATCGATCAATGACGTTTGTAGTCTGGAGTTGAGCGATTGTGGCGTCAACGTTCTTTTGCATTACCCCAAGATGAAAATTCACATGAGACATAGGTGTGTCTTCGTATTAATGTGCAAAGGAGGAATTGTAGATTGGATCACGTGATCCAGCTACCGGGACAAATGTAGGGAAAAAAGGAAAGAAGTTCTACCGAAAAGCGCGTTTGTAGGCGGGATTTGTAGGCGGGATTACGTGATCCCGCATGCACGTGATCCCGCTTGCGCGCGGTTTTTATTACAATTCGACGCCTGCGGTCAGACGAAATTCGCGCAAAGGCATCGGATACGTGGCAATGATTTGATACGACTCATTGAGGAGATTCGAAACCTCTCCCTTCACAAAGATGCTTGCTCCTCCAGTTGCGAACGAGCGCCGGACTGCAATATCGGTCACAGCGTAGGCCGGCAGTTGTTTGTCATTGATTTCTGACGTGAAGCGACGGCTTATCCATGTCTCGCGGAGATAGACTACGACGCCATACAAAGACGCTGTCGCGGACAAATTTATCACTCTCTCCGGTACATAGACGAGCTTTTTGTTCAATGTCGGGTCACCGGGAAAATCCTCATTCTGCTTCGTTGCATTCGTCCACGTAGAGTTGCAGTCCACGGAATATTTTCCGTCGGCTGTTCTCCAACCGGCGATGAGTTCAACGCCGTTCGAGTAGACCTCGCGAATGTTTTTAGGGGTATAATTGAAGTCTGCGTCCAACGACCAGACAATCCGGTCTCGTGTGTGGATTGAAAAGTAATTTGCCTCGGCCGAAAGGCGGTTATGTTCTCCCAACGTCGCAACGACACCGGCATCGAAACTGAGTGAGCGTTCCGGCTGGAGCAACGAATTCCCCCCGTATTTGAAATACATTTCATTAAAAGTGGGCATTCTGAAGCTCTTCCCATAGCTAGCGCGAACCCGAATATTCGGAGAGTGAAGCACACCTGCGTTTATCCCGAGCTTTGGACTAAGATCGCTCGTCACGTCCGAATACCTGTCGTAGCGGATGGAGGGATAGAAGATCACATCGCTGATGAGTTCGCTCTCATCCGTGATCACATGTTCAGTGGAAAGGAAAATGCTTTGCGCATTTCGGACTTTCTTCGCCACGATGTCGCTGACAATCGACGCGCGGGCAATATCGGCCCCTGCTATTCCTTTCAACGCTGGTGAGATGGAAAAACGGATCTCAGGAGAAAGAGTCAACGTCCGATTAAAATAATAGTCATCCGATGCATAGGTCGGGTCAGTGTATGTTTCATGGCCGTAATGAAATGAGGAATTCAGCCTCGGTACAATATTTTCGCTTCCTGTCCAGCCGATGCCGGCTTGAGCAAAAACATCACGGTCCCGAAGCCGTGCAAGATTCATATTCGTCGTGGACGAGACTCCGTTCGGCGATCCCCGTTCGGCGTCGGTGTAGCGTGTCGAAACAAAATAGTTCAACGACTGCAGTGCAGCACCGGAAACCCTGGCGCCGGTGTTGACCATTCTAAAATCGGAGTCATCGCGTTTGAGAAGGGTACGATTCCAGCCGTCATCAAAATAGTATTGGTAATCGCCCCTTCCCCTTTCAATTTTTGCATCGCCCGCAAATCCGACTCCTCCTTCGTTTCCGCTCACGCTCCCCTGATAGGATTGGTAACCGTACGATCCGGCAGTGCTCGCGACCGAACCACGCATTTGCTCCTGCGGCCTTTTCATAATGACGTTGATCACCCCGCCCACGGCATCCGCGCCATAGAGCGATGAATATCCCCCCCGCGCCATTTCTATCTTTTCAATATTCGCGAGAGAAAATATTCCTAGGTCTGTGTTCCCATTTTGGAAATTGCTGTAGCGCTGTCCATCGACGAGGACAAGCGTGTGTTCCGGATTTTGTCCCCGCACCGATAAGGTCGCCAGGGCGCCGCTGCTGCCGTAACTTCGAAGATAGATACCGGGTGAACCTTGGATCGCAGCCGCAACAACGTCGCCGTTCTTTGCCTCGAGCGTCGCTCTGTCGAGCACGGTAACGCTTGATGGACTCTTGTCGGAAACAACGTCAAGACGGGTGCCGGTAACAACCACTTCTTTCAATCGGTACTGCACGGTCGTATCATTCTCGTTCTGCGCCATCATTACTTGCAGCGAGAAAAAGACCGCTGATAACAAAACAACGCATCTCATCAATGGCACTTTAACCATGATCAACTTTCTTGAAAAAATGATAGAAGATTTCGAATACCCTTAGATCGATGGAGCAGTAACGCCCTAGTTTGTCATTCCCGCGAAAGCGGGAATCCACAAAGCGTCTTTCTTCTCAAATGGATGCCCGCCTTCGCGGGCATGACATACTTCATACAACGATAGCTATTCCGTGATTCAAATTATAACCCTACCGATACTGCGTTCTCTTTGCTTTCCAATTTCTTTATCATCAACACTGCAAATTCGTACAATCCGAACATCACAGCGACGAAAAGAAGATCTCCGCCGAGGGTGTTCCGGAAAAATGGGATCGCAGCAACATAGCACTCAACCAAACCAGTCCAATTATGCGCGTAGATAGAGCCTGGAGTCATCCACACTCCGAAATTCGTGACAACAAAAAAGAGGACCGAGCTTGCTAACGTTCCACTCAAAATGAGGAGTGGTGTCTTATGATTCCTCAACCAGAGCCCGATTAATCCAATAAGGACAAAGCTGCCGTACACCCAATACATTCCTCCGTAAAATCCAATGAAGTAATCGCTTACTAACATCGCAAGAATCGGAACAACGAACGCGAATCGTTTGTCCAGGTAGACACCCCCGAAAAGGGCGATTGCCGCAATGGGCGTGAAGTTCGACGGATGCGGCAGCATTCGGGAGAATGCTGCAACGGCAATCAACAACAACGCCGCTGCGTATTTGGTGAATGAATATTTGCTGTTCATACTGCTTACTCCTTTCAAAGAAGTTGTGAAGAATGACTTACAGCCATGGCTAACAATAAAAAACCCCAATCTTCATTGAGAAAATCGGGGCTGATAAAACTGAACTTTTACGTGTTCGTTTTTATTGCTACAACCTTTTTCCTCGAAGGCTTTGCGCTGTGACGTTGGCAGGTCTCCTGGCTCTCTCGATATCCGTCTCGCCTTCCCATCCCGAAGTATCGGAACAGTGGCTGAAAGACAGATGATTACTCAAGATTACAGTTGCGGGTCAGCTTCCGACTAGTCTCGTCCGACTTGTGGACGGGATTTACGGAATTCCCTTTTCATGGCGCCGTAAGCGCCACACCAACATCAAATTATTAGAAAGAACAAATTCGTCTTCAAAATATACAACACGGAAGGTTGTATGTCAAGATGAATTTGAGAATCCTCTTTTATTCCGCAGATCGGAAGAACGAGGCAGAGATTTCGAGTCACCGCAATGTTTATCGCCTCAACAATCGTTTCGCCCCTGCAATTTCGTCCGGCTCGAAAAATCTCAGCGCAAATAGGATCACAAGCCACGCCAGGCACAATCCAAGCTTCACAGTAATAGTGGAGATGCCCTGCGTCTGCACAACAACGAACAGCGAATAGATTACACCGACCGACAACGCCAGTTTTATTAATCTTCCGAATTCGTACTCGATTGGATAAAATCTTTTTACGATGAAATACAACGCAAACGCGGAGAGTGCATAAGCAATCAACGTTGCGTACGCGGCGCCCATAATGCCGTATTTCGGGATTAGAATAAGATTTGCCACAATATTAGAAAGCGCGCCAAGGATCGAAGTCGGAAGAAGATAGGCCGTCTTTTTTTCAATGAAAATCCCGGCATTTAAGTGGATCGAAATGCCACCGAAAATATACGCCAGCAGCACAACTGGAACTACCCCCAGCCCTACCCAATAATCGGCGTGGATGATGTGCCTCCCGAATATTCGTATCTGGACCAGATCTGAAATGAAGACCGAGAGGAATAGAAATATCCCGCACATCACAAGAAGAAAGTAGGTCATGACGCGCGCGAACAAGGTTTTCGCATTCTCGTCTTTCGCGTGTGAAAGGAAAAAAGGTTTCCACGCGTAATCGAACATCGACGTCACCAGATTCATGAAAATGCCAAGCCTGTAATTTGCCTGATATACTCCCACATTGCTCTCGTTGGTGAATGCTAACAACATCGGGCGATCGATCACTTGCAATACCATTCCTGATAGCCCCACGGGAATGTACGGCAAACCGAACTTGAGCAGTGCGGAGTACAATGTGGAGGAGAATTTCCAACTGGAGTTTCTCATGATGTGCGGAATCAGAAGAACGAAAGACAGTGCGGACGAAGCAAGACCGCTGACGAAGATCCCTTCAACTCCCCATTTGAGCCAGAGGAGCGAAACAATGTTGAAAGTTACGTTTGAGGCGATATTAACGATCTTCAGCGTTGCGAAACACTTTGCTTGGCGCGCCAACCTGAGCGAGGCGAACGGCACTATCACAAGCGCATCGAAGAACAGAATTCCTGCGCTGTAATACAAAATGTGATACAGAGATTCTTTGATCAGGAATACGTGCGTTAACGGAACAGCGAACGCGACGATCAATCCTGAGAATATTGTCGAGGTTGCCGCGATGGAAAAGAGGGGTGTGCTGAATTTCTCCTTCGCGTCGCCGGTTTCGAGCGACGATGCATACCGGAAGTACGCCGATTCCATCCCATAACTATAGATCACGTTCAAAAATGCAAGGTAGGAATAGACGTTCGCGACAATCCCGTACTGAGATGTTGTGAGAACATTAGTGTAGAATGGAACGAGGAGAAACGTGAGGAAGCGGCCGATGATCGTGCTAATGCCATAGATCGCGGTATCTGCACCAAGCCTCTTGATTTGGGAGAACATGCTTAATGGACCAGCTCGAGAGAAATGTCGAGTGCTTTTGGGGAATGGGTCAGTGCACCGACGGAGATGAAATCGACGCCCGTATCGGCGATTGCACGCACCGTCTGGAGAGTGACGCCCCCGGACGCTTCTACTTCAAGGGAGTGATCAATCAGTTGGACTGCGCGTGACATCGCTCCCACGTCAAAGTTGTCCAACATTATTCTGTCAACCCCGCTGCATTTCAGCACTTCCTCCACTTGCGCAATGGAGGTAGTCTCTACTTCAATCCTAACTTCGAGGTTCTGTAAACGGAGGTGGGCCTGACATTTTGCAACAGCATTGCCGATGTTTCCCGCCGCAATGATGTGATTGTCTTTAATGAGCACCATTTCGTCCAATCCGTAACGGTGATTCACTCCACCACCGTCGCGGACTGCTTTTTTATCCAACATGCGAAGCCCCGGAGCCGTTTTACGCGTGTCGGTAATTCTGGCGTTCGTTCCGGCAACTGCATGAACATATTTGTGCGTCAGTGTCGCGATACCGGACATGCGCTGCAAAAAATTCAGCGCAACCCGCTCGCCCAGAAGAATGCCTCGGACAGGACCATCAATGGAGGCAATGACGTGTCCGGGAACCACCACCCCGCCATCCCTCGTATGCACCGTTGTCGTGATCTGGCTGTCGGCGTACTGAAAGATGATACTGACGATCTCCACCCCCGACACGATCCCGTTCTCTTTTGCTTGAACATCGGCGCGGCCCAATTGTTCCTCGGATATGATCGACTCGCTCGTAACGTCTCCGAAACCGATATCTTCCTGCAGCGCCTGTTCGATCAGCCGGCTGATTTTACTATCATGGAGCAGGTCAATGCTCATCTTCTTCGACCAACATAATGGGAATGTCGTCGTTCACTTTGTATACTTTGCCGCACTTTTTGCACGTCAATGTGCCCTTTTCCGGTTTGTACGCCAGATCTCCCTTGCATTTAGGACAGCAAAGAATATCAAGCAACTCCTGTTTTACCATCGGCCGGCCCTTTCGACTTGTTTTTCTTGAAGGCAGCATCGAGCACTTCGAGGAATTTCATCGGCGCACGGGTCGGTTTCCCCGTATGCGCGTTGATAAAACTATGTACGGTGAATCCCTCCGCCATCGGCTCCAACTCGTCGTTTCGAAACACGCGGTACTCGATCCGGACCCGCGCAATCGGCATTTCATTCAACGATGTTTCCACATGGAGCAAATCGTCATAACGCGCTGAATGCTTATATTTCGACCCTGCCTCTATGACGGGAAGATAGATCCCCATCGCCTCTATTTCCGGGTACGGCATTCCGATAAACCGCAGCAGATCCGATCTCCCTTGTTCAAAATATTCAAAGAATTTTCCGTAGTAGACAATTTTCATCTGATCCGTGTCCGCATACCGGACCCGTACATCCGATACAAATTTTATTGCGCCGTTATTCATTCCATTCGCCCATTGCGCTGAATTTTTCGATCCTCTGTTCGATCAACTTATCCGTTTTCATTTTCAAGAGAGGACGGAGTTCCTCAAGCAGGGTGTCTTTCAAAACTGCCGCTGCCTGCTGCGGATTGCGGTGCGCACCGCCGGGTGGTTCGGGAACAATTCTGTCGATAATTTTTTGCGCTAACAAATCATTTGCCGTCAACCGAAGCGCTTCGGCAGCTTGCTCTTTGTACTCCCAGCTTCTCCAGAGAATGGAGGAGCATGATTCGGGCGCAATCACGGAATACCAGGTGTTTTCCAGCATCAATATTCTGTCCCCGAGGCCGATTCCCAACGCGCCGCCAGATGCCCCTTCACCGATAACAACAACGATAATAGGCACCGGAAGGCAAGACATCTCGCGAAGGTTTCGTGCTATCGACTCAGCCTGGCCGCGTTCCTCGGCTTCGATCCCCGGATAGGCACCGGGGGTATCGAGGAGCGTAATGACAGGTTTCTTAAATTTCGCCGCAAGGTGCATCAAACGCAGCGCTTTGCGATATCCTTCCGGCTGCGGCATCCCAAAATTCCTGTACAGATTCGATTTGGTGTCTCTCCCTTTTTGATGACCAATAAACATCGCCGTCTGATCGTCCAATTTCGCAAATCCGCCGACGATGGATTTGTCATCACCGAACGTTCTATCCCCGTGTAATTCGATGAATCCAGTCGTCATCATTGCGAGATAATCCAGCGTATAAGGACGCTCCGGATGGCGGGCAAGCTGCACCTTTTGCCATCGGGTGAGGTTTGAAAAAATATTTTCACGCAGCAGACCCACTTTCTTCTCCAGAGTCGTTATTTCATCCGCGATGTCTAGGTTGTCGGAAAGCTTCCGCATTTCCTCAATTTTATGCTCCAACTCAATGACTGGTTTTTCGAAATCCAAGACAAATTTTCCCATGGGCGCTCCAGAGTGTTCATGCCGTATGACGAATTGAGTTCACGACTGCTTTCAAGAAGATTTCAAAATCCAACATTAACGATTGATTTTTTGCGTAGTACAATTCGTACTGCTCGCGCTCTTCGTCAGCCAATGCGCGGTCGGAATGAACCTGGACAATTCCGGTGACACCATACTTCCCAAGATAAACGCCGTTTTCTGTTGACGAGGGAACGACATTGGTTCCAGTGTGCGGACGTCCGATGAGAGACATCGAACCGCGCAGCACCTTCGGCATTGCCAGCATTGCTGATGAAAAAGCGGATGGTTGTGAGCGTGAAAACAATCGG
>Ga0315281_10006140_pt1 | contig 17133 bp, 21 predicted proteins | sample YL17G07_0_MG_FD_204540 | JGI IMG/M metagenome (GOLD analysis project Ga0315281, IMG submission 204540) | Sediment microbial communities from Yellowstone Lake, YNP, Wyoming, USA - YL17G07_0 | ecosystem: Environmental > Aquatic > Freshwater > Lake > Sediment | place: USA: Wyoming | collected...
CAAGGTTTATTTCACCGTCTCTATTTCGAATAGTCAATTTATCATCGCCGTAAGATATTCTTGGCTGGGCAAATCCCGCATCGGCGAGTTTTTCATCAATAGAGAGCTCCGCTTCGTGCATTCTCTCATCTGAATTGTCTTCACCCATATGCGTAAAAGCGATTTTCCCCTATTTAAACCTTTCTATTATTACTTACTCGGCAGTAGTGACGGATAGCACTGCATTCAGAATCGCCGGCTCTATTTCCTGTATGTGTCCTTTCTCGTGTAGAATTATAACTTTACCAAGTTTTTCAAATTCCTGCCAGTTATCTTCCGGTATGTAAGGGTCATCATCTGATACTATTGAAACCATCTTGCCTGCATTTGCTTTTGCTTTTTTCAAATCTATTGGTGTTTCCAGCCATGGACTGAGTATCCCTGCATCTTCAGGGTCTTTCATAATTTCTTCTGAAAGTGAGGCAATAAATCCTGCAACAAGAACCACGCCTTTCACTTTGACATTTTCTGGCTTGCTCTCCAAATATCTTAGTATTGCCTGGCAGCCCATGCTGTGCCCTATCAAATAATTGTCATCTTCTTCATCAACAAGTTTTGCAAGGTGCTTCACCCATTTGTCAATTTCAGGAAAATCCGCGTTTGGCATTTTCGGCACTTCAACTGTGAAATTTTGCTTTTCCAGTTCTTTTTTCAGCCATTGGAACCAGTTTCCTGTCGGGCTTCCGCGCCATCCGTGCACTATGATTGCTCGTTTCATATCAGTTTGAGTATTTCTTTCAGCGTTGTCGCTTCTTCTGGTGTTTTTTCTCTCCATCTTAAAAATCTTGGGAATCTTAGCGCATAACCCGCAGTATGATTGGGCGACTTGGTAAGCTCTGCTCCTGTTACCTCTACAACTGTGCGTGGGTCAAACCAGACATCCGCCTGCATTGTTTTCGCGACTTCAAGTCTTGCCGGCTTGTGCTCTATTTTTTTGAATCTTTTAGGCAGCGCAAACAATTCTTTGTCTGTGAAGCCAGTTCCTAGTTTACAGAATGTTTCAAATCTGTCTTTTTGCTCATTATACACTGCGCAAAGTAAAGCGCCATAAGTTCCCGCCCTTCTTCCCCGTCCATAGTAAGCCCCAACAACCACTAAATCAAAAGTATCACGTAATCCTTTGACGTATTCCGGCTTCCATTTTATCCAGTTCCAGCCTCTGACGCCCGCCTGATATTGCCCATTTGGATTTTTTATGACTATTCCCTCTCCGCCATGTTCCAGTGTTTTGTTGAACAGGTCTTCTATGCAGTCTGAGTCATTGCATACTTTTCTTATCGCTAAATTGATTTTTCCTGTCTGCTTTACGAATTTCTGGAGAAGAGCGTATCTTTTGTTGTAAGGCTCGTGTATGAGTGATTTTCCATTTACAAATAGTAAGTCAAACGCGAACAGCGCGACTGGTATTTTCTTGATATACGCTTCAATATTATATTTTCTTCTTCTTTGCATTAGTGTTTGGAATGGCAGCAAGTTTCCTTTTGCGTCTATTGGCATTACTTCGCTGTCTAGAACGCAGTTTTTTGCCTTGACCGCTTTCCTAATCGCGTCTACGATGTCAGGAAACTGCAATGATATATCTTCCAGTCTTCTGGAATAGAGTTTTATTTTGTCCCCGTCTTTGTGGACTTGTATTCTCTCGCCGTCATATTTCTCGTCAACAATTACAGGATACCCTATTTTTTGCTCTACCGCGTCTATGTCTTTTATGCGCTGGCAGAGCATTGATTGTATCGGCACTCCGAGCTCTACGCCTATTTTCTTTATTCCAGCCATTCCTTTGCGCGCAAGTGTTCTGGCAATTATTCCTACATCCGGGCAGACGTGGTACGCCTGCTCAAGCTCTTTGCGAGCTTCCTTTTTCCCAGTATAAGCGATTGCCAGCGCGTCAAGCACTGTTTTGTCGCCAACTCCAAGCCTTAAATCTCCAATGACCATTCGCGCGAGATATCGCGCCTCTATCGGCGAAGCTTGCGACAATAATTTCGCCAGCAATGTTATTTTCCTGTCCTGGCTTCCTGCGCCTCCTGCTTCAGCGATTGCGTGCAGCGTCTCAAATACTGTTTTAACCGTTAAGTTTCCTCTTCCAGCGTATAGTTCTGCGATCCTGCCAATATCTCCGAGCTTTTTCGCCTGTTGAAGAACGCTTTCTTCTCTCTCATCGCCGGCCATTGAAATGCTTTTGATGACCATTTTGCCCGCCATTCCAAGGTTGACATCCGCGAACTGGGAGGCAATCTGTCCAAGAGTGAGGTAAGCGACGCGTTCCAGCTCGTCTTTGGGCGTTTTCTTGAAGAACGCGCTTAGAATGTCGCGCATTGTGTTGTACGAGCTTGTTTTTTCAAGCAGCTCATACAATTGAGCGAGTTCAAGGAACTTCATAATCGTGAAAACTTTCTTTCGTGATGGAAATTTTTTAATTGTCCAAGTTTTTTCTTGATTTTGACGTCCGCGTAATCATATTGTATTGTTATGCCCGCTTCCAGCAATGTTCCTCGCTTAAACGCGGGTTTTGATAGCCAGCTGATTTCGTAATATCTGCCTTCAATCGGCTCTTTGGTCACAATCGCGTATTCGTGGCCGTCTTTATTTCTCCATCCTGGCGCGATATCCGCTTCCAAGTCTACAATTACGGGCACTGAATAGCTTCGTTTTTTTGAGTATGCCTTGTAAAATTTTGGCGCCCATTTATTGATAGCGGCGGCGTATTTCTTGTTAAGCGCCGCTGTTTTCTTGCAGGATGGGCTGCAGGGCATATGGCTGATAAATGGAAACGCTTTGTCAGAGTTGTGCAGTCTTTTGTAATAATTGTAATAAGTGTATTTTTTTGACAGGACGTTTGGGTCGTGTTCTTCGATGAATTTTTTCACGCAGCAGCTCGGATAGCCGTAAATGGCGCCGGCGAGCTTGTCCGCTTCCGCGTGTTTTTGTTTTTTTATCAGCGAGACGTATTTGTCAAATCTTTTTTTCTCTTTGCTGTTTCTGAATAAGTCGTAGCCGTACCATATGCCCGCCATTTTCCAGATGACCGCGTTGTCTTTGATTCCTGTTATTTCCTCGAATCCCTTGGCGTTGCTCGCGTCAAAAACGATTTTGTTCAGTTTAAGCAGTTTTTCAAACTCGTGTTTGTCGTGAAGATTGTCCGTTATGCGCGTATGCGCGAAAGTATTCGGTTTTTCTTCTGAGGCGAACAGTATCGCTTTTAATTTTGAATTATTGTCAAAAGCTTTTGAATTCTCTATGAACCTTATCAACTGCCTCTTTTTGTCCATTATCTACCTCTTGAATTTTCTTTTCAGGTATTTTTTTGCTGACTTGTAGCCTTGCGACAGCCCGCCATACGCGCTTACGAATGATAGCGTGAAAAGGGATAAGCTCGCGATGAAGAACGTGCAGAACACCTGGAGGCTGGTCCACCAGTTTCCGCTCATTATTGCCGCTCCGATTCCTACAAAGAATGTGGCGAAGCTCAGAATCATTTCCGCTATGAACGCTTTCCAGTGCATCGCGAATCCTATTATCCAGTGAACAACTAATCCTGCTCCCAAGCCAAGCATTGTTGCTGAGAATACGACAAATAGTATCGCCGCGACAAGTGTCGCGGTCATTTGCAACACTCCTGCTGTTTGCGTTTTTATCAGCGCGTCCGCGAGATAAGACAGGAATATTCCAAACGCCAGTATGATGACGCCAAACCAGATTGATGTTCTCATATGCGGATTAAGTCGTATAGTGTTTTTAAAGGCTTCGGTAGACGCTTTCAATAACCCGAAAGTAAACCTTTATATACAAGTATGACTTTCTATACTATTGTCAAGAACCACCATACAAGATATAGCTATGATGGTTCTTGAGAATGCTCGGAAACTCTGTCAATATGGTGTTTCCGCGGAGTTTCCGACATATGAGTGAAGCAAAAAACATTAAGGGAATTGACGAGGAGACGTGGGCTGACTTCAAGAGCTTGGCTGCCCAGCATAGAATAAAAGCTGCAGAAATGTTGAAGATATTAGTAAAAGAGCATAAGGAAAAAAATGAAAACTTCTGGGAAAGGATTTTCGCGCACAAGCCAGCGCTGACAAAGAAACAATATACTGAATTCGATAAGAGGCTGGCGGAAATACGAAGCGCGCCGTGGAGAATATGACTCTGCTGGTGGACACTTCTGTGTTAATTGCGCTGGAAAGGCGCGATCCGCTTGTTGAAGCGAAGTTCAAAGAGCTAATTAGAGCTCATCAGGGTCCAGCTTACATTTCGTTCATAACACTATTCGAGTTCATGTATGGGGCAGAAAAATTGCCAAAAGAAGAAAAAGAAAAGTTGTTGAAATTCATATGGCGATTTTCCGCACTGCACACAACAAATGCCACGGCGTGGCTGATGTCACATCTGGCATATTCATACAAAAAAAAAGGAAACCAAAAATCAGTAACTGATTTATTCATAGCGAGCCATGCTGCCGAGCATAATATGCTGGTCGTAACGCGCGATAAGGATTTTGCCGATATTTCAGAAATCAAGAAAATAATAATCTAATCTTCGCCCCAGATGAATCCTTTTACCCAGCGAACTATGAAGAAGCCCTTGCGTTTGCCTTTCTTTGCGTTTACTGGCTTTGCTTTCTGAATTTTCTTCGGCTTTGCTTTTACGGGCTTTGCCTGCATTTTAGGAGTTTCAACTTTCTTTACTTCTTTAGAAGTTTCAATCTTTGGAGCTTTAACCGCTGGCTTCTTCGCTTCTATCGGCTTTGCCTTCAATATCTTCTCTTCATCTGGCTCTCCTGGCTCTGGCTCGGGTCCCGGCATTGGTTCTGGCCCTGGGAATGGGTGAGGGTCGAGCGGCTGCGGCCTTGGTATTAATGACTGGTATTCCTGCGGCAAGAACTGCACTCCGAGCTCTTCTCCGACTCCTTTGCAGAAGTGTTTTTGCTTGCTTTCCACTTCATCGCTTTCTGATGGGAATGCTTCTGACGCGAGTTCGAACAATTCGAGTGTTCTTTTGACTTCTTTTGCGAAGTCTTCTTTTGAGACGCCGAGTATGAATCGCGCTCGCATTGTAGTGGCGAGATACTTGATTTCCTTGAGAACGTCTTTTTGCACTGAATCGTTTTGCTGCCAGCCGCCTTCTATTTTGCTTTCCAGCCAGGAAAAGTATGGCCCTATGCGTCTGGAAAATACGTCCATATCAATTTCTGTTATCGCCTCTTGTGACATAGAAATGGGTTGCTCTATGCCTCCTTTTAAATGTTGCGCAAAATAGCAAAAGACACCAGCAGTGTAACATATATTTGCCAATGTCTTTTGCTGTTCGGAAAATGGCATCTATTTTTATTGTTCAATGCTATTTTCCAAATATTGATATACATAATACACATTCTTATGTATATGAAAAGAGACGTGTTGTCGTTGAAGGCGTTGTGGATTTTTGTCTTTTCCTATCTGCTGAACTTTCTATGGGAATCAGTGCACGCTGTTCTTTTCTACGCGGGCCTTAGCGAGTACAAAGCCGCTTCTTTTGTCAAGCTTATCGCGTACGCGTCTTTTGTTGACGCGCTCATTATCGTAGGAATTTATTTTGTTGGCAGTCTTTTTTTCAAGGGCGAGTGGCTTGGTAAGTCGTGTGGCGGCTGGTTTACCGTCATTATGGGAGTTTTGATTGCGGCAATTATTGAAGCAAAAGCGTTGTACTTGCACCAATGGAGTTATAATGACTGGATGCCTACAGTTGCAGGTCTCGGCGTTAGTCCATTGATTCAATTAGCGGCAACAGGACTATTTGTTTTCTACATAATCTCAAGGCAGAAATAAGTTATTTCTTTTGCCCTTCTTTTGTGCTTTTTGTCTCGCACGTGCAAAAGTCTTTGGACGACCCGCAGTACGGGCAGGTGTTTTCAAGCGCGGTTCCGCAGCACGTTCCGTGCTTGTCGTAAATTTTGCCGCATTTGTTGCATTTGAATCTCATATCATTATCAACGCTCTCGCGATATTTAAACCTATACTTTTTTAAATCCCCTGCTTCTCCAAAACCATATGCAGCCGTATGATTTCAAGACTATAGAGCCTGCTCTTTTGGATTTTTGGAAGGATAAGGAAATCTACCAGAAGTCTGTGAAGAAGAATTCAGCTGGCAAGCTGTTCTATTATTTAGACGGCCCTCCTTATACTACTGGAAGAATCCACATTGGGCACGCGTGGGGCAAAGCTTTGCGTGACTCCATTATGCGTTTTAAGCGTATGAATGGCTTTGCCGTTTGGGACCAGCCTGGTTTTGACATGCATGGCTTGCCGATTGAAGTCAGTGTTGAGAAAGAGTTCGGAATCAAGGACAAGAAGGAAATTATCAACAAGTTTGGGCTTGCGAAGTTCATTGAAGCCTGCCAGAAGTACGCTCTTGACAATCTGTGGCCGATGATTGCTGATTTCAAGCGTTTGGGCGTTTGGATGAATTGGGAAAACCCGTACATGACTATCAAGAATACTTATATCGAGGGCGCGTGGTGGGCTTTGGCTAAAGCGCACGAAAAGAAGCTGTTGTATCAGGGAAAGAAATCAATGACTTGGTGCCCAAGGTGCGCGACAGCTTTGGCCAAGCACGAATTAGAGTATGAAAACCGAAAAGAAGACTCTATTTTTGTGAAACTGCAAGTCGAGGGCAAATCAAATGAATACTTGATTGTCTGGACTACAACGCCGTGGACAATTCCGTACAATATGGCGGTAATGGCGCACCCTGATTTTGACTACGTCAAGGCGCAGGTTGATGGTGAAGTCTGGATTCTTGCGGAAGCGTTAGCGCCTGGCGTAATCGGCGCGGTTGCGGGAAAACAATACAAAGTGTTGGAAAAATTCAAGGGCGAAAAGTTAGCAGGAACAAGATATGTTCATCCGCTAAAAAGCGAAATTAAATTCCCAGAAGCTAAGAAAGCGCACACTGTTGTTCTTTCAGAAAAATACGTGACAACAGACGCGGGAAGCGGTCTTGTTCATTGCGCCCCTGGCTGTGGTCCTGAAGATTTCGAGGTTGGCAGGGAAAATGGTTTACCTCCTTTCAACGAGTGTGATGAGCACGGCTGTTTTTCTGAAGAAATGGGCTCGCTTGCAGGCATGGTCGCGAAGCAGGACGATGATAAATTCATCCAGCTCATCGAAGACAAAAGCGCGCTTATTGACAAAGTTAAAGTTGACCACGAATACGCTCATTGCTGGCGCTGCAAGACTCCGGTTATTTTCCGCGCGACTGACCAGTGGTTTTTGGCTGTTGAAAAGCTTAAAGCTGAAATGGTTGAGCAGAATAAAAAAGTGCACTGGGTGCCTGATTGGGCTGGACAGAATTGGTTTGATTCTTGGCTGAAAAACTTGCAGGACTGGTGCATTTCTAGGCAGAGATTCTGGGGTATTCCTTTGCCGATTTGGACTTGCGCGTGCGGAAAATACAGGGTAATTTCTTCAAGCGCCGAGCTTAAGCAGTTGTCAGGCAAGGAGCTCGAAAACCTTCATCGCCCTTGGATTGATCAGGTCAAGATTAAGTGCGAGTGCGGCAAAGAAATGAGCCGTATTCCTGATGTTATGGATGTCTGGCTTGATTCCGGCGTCGCGCCGTGGGCAACGCTAAATTATCCGTCTGATGAAAAAACGTTCAAGCAAATGGGCTTCCCTGAATTTATTTTGGAAGGCAAAGACCAAATCAGGGGCTGGTTTAACAGTTTGACGTGTATGAGCATGATTAGCTGGGGCAGGATTCCTTTTAAGGCGGTTTACATGCACGGTTTCATCAATGATACGCAGGGCAGAAAGATGTCTAAGTCTTTGAAAAACATTATTTCGCCGTATGAAATTATTGACGTTTACGGCGCTGACACGATGCGCTATTATCAGATTGGCGGAGCGCAGCCCGGTCTTGACTTGAGCTTTAATCACGAAGACGCCAAGATCAAGCACAGGAATCTGATTGTCTTGTGGAACTTGCAGAAGTTTGTCATAGAATTAGCCAGAGAGCTCAAGACCGCTCCTAACAAGATGGACGACGTTGTTATGAAGTCTTTGGGCGGAACAGAAGAGCGATTTATGCTGTCAAAGCTTAACAGCGCGATTAAAAACGTGACTGCCTTGTTCAATGAATACAGGTTGAATGAAATCCCTTCAGTGATTGAAGAATTGTTTCTGACTTTAAGCAGGAGCTATATCCAAATGGTTAGGGACAAGTCATCTATAGGAGAGGAAAACGAGAGAAAAGCCGTGCTTTACACTCTTTACAGAACTTTGTCTGAATGCCTGAAAATATTCGCTCCAATCGCTCCTTTTATCACTGAGCAAATCTGGCAGAATCTGAAAGCCGAGTTCAAATTATCTGAAGAGAGCATTCATTTGTGCGATTGGCCGAAGTTTAATGAAAAGGACATTAACGCAAAGCTTGAAAAGCAGATGGTTATCGCTGATTCAGTAGTTCAGGCTGTTCTTGCCGCGAGGGAAAAAATAAAAGTCTCGCTCAGATGGCCGATAAAGTGCGCGCAAATTGTCTCTCAGGACGATGATGTTCTTCAGACTTTAGAAGAATTGGAAGACGTAATCAAGTATCAGACTAATTGCAAGGATGTTCACGGTCATAAGGAGTTTGCCGAAGTGCAGATGAAAGTCAAGGCGAACGCTGGCGCGTTAGGCAAGGCGTTTGGCGCGAAGAGTCCGAAGATTATGATTAAGCTTGCTGCGATGAGCGCGAAGAGTATGCTCTCGCAGTTGTCAAAAGACGGCAAGTTCCCGGTAATTATCGATAAAGAGACTGTTGAGCTGAACAAAGACCACATAATTGTTGAGCGTGAGGTTCCAAAGAGATACGCTGAAGTGGAATTCAAGCACGGTTTTGTTTACCTTGATACCGAGCGTTCTGATGAATTGGACGCTGAAGGCTACGCTAGAGAGCTTACACGCCGTATTCAGCAGATGCGAAAGGACGCGGGGATGCAAAAAGCGGACAAGGCGTTTGTTTACATTCAGTCTGACAGCGTTAAAATGCTTGAAGCGTGGAAGTCAAAGATTGAGGAAAAGTGCGGCGCTTCCGTGAAGCTTGGCAGTGTCGACCCTGTCAAAAAGCACGCCAACAGCGCTGAAGAGTCTATAAAGGACCGAATGTTCAAACTATTCCTTGACAAAGCATAATCTTTTTATAAGAGAATAGTTCTCACGCCATATATGAAAAAGATAGCGGTGTTGTTGGCGTTATTGCTTGTTCCTGTCGTCTATGCTCAGTTGGACTGGTCTATTACCGATTTGCGCTGCGGCAACGGTGTTCTTGACCAGCTTGAATTGTGCGAGAAAGGAGTCGAAAAAAACATTTGCCACGAGCTTGGCGCGAATCTTAGCATCGCGATGGAGTGTTTTGAAAAGCACTGCACTTGTGTTCCTAAAGTGAATCTTGTTTATTGCGGCAATAAGCGCCGTGACTTGAATGAGATGTGTGATGCGGGCTCGGCTGAGGACAAGTGTCCTGTACTTGGCGGGCTTATGGGAAATATCACGCTCAAATGCAATACTAAGACCTGCGGCTGCGACATTGTGACGATTCCTTCTGATTACAGTCCTGCGATTGTTGCGCAGTACGTGAACGCTACCCAGACCGCGTCTGTGTGCGGCAACAAGAAAGTTGAGCGCGCTGAAGATTGCGATCCTCCAAACACTTTGTGCACTCTCGGCACAAAAGATGCCGGCGTTTGCAATGACAAGTGCGAGTGCGTGAAGCCTGAGCTGCTTGGCGCTGAAGAGCCAAAAGTTGAGCCGGTGGCCGAGGCAAATGTCACTGAAACCGCAGCCATTAATACGACGGAGAACGTGTCTGAAAAAATTCCTGAAGCGTCTAAAGAACCTGGTTTTTTCGCGAGAATCTGGGCGTGGCTTGCGGGCCTGTTTAGCTGATGAGAATAATTCTAATAGTCTGGATGTGTATGCTGGTCGCGTGCACTCCTGTCGCTGAAGAAGTGAAAAAAGCTCCTGTTTCTCCGGAAGTAAAAGAGCCGGTTGTTGCGCCTTCAAGCCTGAAAGAAGAGCCGGTGACTCGCACGGTAAAGCAGACCGGCAGCCTTGGAACTTTTGTGTATGGGCTTTCTGAGGATAACAGGATTTTAAGCATTGAAAAAACTGGCGCGTTATGGAAATACAAGTACGAAAATGGCAGGCTCGCCAGTATTTCTGGTCCGCAAAACATTGATTTCATTTACAATAAGACGAAGCTTGGCGCGATTCATTCCGGCCCTAACCGGCTTAATTTTATGTATGACTTGCGTGACAGGCTGGTTGAAGTTAAGGGCGCTCAGGAAACGCTCCATATGGATTACGACAGTATTGACGAGATTCGCGCTGTGCGCAGGGGTATTGCGGGTGAAACAAGCATTGATTATGACAAGAAGGGAAAAATCAAGTATCTCACTCGAGGTCCTGTTACAACTAATGTTTATTTTGATGACAGAAATCGAGTCAGGAGTTTTGACGCGGGTGACTCGAAATTCATTCTTGGCTATTGGCGGGATGACAAGCTTATTTCCCTGACCGCGCTTGGCCCTGGCGTTGCCGTGAGCTATGGTCCTGATTACCCTCCATTTGAGGCGGATGTTATCAGCGCGAGTGACAACAGCCAGTTCACCGCGGCGTATACTGACACGCTTTACAAGGTTGTTGATGAGTACATTTATTGCCAGTACGTAAGAGCTTTGAAGGACGTTTTGTTTGAAGGGACAAGTTACACTGTCTACGTGAATTATTTCAAGGGCGATATGGCCGGTTATCTCGCGATGCAGTACAGGTGCATTCCTTATGAATCATAGGGAGAAGCCTTTGGCGGAAATGACGTTAAGAAGATACGAGAAGCCCTACCGTCTTGCTGGCAGGGAATTGGTTAAGAAATTGTGCTTAAGTATGGGCTTGCTGCAGCCAGCTGACAGCCGTGATGTTGTCGTTGACGTTTTTATCGCTTTGCTTAAGGCGCCTGAGCCTGTCGCGCTGCCGGATATTGAAAAGTCTGTCAAATTGTCGCGCAGGCAGCACAGCCTGCCTATGACCGGCGTCGCGTCTTCTAATGTCAGAAGGCAAGTTAAGCGCTTGAAGGATTCTTTTATTGTTGAAAAAGTCGGCAAGAGCTATAGAATCGCTGAAAATGCCCCGTTGCACGAGGTTTTTGCCGAGAGAATTGAAAAGTTTTATTTACCCTCGATTGTTTCAAGGGTTAAAGAGTATTGTGAAGCGGTTGAAAGAGAGAGGTGGAATTATGGATCAAATGTGCCCGAAATGCAAAAGCCCAATGAATAAGTCGTTCGCGACTATCAGCGGGAACTCCAAATATATGACGTGGGAGTGCGAAGTCTGCAATCATCAGGAGATGAAGTGTACTGGCGTTTTAAAGTGAATGCGTTTTCCTAAAATTAGAATGATAATTGTCCTCTTTCGCTTTTAGCCAATTCCGAACGAATTCAAAAATGAGCTCTTGGCGGACTTTCTCATGCTTTGTGCGCAAATAGAAATTAGGCTTGCCATCTTCATCAGGAATGGCCAGGATTGCCAATGTGAAAACTACTTCTGCTTCTTCCAATTTTTACCCCAAAGGTGGCGGGCCACATCCTCCATAAAAGGGGATGGTTTTTCCTTGCCGGGAACAAGGAGATTCATAGCATCCGACCAGGCTTTTTCATCTCTTTTTTGCTTCATAAAAACTATCAAGCGGAACTCCTTAATAAAACCAGCGATGAGAAAATTGGAAAACTTGCGGAAATTTTGAGAAAATCCGTAAATCTTCCGGATTATTTAAGCTTAGATTCATCAACGATAAACTTTTTTCCTTCGTGTTCTACCGCCATTCCATTTCTTAACTTTCTTCTTATTCTCGTCTCAACTGTTCCGTCAACGAGAACAACTCCTGCCCTAATCAATACTTTTGCCTGCCCGCCTGTTGCCGCCAGTCCTATGACTTTTAGAAAGTCTCCAAGTTCAATATATTTGCCTTGCTCATCGTTTTTCATAGTTTTTTGTACCCGAGCTCGTTCAAAAAAGTTTCAATGTCAGCGTAGCTTTTCCCGCAAAGCATTCCTCCCGCTAAGAATTCCCTGTTCTTAACTTCCGTTAGAAAGAAGTCAGGCGGGGTGAAGTTTTTCATTTCTTCTTCTGATTCAAATTCCACGTCAATAAGCACGAGCCCTTTCAGCGCGTCTTGGAACACGCCTATTTCTAAAGTTCGCCCTTCATATGGGTAAAAATAACGTATCTTGTGCACAGGTTTTCCTTCAATTTTTGCGAGCGCGTCAAATTCCTCTTTTGTCAGCGCGATTGTTTGTTCATTGAAGACGCTTGTGCTTACGCATTCTTTTTTCGTCATCTCGTATTTGTCGCCGTTTTTTCTTATTCGCAATACGCAATGAGACGCGTTTTTTGGAATGTAAATATCAAGAACTTCCTTGCTTTTGCACTTTTCAAGCCCTGCTGGCAGTTTTTTCGCCAGGAAAAATCGTTCGAATTCGAGCATATGCTTGCATATTTACCAAACCCTTTTAAACTTTTGCTCAATATTGACCATTATGGTTTACGAGCCCCAAGAGGACAGTTTTCTTTTGAAAGAATTTGTTAAAAGGCACGCGAAAGGTGTTGCTTTGGATATGGGCACTGGCTCGGGCCTGCAAGCAAAGGAAGCCGCTCATTCAAAACACACAACCAAAATATTTGCAGTCGATATTGACAAGAAAGCTATCGCGTTCGCGAAGAAGACGCTGAATCATCGGCATCACAAGAAAATCAAGTGGGTTGTTGGTGATTTATTCTCTCCGTTTAAAGCGAAGAAATACCTGCACTATTTTGACACGATTATCTTTAATCCCCCTTATTTGCCTCAGGAGAATAAGCAAAGGCATATTGATTTGGAGGGCGGCAGGAGAGGTCACGAGACAATTGAGCGTTTTCTTAACGCGGTTAACAATTATTTGAAGCCTGACGGAATTATTTTGCTTGTTTTCTCTAGCTTGACTCCGGATGTTAAAAAAATCATTCAAAGAAATCTGCTTGTTGGCAAAGAATTAGGGAAAACTCACATGTTTTTCGAGGACATTTTTGTCTATCTTCTGAAGAGAAGCCCAATTCTTAATCAATTGGAGAAGAAAGGGGTTTGCGACATTAAATTCTTTGCTCGAGGAACAAGAGGGCTTGTGTTTACCGGCAAATTCAAGAATAAAAAGGTCGCGGTTAAGATTAAGCATCCTGATAGTATGTCTCCTGGGACTATTGCTCGTGAGGCGATGTTCTTGACAGAGTTGAACAGGCACGGGATTGGCCCCAAGTATCTTTTTAGCACTCCAACATATCTCGTTTACGAGTTTGTTGAGGGCGAATATTTGAAAGACTTGATTCACGCGAAAAACATCAAGCCCATCTGCAAAAGAATTTTCCAGCAGTGCTTCCAGTTGGACTTGCTGCACGTCAACAAGGAGGAAATGACGCGCCCTTACAAGCACGCGATTATCAAGGGCAAGAAAATCACTTTAATTGATTTCGAGCGCGCCAGAAAGGTTGAGGAAGCGCATAATGTCACTCAGTTCTGCCAGTTTGTCAGCAATCACGTCGACAAGAAGAAGAAAAAGTGGATTAATTTGGCAAAAGAATATAAAAAGAGGGGCGTTATTGACGATATAATGGGGGCTTTATGAGTGATTTATACAAAGGCGCGATGCACGCTGTTTGGCGGGTTTTGGAGAAGCACGGTCCAACATCTCCCGCGTTGCTTGTTGGCAATGATTTGAAGATTCTTAGGGCAATGCATCTTGAGCGCTTGAAGCTTAGCTACACTGAGGCCGACCTTGTTGGCAAGCCTTTCGCGTACCTGTCAACAATAGGGTTTTTGGATCCTGCCCTGCAGAGTTTAGCTTACAGGATTACGCGTATGGAGATGTTTCCTGATACGCTTGATATTGATCGCGCTCAGCTGGAGTACGATGGAATAAGGGCGAAGTTCGGATTGCATAAAATGCAGGCGCAGTTGGAGGAAGAGGTAAGAACGCTGCTTAAGGGCGGTGAAATTCGCACTGAGCATAGCGGTAAATTGCTTATTCGTGAAAAAGATGGCTCAAGAAGAAAACTGCCTTTGAATATGTGGCATTTTAGTGATAACGGCTATCATGCCGGTTCTTACGCAATGCTGGCGGAAACCGGCTGGTTCATGAAACGTGTTGAAGGAGTAAAAGATTTTGTCACCGCTCTCATAGAGCCGGGTTTTCCATTTCATAAGGTAACCGACGATTTTGTTCTCGCCATTTCAAAGTTTGGAAGCGAGGAGAACGAGCGAATTCTTGCAGTTCTTAAAAAGGAATCTGAACGCTGCAAAACTATCGTGCTTGATTTTCTTGGGTTTGATGCTCCTGAAAGAACACCGCTCGAAGGGTTTTTGTATTCTTTAGCTCGTCCTGATTATTGCAATCACGCTGAGAATGGAAAACTTGTTATTGGCAATCCTACAAAGCACACGCAGTCAATTGTGGAAAAGTATCTGGAAATACTTAGCGTAGACGAGGAAATCAAGAAAAAGAAAATCGATTTGTCAAAGTATGTTTCATTCAACACCCTCCAGATGCCAGAGGTTAAAAAAGGTGGAAAAGTTATTTCTTCTTTTGCTGAATTAGAAGTGAACATTGCTGAAGAGTTTGAGAGGTTGAGAAAGAATGAGCCAAGTTTCACCATTGACAGCGTTCCAAAAGAGAGTGTACAAGGCGTGCAAGAAAGTTCCAAAGGGCAAGGTGACGTCTTACCTGGCGCTGGCGAAAATACTAAACAGTAGTCCGCGGGCAGTCGGTCAGGCGCTTAGATGCAATCCTTTTGCTCCAATAGTGCCATGCCACAGGGTTGTCTCTGCAAAAGGCAGTATTGGCGGTTTTATGGGCGATACAACGGGTAAATCAATTGACAAGAAGATCGCATTATTAAGAAAAGAAGGCGTTAAGATAAAAAAGAATAAAATTGATCAGTCTTTCTTTGTTTCGTAAAGCCACGGGTAAGCTTGCTTGCTTTCAAGCATCGTTCGGACTCTGTCTTCTGCTTTCTGGGCGTCTGTTGGCTCTATCACGGTCTCTTTGTGGACTCTGTAGAATTCTTGATTTAGCTCAACTGTCATTTTAGAACTGTTGCTTCGCTTTTTTCAACATGAAGTCAAGTCCTGAAGGCAGTTTCTGTCCTAACGCGCCATAAATTATTTTCGTCGCGTCTTCAATTCTGCCAAGCGCGTCTCTTATTTGTTTTTCTTGTTCTGGTGTGACGCTGCGTCCGCTTAATTGTTGAAGCATATAAGTCACGCTTGCATTTGAGAGATCTGTTGCTACTGTTTGGAATCTTCCGGTGCAGTCTCTATGCGCAGGAGTTTTGTATAACTTATTATTCTCATCCGTGTCTTTATGCAAGCCCGCTATTCCTTCAAGAACTTCAATTGATCTAGGCAGTGCAAACCTTGTCGCTAATTCTTCAGGTGTAAGATTTAATTTTGGCCCTTTGAAAAAATCTTCTTTTAGTTTGTTGATGTTATTGTATGATCCCAGGTCGTAATCTTTTGGCTCCCCCATTTTAGCTCCATCATCTCTTTCTTTTTTTCTGCTTTTTGAGCTCTCTTTCCAATTTGAGCTTGTCTAGAAGTTCTTTGTATCTGTTTCGTATCGTGACTTCTGTGACACCAGCGACATCAGCTACTTCTCTTTGCGTTCTTTTCTCGCCGTGCATTAATGCCGCGACGTAAAGCGCTGCAGCCGCGATTCCTGTTGGTCCTCTTCCAGATGTCAATTCTGCGTGTTGTGCTTCCTCAAGGATTTCTACAGCTTTTGACTGCGTTTCTGCAGTTAACTTCAAACTTGACGCAAAACGAGCAATGTAATCCGCAGGATTGCTTGGCAAGATAGTTATTCCAAGTTCGCGTGTTACAAACCTGTATGTTCTTCCGATTTCTTTCTTTTCAATGCCGGAAGCTTCAGATAACTCGTCTAAAGTACGTGGAACTTCGTGGCGTCTGCAAGCCGCGTAAAGCGCGCCTGAAACTACTGATTCCATTGATCTGCCTCTAACTAATCCACGTTGGACTGCTTGCGTGTAAATCATTGCCGCTTCTTCTTCTACCATTTTTGGCAGTTTTAAGAAGCTTGAAACTCTTTTCAGTTCAGCAAGCGCTAATTTTAAATTTCTTTCAATGGCTGTTGAAATCCTGTACTGCCATTTTCTCAATCTGAAGAATTTGTTTCTGTCCTTTGAGCCGAGCTGGAACAAATCAGCCTTCTGGCCAACCTCAGTTCCAAGTCCTTGGTCAAATTGAGTGTAAGTCATTGGCGCGCCTGTTCTGCGCTGAGAATTGTCCCCGCCGCCGTCGCCTTCGAATTCTCTCCATTCCTGGCCGAATTCGACCATTTTATCTTCAATAACAAGGCCGCAGTCTTTGCAGATTATTTCTCCTTTTTCGCGGTTTACAAACAAGTTAATGCTGCCACATTCAGTGCATTTTTTGACATAGTACATATTGTCACCCATCCCAATTCAGCCACCATCTCCCTCAGGAGAAGCTATATATTACACCACAATTAATCTTATATATAACTGTTAGAACTAGTATATAAAGCTTCCGGTATTTTTAGACGAGCTATCCGGAAGTTGAATACGCGCCGCATTTGCCCGGTCCTACTTCGATTGAAGGGTGCGCCTTCGTACTATGCTCTACTTCGCATATTCTCTTGCAGGATATTATCGGATCTTCGGTCTTGTAGAACTTTCCATAGGGCTCGAACAAGTGCCCTTTGGCCGTTTCGCAGCAGCAAACTCCTGGAATTGGCGTTTTTACTATTATTGTCGGCACGGTCAGGAAAGCTCTTCCTGTGCTTACTGCGTACATATAATAGAGTCCGAATGCTGCTGTAGCCAGCACTAATATGAGAATGACTGCTTCTACGTATTTTGGCATGGTCCTTGTTCTATGTCAACTATGACAAAGCCTCCATCTTTAACAAGCTGTTGCGCCAGCGCATCAGTATAGCATAATTTTCCTTCATCTCTGGCGTTGATTTTCAGTGAAGTGTCAGGTTTTTTCAGGAAAATGCAGCACGGCCATTGC
>Ga0315281_10006141_pt1 | contig 17132 bp, 13 predicted proteins | sample YL17G07_0_MG_FD_204540 | JGI IMG/M metagenome (GOLD analysis project Ga0315281, IMG submission 204540) | Sediment microbial communities from Yellowstone Lake, YNP, Wyoming, USA - YL17G07_0 | ecosystem: Environmental > Aquatic > Freshwater > Lake > Sediment | place: USA: Wyoming | collected...
GATGATCGAGAACGAAAAGCAGCTGGTCGAGGCGATCGCGGAAATGCGCGAGGAGGAAGCCTTCGCCCTCGCCAAGGCGATGCTGGACCGCGGCGAGGACCCGGTACGCGTGCTGGAATTGTGCCGCGAAGCCATGGACATCGTCGGCAAGCGCTTCGAGCGCCAGGAGTACTTCCTTCCCGAACTGGTGCTGGCGGGCGAGATGCTGGAAAACATCGGCGCCATTGCCAAGCCGCTGATTCAGGAAAAATCCGGTGGCGCCGCCAGGAAGCTGGGCCGCGTGCTCGTTGGCACGGTGCACGGCGATCTGCATGACATCGGCAAGAACATCGTCACTTTCATGCTCGACATCAATGGTTTCGAGGTCAAGGACATCGGCATCGATGTGCCGGTGGCCAGGTTCGTCGAGGAAATCCGCGAATTCAAGCCCTCCGTCGTGGGCCTGAGCGGCTTTCTCACGCTGGCGTTCGACTCGATGAAGGAAACAGTGCAGGCAATCGAAGCTGCCGGGCTGCGCCACGAACTGAAAATCATGATCGGCGGCGGACAGGTCGACGAGGCGGTGCGCACCTACACGGGCGCCGATGCCTACGGGAGCAATGCCGTGGCGGCAGTGACGCTGTGCCGGGAATGGATTCCGGCCTGACAATGGCGCCTGCGCTCTTGCGCGCTGCGCGCGCCAACCGCGTTTCCGCACGGATGGAAGACATCCGTCCGGAAACGCGGTTCCGGTTAACGGCTAGAGCGCTCGGATGGGTTTTGTTCAAGATCCCTGATTGCGAGCGGATGGCTTCTTCATCCGGGCGCAATCAGGGACCCGCGCGGACGGGAAGCCGTCCGCGCAATGACGCACGAATACCGGGCTGACGTCGAGGGGTGCAACCAATGGATGAACGGCCGGGTACTGCGAGCGGCGGCGCGGCGGCCTACGCCGAGCGCATGAAGCGGATCATGGACGCGGTCGAGTTGCGACAGCCGGACCGCGTGCCCGTGGCCTTTTTCAACATGTTCTGGCTCGCCCGCTATGGCGGCATCAGCTATCGCGAGGCCATGTACAACTATGACCGTCTGGCCGAGATCGCGCGGCGAGCGTTCCTCGAACTGCAGCCGGACATGTACGCCCATCCGCATCTGCTCACCGCCGTCGGCCCGGTGATGGAAAAGATGGGATACAAGCAGCTCGATTGGCCGGGCCACGGCACCGCGGACAACGTGTCCTACCAGTACGTCGACCGCGAATACATGAAGGCCGAAGAATACGACGACTACCTGCTCGACCCGACCGGTTACTATCTGCACACCTTTCTGCCGCGCGTCGGCGAGGCCTTTCAGGGTCTGGAGCAACTGCCCATGTTCCCGGGCCTGTACTACATGCGGCTGGTGGTCGCCTCGCGCCAGTTTGCAAGTCCCGGTGTCCAGCGCGCGTTCGCCGCGTTGAAGGAGACCGGCGACGAGGCGATGCGGCTCGTCGACCATGCCAACCGGTTCGCGGCCGACATGGCCGAGCTCGGATTTCCCCTTTCCAATGGTGCCACCGCCCCGGCGCCGTTCGATTTTTTCGCCGATTACATGCGCGGCTCCAAAGGCATCATGCTCGACATGTACCGCCGCAAGGACAAGCTGCTCGCGGCAATCGAGCGCGCCGCCATTTTCATCACCCGGCAGACCATCGCGACCTGCAAAGCGAGCGCGAGCAAAATCGTGTTCATCCCGCTGCACTGGGCCTTCGACGGATTCATGTCGCTCGACCAGTTCAAGCTGTTCTTCTGGCCGTCGATGCGCAAGCTCATGCTCGACCTCATCGAGGCCGGCCTCGTTCCGATGCCGCTCTGGGAAGGAGACTGCACCTCGCGCCTTGAGACCATCGCGGACATCCCGCGCGGCAAGGCGATCTACTGGATCGAGCGCGCCGATCTGATCCGGGCGAAGGACATACTCGGCGACGTCGTCTGCTTGCGCGGCAACGTCCCGGCCTCGATGCTCACCACGGGCACACCCGATCAGGTGGACGCGTTCAGCCGCCGCCTGATCGAAAGGGTCGGCAAGGGCGGCGGGCTGATCCTCGACTGCGGCATCGGCATTCCGGATGAATCGAAGCCGGAAAACGTCCGCGCGATGTTCCAGGCGGCGAGAAAGTACACACCCTGATGCTGCACACGGTCGACACACCTTCACTTGATTCGGCCGAGAAATTGCGTCCGCGCCGCCCTGCGCTCGCGATGATCGAGCGCGAGGCCAGGGCCTTGGCCTCGCCCGCGTTCAGTTACAGGATCTTTCCCGTGATGGAAGTTTGCGGCGAGTCCATAGTCCTGGGCGAGGAGACCCTGCATACCCCCGGCCTCGCCGCGGAATCCGGCGGGCTCAGAGCCGTGGCAGCGGCGGCATGCACCCTGGGGACGGCGATCCAGGAACGGATTTCGGCGCTGTTCGCGGCACGCCAGCCCTCGCGGGCCCTGGCACTTGATACTGTGAGCAACGAACTCCTGTTCCACCTCGCCGACCGGGTGCTCGCGGCGATCCACAGGGAGGCCCGCCGGGACGCTCTGCGCACAGGCATCGACATCAGTCCCGGGGACCCGGGTGTGCCCCTCGATCAGCAGGCCACGGTGCTTGCATTGGCGAATGCGGCTCCGCAAGGCATCGCCGCCACCGAAGCTGGCGCGCTGTTCCCGGTGAAGTCCCTTTCCTTCGTGGTCGCCCTGGGCCCGACTCTGCGCAGGCGCTCTACCTCGGGACGCTGCAACTGCTGCCCATCCAGGGACCGATGCACCGTGAAATGAAACCGCCGGCGCCGTGGTTCCTGGTGCGGTTCGATAACCTGGACCGCGAGGCACCGTGCAACGAGGGGGAAACGATATTCCACAGCGCGCGGCGCGCCGGCCTGCGCATCGTCGGCGCCTGCGGCGGGCGCGGTGTCTGCGGCACCTGCATCGTGCGCATTAGCTCGGGCCAGGTCGATGTCCAGCGCCCCGAATCCGCAGGCGCCGTCACGGCGCCGCGAGCCAAGGAGTGGGTGCGCGCCTGCCTCTCGCGCCCGTCGAGCGACTGCGTCGCGGAAATCGCGCCACGCTCGATCGCTCCGGTTGTGCGCGCCGAGGTCGGCGGGCAGGAAGTCGCGATCAGCCCCGACCCCGTCGTGCGCGGTCACGAAGTGGTGCTCTCACCAGCAACAATGGGCCACGGCGGCGCGGATGCCGACCGCGTCATCGATGCGCTGCGCGACGACGGAGCTGCGCGCATCGATCTGTACGCGCTGCGGGAGCTGCCCGGGCTGCTGCGCGGCACCGGCTGGCGACTGCAGGCGTTGGTGCGCGGCGATGAGGTGATCGGCGTGCGGCCCTCCGGGACCCGGCGCCTGGGCCTCGCTGTCGATCTGGGCACGACCAACTGCGCCGGCTTCCTCGTCGACCTGGAAACAGGAACATGCCTGGCGAGCCTCGGTCTGGAAAATCCCCAGGCCGGCTACGGCGCCGACCTGGTCAGCCGGGTGAACCATGCCATTCGCTCTGCTGCCGGCGCTCGCGAACTGCAAACGGTCGCAATCGCGGCGATCGTCGGTCTCGCCCGGGACCTGTGCGAGGCCGAGTCCGCTGTCCCTGCAGACATCGTCGAGGTCGCCGTCTGCGGCAACACGGCGATGCATCATCTGCTGCTCGGGCTCCCGGTCTCGCAGCTCGGGCGCGCGCCCTTCGTCCCGGCGATGTGCGAGACGATCGACATCAAGGCGCGCGACCTCGGCCTCGCGACTGCGCCGGGCGCCTATGTACACCTGCTGCCCAATGTGGGCGGCTACGTCGGCGGCGATCACGTCGCCGCCCTCCTCGCCACCGAGAATCGCTGGGCCCAGACCACGACCATCGTGATGGACATCGGCACCAACACGGAAATTTCGCTCATTCACTGCGGCAGCATCACGACCGTCTCCTGCCCTTCGGGTCCGGCGCTGGAAGGCGGACACATCGGAGCCGGGATGCGCGCGGCCGAAGGGGCGATCGAGCGCGTGCACATCGAAAATGGCCGCCTCGAGATCCAGGTCATCGGCAAAGACGCAGAACCCGTCGGCCTGTGCGGCTCGGGCGTGGTGGACACTCTGGCTGCGATGGTCGAACTGGGGCTCGTGAATCGGCGCGGCCGGATCGGCACGGGTCACGCCGCAATTCGCGTGGCGGGTGACCATCGCGAGGTCACCCTCGCGCCCGCGGTGGCCTTCACGCAAAACGACGTGCGCGCGGTCCAGCTTGCCAAGGCGGCCATACGCGCGGGCATCGATTGCCTGTTGCGCGAAGCGGGACTGGAGGAGGATGCGATCGAGCGCGTGGTGATCGCCGGTGCGTTCGGCGCCTACATCGGACTGGAAAGCGCGGTGAGGATCGGCCTGCTGCCGGCGCTGCCGCTTGAGCGCATCGAGCAGGTCGGCAATGCGGCCGGCGTCGGCGTGCGCATGGCGCTTGCCTCCGCGGCCCTGCGCGATCGCGCCCGGGATCTCGCCGAGCGCTCCCGTTATCTGGAACTCGGATCGCTGCCCGGCTTTCAGCGCATTTTCATGAGGAGAATCGGCTTTGACTGAGGCGATCACCGCACCGCTGTTCACCATCATCGGGGACAGGATCAATCCGGGATTCAAGAGCACCAAGGCGCTGCTGGACTCAGGCGACATGGCCGGCATGCAGGCGCTGGCGAAGCGGCAGGTCGACTCGGGCGCCGCGGCGCTCGATTTCACCATCGGGCCGCGCGCGAAGAATGATCCGAAATTTCTGGTCGAAGTCATTCACGCGGTCCAGGCCGCGGTGACTGCCCCCATCTGTTTCGACTATCCCGAACCCGCGGTGCAGGAGGTCTGCCTCAGGGCCTACGATCCGGACAGGGCCGGTGGATCCAAGCCGATCATCAATTCAATGGCCGAGACCCGCTGGCACATGGTGGATCTGCTCAGGATCCGTCCATGCAGGGTCATGCTCATGGCGTCCGAGCGGCTCGAGGACGGCATCGGCAGGCCGAACAAGACCGCCACGGAGATCGCCGGGACCGCGAAGCGCGCGGCGCTGCGCCTGGTGCGCGAGCACGGCCTCGCGCTGGACGATGTCATCATCGATGTGTCGATCAGCGCCCTCATCGCCGACACCGCGGGCATGAACCGCGAGGCGCTGGCTGCGATCGGACTGATCGGTTCGGATCCGGAACTGAAGGGGATTCACATCTCCGGGGGCTTGAGCAACATCGCGCAGCAGCTTCCGCCCAAGGCAGCGGACGGATCCGATCTCAAGCTGCAGCTGGAATGCGCCTTCCTGACCCTGGCGCGCCCCCTGGGATTGGACACGGTGCTCGCCACGCCCTGGCGCGGGTTCCAGATGCTGCCCGAAGACAACTACGTACTCGGTGTCTTCAAACAGGTCCTGCAGGCCTCCGGCACCGACGTGCTGCGCCAGGTCAGAAAGCTGTATCGCAAGTGACCGTCGCCCGCGCCGCTGCCAATGGCGTTACCGTAAGCATGATTAGCCAGGTGACACGGGAGAACGCCGCATCGCGAATAAACGCTGGAAAACTGTTCATAGCCGGGCACGCCGTCGCAGTTCCCGGCCGCCGGAGCGCCAGGTTCGGCAGCCCCGCAGCATGGGGGCTCAGTTGGCGTACTTGTGCACCGATCTTGCCATCGCCATCACGTTCTCCGGCCTGGCCTCGTCGGGAATGCTTGCCGCGCCATCGAGAACGAACCCGCCGCCCTTGCCGACCGTGGTGATCAGGGTCTTGCAGTACTGGTCGACCTCGTCCGGCGTGCCGGTAATGAGCAGCGAGGTCGGCACATTGCCGCGCAGGCACACCGTATCGCCCAGGATTTCCTTGGCGCGCAGCAGATCGGTCTGCTCGAACCAGTACACAGCCTTGCCGCGCGGAATGTCGCCGATATGCTCCAGGCGCGATTTGCAGTTGCCCTCCCAGAGCACGACCGGAATAAGGTCATGCGCGATCAGGTGCATCATGACCTTGCGCAGTCCGGGCCAGTAGAAAGTCTTGAAGTTCTGGGGCGACATGAAGCCGTCCAGCCCCCAGTGCAGCGGTATGAACACGTAGGGCGTACCGCCGGCCCGCGTTTCCTCGACGACGCCGTGCATCAGGAGGTCGCCCACCTTGTCGATCGTCGCCAGCAACCTGTCCTTGTTGCGCAACATGTCGAGCATTCCGCCCTTGGAGCCGCGCAGGAAATCCGTCACGTGATCGTAGGGCGCCTTGCAGAAGCCGCCGCCCACTGAGGGAAAGCCCAGACCGGCCATGCGCTGCACGAACGCGATGGTCTTCTGGGCCGCATGCTCGGCGTGTTCGCCCACCTCGAGCAACCGGCGCAGGCTCTCGCGCAGTGCCGGATCGGCAAACGCCCTCATATTGCCGACAAAACGCCACTCCGAGAGCGAGGGGAAATCCGGCATGCGCGCCAGGCCCTCGAAGGCACCGGCGACGCGCGGCAGGTATTTCCGGAAATAGTATCCCGTCGGATCGGTCAGATACTCCTCGTACTCCGTGGCGGGCATCAACTCCTTGTCCAGATACTGGAACGTGGCGTTCTCGCCGGTGCCATGGCCGGGCCACTTGAGCAGCCGGTAGTCCAGCGCATCGAGGGTCGGACCGTATACGTACAGCGACGGCGTATAGCCGTCCGGCTCCAGCCACAGCAGCGCCTTCTCGAGCGCTGCCGCCGACTTGTCGCTGTCGTACATCTGCTCCTCGAAGCTGATGCCGGCAAATTTCGCCGCCCAGAAACGAGTGCCGAAGACGAACGGGACCCGATCGGTCTCCTTGAGCGCCACCTGGTCCAGAAGCCGCCGATTGCGCTCCTCGTAGAGCGCGCCTGGCGATTTATTGCCTTGGTTCATGCGTTCATTTTCCTCAATCCTGCCTATTCTTGCACGTCCGGCCGCTGGCGCAGGCAGGCCAGGTCGCGGGCGAGCTGCGCTGGCGCCCCCGCCACGTCCTGTGTTTCACGTCGAACGATGCCTACGGCGCCGTACCGATTCCGGAACCGGTGTGCGAGACAATGCAGATGTTGGTTGTGTGACCGGCAATGTGGCACACCCGGCCGGGTTCTGCGGCATAATTGAAACCGGCAGTATTCAGAGGGGGGAGAAAACCATGAAGAAGCATTTAGTCGCAGCCGCGGCCCTTGCCGCGTTCACCCTGCCCGCCTTCGCGCAGGACAAGACCTTCGACCTGAAATTTTCGTCCTGGGTACCCCCAGCGCATGCCCTGCACGTCGCCGTGAAGGACTGGGGCGATTCGATTTCCAAGGCGACCAATGGCACCGTCAAGGTGACGCTCTATCCCTCGCAGCAGCTGGGCAAGGCCGACGACCATTACGACATGGCGCGTGACGGCATTGCCGACATCACGTACATCGCTCTGGGCTATCAGGCAGGCAGGCTGCCCATGGGCGAGGCGGGGAACCTCCCGTTTCTCATGACCAATGCCGACGGCGGCTCGATGGGACTCGATGCGTGGTATCGCAAGTACAGTGCCAAGGAAATGCCCGACGTCATGATGTGCCTCGCCTTCGTGCACGACCCGGGCGCGCTGCACTCGAAAAAGAGAATCACCCTGCCGACCGACATCAAGGGCATGAAGATACGCTCGGCGCACGGCACGATGGCCGACTATGTGACGGCGATGGGCGGAACCAACATCCGCGTCTCCGCGCCCGAGTCGCGCCAGGCGCTCGAGTCCGGGGTCGCCGACGCCATCACCTTCCCCTGGAAGTCGATCATCCTGTTCGGAATCGACAAGGTCGTGACTCATCACATGGACGAAGCCTTCTACGTCGCAAGCTTCGCCTGGCTGATCAACAAGGCAAAATACGGGGAGATGTCGGCGGGACAGAAGAAGGCGATCGACTCGCACTGCAACACCGAATGGGCCGGCAAGGTCGGGCGCACCTGGGGCGCGTACGAAGCCGCGGGGCGGGAGGAGATGCGCAAGCTCCCCGGACATACGGTGTACAAGCTCACCCCGCAGCAGGTCGCAGCGTGGCGCAAGGCGGCCGAGCCCGTGTACAGGATGTGGGCCGATACCGCTCGCAAGGCAGGCTGGAACGCGGACCAGGCGCTGAAGGAACTGCGCGCCTCACTCGCCAAGTACAATTCGGAGTTCCGATGATGCCTGCGTAAGCCGGCGCGGGCGAGGCGGCCGGGGAAGGATACTTGGAGCGAACGGTACTGTGGGTGGAGCGCATCGCGGGAACATCGCTTGCCGCGGTCGCGCTCCTGGTTTTTTTCTCGGTCGTGCTGCGGGACCTGTTCTCTGTCAATCTGCCCGACAACTTTGACTTCTCCCGCTACCTGCAGGGCATCGCCATTTTCTGGGGGCTGGCGGTGGCGACTTACCGCAACGGCCACATCCTGGTCGATGTCGTCTGGGAGATGTCGGGAAAAGCCGCTCGCCTGGCCATTGACCGGTTTGCCAGCGTGGTCAGCCTCGCATTCATGGCGGTCTTCGCCTGGAAACTGGTCGAGCGGTTTCCGGCGGTGCTGCGGGCGCACCAGCTCACCAGCGACCTGAAGCTGCCGATCTGGCCGTTCTATGCGATCGGAGCCGCCGGCATCGTGGCCACGGCGATCGTCGGGACCATCCGCGTCATCGAGCTCTACCAGCGTCAATCGGAGGACGCGCAGGCCGGCTGACAGACCTGGGCAAGGCAAAATGGACAAGGATGCTGTTGCCATAGGCGGCTTCGTGGCGATGTTCGTGCTGATGCTGCTGCGCGTGCCGATAGGCATTTCCATGGGCATCGTCGGAGTGGGGGGGTTCGCGTTGATGACCAACGTCAACTCCGCGCTGGGGTTGTTCGCAAGCTCGCCCTTTTCCGCCGTCACCGACTTCAATTTCAGCATCATCCCCATGTTCATCCTGATGGGGGCCTTCGCCTCGGCCGCAGGCATGAGCTCCGACCTGTTCCACGCCTCGCAGGCCTGGCTCGGCCACATGCGGGGCGGGCTGGCCATCTCCACCATCGCCGCCTGCGGAGGATTTGCGGCGATCAACGGCTCGTCGGTGGCGACCGCTGCAACCATGACACGCGTCGCGCTGCCGGAAATGCGCAATGCCGGCTACAGCCCCGGACTCTCCACGGGCGTGATCGCCGCCGGCGGCACGCTGGGCATCATGATTCCGCCATCGGTGATATTCGTCCTCTACGGGATCATGACCGAGACCGACATCGGCAAGCTGTTCATCTCCGGCATCGTGCCCGGACTCCTCGGGATCCTGATGTACAGCGGCACGGTCCAGATACTGGGCTGGCGCGATCCCAGCCGGATGCCGCGGGGACGGCGCCACACGTGGCCCGAGCGCTTCGCCTCGATCAAGGATATCTGGGAGACGCTGCTGCTGTTCCTGTTCGTGATCGGCGGCATGTACGCCGGCTGGTTCACTGTCACCGAGGCCGCCAGCATGGGCGCCATCGGCGCTCTGGTCATCGGGCTGGTGCAGCGGCGCCTGACCGCGAAGGCGATTATGCAATGCTTGGTGGAGTCGCTGCGCACCACTGCGGCGATCTTCATGATCGTGATCGGCGCCTACCTGTTCGGATACTTCCTGGCCATCACGCAGACCACGCAGAAGCTGATCGCGCTGATGGTCGGGCTGCCGATTGGCGCCTACGGCGTGCTGGCCGTGGTTCTGCTCATGTATTTCATACTCGGCGCGATCATGGACGAGCTGGCGATGATCCTGCTCACGGTCCCGATCGTGTTCCCCGTGATGATAACGCTCGGCTTCGATCCGGTGTGGTTCGGGGTCATCATCGTGATGGCGGTGACCCTGGGGCTCATCTGCCCGCCGGTGGGCATGAACGTGTTCGTCATCAACTCGATCGCGCGCGACGTGAGCCTGGGCACCATCTACCGGGGCGTGATGCCGTTCATCCTCAGCGACATCGTGCGCCTGACGATTCTGTGCGCCTTTCCGGCGCTGTCGCTGTTTCTGCCGCGCACGATGGGGTGAGATTTCCCAGGGTGCGCTCGCCCGGCTACACGCCCGCAGTCATCCCGAAATCGAACCGGTTGGCGATCACAACGTCCTCCACATAGGGCACACCGGCGAGACCGCTGCAGGTGCAGACGCTATCGGCCCGAGATCTTGACTAGGCCGTGCCCCAGACTTCCCGCGCCGTTTCCACGACCAGCTTCAGCTTGGCCGACTGGGACTCGAGCGCGATCACGTTGCCATGCACGGTGCTTGAGAACCCGCACTGCGGCGACAGGGCCAGCTGATCGAGCGGCACGTAGCGCGCCGCCTCGTCGATCCGTCGCTTGAGCTCGTCCTTGGTCTCCATATGTCCGACCTTGGTCGATACCAGACCGAGCACGACGATCTTGCCCTTGGGAACGACCTTGAGCGGAGAGAAACCTCCGGAACGCGCGTCGTCGTACTCGAGGAAGTAGCCGTCGACGGCCAGATCGCGGAACAGCGCCTCGGCCACCGGCTCGTAGCCGCCTTCGGCGACCCAGGCGCTCTTGAAATTGCCGCGACAAAGGTGGATGCAGACCTTCATGCCGGCCGGCCGGTCCTTGATTGCCGCATTGATCAGCTTCGCATACAGGCGCGGAAGCTCGTCGGGGTCGTCGCCGCGCTGCCGCGCGCCCTCGCGCAGCTTCGGATCGCAGAGATAGGCGAGGTTCGTGTCATCGAGCTGCAGGTAGGTGCAACCGGCGTCGCCAAGGGATTTGATCTCGTCGCGATAACACGCTGCGATGTCGTCGTAGAACCCCTGCATTTCCGGATAGGCCTCCTTGCTGATGGCGCCGCGCCCGCCGCGGAAATGCAGCATGGTCGGAGAAGGAATCGTCACCTTGGGCACGCGCTTGGTAACCGATTTAAGATAATTGAAGTCCGCGAGCTGAATCGCCTTCGTATGCCGCAGCTTCCCGGTGACGTGCAGCACGGGCGGGGCGAAGTTGACGTCGGTACCCGTGGCGGTGTGAAAGCTCGACGCGATACCCCCGCGCACCTCCACACCCTGGAGTTGCTCCAGAAAGTCGATGTGGAAATAGGTGCGGCGGAACTCGCCGTCGGTAATGCCCTGCAGCCCCAGATCCTCCTGGAACTTGACCACGTCGCGAATCGCACGGTCCTCAACCTGGCGCAGATCGGCCTTGGAAAGGGCGCCCTGCTGGCACTTTTCGCGCGCGTCGAGCAGTTCCTTCGGACGCAAGAAACTGCCGACATGGTCCGCGCGGAACGGCGGAGTGGTGCGTTGTGCCATGGATTGTCTCCTGTCAGTTGGCGTGGTTATCTGTTTGAAGGCTGAAGCTTTCGTCCGGCTCGCTGAGCCGGAATCGACCGGCGGCGACATTATCGATCCACTGCGCCGAATGCGCAAAACCTCCAAACGGGAACAGGTGCAGGCCGGCTATGCCGAGTTCGGCCTGCGACGCCGCGATGCGGCGAACGACCTTCTCCGGGCCGTGCTGCGCAAGCAGGCGCGTCAGCGATAGGGCCTGCGACCCCAGTGCCCGGATCGAATTGCCTATGCCGCATCGCATGCCGTAGCTGAGCAGCGTGCGCAGCGTCGCCGGGCCCGCCACGCCCACGCGGACAGGAAGGACTACGCCGCGTGCCCGCAGCCGCCCCAGCCAGTCGAGTATGGCTTGCCCTTCGAAACAGAACTGCGTAACCAAGAACAGCTCGATCCCATGGCGCCCAGCGTACTCGATCTTTCGGTCCAAAGCCGCCATGAGGGTCGCTTCGGGAATCTTGCGATGGCCCTCCGGGTACCCTGCGATACCGACGCTGCAAATGCCATGCGCCTGCAACAGCCCGGTTTCGAGCAAAGCGATACTGGAATCGTAGGCACCGGTCTGTTCGCTGTCCCCGGCGATAATCAGCGCGCGCGTGACATCGGCCTCATCCCGCAGGCTGGCGAGAAGATCTGTGGCCGCGCCAGGGGTCGCCAGTTGCCGCGCCGCGATGTGCGGGACCGGATTCATGCCCGCCAGCCGCAGCCGCCTGGCTACGCTCACGACATGATGATAAGTAAAACCGGGCAGCCAGGCCACGTAGACGTCGGTGCCCGGCGGCCGCTGGAACGAGCAGGCATCGATCTCAACCAGGTTCCTCGCCGAGGTTTCTATGGATGCCTGTCGGGCGAGAGCCTTGATCGAATCGGGCAGATGCATGTGCGCCGGCGCAATGGCGGCCTCATGTTGGGGAGTCTGGTTCATCGGGCGCATCGCCTCAGTCACGGTGCCGTGAAATGATGAAAGACTCGTCCCAGAACCAGAGCCCGCCGTGCTTGTGCAACACCTCCCCTGTGACATCCAGATAGCGCCGATCGCCGATGACGCGCTCCAGGCGGGCATCCTCGATCTGGCCCACGTACACGGCGGCGTTCCAGGCGGCAAACAGGGTCGAGGTGCCGATCGTCGCGGAGATTTCTGAAGGCAGCGCGTGCATGTGGTAGCGGAAAAGCGACCTGGCGTCCGCATAGGCATTGAAGTTGAGGTGGCGCGCGGAGTTGCCCAGGGTTTCCTTGACCGCTTTAAGAAGCTGGTGCCGGTCGTGCCGGAAAGGGTTCTCGCCAGGCCACATGCACTGCACGATTTCCTGGCCCGGGTCGTTGCCGTGAGAGTGAATTGCAAGCAGGCGTCCGCCCTGCCCGAGGCTCTTCGCGAGCGGTGCAATCACTTTGGATGCCTTGAAATCCAGCGGCGCACGTGCCCTGTAGGGCTGCGAGGCGATCACGAGATCGTAATTGGCCTCGGCACCGCCACGGCGCGGGATGATGCGGTCGAGCAGGAAGCGGTGATCTTCGCGGTAGATGACAAGCACCGCCGGTCGCTCATAGACCGGATTGCCGCTGGTCGGACTCACATGCGCCCGCCAGTTTTCGGCAAGAAAGGGAGCAAGCCCGGTGATCTGCTCCTCGAATTCATGCGCGGTGGACCCGGAGAGCGCGAGCTCGTGCCAGACCAGGCTCGTTGCCGCCGTTACCGAGCTGGGCACGAGCCAGGGCGCCTCGCGATAATAGAGATTCGTCATAACAAGCACAGTCGCCGGATGCTCGAAATAACGGTCGGACATTTTTTCCAGGGCCAGCCGCACGTCCTCGAGGCTGATTTCCTTGCCGACGATGTAGAACGGCATCGTGGGAAAACGATTGTGCATCGCGCGCATCACGCGCGTGAGCACGGTCCCGTCGCCGACGCCGGCGTCGAACATCCGAATCGCAGGTGGGCGCGGTCGTATGTTCCCCAGCTCCATCGCCACACGCTGCGCCACCACCCCCTTCTCGGAACAGGTGTTGACGAACAACAGGTACTTCTGCCGATTATCGAAAAAGCGGAAATTGCGGTCCTTGGGGACCGCGGGTGCCGGCGCCTGTGGCGGCGCGCTCGCTGAGCCGGCCTTGGGCGCGCCGCCCCGCTCGCCACCCACCAGCAGCGACCCCTTCCCGGGATCGGCAGCGATGAACGAGCGCACGCGCTCCAATGTCGTCGTCGTGATGCGCCCGCCCTCGCGCAGGCGGTTGACGAACTTGCCGTCGTTGACGGCCAGCCGCCCGAACGTCGATTCGGCTACGCCGTTCTTTCTGCAGTAATCGGTGATTTCGCCCAGCAATGCTTCCGCTTGCATGGATTGCCCGCCTCCAGAGTTCTCAATCCGGGATTGATTTCAGGCCAAATCAGGCAGGGTGTCAACAACTTTTCAATCCCACGCTAATTGTGGGACAATTAGTGGGATACATCCATTAAGCTATGATTTACATGTGTCTTATCTGTACATCTTGCTCGGGTGAGGATGCAGAGCGGACAGCAAAGCAGCGGTATTGGGCAGTATCCCATGCGTCGGCATTCGGCATGCGCACACTTGGCCCAAGGGAGACAAGCCCCAGGGTCTGTCGGCAAGCAGCGCGCACGACGCGCTGATCGCCAACTCGCCCTAGGATCGCTCGGCAGTCTTGTGAACCGACAAGCCCTTGGCGATCTCGCGCAAAGCGAACTTCTGGATTTTCCCGGTCGGCGTCCGCGGCATCTGCTCAAGGATCTCGAGCCGCTCCGGCCAGAACTGCTTCGCTACGCCATCATCGGCAAGAAAAGTTCTCACATCCTTCATGGTCATGCGCCCTCCGGGACGCAGCACCACAAACGCGCACGCCCGTTCACCGAGTCGAAGGTCGGGCATCGCCACGATAGCGACTTCGGCCACCTGGGGCATCTTGTAAAGCACGCTCTCGATCTGCACCACGGGAATGTTCTCGCCGCCGCGAATGATGATGTCCTTCTTGCGTCCGCAGATCCTGATGAAACCCTGCAGGTCCATGCGCGCGATGTCGCCGGTGTCGAACCAGCCCTGCGCGTCGACATCGTAGAGCTTGGGCCGCTTGAAGTAACCCACGAACAGCGCCGGGCCGCGGATTTTCAGCGTACCTTCCTGCTCGCGCAGCACCTCGTTGCCATGCTCGTCCGCGATCCGGGCCTCCTCATGCGGCAAGGGATAGCCGTCGGACTCGTGCACCTTGTGTCCGGAAAGATCGGTCATGGTCAGAATGCCGCACTCGGTCATGCCCCAACCGGCAACGATGTGCGCACCCAGCTTTTCCTGCGCCGAGCGCACCAGCACCGGGGGTATCGGCGCACCTGAGGTAACGAATACGCGAAACGCGTCGAGCGCGCGCGTCTCGATATTCGGGAAACTGGCCAGATCGGCGAGGAACGGCGTGGCCGCAAACATGTAGGTCACCCGATGCTCTTCCATGAGTCCGACCGCGCGCGCCGGATTCCAGATGTCCGTCAGCACCAGCGGCGCCCCGAGCAGAACGGAAACGAGGAGTCCGTATTGGAACCCGATCTGATGCGCCAGCGGGGAGGGCATGAAAACCACGTCGCCGGATCCAAGTTGCATGCGCTCGGCGAAACTCAGCGTGGTCCCGATCAGCGTGTTCGACGTGTGCATCGCGCCTTTGGGCTCGCCGGTCGTGCCGGAGGTATACAGGAGCTGCACGACGTCGTTGGGGCCGAGCATTTCGCCCGGCTCGATCGCACCGCCGTGCTTGCCCGCGAGCAGCGAGTCCGCGAACGAATGATCGCCTTCGCCGCCGACCAGGAACACGTGCCCGAGCGAGGGCAGCTCGCGCGCGAGGGCAAGCGCCAGCGCCCCGTGGTCGAAGCCCCGGAACCGCGTCGGCGCAATGAGCACTTTCGATTCGGCGTGCGCGATCATGAACGACAGCTCGCGGTGGCGGAAAATCGGCATCAAGGGGTTGCTCACGGCGCCGATCCGCACGCACGCAAGATGGACCGCGACGAATTCCCACCAGTTGGGCAGCTGGAACGACACCACATCGCCCTTTGCCACTCCACGTTCCGCCAGCCCGCGGGCGATCGCCGTTACCGCCCGCGCAAGTTCGCGCCAGCTGATTCGCGTCGTGGTCGCGTCTTCGTCGCGAAACGCGATGATCGCGGTATCGTCGGGCTTGTGCGCGACCCAGCGGTCGAAGTAGCCGGTGGCGACGCGATCGGGCCAGATGCCGCGCGAACGCTCAAGTTCCAGCCGACGCTCATCCAGAAACACGCCTTCCACTACTTCCTCCTCAGGAGATGAGGACTAATTCCCGCGCATCACTTCTGTTTGTCCAGGAACTGCTTCACCCGCTGCTGCGTCTCGTTCGAAGCAAGCAGCAGCCCGGTCTCGGCGAGTTCCACTTCGAAGCCGTCCTTGCCTTCGTCGAGCGCCGCATCGATGCAGCGCTTGCAGGCCGCGAGCGCCGCGGCCGGAAGCTCGCTGATCGGCGCGGCGACCGACCGCGTGAAAATCTCCAGCTCCGCAGCCGGCGCCATCCAGTGAGCCAGACCGAACGCCACCGCCTGCGCGCCGCCCAAGACCTCGGCGCCCAGAATCAGGCGGCGCGAGGTGCCCTCGCCGCACAGGCGGGTCAGGCGCTGCGTGCCGCCGGCTCCGGGCAGCAAGCCCAGGCGCGCCTCGGGCAGCCCGACTTTGGCTGTATCGGCAACCGTGCGCAGATCACAGGCAAGCGCGAGCTCGAATCCGCCGCCCAACGCCGCTCCCCCGATTTCCGCAATCGAAACCTTGCTCAAGCCCTCCAGGCGCGCGTACACAGCCTGGAGGCGGCGCGTCATGTCCACCATCTGCTGCCGGCCTGCATCGGTGCCAAAACGCCCTCTCATGAGCGCCAGGTCCGCTCCCGCGCAGAACACGCGCTCGCGACTGCGGATCCAGAGCACCTTCACCTCCGCAGCCCCTTCGACCTCGTCGAGGACCCGGTCCAGCCTGCCTATCCATTCCTCGTTGATGGCATTGACCGGTGGCCGGCACAGCGTGGCGATCGCCACGCCACCTTCGATCGCAAGCGAAATCACGTTTGCGCCTCCGTCTGACCCGGCCGCTTCCGGACGGCCCCGGCACCGGCCCCCGCCCCCACCCCCACCCGAATGTCCTGGGTGAAATCCCCCGTGCGGCGTCTCATCCCCGAGAGCACCGTGAGCCCCTTTGCGGTGAGGAACGGCTCGATGAGCAGCCTGACGCCTTCGGCCACGTACCTGCCCAGACTGTATTTTCCGTGGAGCGCCCAGTGCTTCAGGGCCCACGCGTGGGCGAACATGACGTATTGATAGGCCAAGAGATGCTCGTTGACCTTGCGCATGTACCCGCCCCCGATGCAGGCGCGCAGGCACGCCTCGATCAGCCGGTTGGTTCTCGTCTCGTCCGCCTTCACCAGGGCCCGCCGGTCCGCGCGCAGCGTCTTGGTCGACCGGTAGGCGAGCACGGTCGCTTCGCGCAGCCCATCGACGATGGAGCAATACGCCCAAAGTGCCATGCAAAGCCGCTCTACGGGATGCTCGATGCCCTCCAACCGTGGAGGTATCTCGTGCTCGTAGGTTTCCAGCACCAGCCTCAGTGTCAGAAACAGGACGTCGTCCTTGTCCTTGAAGTACTGATAGATCAGCCCGGTGCTGACGCCGGCCTCGCGCGCGATCTGCTGAATGGTCGTGGTGTAGTAGCCTTCCTCCGAAAAAAGCTTCACCGCCGCGCGGACGATCTGACCTCGCCGCTCCTCGACGAGCCTGGGGTCGGTGACGACGCTATCCACATGTTCCGGGGAATTCTTGCTCACAGGCTCTCCCTGACCGGCC
>Ga0315281_10006142_pt1 | contig 17131 bp, 17 predicted proteins | sample YL17G07_0_MG_FD_204540 | JGI IMG/M metagenome (GOLD analysis project Ga0315281, IMG submission 204540) | Sediment microbial communities from Yellowstone Lake, YNP, Wyoming, USA - YL17G07_0 | ecosystem: Environmental > Aquatic > Freshwater > Lake > Sediment | place: USA: Wyoming | collected...
TCACGATCCAGAGTGTGCCGGGCAGATAGCCGAATTGCGCAGCGAGAATCGGGCCGACCAGCGGTCCCGGCCCGGCAATGGCGGCGAAGTGGTGGCCGAACACCACCCACTTGTTGGTGGGCAGGAAATCGCGGCCGTCTTCGAGCCGCTCGGCGGGCGTGGCGCGGCGGTCGTTCAGCTCCAGGATGCGGTAGGCGATGAAACGGCTATAAAATCGGAATCCGAGGAGATAGACGCAGCCGGCGGCCGCGACCAGCCACACGGCGTTGAGCGGCTCGCCGCGCGACGTGGCAATCATCGCCAAGCCCAGCGCACCAATGACCGCGATCACCGCCCAGAAGACTTTCTTCAGATAGCGCATGGCATCACGAATTCCCGTGGGGGAATCACCTCTGAAATGGCGAACCCTGCGCGCCGAAATATACCACGGCTGGGAAGTCAGGAGTCAGGAGTCAACCACCCTTCGTTTGAGCTTCCTTTCCTACGAAGAGGTTTGTCCAAGACTATAATTGTCGACGCAGAAACCGATTTGCTAGAATTGCGGCCTCGATTGCCGTGCCGACTCAGGGATAGGGACCAAGATGCGCGTCTGCCACTTGCTAAGATTGGGAGTCCTGCTGTCCTGTTTCCTGCCCGTTTGCCATGCATCTGACGGACTGTTTGATATCAAGCCCGTCGCCGCAGGAGTTTACGCGGCGATCGCCAGGCCGCATCGCCCGGAGAACGCCAACTCCGCAATTGTTCTGCTGGATGACGGAGTGCTGGTTGTGGATGCGGCTTCGACGCCGTCTTCAGCGAAAGCCTTGATCGCGCAGATCCGCAAGCTCACGCCGCAACCTGTTAAGTATCTTGTCAACACCCACTTTCATTGGGACCACTACTGGGGCAACGCAGCCTTCCTCGAAGCCTTCCCTGGAGTGCAAATCATCGCTTCGGAAAATGCCCGCCTTGAAATGCAGCGGATGGGGCTGGGGTCACTTTGGGTTACGCGCCTGACGAAGGTCGAACTCCCGGAGGCTTTCGAGCGGTGGAAGGGTCAAGTGGTCAAGGAGACCGACCCCAAACGTCTGCAACTCTTGCGCGATCGCATCGAGGAGTGGGGAAAGGCTGACGAAGAGCTCAAGACGATGCCGCTGGCTCTGCCCACGCTGACATTCGAGGGGCGGATGGTACTTCATACAGCCTCGCAGTCGGTCGAAATCCTGGCGCTCGGTCGCGGCCACACCAGCGGCGATGTCGAGGTCTATCTCCCCAAGAGCAAAGTCCTGATGACCGGCGACCTGATTGCCGGGGACACGCCTTACATTGCCGATGTCGGCCCTTACGAATGGATGCACACGCTCGATACCGTCGAGCAACTCGATTTTGAAACGGTCATCCCCGGTCACGGCGATGTGATGCGCGGCAAAGACGGGCTGCGACTTTGGCGGGATTACTTTCGTGAACTGACGGCACAAACGGAAGCGGCGTACGCCGAGGGACTCGCGATCGAGGATGCCGTCAAGCAAGTGAGTGCGCGGCTCGTCGAAAAGTTCAGGGACCGATTCCCACCGGAATTCCCCCAGGCCGTGCCTCTCAATGTCCGGACGGCTTATCGATTTGTGAGCGGGGAGCAGGATTAGAAAACGGAAGGCAGAAAGCTTCTCTCTTCGCTCGGTCGGGGTCTGAATGGGGAGAGCCTTGCTTCGAGATTCAGGTCACCATTCATAATTCTGTCCCCTTCTGCTAAAATGGCCCTCCACTCCAAGCCGGGCTTATTGGAAAAACTGGGAGGAACAAGCGCATGACGTGGCTGCGATGGCTGATCACACTTCTACTGTTCGCCTCGCCGACGCTCTCGGCGGCAGACCAACTGTTTGAACTCAAGCCAGTGGTGCCCGGCGTTTGGGCGGCGATTTCGAAAGAGCAATACAAGGTGAACTGCAATGCCGCAGTGATTGACCTCGGCGACAGCGTGCTGGTGGTGGACACGCACTCCAAACCCTCCGCGGCGCGCGCGCTCATCGAGCAGATCAAGACCGTTACCAACAATCCCGTGAAATACGTCGTGAACACGCATTTCCACTGGGACCACTACCAGGGAAACCAAGCCTATCCAGCCTCCTGGCCGCAGGGTGTGGAGATCATTTCCTCGGAAGTGACGCGCGAGAGCATCGAGCATCGTGGCATCCCACGTGTGAAGCACGAGATCTTCGAATTGCCAAAAGAGATTGAGAAGCTGAAGACGGACCTCGCCAAGGCCACGGACGCCCAACAGAAAGCGGAAATCCAGGAGAACCTTCGCCAAGCGGAGAGTTATCTCACCGAACTGACGACCAAGCCGATGATCCTTCCCTCGCTGACTTTCGACCGGAGCCTGATCATTCACCGGTCATCGCGCAACGTGTTTATCCTCTGGCTTGGCAAAGCCCACACGGACGGCGACATCTTCGTCTACCTTCCCAAGGAGAAATTCATCGCGACGGGCGACGCGCTGCACGGCTGGACGCCATACATGGGCGATAGCTACCCCTACGATTGGATCAAGACGCTCGAGGCGGCGGACAAGTTGGATTTCGACTATGCCCTCGGCGGCCACGGCGACGTGATGCGCGGCAAAGGTCAGTTCCAGATGTGGGAGCAATACTTCCACGACCTGCTGGCGGAAACCGCCAACGCCTATGCCGAAGGCGCCTCGATGGCGGACACCGTGAAAAGGGTCTCCGCGGCGCTGACACCAAAATACTCGGCCAAGATGCCGCCGACATTTCCCAAAGATGTTGTCGGCAATATTCAGAAAGCCTATCGTGTGGTCAGCGGCGCAACGGAATAATCTAATCTGTCACGGCGCGAGACACACCACGACGGTGGCGTCCCATTCCCCCGCTGCCTTTCTAGTGGTATCTTGACTCGCAGTTTCAGCCGCAGGAAGAAAAGGAGGGGAAGGTGCTTTCCGGCCGACGAGGTTTCTTGCGGTCTCTGGCGGCCACAGCGGTGGGGCTTCCGTCGGGAGCAGCCAGCTTGCGCGCTCTGGGAGGGCGATCGGACGCGGGGGGCGATAGACCCATCACGCCCTCGAATGCTCCACTCGAACGCCGCCTCGACGTGGCGCTTTTCTTCGACGTCGAGGACATCTACAGCCCGCCCGAGGTTGGCAACGACGACAGCATCAAGGAACTGGCCACGATTCTCACCGAAGAAGGCCTGCGCGGGAACTTCCTGTTCATTGGCGATCGCGCGCTGACGCTTCAGGAGCGTGGCCGACGCGATGTCATCGAAAGCCTTGCGCCGCACGATGTCGGCCTGCACACACGGAGTGCGCGCCATCCTACGGGACTCGAATACCTGGCGGGAATGAAGTGGGATGAAGGCGTCGCCGAAGACCTCAAACATCAGCGCGAAGGGGCGGAGATCATCCGCGACGTGTTCGGCAAGCCGTGCGCGGCGCTGAGCGGCCACAACGTTTATGATAGCGCGCACGCCCTGCGCGCCGCCGCGCTGTTGAAGCTGCCTTACGTTTATTCCTACCCCGCCGCTCCGCCGCTTTACAACCTCAGTTGGTACGCGGGCGCGCTCAACCTGCCCTACGAGAGCCCCACGCTCGACCATCAGCTCTTCCGCGCCTATTTTGAGTTCGACGACGTGAATTATCACTCCGACGCCGCTTTCCAGGCGCGGCTTCCGCAGCTCAGGGAACACATCGAACTCTGCCTGAAAGAACGCCAGCCGTTCCTGACGCTCTTCCTTTTTCATCCCCAGCGCGTCCGGCTGGTGGACTTCATCGACCATTTCTGGTCGCCCAACGGGGTGAACCTGCCCCCGGAACAGTGGGGCAAGTTCGGGCAACCGCGGCGGCGCACGCCGGAGGAAGTGAAGACGGCGCTCGCCAATTTCCGACGCCTCGCGCGCTGGCTGCGCCAGGATGGGCGCCTGAATTTTCTGACCGTGACGCAAGTGGCCGCCAAGTATGGCGAGCAGCCGGCAACGATTACGCACGAAGAGCTTCTTGCCGCAGCCCAGAAGATGGCGGCGGCGGAAGAGATCCTGCATTTACCGCGATTCAGCCCTGCCGAATACGTGACGGGCCTGGCACGCGCCGTCATTCATTACGCCGACCGCGGGCAGGAGCTCTCCTCCGTCCCGCGCGACAACGTCCTGGGTCCGACCGCAAGCCCCATCTCGGTTCCGGAGTTGCCAGGATGCAGTCACGCGGCGCTGGTGGAACTGGCGGGCCACTTGCTCAATCATGTGAGAAAGACGGATTCCCTGCCTGCAACGCTTGGCCCGCCGCTTGAGCGCGTCGGCGTAAACCATCTCTATCGGGCTTTGGCGCAGAGCTATGCTGCAATCCACTCAGGCTCACCCTTGGCGGAGGTGAGATTCCGGCGCATGCCATCGTGGCCGCCGCTCGGCTCGCCCATCGGGATCAGTTACATGAGAGCCGTGGAGGGCGAACTGGTCGCTCCCGACGTTGATGGGAATACGCTCTACCGTGACGGCAAGCTGCAAACCTGGACGCTGAAGCCCGCAGTAATTCCCTGACGGAGAGCGGACTGTCGCGGGAGAGGACGATGGTGAAAGGTGATGTCACCGACGCGTGGGGATTTGTGACGACTACGGGATTTGAATCTACTCGCGACCGGTGAGCCGCGCGGCTGGGCTTATAGGCATCGTTCAGCCTTGACCATCCCTCGTCCTCCCTGAATGGTCAGGAACAGGCGTGCTTCGGGGGCGCGGGCCTCCAGCCCGTCGGTAACGTTGAAGGTCTGGGCGGGCGAGGGAGGCAATTCACCGGCGGCTGAAAACAAAGCCCTTGAAAGCCGAGCCAAGGGTCGCTAGTCTTGGGCACGACGTGAGGCCCCTGCCCAGGCCGTTCGGCATTTAGATCACGGGGGAGCGAAAAGTGCGGAAACACAAAGGCGTTGTGATTAAAGGGGTACGATTCAGACCCGCCGAGGTGGATTGGGAGGACGCCTTCAGTTCTTCCCGCCAAAAGTTGCCCGATTTCGAGGCCATGCGCCAGCGCGGCCAATATATCGGCAAGAAGGTGACAAGCGTCGGCTTGGTGGCACGCATCGGCAACTATCTACTGGTCATCCAGGAACGCGACGAGGAGCAGGAGGAATTCGACTACACGCTGATTCCCCTGCGCGCCAAGACCGAAGTCCGCTACACCTAGCCCTTCTAATTCCCTCAATGGACAAGTGCAAGGGTTTCGTTGGCGCCAACCGCCGCCACCCTATGATGTGGCGCGAAGGATCAAGCAAGTTATGTCGTCGTGCTGGCGCGTGGGGCCGACAAAGGCTTCGACGTCGTTCATCACTCTTTTCAACGTAGCTTGCGCGCTCTCCAGCGGCGCTCTCTTCAGGACATCCAACAGGCGCGGCTCACCGTAGTCTTCATCTTTCGCGTTCACGGCTTCAATCACCCCGTCCGTGAAGGCGACGAGCAAGTCGCCATTGGCAAGCGTCGTCGTTCCACACTCGTAGCAAGTGCCGGATTCGATGCCCAGCGGCAGGCTACCGGCCTCCAGGCGCTCGAAGGCGCCGGAAGCGCGCCGCAAGATTGGCGCATTGTGGCCCGCGCCGATATAAGTGAGGGCGCGGGTCGCGGGATCGAGTTCGGCAAAAAAAGCCGTCGTGAAACGCCGCCCGCCCAAGCTGTGCTCGCAGGCGTAACGATTGATCCCGGTGACCAGTTCGGAGAGCGGAGTGCGCGCCGTCGCCAGCGCCCGCAGGCTGGCTTGGAACGTCGCCATCAACAGGGCGGCGGGTACGCTCTTTCCGGCCACGTCGGCCACCACCAAGAGCAGGCGGCTTAGGGGAGGATCGGAAGGGCCAATGTCGCGGAGGAACGCATCATAGTAGTCGCCGCCCACCGTATTCGCAGGCCGCGTGGCAAAGGCGATGTCCACGCCTGGCACTGTCGGTGGGACCTCGGGAACCAGCCAGCGCTGGATCTCGCGCGCGATTTCCAGGTCGCGCTTCATCGTCACACGGTCGGCGAGTTCAAGAGCCAAGAGGAAAAGCAGTCCCCCCAGGGCGAGAAGAACCCAGGTGAAGTTGCTCGGGAGACCCACGACCACGCCGCCCTTTTCAGGCTTGGCCACTTGGGCGGAGGTCAGAGCCAGCACTCCCAGGAAAAGCGCGATGAGGAGAAACACCCGCCGCGCCGGCGAGAGTTTCATGATCATTGCCCAGAACAGGGCGCTCGCCGTCTTGAGGATCCGCCGGCCGCGCGATTCGCGTGCCATTGCTTCCCAGTCAACCTCCCGCTCATAAAGGCTGTAGCTGGCGCGGGCCTCGGCGACGAACTGCGTCCACAGGACCTGGATCTCGATCCCCTCTGTCACTCGCTGCCAGAAAGCGTCGAGACGCCTGCCGAAACGGGAGAGAAAGCCTGCGGCATCTTCGAGCGGCTCGGGCGCATCGCGAAAACTGCGTGGCATGGGAAGAATTATAGGCGAATCGCTACGGTTGCGCGAGGAAACAGCGGCAGAGAAAAATCGGCTTCTCAAACCGGAGGAGGCCAAACGGCGAGCTATTCCTGCATATCAGCGACGGCTTCATGCCGGAACGCCTATGGCAAGGAGAACCGCAAGGTGAGGTGATGGTCCTCGCCCTCGGCTTCCTGCCAACTGTCTTCTGCCTGCTGCAGCTAAACAAAGTCCCGGCCGATCAGCCGCTCGATGCGTTTGCGGATGGGCGGGTGGGTGGAGAAGAGGCTGGAAAACATCTCGCCCGCGGTTAAAGGTTGGATGATGAACATGTGCGCCATGGAAGGCGATGCCTGGAGCGGAATGCGCTTCGAGTACTTTTCAATCTTGTCGAGCGCGCGGGCGAGGCCTTGTGGGTTGCCGGTAATTTCGGCCCCGGTTCTGTCGGCTTCGTACTCGCGCGAGCGCGAGATGGCGAGTTGAATGACGACTGCCGCGAGCGGGGCAAGGATCATCATGGCCAGTGCGGAGAATGCGCCACCGCGCCGATCGTCGGACCGGCCGCCGCCGAAGCCGAACATCTCCGCGTAGAAGACAAAGCGGGCGAGCATGGTGATGGCGCCGGCAACGGTCGCCACCACGGCGCTAATCAGGATGTCGCGGTTCTTGACGTGGCCGAGTTCGTGCGCCAGCACGCCTTCGATTTCCTCATCGGTGCAAATTTCAAGGATGCCGCGCGTCACGGCGACCGAGGCATGACTGGGGTTGCGGCCGGTGGCAAAAGCGTTGGGCGAATCGGTAGGGATGAAGTATATCTTCGGTACCGGGATGTTGGCTTTCGCCGCCAGCCGCCCGACGATATCGTACAACCGCGGAGCCTGCTCGCGCGCGACGGGCTGCGCGCCGCTCATCGCCAATGCGATCTTGTCGGAGAAGAAATAACTCCCCAGGTTCATTACCGCGGCGAATACGAGGGCAAACATCATCCCGCGCTCGCCGCCCCAAAGCTGTCCAACGGCCAGTAGTAGTCCGGTCAAGCCAGCTAACAGTATGGTGGTCTTGAGGTTATTCCACATTCCTATCAACTCCTTATGATTCGATCTTGCCTTCTCGTCCTATTAGATGCACGAGCAATCCCGGCCGGTTGCGGGTCAAGTCCGAACTTTCTGTGCGCCCCCGGCATCAGTCTAGGGTGGATGGCAGCGCTCTGGAGAGAGGGAGTGACATGGCCTTCGCGCGGCGCGTGTTGATGATCGCAGGCATCTACGGCTTGGTAATCTTGACTCCCGGCTACTTTCTGGAGAACAGAATCGGGCGCGACCTCCCGCCCCCCATTACCCACCCGGAATATTACTACGGATTCCTAGGCGTTACGCTCGCCTGGCAAGTGGCTTATCTGTTCATGGCACAAGACCCGCTGCGCTACCGATTGCTTTTGATTCCCGGAGTCCTTAAGAAGGTGGGCTTCCCTGTGGCCGCCATCGTCCTGCTCGCCCAACATCGCATCGCCACGCCGCCCTTCGTGATGTCCATGGTGGACTGGGTCTTTGCCGTGCTTTTTGTGATTTCCTTTCGGAAGCTCTCCGCCCTCGACGAAAAGACGGTAGCCATTTCTGCAACGGCAATGCCGAGGCAATTTGGTTCTTAGAGACAGCGGTGCTGCTAACGGGACGCCGGACACGCCCCGCTGTTCTCTTAGCGCAATTTGAATCCTCCCGCGGCGTGGCGCGTTATCGCTCCGCTTGCGGGGCGAGGGACTTGGCGAACCAATTATCAACTGACTTTCGCAGGAGCGACTCGGGAGCTCGTGACCAGCCCTCGGGAGAGCGTTGAGTTGCGGGCGTGCGGCGTTGAGGTCGGCGGGGGTGGTGAGGTCGTTTACGGCAGGCCTTTTGCGGCTGGAGACGGGGCGATTTAGCCGTTGGGTCATTGGATCAACGACGCGATCACTCAATGGCCAAATGATTCAACCGCTTCACGGCATCCGGATGGGAAACTCGCCGCAGGTTTCGAACACCGACAGCAGCTTGGTCACTCCGAGAAGTTCCCTCACTCGCCGGCTCAAGTTGATCAGCTCAAGTTTGCAGTGGGCGGCCCGCGCGGAGACATAAAGACCTACCACCGCCCCCAGTCCGGAACTGTCCATGTAGGAGACGTTCGAAAGGTCGAGCACCAGGCAATTGGCTCTGGGGATCAGATCTTTGATCTCGCTCTTGAACATCGCGGCGACCTCCGCGGTCAGCCGGCCGGCGCAAACCACCAGCGTGGAGTCCTCCCGCGTGTTGATCAGCAGTTTCATGCCCGGCGTGGATTCGCCGACCGGATTCGCTGGCATGCCGACTCCCTTTCGACAGGGTGCCAACCCGCAGGTAAAACGGTTGGCCAAGGTTTCCCTCATGCACCTCTTGCCACGTGGGCAGAGACTCCGCAAGCGAGGGGTCCGATCTCCAACATTGAACGCAGCAGTTCAGCCCTGTCAACGTCAATTGTACCCGAAATGGCGCGGCACACCACTGGGCGGACCGGGATTTTTCCCGGCCGGCGGGAAGTTTCCGCTGGATGCTCAAGAGGTGACGTCGCTGGTGGGTGGCGCGGACAGAAGCCGGCCCACCACCAACGACACGCGCCGCAAGGCAATAATTCTAGCCTCCCGGAAAAGAGACCTTTTGTCGCTGATCGGAAGGGACCAGCAGCGCCACAAAGATTTATCAGAGAAAGCGATTAGTTCTTGCTCCGAGCCGCGGAAGCCTGATACGTTCGCGGGCTTTAATATTTAGGAACGAGGCCCCGTGGCTAAAAGAGTTAATCCCCCTTTATTTCTCCTGGTTCTGCTCGCTGCTGTGTTGCCTTCCTGCGGGCCAAGCGGGCAAGTAGACATCGTCACTCAACCGGACAGGCGCGGGCCGCTGGAAGTCACCACCGCGGGTCTTCCCACGGGAGCAATCGGGCAGCCATACAAGGCGCAGTTGACCGCGTCCGGTGGCGTCAGGCCCTACACCTGGTCGGTGCCCTTCGGCGAACTGCCGCCTGGACTGTCGCTAAATCCCACCAGCGGTGCCGTGACAGGAACTCCGACCCGTGTGGAGATCTATTCCTTTACCGTCCGCGTGGCGGATTCGACGTTGCTGCAACAGCAGACCGCCATGGCGATTCTGGACGCTTCCATCGCGGCACCGCCAGTGGTGATTACCACCGACGTCGTTCCCGACGGCATCACCGGGCAAGCATACGCTGCGCAATTCGCGGCGACCGGCGGAACGCCGCCCTACGTCTGGTCGGTGGTGGAAGGCCTGCTTGCCCCTGACCTCACGCTGGACTCCGCCACCGGCATCCTCTCCGGCATTCCTTCGCTCGAAGGCGATTATTCTTTCACCATTCAGGTGACCGACTCCGCGACGCCCGCGGCGACGGCACGCCTGGCCGTGCGTCCACGCTCCCCCCGCTGAATATTGCGGATAATCAAATAAGCAGATCGTGGCAAACCGAGCCTAGCCCGCGAAGCCGATTGCCGTTGACAGGGTTTTCTTGCCTTGTTATAAGGCAATGACAAGCGATTCATCGCGAAAGCCGGCCGCTCTTTCGGAGGAGGGAACCATGCTCAAATACCGACTCACACTTTTGAGCGTGCTCGCGGCAGCTTTCACCGCGCCCGCCGCCCACGCCACGCAGATTCAAATCTACGGCGCCTGGCATTGCGGCAACGACTACTGCACCTGGACCACGGTGCGGAACATGACCGATTTCGACCAGAAGAACCACTGGCTGATCGACCGCGGCGACGGCTCGAATCTGCCCTCGGTGAATCTCGTGATCCTCAGTTTCGTTAACCCCCTCCGGCTGCTCAACAAGACAAACGATTCCCAGACCTCGCAGGGCGTGCCCAAAGGCATGACCCAGGACGTGGTGAACTATTTCAAGAACAAAGGCGTTCGCGTGATGCTCTCGATCGGCGGGATTACGTACGTCGGCGACTGGAACACGGCGCTCAAGACGAATCCTTCGCAACTCGGACGCAACGCCGCGGAAGTTGCGCACCGATTAGGTGTGGGCATTGAGATCGACTATGAAGAGAACAAAGCGCCCAACCTCGCCGGACTGCAGGCTTTCATCAACGCCTATCGCGCTTATGTTGATCCCGGGACTGGCCAGAACACCCTCTATGACTCGACGGGCGCCAACGAAGCGGCGCGGTTGACCATCGACTTGGCCGCCGGCGACCGTTGGCTGATTGGCATCTGCCAGAAGGCCACCGCCGACTGGCTGACTGCCACGAACCCCGTGCTCGACTACGCCAACGCCATGGTGCCCGCGCGCCAACCGCGCAGCGCTTCCGACGCCACCGTCAACTGGCAGGAACACGTCGATGGCAAGACGCAGTACAGCCCTCCCATTCCGCCGCTCGCTCCGGCCAAGTTCACCGGAAGCCTGTGGTTGGTGGGCAGCAAGCCCCTCCCGGAGTGCACCAATTTCAATAACTCGCTCCAGAAAAGCACCGGAACCTACGTTCAAACCGTGACGCCCAGCGGCGCCGGGACCACGCCCGGCATGCTCGGATTCATGTTCTGGGCAGCCGAGTGCGAAGGCACCAGGACCGTCTGCACAACGCCTCCGAATACCTGTCAGGGAGGAATGGGCGTGGCCGCGGGGACGTACACCATTCCCATCCCGATGACGCCACTGCGGCAGGATTGACAGTCAGCCGGAAATCGCGGCCGAGGGCGCAGAACCGCCGCTACGTCTTGAACTGCTCGTCGATCTCCACTTGGTAGCCGCTGGCGAGGCGGTTGGTCTCGTTCGCCATGCCGACCACGGCCATGAGTTCCGCGAACATGGCATCCGTCATGCCCGCCTTGCGCGCCGCTGCCGTGTGCGAGGCAATGCAGTAGCCGCACTGGTTGGTCACGCTCACGGCGACGTACATCATTTCCTTCACCAGGGGGTCAAGCGCGCCCGCAGCCATGACTTCCTTCACGTCCTGCCAAGTGCGTCGCAGCAGCGCCGGATCGTGCGCAATCCCCTTCCAGAAATTGTTGACGCGATCGGTCTTCCGCGTCGCCATGATGTCGTCATAGACGGCGCGAACTTCCGCGCTCGCTTGCTGATATTCGATTAGACCGCAAGTGGCCATATCGGCTCCTTCCCAACGTACAAAACCTGATCCGCAGATGACGCAGTTTACGCAGAAGACTCAGCGCACAAGAACGGGGATGGACTGGACGAGGTTGTTGCCCATGCCCTGGTAATTCCAGGGCGGCTCGGTCGGCTGGCGATTGCCGGTGGCGTCGGTGGCGCGCTTGTACCAGTAGGCGACGCGCTGCTGGTAGCCGTCGAAGGGTTCGCACACGGCATCGATGCGCGCGAGCCACTTCACGTGCGTCATGCCGTACCAGCCGGGAACGAGCAGCCGCAACGGGAAACCGTGTTGGGGCTCGAGCGGGCGGCCGTTCATTTCGTAGGCAAGCAGAACTTCCGGCCGCGTGGCCTCGGCGACCGTCAGGCTGCGCGCGTAATCGTGCTCGAAACCTTTCTCGACCCCGTGGTCGGCACCGGTGAAGACGATCTCCTCCGTGCCCGGTTTCAGGCCCGCCTCCGCCAGCACGCCCGCGAGCGGCGTGCCCGTCCATTCCGCCGTACCGACCGCCTCATTCAGCCAGGGCTGACTTATGGGGCGAGGGTAGAGCCGCGCTCGACCGTTCCCGGCACACTCGAGTGTAACCGTGAGAGTCCGCCGGGGCCGCGCGCGTAGGTCGTCGAAAGTCAGAGTCAACTCACGCTTGACGTTTCCCCCGACGCGCAGCCGCCACGTGGATGAATCGAGCGCCGGAATATCAAAATGCACGAGCAGATAATGCAATCCCGTCGGCGTGAGGTCGTAGCGCAGCGCTTCGAGCGGCAGACCGCGATTGCGTGTGGCGAGCTGTAATTCCTCGACCGTCAGCGGCCCGGTGGTTGGTTCCGGCCCAGGCATGGCGACATACTAGCACAGGAGAGTTGCGGGATTCGGGACTCGCGAGTCGGGAGTCGGGATGAGGCGCTACGTTTGTAGCTTCGGATTTATTCCACCACCGTTGCACCCGGCGACATGGAGGCACCGTTATATTTTCGAGGGTGATGCACAATCGCCGATATTTTCGGGAGCCCCACTCCTGTCAAAGGGCGAAGTCACTAAAGCCACGGTGGTGCGTGGCCCCGAGGAATTACGCGAGGCTGCGGTCGCCGCCGTGCAGCAGTGGCACTATAAACCCCTGGAAGCCGATTTCATCGTTAACCGTCGACGTCAACTACAAGCTTCGCGCAAAGAAGGAGGCGCCCAAGTCTTAAAGGTTGACCCAAGGTAAGACCAGCTGCGCGTGCCGGGGCAGGTTCTCCCTCCTGCCCCGGCTTTTTTGCAGCCCATGGTGCGCGCCGCGCCGCTCAGCCCATGTAGAGGCTCTCGGTATTCACCGGCAGGCCGAGCAGCTTCAGATAAATGAAGAGTTGCATCTTGTGATTTGTGAAGTGTTCGCGGAAGAGTACGGCCATTATTTCCAGCTTCCCCTTCCAGCCCCAAGGTGCAGAGACCGGCCGCTGGGCAAAATCTTCCTCGCTGATGCTATCGAGCACCTCACGCAAGCCAGTCTTGTCCTTTTCAAGTCTCTCCAGAGCCTGCTCGATGTTGCACGAGGGCAGGATCTCCAGCTTCATGCCGGCTTCCATCTCTTCCGGAGTGAACGGCCATTGGTTGGTGATCAGACAGCGCACGCCGTCGCCAATCGGGTCAGTCAGGTGATTGATGAGCTGGCCGAGGCTCATGAACGACGGGCCGGGCCGCCAGTCGAGCCTGTCGGGGGGAACCATCCGGATCAGGTTCGCTGCCGGACGGTAAGCATCCATCACACACTCGTAGTAGTCGTTCTTGGTCATGGTTACACCTCCACGACATCTGTGGGGAGGAATCGGGTAGTCGCAAGTATAGCAGTAATTGCGCGAGGCGCCACGCACGCCGCCGAGATCCCCAGGAGATACCACTCGCACCGGCGCGTTTACAGCGCCGGCTGGATGATAGCGTTTTCGAGGAAGGGGTCGTCGAAATCGGTACGCTCGCCGGCTTTCTTGCCGAAAACGGGCAGCAACCGGGCGCTGAGCGGCTTGTGCCACTTGAAGGCGAGCGAGGCCATGTCGCCGAGGATGCGCTCGAGTTGCTCCGGGGAAATGTCGCCGGGCAGAGGCACGGTGTCGAGGCCGGTTCCGCACACGGCGGAATAGGCGAGCAGCGAATCGATATTGTATTTGCCTTCGCTCCAGCGCTGGGCGAGCCGCGTGTCTTCGAGGATCGGCACCATCAGCCCATTGTAGCCCACGCGCTTGCCGGGCAGCGCGCGCAGCGCCTGGGTGATGACCGCGGCGGCAGTCATCGTCCCGCTCGAGCCGAAGGGCGCGCCGGTGAACTTTTCGATGGCGGCGCCGATGGAAACCTGCTTGAGCGGCGCGGGCGTTGAGTCGAGTCCCATGTACGTCCAGCCGGTTTGCTCCTCGACGCGGAGCGCAATCGCCTCGAGCCCCCGGGCGTGCTCGCTCAGAACATGGGTCAGGCGGTCTGTCGCGGCTTGGGCGTCGCCGCCCGTCTCCGCAAAAACCTGCTCGACGACGTTCGCGCCCTCCGTGGCCACGGCGAAGCGGCGCCCCGCGCCGGTGTGATAGGCCCCCGGATAAAACGGCGTGTACGGACCCACCATCGCCGTGGCGGCAAAGTTGAAATTGCCCTGGCTGCGCGGGCTGTGCTCGGCGACATACTTCAGCATCTTCGCCGTGGCGCGGATGCTTTTCCAGTGGATGCCGTCATCGGAGGCGACGATGACGCTCGCCAGCAATTTCTTTGTGGTGGAGAGAATCTCGCCCAGCAGTTCCAATGGTGCCGTGTCGTCCGTGTCGCGCAGCATTGCCGGGCCGAGGTTGGGCTCGAATTGTTCCTTGTGCGCAAACTCGTCGTAAGCGCGGAAAAACGCTAGCGCCTCCTGCTTGCTGATGCCGCGGATGTATTCCGGAAACGGTTGAGTCACGATGCGGATGGACTGGACTTCGTAGCCGCCCTTTTCGAAAGCCGCCCGCGCTGATCGCAGCACCTTGAGCGTATCGCCGATTTGGGACTGGTAATGCGCGCGGTCGATCGTCGCAAACGCCGTGATCGCCCTTACCTTGGGCCGCTGCGGGGGGTCTGCGGCCCGTAGGGCGGCCTGGGAACTCACCACCGCCAGCAACAGGAACAAAAGGATGTGTCTCCCCCTGGAACGCACGAACCTGGCTGTAACACAATCATTCCGTAACATGCATATCCCTCCTTGCGTTCTGTGGCGGCGGTCTCCGATCTCCATGTTGTCGGCGCTCCGGAAGCGTCGAGGACAGAAGAGTCCCTCGATTGACCGTGACGACCCCTGCGCCATTAAACGGTAACGGCTCGCGAGAGGGAATGCAACTTCTCTCTTGACCTGCTCCGCGCCGGTTCTTGGAACCACGTTGTCGGCTCCTGAATCCTTATTGTAGGCCCCTTGAATTCCCGCCTTGAACGGGCAACAATGAAAGAGGCAGGGCGCCTGGACTGAAATCACAGGTCCAACAGGAGATGGGCGGATGGATAAGGCAACTTTCGGTGCCGGGTGTTTTTGGGGCGTGGAAGCCACGTTTCGACAGATTCCCGGCGTGATTTCAACCGCCGTGGGTTACATGGGCGGAACGCTTAAGAATCCGACCTACAAGGACGTCTGCACTGACCGCACCGGCCATGCGGAAGTCGTCCAGGTGGAGTACGATCCCTCCAAAGTTGCCTACGATGCACTCCTGAGCGTCTTCTGGGCGAACCACGATCCCACGCAATTGAACCGGCAGGGTCCCGACGTCGGAACCCAGTACCGGTCTGTTATCTTCTTTCATAACCCTCAACAAGAGGCCGCTGCCAAGGCCTCCAAGGAGAAGCTCCGGGCCTCGGGCCATTACAAGCGTCCGATTGTGACGGCCATCCTGCGCGCGGAAGAATTCTGGCGGGCGGAAGATTATCACCAGCTGTATCTGGAAAAGCGCGGCCTGGCTTCCTGCCACATCAAGTAGCGTACACCGTAGCGCCGGGCTTTAGCCCGGTCCGTCAGCCGACGGATGCCGCCCTTTAGAGTCTGTGTGATAACTCTCGTTTTAGGCGCGTTAGATTACGAGTTGGTTCTATGCAGTTCCGATCGGTTTACTTAAACTCGCCGGGCCGGGCGCTTCGGCGGCCGCTGGGCCTGATCCGTCGCCTACGCCACGGCTCTTTGGCGACTCCACAGTCGGGTCAGGTTGTAGGCGGTGGCGGCCAGAGCCATTTCGACGCCCACCTTGGCCAACCCTCGCAAGCGGAAGCGGCGCATCCCGCGTTGTTCCTTCCGCACTCCGAAGACCGGTTCGATGATGGCCTTACGCCGCTGATAGATCGCCCGCCCGGCGGGGCTCCGCAAGCGCTGGCGCATGCGTCGCTGCTCGGCATGATGCAGACGACCGGCCCGAGATCGACGCCCTCGTGCGTTGAGTTCGCGGGCCAAGTTCGAGTCGGGCCCGTAGCCCTCGATGCCGCGCGCTTCCAGGCCCGCCAGATTCTCCAGCGAGAAGAAGCCGCTGTCCGCGCTCACCTTCTGGGGCGGTTCGCCGCAGCGCCCCCTCGACCGCCTCGACCAAGGGCAGCAAGCTGGCGTTGTCGGTGGCCTCCTGCGTGACGCGTTGTTCGAGAATCACATGATCCTCACTGACCGCCATGGCCACGGTATAGCCCAGCGTGAACCCTTGCCGCTCGCGCAGGAAGCGGCTGTCGGGGTCGGTGCGCGAGCGCTTCGCGAGCCCCGCCTTGCGCAGCTTCTCCAGCCGCCGGGGAATCTCCGCCAGCCGCGCCTCTACCGCTTGCTGCTGCTTCGCATCGAGCGTCGCCCCCGGTGTTTCGTTGGGATCGGCCGCGTCGCACTGCTGTTGCCAGCGCCGCACCTGGCGTCGCAACTTCGCCCGCTCGCGCCGCAACCCGTCCTCGCTCTCCACCCGGTGGCGCGAAGCGTTCGCCGCCACGCGGGTCGAATCGATCGCCACATGCCCCATCCGCCCCAGACCCGCCTCGCGCCCCAGCTCCAGCACCTGCGTGAATCCGTCGGCTGACGGATTGATCGCCCGCCGGTGCTGCCGCCGAAATTCGTTCAGCGTCCAGTGGTCGGGGCTCGCCCCACCCGCCAAATACCGGAACGCCAAGTCTTCCCGGACCCGCTCCTCCAGCCGCCGCGACGACGTCACCCCCAGCGCGTAGGCGTACAGCCACACCTTCACCATCAGTCCGTCAGCCGACGGATAGGCGGGCGGTCCTTCTTCCCCGTAATCCTGCTCGAACCCGCTCAGGTCCAAACGCTCCACCACCCGGTGCAGAAAGAAACACAAATGCTCCTCCCCCAGGATGTCCTTCACGCTCGGCGGCAACAGGTAAGCTTGATCGGGACTGTAAGCAAGAAATCTCATCGCGGCCTCCTGACCGCATTATACAAAGGTGTCAAGCGGCAGTTATCACACAGACTCTAAAGGGCGGCGCTACGACACTCTACGAGCGGCTGGATCAATGATTCAGGAAGACGCCGGTCGCAGACCGGCGCTGCAGACAGAGATCACGCCTGGCTGCCTTGTTTTGGCGTGAGCGGAACCAGCCACCGCAACATCAAGAGCAACAGGCAGGCCATGCCGGCT
>Ga0315281_10006143_pt1 | contig 17130 bp, 10 predicted proteins | sample YL17G07_0_MG_FD_204540 | JGI IMG/M metagenome (GOLD analysis project Ga0315281, IMG submission 204540) | Sediment microbial communities from Yellowstone Lake, YNP, Wyoming, USA - YL17G07_0 | ecosystem: Environmental > Aquatic > Freshwater > Lake > Sediment | place: USA: Wyoming | collected...
CAGCCCCCACCCCGAGTGATAAATAGGGTTTCTTGAACTCACGGAGGAGGTCCTTATGAAACCCGGATCCCGCAAACGTCTTGTCTTATTCCTGGCTGTCCTTGTCTTCGCGTCCGTCTCCCTCACAGCCCAGACGCCGCCCGAAAAATTCCTCGGTTTTAAAGTCGGCGCCGACCGGAAGCTGGCCGATTTTTCGCAGATCACGGCCTATTTCCAAAAACTGGCCCAGGAGTCGCCGAAGCTCAAGCTCTTCACCATCGGGGAGTCCGTCCAGAAGAAGCCGATGATCATGGCCGCCATCTCGACGCCCGAGAACCTGGCCAAGCTCGACCATTGGAAAGAGATCACCCACAAGCTTCGCGACCCGCGTTTGACGACGCCAGACGAAGCCCGCAAGCTGGCCCGGGAAGGCAAGGTCATCATCCTTATCACATGCTCCCTTCACGCGACGGAGATCGCCGCCTCCCAGATGTCCATGGAGCTCGCCTACGACCTGGTCACCGGGAAGACCTTTTACGATACCAATAAGATGCTCAACGACGTGATCGTCCTCCTCGTGCCTTCTCACAACCCGGACGGCAACCAGATGGTCGTCGACTGGTACAAGAAGTATGTCGGCACGAAATACGAGGGCGGCGGCATGCCCTGGCTCTACCACGTGTACGCCGGCCACGACAACAACCGCGACTGGTACATGTTCAACCTCCCCGAAACCCGGGCCGTGACCAAAGTCCTGTACCAGGACTGGCTGCCGCAAGCCCATATCGACGAGCACCAGCAGGGCTCGAACGGCGGCCGGCTCTTCATCCCGCCCTTCATGGACCCGCCCCTGCCCAATATCCAGCCCATGGTCTGGCGGACCGTCAACCTGTTCGGGACGGGCATGGCTTACGACCTCCAGAAACACGGCATGAGCGGCGTCGTCAACGGCCGCTCCTACACGGCGTGGTGGATCGGCGCCTGCGACGACACCTCCTGGCTCCACAACGTCATCGGGATGCTGAGCGAGGCCGCCTCGGTCCGCGTCGCGACCCCCATTTCGATCGAGGCCAACGAACTCCCGACCAGCTTCTACGAAAAGCGGATGGACTTCGTCGACCCCTGGCCGGGCGGCTGGTGGCGTCTCCGCGACATCGTCGACTACGAGCTCGTCCTGACCAAGAGCCTGGTCAAGACGGCCGCTCTGAACAAGGAAGACCTCCTCTTTAATTTCTATCAGATGTACAAGAATTCGATCGAGAAGGTCGACCGGGGCCAGCCCTACGCCTTCGTCATCCCCGCCCGCCAGCGCGATTATCCGACGACCCTCAAGATGCTCGAGGTCCTCATGACCGGCGGCGTCGAGATCCAGCAGGCCAAGGCCGACTTCGTGGCCGGCGGCCGTCTATATTCCGCCGGCTCGTTCGTCGTCAAGATGGCCCAGCCGTACAAGACCTTCGCCTGGGCCCTCCTCGAGAAGCAGAAGTACCCCGACATGCGTCAGTTCCCGGGAGGCCCTCCGGTCCCGCCGTACGACAATGCCGCCTGGACCCTCCCCCTCCAGATGGGCGTCGCCTGCGACCAGGTGGATGAAACTTTTGAGGCCCGGCTCGAGAAAATCGACAAGGTCCCCTATCCGGCGGTCAAGGCGCCGGGCGGGGCGGCCTGGATCGTCCTCGACGCCAAGGCCAACGCCTCCTACGCCGTCGCGTTCGCCCTGCTCAAGGACAAGGCCGAAGTTTTTCGGTCCAAGGTCCCGGTGAACGGCAAGGGCTTTTCCGCGGCCGCCGGCAGCTTCCTCGTCAAGGGCACCCCCGAGGTGCTCAAGGCGCTGCCCGGACTCCTCGAGAAAAGGCACTCGGAAGCCTTCGGCCTCGACGACGTCGCGGCCGTCGAGAAGGCGGCGGTCAAGAACCCGCGGATCGGGCTCTTCCAGTCCTGGCGCGGCAACATGGACGAAGGCTGGACCCGCTACGTCTTCGACGACATGGGGATCCCCTACAAAACGCTTCACAACGATGATATCAAGGGGACGAAGGAGAAAAAAGCCGACCTCCGTGCGGACTACGACGTTATCATCTTCGCGGACGAAAACACGAACACGATCAAGGGCACGCGGCCCGGGGCCGGCGGCCCCGGCGGCCCCGGCGGGGCCGAGTCCCCGATGTTCCGGATGTTCCAGCAGAACGTCCCGCCCGAGTACGAGGGAGGCATCGGGCAGGAAGGCGTCGACGCGCTCAAGGCCTTCGTGGAGAAGGGCGGCATTATGGTGACGCTCAACCGGGCCTCCGAGTTCGCCATCAGCGAATTCAGCGCCCCGGCCCGGAACGCCCTCCAAGGCGTGGACCAGGTGAAATTCTTCTGCCCGACCTCGATCCTCAAAATCCTCGTCGACAACGAAACGCCCATCGGCTACGGCATGCCCAAGGAATCCGCGGCCATGTTCGTCGGTAGCCTGGCCCTGGACACCTTCTCGCCGCCCTTCGACTGGGACCGCAAGGTCGTGGCGACCTATCCCGACGACAACGTCCTGCTCAGCGGCTGGCTCCTCGGCGAGGAGTACCTGACCCGCAAGGCGGCCGTCGTGGACACGAAATACAAGGACGGCCGGATCATCCTGATCGGGATCCGCTGCCAGAACCGGGCCCAGGCCCACGGCACCTATAAGTTCCTCCTGAACGCGCTCCTCTACCCGGGGCAATAAAGGAGAACACGGGGACTGCCACTCGAAGAGCCGCAGTTTAAGAAACGTCAGGGCGCCTTCCCTCGCCCCCAGGAGCAGGAAAGGCGCCCTTTTTATTTGGCTTTCAGAAGGACAAACTCGCCCGGCTTCATGTCGATTTCGAGGATGTTACCGGCGGCCTTGACCTGCGATTCCGGAATGCCCTTGATCACAGGGGAAACCCCCGCCCCGAACGGATTCTCGAGCTTCATCTTGCCGCCCTTTTCGGCGATCACCCGGACCTCCGTGACCGTCCCGGCCTGCTTCCTGGCCGAGATCAAGAACGCGCCGTTGGTCCTCAGGAGGTCGAACGCCACGTCCCTCCACGCTCCCGGAACGGCCGGGAAGATCCGCACGGTCCCGGTGTGGCTCTGGAGGAGCATTTCCTGGATGGCGGCCGCGAAGGCGAAATTTCCTTCCAGGGTGAACGGCCGGTAGATGAACTTGGATTTCCCGCTCTTGGTCTGGTCGCCGTTCGCGTGGAAGCTGTTGGGCAGGCAGAAGCACTGGGCGAAAATCTTGAGGGCCTTGGCCGCCCTGTCGCCGTCCATGGCCCGGGCGGCCAGGTTGCCCAGCCAGCTATAGGAGTAGCCGCACCACCAGTCCGGCCCGAGGCGGTCGAGCTCGGCCAGCGAGGCCCGGACCGTCCGCCTGTCATTCTCCCCTTTCGACCAGTCCACGAGCCCCAGCGGGTGGATGGCCATGAGATGGGAGAAGTGGCGGTGCGACTCCTTGAGAGGAACGCCGGGAGCGACCAGGAGCCGCCCGTCTTCGGGGGCCCGGGCGAGCTCCGGCCAATCGGCGAGGACCCCCAGCCAGCGCGTCTGCTCTTTTTTCAATTTGAGTTCACCCGCAAGCTCGGCCGCCGCTCCGTACAGCCAGCGGATGAGGGCCAGGTCGAAGTTCGTGGTCTCGAGGAACCAGGCATCGATCCTATTGTCGTTGATCTCCGGGCTCGAGCTCAGGGGGAGGCGCTTCTTGCCGTCCGCCCCGCGGATAGCGATGGCGTCGATAAAAACCGCGGCGTCTTTTATCCAGGGGTAGGCCCGGTCCTCGAGGAAGGTCCGGTCCCGGCTGAACTGCCAGTGAAGGTAGAAATGCTGGGCCAGCCAGGCCGAAACGGTCGGTCCCAGGGAATACTGGACCCAGCCGCCCATGGGCTCGCCGGCCAGGGTGCAGACGCCGGGGACGTTCAGTCCCTCGGCCCCGAAAAAGAATTTCGTGTAGCGCCTGGAGGCAGTCCTGGTATCCCAAAGCCAGTCGAGGAAGGCCAGGCCCTCCTCGAGGTGGTTTCCGCTGTAGCAGGGCCAATAGCTTAGTTGGGTGTTGAGGTCGTTGTGATAGTCCCCTTTCCAGGGCGGCAGGTTGCCGTCGTCGGCCGTCCAGACCGCCTGAAGGGTGATCGGCGGCGCCCCCCGGCGGGAGGCGGCGCCGAACTTGTAGGTTTCGAGGTACCACTGTTTCTCGAGCACGGGATCCGGCAGCTCGACGGTCGATTGGGCCCAGAACTTCTTCCACCAGGTTTTGTGGGAATCGAGGTCGAGGGCGGCCAGCCGCTTCCGGGCGGCCGCGACCGACGCCGCGGCGTCCCCGCCGCCGTCCCTTCCCGGGATGCGGGCGCTCACGCTCCAAACCCCCGTGAGCGAGCCGGCATCGGGCTTCATCCATTCGACGACGAGGTCGTAGCTCATGCCGCCCCAGCCGTTCTGGTGGTAGCGGATCGCGGCTTTGTCCTCCGCCACCTCGGGCGCCGGGTAACCCAGGCCGGACAGCGTCTTGCTGCCGGCGGCCTCATTCGTGGTCTCGGCCGGCCCGGCCGAGGCGTAGGCGGGCGGAACGAGCCGGGGCGCCAGGGATTCAGGTACGCCCTCGAACTTGAACCAGCCGACGGGTTCGACGGCGTGGACGTAAACCGTCAACCTGGCGCCGTTCTTCCAGCGGACTTCGCAAACGGCGTCGCGAAGGACCAGCCGCACGGACTCCACTTCGCCGAGCGCCGCGATATCAAACTCCAGGGCACCGGCCGGGATCTTGGTCGGCGCCGGGTCCCGGTCGTAGGGGACGTCGCCCAACTGGTGGATGGGCTCGTAATCTTTTTCCAGGACTTGCTTGCGGATATAGGCGAACCGGAAGAGCGGCGACGAAAATTCTTTGACCGGCCGCAAGTCCCAGAGGTCGGCCCGGTCGAGCGACAGCCGGAGGGAACTCCCCTTCTGCCACACCAGGGCGCCGAGGAGCCCGTTGCCGAGAGGGACACCCTCGTCCCAACTCCGGGCCAGGGCCGTCGAGACGAGGTCGTGCCTGCCGGCGGGATACGTGGCGCCCTCGAGGGCGGGAAATCCCGCCAGGCCGAGAGCCAGCAGAATTTGAATACGTGCGGATACGGACCGGGTCCAACACCTCGGATTTCTTCCCATGAGCCTTCCCTCCGCTTGTCCCGCGCCGCTTCCGGAGCTTATTTTAGTCAAAGGCCGGCAAGATGTCACGGAAATTCGCAAGCCCCGCCGGCCGCCCCCTCCCCGTTTGAGTCCTCCGCGGGCCTGGAGTAAGATAATGGAAGAGAAGGAGGAGCGGACGATGGCCGTCGAAAAACGCAAAAAACTCGCCCTGATCGTTTTCAGCGGCGACATGGACAAGCTCTTCGCCGCCTTCACGCTGGCCACGGGCGCGGCCGCCTCCGGCATGGAGGTGGTCATGTTCTTCACCTTCTGGGGCCTGCGGGCCCTCAAAAAGAAAGTCCGGACCGGAACGACCCTTTTCGGACGGCTGATCGGCTGGATGTACGGCGGGGACATCGAGCGGGCCGGGCCCAGCAAGTTCGGCTTCGGCGGGCTCGGCCGGTGGATGTTCAAGAGGATGATGGAGGCCAAGAGGGTCCCGTCGCTCCCCGACATGCGGCGCACGGCCATCGAACTCGGGGTGAAGTTCTACGGCTGCACGACGAGCATGGGCGTCATGGAAATTCCCCGGGACGCGATGATGGACGAGGTCGAGGCCTGCGTCGGCGTGGCCTTCTTCCTCGAACAGGCCCGGGAATCGGAAATCACGTTCTTCATCTAATTAGCCACGCAATAAGGAATCCGGGCGGCAATAAAGGCCACCCTTATTCCCCAGCTCCCCGGGGAACGGCAGGGAGCGGATTCTGACGAGCAACTAGCAAAAGTGCGGCGGAGCGGCTCGGAGCTGCACTTCTGGTAAATATCCGAAAAGAATCCTGGCTATTTCGGGCGGCCTTTATCGCCGCCCTATACAGGAATGGCCGTCGTTTAACCGCCCAGGACCTGGATGGCCCGTTCGATGTTGGAGACGTCCATGATGACCGATACGGCGTTCCCCTTGCGGGCCAGGGTCCCGTAGCAATATTCGATGTTGATCCCTTCGTCGCCGAGCTTGGTCGTCAGGTCGGCCAAGGCCCCCGACCGGTTCTCGAGGTCGACCTTGAGAACGTCGCGGAGCTCGACAATGTAGTTGAGCTTGCCCAGCAGCTTGACGGCCTTGTTCAGGTTCTGGACGTAGAGCTTGGCCGTGTCGTGAAAGACGCCGATGGCGTCGATGTTGATCTCGTTCTCGGCCAGAAAGCTGCAGAGGTCGCCCAGGACGGACGGTTTGTTTTCCAGAATGACGTAGAGTTCCGTGATCCGTTCGATCATGCCCTTACCCCCTCGTCGAGACTGAAGCTCCATGGACTTGCAGCGGGGGGGCCCTGTGGGCTTAAACCCCCGCAGTCATCAGGAGGCTGCCGAAGGCGGACTCCTGATGGCAGCCGGGGAGCCTCCTGTTGGCTTAAACCCCCGCAGTCATCAGGAGGCTGCCGAAGGCGGGCTCCTGATGGCAGCCGGGGAGCCTCCTCCTGTTGGCTTAAACCCCCGCAGTCATCAGGAGGCTGCCGAAGGCGGGCTCCTGATGGCAGCCGGGGAGTCATGCGCAGGGGATTGACCGCTATACGGGGAGACACGCCCCCCCACCGGCCGCGAATCTTGTCCCCCACCCTTCCTTTATAGCACGATCCGGCGTCGCGTTCAACCGCCGCCGTCCGGGGAGGAGCTCCGGGTCAGTCGAAGATCTTTCCGGGGTTCATGATGCCGGCGGGGTCGAAGGCCCCCTTGATGCTCCTCATGAGGTCGATCTGTTTTTCCTGGAGCACCAGCGAAAGAAAGGGTTTCTTGACCAGGCCGATCCCGTGCTCGCCCGAGATGACGCCCCCGCGCTCACGGCAATCCCTGAACAGTTCCTCCCGGACCTTGTCGACCTTGTCCCGCCACTCGTTCTGGGGGACGGGGACCATCTGACCGTTCATGTAACGGGCCTTCATGATGTGCGTGTGGACGTTGCCGTCGGCGGCGTGTCCGAACGTCGGCAGCCAGATGTCGTACCTCCGGGCGATCTCCTCCACCTTGCGGACGTGGCCGGCGATCTCGGCCCGGGGCAGGGAGATGTCCAGGATTTCGACGGTCCCGGCCTTGATGGCCTCGTAGATCTTGGACCGGATGGACAGGACTTCATCCTGGCGGCTGGGCGTCTCGGCGATGAAGATATTCATGGCCTCCTTCTCGAGGCAGGCGTCCGCCACGGCCTGGGAGAGCCGGTCCATCTCCTCCTCGGAGCTGGCGTCGAGAATGATCAGGAGGTGCGTCTTCCCCATCTTCGTCGGCCATTTCAGGTGGAGGTACTCCTCGGCCAAGACGATGGGCTCGATCTCCAGAAACTCGACGGCCATGGGCACGATGCCCCTCTTCAGCAGGAGCGGCACGGTGTCGATGGCCTGCTCGAGCTCGGCGAAGGGCACGACGAGCGAACGGGTCAAGGCCGGCTTGCTGATGAGCTGGATCACGGCCTTGGTGACGATCCCGAGGGTCCCCTCCGAGCCGATGAAAAGCTGCATAAGGTTATAGCCTGTGCTCGACTTGATGAATTTTCCGCCGAGCTTGAGGATTTCCCCCGTCGGGCAGACGACCTCGAGCCCGCGGACGTAATTGCGGATCGTGCCGTATTTGACGGCCCGGCTGCCGCCGGCGTTGGTGGAGACCAGGCCGCCGATCATGGCGCTTTCGTCCCCCGGGTGCGGGGGGAAGTAGAGCCCGGCATAGTCGACGGCCGTGGCGAGGTCCGAAAGCCTCAGCCCGGATTCGACCACGGCCATCTGGTTGTCGGGGTCGATCTCCAGGATACGGTTCATGCGCTCCAGAGAGAGGACGATCCCCCCGAAGGCGGGGACGCAGCCGCCGACCAGGCCCGTCGCCCCGCCGCGCGGCGTCACCGGGATCTTTCGCTCGCCGGCCAGCTTGAGGACCTCGGCGACCTGGTATTCCGTCCCCGGCTTGACCACGAGGTCGGGCAGGTGGGCGATGTCGCGGAGGGAGAATTCGTCGTGCCCGTAGTCGATCGTTTTCTCCGGCCCTGAGAGAAGATTCTCCGGGCCGACGATCGCCCCGATGGCTTCCTGGATTTGAGGGGTGATTTTTTCAAACATGGGCAGGACTCCATGACCCGATTAGCAGGCTGCCGTGACGGCCCGGTCCGAAGAGGAGGGTGGGGCGGAATGTCATCGATAACGCGCAGCCAGAGATGCTTTTATAATCCAAGGACCGGACGGCTGTCAAACGGGACTCCGCGACCCGCACCTGGGCGGGCAGGCCGATCATGATCTGAGGGCGGCCCCGGAATTCCTCGACGAGGCCGGTGACCTCGAGCGAGCGGTTTTCAAATTCCAGCGAGCCCGGAAAAGTCGCCAGGACATTGAGCGGGACCACGGCCTCGAAGTCGCCGTCGGCCGCAACCAGGATCCTCAAGCGGGACCTGTCGAAAGCGCGGGCGCAGCGGAAGCGGACCGTCACGACCTCTCCCAGGGAACGGCCCGCCTCGGCGGCGGCCACGATGGGAAAGGGCTCTTTCCGCCACAGGCCTTTTTGCTCGCGGCGGGCTTCGGCCTCGGCGTCCTCAAAGCGCTTCCTGAACGATTCATCAAAAGGGTATTTCAAATAGGCGCACGCATAACCTTCCCGGACCAGGACCTCGTTGAACAGCGCGCCGTTTTCCGTCCAGACATAGGCCAGAAGCCGCCCGTATACGTCTGTTTTGTCCTTGTCCAGGGTCAGGCGAACGGGTTTCAGATTAAGTCTTGAGGTGGCAAAACGGCGGGCCAGAAAGGCCGAGAGCCGGGCGCTCTCCTGCGGGGCATCATACTCCGGGGAGTCGACCCCGATCAGCCGGACCCTGGTCTCTTCGCCGGAATCCAGCCGGACCTTGACGGTGTCCCCGTCATAAACGTAGGTGACCGTCCCGGAGAGAGACGCGGACGCTTGAGGTGATGGCCGCGCCGGACCTGGAGTCGAAACGCACAGCCCGACGAGCGCGGCGAAGGCCAGGGCGATGACGCGGCGTCGTTTCATCTCCCGGCCATCTGCTTGACCGCCTCGACGATGTGCCGGGCGCTGATGCCGTACTTGTCCAGAAGCTCGTCCGGCTTTCCCGAGCGCGGCAGCTCCCGGACGCAGAGGTGGGTGACGGCGGCCTTCCCGGCCAGGACGGAGGCCACGGCCTCCCCCAGCCCTCCGCCCTCGTAATGGTCTTCGACGACCACAGCCCGGCCGCCGGTCTCGGCGACCTCGCGCCAAATCGTGACCGCGTCCAGAGGGGCCACGGAATAGGCGTCGATGATCCGGACCCCGAGGCCCTCCTTTTCGAGCTCGTCACGGGCCTTGAGGGCTTCGTGAATGGTGATCCCGGCGGCGATAACCGTAACCGCGTCTTTCTCCCCTCTTCTCAGGACCTTCGCCCCGCCCACCGGGAAGGGTTCCCCGGCTGGGTAGAGAGGCGGCGTCGCGGGCCTCGTCGTACGGATATAGGCCAGACCCGGGTAGGCGGTCATGGCGGCCACGCAGCCCTCCGCGGAAGCGGCGTCGCTCGGGTAAAGGACGGCGCATCCGGGGATCGACCTGAATATCGCCATATCCTCGAGCCCCATTTGCGAGGGGCCGTCCTCGCCGATGCTCACGCCGACGTGGGACCCGCAGAGCTTGAGGTTCGAAAGCGAGTAACCCGCCATGCGGATTTGGTCATGGGCCCGGGTCAGGAAGGCGGCGAAGGTGGCGATGAACGGGATATAGCCCTTGGCCGCCAGACCCATGCCCATTCCGACCATGTTCTGTTCGGCGATGTAGCCTTGGAAGGCCCGGTCGGGAAAGGCCTCAAAAAATTTGTCGGCGTACGTCGAATTCTTGACGTCGCCGTCGATGGCCACGACCGACCGGTTGACCTTCCCCAGCGCGAGGAGGGCGTTGCCGTAAGCCATTCGCGTGGCCGTCTTGTCCTTGTATGCCGTCCGGGGAAAATCAAAAACCGCCTTGGCCTTGGGTTTGCGGAACGGCTTCGGCCGGCGGACGAGCCGGCGCGCATCGATGTCGGGCAGGCAGCCGATCTCCATGAGCGCCCCGGCCAGTTCGTCGCTCTTGAGGGGCTTGCCGTGCCAGCCGTTCCGGTCCTCGATGAAGGAGACGCCCTTGCCTTTGATCGTCCTGGCCAGGATCGCGGTGGGCGCCCCCGTCTTTCCGATCGTCTTAAAGGCCTCGAGAATCTGATCGATCTTGTGACCGTCGACCGTCACGGTGTCCCAGCCGAAGGCCCTGAATTTCCGGGCGTAGGCTGGCATGTCGCGCCCGAGCATGGTCGCCTCCGACTGCCCGAGCCGGTTGACGTCCACGATGGCGCAGAGGTGCCGAAGCCCGGCGTGCGGGGCGAACGCGGCGGCCTCCCAGACCGAACCTTCGGCGCACTCCCCGTCCCCCATCAGGACGAAAGTCCGGGCCGGCGAGCCGTCGAGACGCTGGCCGAGGGCCAGACCGACGCCCACGGAGAGCCCTTGTCCGAGGGACCCCGTCGCCGCCTTGACCCAGGGCATGCGGGGCGTCGGGTGGCCTTCGAGGCCGCTCGTGATTTTCCGGAGGTCCATCAGGCTCTTCATCGGGATGATCCCGGCTTCGGCGTAAACCGCCCAGAGGAGCGGCGCCGCGTGCCCCTTGGACAGGACGAACTCGTCGTTGGCCGGGTCGTCCGGATTCCCGGGATTAAAGCGCATCTCGCTGAAGAAGAGGCAGGCGGCGAGGTCGGCCGCCGAGAGGCAGCTCGTCGGGTGGCCCGAGCCGGCCGCCGTCGTCATGCGCAGCGAATGGATGCGGAGTCTGGTCGCGATCTTCCGGAGGTCGTCAATCTTCGGCATGGGTTCACGCTCCTTCGTTGATTTCCGGGTTCCCCATTTCCCGCCATGATCCGCGGAAAATCAACTATATCATTTTTGGCAGGCCAACTCTACGCGGAAACGGCCGCGGGACCGGCCCTCACTCCCCGATCCGGGCCAGCAGGCCTTTCTTCTTTACCGCCCGGAAGATCCCGTAAAAGATGATGACGACCACGACGAGATACACGGCGTTGAGGCCGGTCGCCCACAGCAATTTCCCGAGGGGCAGGCGCCCCGTGGCGATGACGTCACGCATGCCCTCGAAGACGTAGGACGACGGGACGTAGCGGGCCAACATCCTGAGGACCGGGGGCAGGACCGCGACCGGGTAGAACACGGCCGACACGGGCTGGAAGAGGATGGCGATCCCCCAAGCCAGGATTTCCGCCTGCTGGCCGAACCTCAGGATGAGGGACGTCGTGAAAATGCCGATGGCCCAGCCCAGGGCGACCAGGTTCAGGATGAAGGGAATGAGGGACATGCCGATGACGAAGATATTGAAGGAGTAGAACACCCAGGCCAGCAGGGACATGATGGACCCGGCCATGACGATCTTCACGGCGCTCACCAGCATCAGGGAAACCAGGTATTCGCTCGGCTTCAGGGGGCTGACGAAAAGGTTGAGGAAATTCCTGGCCCAGACGTCCTCGAGGAAGGAGACCGAGATGCCGAGCTGGGACCGGAACAGGATGTCCCAGAGTATCAGGGCCCCCAGGAAGAAGGACACGAAGTTCGGCAAATTGGCCTGGAACCGGGCCAGGTAGACGCTGATGAAGCCCCAGAGGAGGAGGTCGAGAAGCGGCCAGTAGAAGATCTCCATGAGGCGAGGCAGGCTCCGCTTGTAAAGATACATCTGCCGGACGAAGACGGCCACGATCCGGTGGAGCTTCATGGCGCGGACTCCCGGATGACCCGGAGAAAGGCGTCTTCGAGGTCGCGCCCTTCGAACTTCCGGACGACTTCGTCGGGCCGGCCCTCGGCGATGACCCGGCCCCGGTGAAGGAAGACGATCCTGGCCGAAATCTTCTCCATTTCCTGCATGTTGTGGGAGGTGTAGAGGATGGCCGTCTTCTTCTTGTCCGCGACCTGGAGAAGGAGCGTCCGGGTTTTGTCGGCGATGTCGGGGTCGAGGCTCGCCGTCGGCTCATCGAGGAGGAGGATCTTGGGGTCGTTGATGAAGGCCTTGGCCAGGTTGAGGCGGCTGACCTGGCCGGTCGAGAGTGTCCGGACCTGCTTGTTCTTGACCTCGGACATCTCGAAGGTCGCCAGGAGTTCGCCGATCTTCACCTCGGGCTGGCGGACATTGTACAGCCTGGCGAAGACCTTCAGGCACTCGGCGACGGTCAGCGAGAAGGGCATGGAGACGTAGCTCGAGGAGAAGTTGACGCAGCTCAGGATTCCCTCGCGGTGGCGGAGGAGGTCCAGACCGAACATCCGGATGGACCCGGACGTCGGCGTCGTCAGGCCGAGGAGCATGTGGATAATGGTCGTCTTGCCGGCGCCGTTCGGGCCGAGGAGGCCGAGGATTTCTCCCGGCCTGACCTCGAAGCTGACGCCGTCGACGGCCGTGAAGGAATTGAACCGCTTGGTGATGTCCCGGAGCTCGATGGCCGGGCCGGAGAAGGCGCAGAGGTCCCGCTCCTTGAGAGGGTCATATTCGAGAGGACCGCGCGCGTGGGTCATGTTTTCATCCTGCCGTAAAGTCCATCTATTATATAAAATTCCGGGCAAAAGGGAATGTCCGTCCGAGGCGGATCTGCCGGCGAGTCCGCGCGGGTCGTCAGTTTCCGAACGGGGAATCCGGGAAGACGATCTTGCCCTTTCTTCCCCGGCCGGCCGCGTCCAGCTGGAGGAGGAACGTCCCGATGCCGGCCGCGCCCTGCATGTAGCCCGTTTGGGCGACCAGGAAATCGGGCCGGACGCGATGCTCGGCCTGGACCCAAAACATCTGGTTGCCCGCGGGAGTGGCCTTGGCCAGCAGACGGGCCGTGACCCGGTCGGAGAACGCCAAGTACGATTTGTCCTTCAGGGCCCGGCCGAGGTCGAGAAAGAACTCCCCCACCCCGGCCAGACCGCAGCAGATCCCGTCGTTGTTCCAGAAGCCGGGAGTTTCCCTGTCGGGAATCCCGCTCTTGAGCAGGGCGTTGGCGGACCTCCGGACCCAATCCAGCCAGGACGTGTCACCGGTGGCCTCGTTCAGCACAAAAAATAGCCTGGCCGTCCCGACGGGGCCATGGCACCAGCCGAGGTAATAAAGGTCTTTCCCGTCGGGCTCGTGATGGAAGATTTCACAGGTCTCGCCTTCGGTGCTGGCGACCGAAAGGAGGTATTTCGCCCCGGCCAGCGCGGCATCGAGGTACGGCTTCTTTTTCGTCTCCTGGTAGAGACGGGCCAGAAAATAGGCGATGCCGGCCGTCCCGTGAGAGAAGTTCGGCATCAGACGGGGGAACTCCGGGTCCATGGCCCACTTGAGTCCGCCGTTTTCGGGCTTTCCGAGTTCGATGAGGCGCGTCCCGGCCCGCGCGGCCAGGTCGAGCCAGGCCCTGTCCTTCGTTTCATGATAGGCGTAGATCAGGAACAGGCCCGTCCCGGCGCTTCCGCCGATGATGTCGGTGACCGAGCTCCACTCGACGCCCGCCCCCTTCTCGACGGCGCCTTGACCGATCTTCTCTAATCCGTCGACGAATCCCTTTCTATATTTTTGGTCGCGTGTGGCCTTGAACGTTTCCTCGAGCGCGAAGAGGACCCCGGACAGCCCTTCGTAAAGCCCCATCCCCTGCTCCTGCGGCAAAGAGGCCAGCAGGCTGTCGGCGCCCCCCCGCGCGTCCTGGAGATAGGACTGTTTTCCGGTCGAGGAATACGCCTCGAGGAAAAAGAGGACGATCCCGGGCGTCCCGGCATAAAGAGAGGAGTTCGCGGATTTCGGGTCCTTCGGGTCGGAGGGCCAGGTCAGGCCGATCGGCGCCCGAAGCGCCGAAGACTCGATCCAAGCCGCCGCCTTTTCGGCCGCCGCGAGATAGGGACGTTCGTCCGCGCGGACACGGCCTGCGGCCGTCGTCCACAGCAGGACTCCCATGGCCGAAACGATCAGGCCTTTCGAAAGCCGATTTTTTTTCATGTCCACAGCCAACCTCCTGGTCAACTTGATGTCCCACGTCCTCCCCTGGGGGCGGCCCCAAGTCGTGCCCTAGAGCTTCCCTTGGATCTCCATGAGCTGACGGCTCGCCTCCGGAAGGTTCGCGTTCAAGGCCAGGGCCTTATTGAACTCGACCGCCGCCTCCGCGTCCCTCTTCAGGCCCCGGAGCCCCAATCCGGCCAGGGTGTGGTATTGCGCCTCGTGGGCCCTGGCCGATTGCCTCTCGCCGAATTTTTCGAAAAAGTCCATGGAGGGTGACGAGCCGAGTTTTTCCCTGGCGAACCGCAGCAGTCCATCGAAGACCGCGATCGCCTCGTCTGCTTGGCCCAGGCGGGCCAGGGCCAGGCCCCGGAAATAGCTCTGCTCGGACCATCCGCCTGCGAGGCCCGCGGCCTTCGCATAGAACGCGGCGGCCTCACTTTTCTTGCCCAGGCCTTCGTCGGCCACAGCGACCAGCCAGAATATTTTAGCCGACCCGGCGCCTCGCGACGGCGGCGCGACTTCGAGGTTCGCGGGGTATGTCCGGGCCGCTTCGAAATCCTTCAGCGCCTCGGGGTATTTCTTAGCGTCCAGGAATTTCCGGCCTCTTTGAACATTCGCCTCGACCCAGCTGCCATAAATCCCCCCTCCCCCTTCCCAGACGTGAAAATGATGGCCGCGGAGGAGCTCGAGGGCCCTGTCGAATCGGCCGGTCTGGACGAGGAGCCCGATTTCGCGGCCGAGGGCGTCGTCGTGCGCGGCGATCGTCGCGTGATTTTTTTCGAGAAGCGCCAGTCTCTTTTGCGGATCGGCACCGGCGGCCTCATAAAGGACGTCCAGTTCGCAGTAAAGGCGGGGGTCTTTCGGGTCCGCCGCGACGGCTTTTTCCAGGCTCGCCACGGCCGCGGACAGGTCGTTTTTCACGCGGGCATAGGCCAGGCCCAGGTTCCTGTGAACGGTCGCGAAGGACGGGTCCCGACCGCGCGAACTTTCCCAAGCCGCGATGGCCTTGTCGGGCTGGAGGTCGAAAAGGAGGTTGCCGAGGTAATATGGCGCCCGGGCGTCGGCCGGGTTCTCCTTGGCCGCCCATTCCAGGATCTCGATGAATTCGAGCTGGAAGGGGAATACATAATCCGGCGGCCGCGACGCGGCGATCTTAAGATCGGCGACGGCCTGATCATGTCCATTTCCCGATTTTTCGCCGTAAAAGGCCAAGGCATAGTCGATGAGGGGGTTGGCGCGGGACTTGGAAAGCGAGCGTTGCCTCCGCAGGACCTGGTACGTCTCCCCTAACCGGCCGCAGTCCGCATAGCCCGCGGCCAGCTCCAAAACATTCGGATCCGAATCCCCCAGCAACGAGTTAAGGTCACGCAGGGCCTTTTCGGCAGCAGCTGAATTTTCCGCCGGATATTCCGTGCTGTATGTCTCGTTCAAGGCCCAGGGATCGAGGGGTTCGAGCTGTCTCGCGGATTCGGCGATAAGGAGGGCTTCCTGTTTCCTGCCTAGCTGATTCAGGAGGACGGTTTTCAGGCCCAAGCCCTTGATATTTAACGTGTTCGCAGATATCGCCCTCTCGACGTATCCCAGCGCCCTCTCCCAATCCGCCTCCGCGCAGGCCAGCTCGGCCAGCTGATAGAAGGACGGCCCGTACCAGGACGCGCTCCAGGCGGCCCGTTGGAAAGCGTCCTCGGCTTCCTCGAGCTTTCCCTGGCGGCGCAGGGCGACGCCCAGATAATAATAGGCCTCGCCGTCTTTCGGCCGCGTATAATTGAATGTCAGCCGGGTCATGGCGGTCCTCAGTCGTTCCTCCGCTTCTCGATACATGCCCCGTTTGAGATAGAGAATTCCGAGGGCCGTGTTCGCGCGGGCGTCTCCTGGGTCGCGGCGAAGGGCCTCCTCGTAGTACGGATACGGCTCGAGGACCGGATTGTAGAACTGTTCGAGCCTGAGCCCCGCGAGATAAAGTTCCTCGTTGGTTATGACGTCCTTAGGCGGAGGAGGAGGAACGACCGGGGCCGGCAAGGGCGCGTTTTTTATCGCGACCGGCGTGTAATGGACGAGTTCGCGGCCGTCCGACGAATAAAGCCACAGGCTGAGAGTCTCCGCGTCCGCCCCGGCGGGCAGAACCGCGTCTTTCACATACGGTTTCGCCGGTCCGATATCGAAGGTGTCCTCGAAGACGAACTTGTCTCCGGACTTGAGAACTGCCTTCACGGCTTTCCTGTCCGAGGTTGTGTTGAAAGCGATTCTCGCCCGCCCTCCGGAAACGTCCAAATTGCAGGCCGCCTCCCGGGTCGCGTTCTTCAGCCCGGCGAGGCCGCGGATCGGGTACCAGAATTGCTGGACGGTCTTCGTCTCGTAAGGCTGGGTCCAGCTATAGTCCGGTTGGTTGTCCGAGTAAGATCCGATCATGAGTTCGAGATAGGGCCCGTCGGCGTCGGTCAGGATTCTCTCCCACGTCTTCCCTTCCGAGCCCGTGCCCCAGGTCCAGAGCTTCTTGCCCGGCACGATATTGTGGTCGCCGATGAACGCCACGCCGGCTTTCCGGCCGTGGTCGTAGCCTCCCAGGAAATCCTCCTCGGCGTCGAAAGCGAAAAAGGAGGTGGGGGTCAGGTGGTTTTTCCACCAGCTCACGTCGACGCCTCGGGTGTAGTCCTGGCCGTTATACATCTCGTGGGAGACGGGCCACCCGGAAAACTGATTTTTTCCGTGGAAGGTGGCCACTTCGGTCGTCGGCGGGAAGAGGATCTGATAGTCCTCGTTGGCATGGACCGCGACGTTTGCGAAACAGAGGATCGAGTTTGGAAGAGGCGTCCGGTTGAAAACCCGGATCGTCACCTCCACGGCCGATGAATCGGGGCGGAGCGTCAGGCCGACCAGCCACTGCATCCGGTGCCGGAGCTCGAGCTCGCCGACCCAGATCGTGGCGGTCCCATCCGCGCGGTTCTCGATCGCCGAATCCACGGTCATGAACGTCGTGGCCCGGTGATGGTGCAGGACATTCCATTCGACGCCTCCCGAAATCCAGGCGCCGAGCATGCCGATGAGCGCGGGCTTGATGACGTGCTGGCGGTAGACGAA
>Ga0315281_10006144_pt1 | contig 17128 bp, 15 predicted proteins | sample YL17G07_0_MG_FD_204540 | JGI IMG/M metagenome (GOLD analysis project Ga0315281, IMG submission 204540) | Sediment microbial communities from Yellowstone Lake, YNP, Wyoming, USA - YL17G07_0 | ecosystem: Environmental > Aquatic > Freshwater > Lake > Sediment | place: USA: Wyoming | collected...
CGGTTCACCGGATGGTTGCGGTTGCCCTCGATGTAGCGGATGCGGCCGTCCTGGAGGTGCACCTTGATGCCGCAGCGGCAGGCGCACATGTAGCAGGTCGTATCCTTCACCTCGTCGTGGAGCTTGGGTGATGTTTCGACCGCGTATCGGCCTCGTTCGAACTTGGAGGTCATCCGGGCTGCCGCGTTGTGAGATGAATGGGCGGCCCCACTGGGGCCGCCGGGGGTAAATCTCAACTAAACCGGGGCCTACGTCAAATTCCCTCTTATCATTGTTACCGGGGGCTTAGCCAACGGCTTGCGGCCGATCCCGGCGCTCAATCTTTCTGGCGGGTCTCGGCCGTCCCGGTGGGTTTTTGCCGGCCGGCGAATATCGCCAGTGCGATCGGGCCGGTCGCCACGCCCAAGCCCAAAACGGCGAAGGCCAGTCCCCAGCCCAAGCCGCGATCGGCCCCGGCCAGGTCGAGTGTCCAGCCGAAGGCGAGCGGGCCGAGACTGGCGCCAGAGAAACCGATCAGCGAATGGATGGCGATGGTGGCGCCGCGCGAGGTGGGCTTGGCGGCGGCGATGGCGCCTGCCGTCAGGCTCGCGGAATCGGCGCTCACCGTGATGGCGTAAAGCCCACACAGCGCGGCGGTGGCATGGAAGGGCAGTCCTGCCGTGAAGCCGATGACGCCGGCCAGCGCCGCCGAGCCGCCCATCATCAGGTAAAGCGTCCGCCGCCGCCCGAAGCGTAGCGCCAGCTCGTTGCCAAGCACGCTTGCCGGCAGCGCCAGCGCCAGGATGCCGGCGGCAACGGTGGTGGCGTCGGCGCCCTCGGCGCCAGAGAAAACCAGGAACGCCACCAGCCAGGCGCGAAAGCCGTAGAGCTCCCACATATGCCCCGCATAGGCCAGGCTGTAGGCCATCGCCGGCCGGTTGGCGAGGGCCGGCCGCAAATCAAGAAACCAGGGGCTCGTATCCTTTCGACGATCGTCGCTTCGGGGAAGCGTTGCCGCTCCCAGCGCCAAGCCGATGAGGCCCGACAAGGCCGCGGCGGCGAAGGACCAGCGCCAGCCGAAGGCCCCGGCCTGGCCCGCCAACAGGACCGACACGCTGCCGCCGAGGCTGAAGGACGCGGTATAAAAGGCGATGGATCGAGTTAGTGTTTTTCCTTCCATGCGATCGCCGAGAATCTTCAACCCGGTTGTCAGCACTCCCGCCAACGAGGCGCCGCTCAGGGCACGAAACAAACACGCGCTCCAAATACCTGAAGCAAAGATAGAAAATCCAATCGATCCAATAATTCCCGCCAGCGCCGAGAGCAGGAACGTGGAGCGGCTATCGAGGCGGTTGGAAAGGCCGAGCAGGAGTGGCACCGAGGCCAGGTAGCCGAGTTGCTGTGCTCCCTCAATCCAGCCGGCGGCGGCGTTGCTCAGGCTCCATTCGCCCTGGAGGGTGGGTAGGAGGGCTGCAAAGGTGCCGAATCCCGCCATGGCCAGCACTTCGGTGGCGCATAGAGATAGGACCAGGCGGTCGCTCGCGGCAACCGGCGGCATGGCTTGATTCCGTTACTCCGACGCCGGCGGTTGAGCGGCTTTGGCGCCAGCCTCGGTGTAGTAACGCTGCGCCCCCGGGTGGAGCGGTATGGGCAGGCCGGAAAGCGCGGTCTCAAAGCGAATTTTCTTGCCGATGGAATGACCGCGATCGAGCAACTGCCGGGTGGCGGGGTGCCAAAGCGCCTTGGTCAGTTCATAGGCCAGCGGTTCCGGCAGGTCGGCGCTCACCACCCACAACACGCCGACGCCGAGCGTCACCGTGTCGCCGATCCCCGGATAGGTCTCGGCCGGGATAATGTCCACGGTCAGGAAGGGGTATTTGTCCCGAAGCTTGGCGACGACATCGCCGGCGAGTGGCAGGATATCGACCAGCCCGGCCGCGGCCAAATCGGTAACGGCGGGAATGGGCGCGCCGCCGACGGCAAAGAAGGCGTCGAGTTTCTTGGCTTTGATCTTTTCGGCGGCCTGCGCGGAAGAAAGCGCCTGCGCCCTGATCTTCTTGTCCGACAGCCCATAGGCGCGCAACAGCAGCCGCGCCGTGATCCCCGTTCCAGAGCCGTCCTCGCCCAGCGAAACCCTTTTGCCGGCGAGGTCGGCGACCTTGGCGATCTTGGCCCCGCGCCGGACCACCAGATGCAGGCTCTCCTGATAGAGATTAGCCAAGGCGCGCAGGCCGTCGAGCTTGCCTTTGTTGGCGAAAACGCCGGCCCCGGTGAAGGCGAAATGGGCGACATCCGATTGGGTCAGGCCGGACTCGATGCTTTTGCCGGCGACCGCTTCGACATTGGCCACGGCGCCGCCCGTGGTCTGGGCGACGGCAATCAGCCCGGGCACGCCGCAACTACCGCCTTCCTCGCAGTTACGCGAGCCGGGCGGATTGCTGATGGCGCTGGCAAGCAGCCCGCCGATGGCGAAATAGAGCGACTGGCTGGCGCCGGTGGCGATGCGAAAAAAGGCGACATCCTGCGCCGTTGCCGGGGGGGCCGCGGAAAAATCCAGGGGCAGGAAGGGTGCCGCGCAAGCGAGGGCCGCGACAAGGACTGCCGCCAAACCCGTCTTTCGCCCACCGAGGATACGCACCCCAACCACCCGAAGCTCCGCCCGTAATCGCGTCCTTCGCCGCAACAGTGTTTCGCGAGGAAGGCTTTATTGCGGCCACATTATGGAAAGCCCGTGGCACGCGCCACGAATAACGTGACAGGCGAGCATTAAAAAATACCTACGCTCAACGTCCTTTCCAGACCGGGGGGCGTTTTTCGGCGAAGGCGAGGGGGCCTTCCCTGGCATCCTCGGAGGCGAGCATCCGGTCATAGGCAGGGACGCCACGGCCGCGCATCAGCCGATAGGCGCCCTCGATCGGCAGGCCCTCGGTCGCCGCGACCACGGCCTTCAAGGCCGCCACCGCCAGCGGGGCCAGGCCTGCCAGGCGGGCGGCGAGGCTTCGGGCGGTCGGCATCAGCTCTGGCCCCGGCACGACCCGGTTGACGAGGCCGAGGCGCAACGCCTCCGAGGCACTCAGGCGCGCGCCGGTCAGCATCAGTTCCATGGCCAGCGCTCGCGGCAGGCGGCGGGGCAGGCGCAGCACCCCACCGGCGTCGGGGATAATGCCGATGGTGACTTCCGGCAGGAAGAATTCGACTCCCTCCGCCGCGACGATGAGGTCGCAGGCCAGCGCCAGTTCGAAGCCGCCGCCGGCCGCCAGGCCGTTGACAGCGGCGATCACCGGCTTGGTCAGGTCAAAGAGTTCGGTCAGCCCGGCAAAGCCGCCAACGCCGTAATCCTGGACCTCGCCGGCGGCGGCGGCCTTCAAATCCCAGCCGGCCGAGAAGAAGCGATCGCCCCCGCCGGTGACGATGGCGACCCGCAAGGCCGGGTCGTCGCGCAAGCTGGCGAAGGCCGTGCCCAAGGCCCGACTGGTGGCGGGATCGATGGCGTTGGCCTTGGGTCGGTCGAGCGTGATTTCCAGGACCGCGCCTCGGCGCTCGCAACGCACAGCCTCGCTCATGCCCTTCCTCCCTTGTCGCGAAAAATGAACCGCCCCGGCCGTTCGCCCGTGGGCCGTCCGTTCCGCCATGCCACCAGGCCGTTGACGATCACCGTTTCGATGCCGATGGCTTGGCGCTCGGGCTCCGCGAACGTCGCCGCATCCTTGACCGTGTCCGGATCAAACAGGGTCAGGTCGGCGCAATAGCCGGCCTTGACGCGGCCGCGCCCAACGAGCCCGAAGCGCCCCGCCGACAGCCCGGTCATCTTGCGCACCGCTTCCTCGAGCGTGAACAGGCCAACGTCGCGGGCATAGTGGCCGAGGACGCGCGGGAAGGAGCCCCACAGGCGCGGGTGCCGCACCCGCCCACCCGGCAGGCCGTCGGAACCGATGCAGGTATCGGCGAAAGCCAGAATACGGCGCACATCGCCCTCGTCCTGGCAGAAATAAATGGCGCCGCCGGGGGCCAGTCGGCGCGCGGCTTCCTCCTCGGCGCAAGCCCATTCGGCGGCTATGTCCTTGAGGTCGCGCCCCTGCATCCCAGGGTGCGATTCCGACCAGGTGATGGTCACGCGGTCCGCGTCGGCGACGAAGGTTGGGTCTATGACCGTGGCGGCGGCGTTGTAGGGATAGACATCGAGCCCGACAGCTTGGCTGGCGCCGGCGGCAGCGATGCGGGGCAGGGTGCGGGTGCTGTGGCCGTAGTTATAGGGCCCGTCGCCCTGGAAATGAGACAGTACGACCGGCACGCCGAGGCGCCGACCGATCTCAAGCGCCTCATCCACTGCCTGGTTGAGCCGATGGCAATAGTCGCGGGCGTGGGTGGTATGGATGCCACCGGCGGCGGCCAGCGGTTCGGCAATGGCGACGATCTCGTCGGTGGTGGCGGCGCGGCTGGGCTCGTATTCGAGGCCGGTGCTGAAACCGATGGCGCCGTCGTCGAGGCCCTGGCGCAGCGTCTCGCGCATGACGCCGATCTCGCGGTCGTTTGCCGGTCGCTCAAGGTCGCTCATGGCCGCCAGGCGTAGCGTCGAATGGCCAATCAGCATGGCCACGTTGACGGTCGCTGGCCGGCGGCCAAACTCGGCCGCGTAGTCGGCGACGGTCGGAAAACGATAGGCGTCGTCATCGCCCAACAGCCGAAACTCCTGCGGCAGCAGCCTGGGCGGGACCAGCGGCGCCAGGCTGAAGCCGCAATTGCCGCAAATGACCGTGGTGACGCCTTGGCTCAGTTTGGGGCGATGGGAGGGGTCGATGAACACCGCCTGGTCGTCATGGCTGTGCACGTCGATGAAGCCGGGGGCGACGATGTGCCCGGCGGCGTCGAGGTCGATGGTCGCGGCGGTCCGGCCCAGGTTGCCGACGGCGGTTATGCGGTCGCCGACGATGGCGACATCGGCGGGAAATCGCGCGCTTCCGCTGCCGTCGATAACGCTGCCGTTGCGGATGACGATATCGGCGCGGGCGGGCGCGGATCCGAGCATGAGGCTAGCCTCGCTGGTTTCGCGGCGATGCTGGGGTGCGAGGTGGCGGCCTGTCAACCGCGCCGCGCTTGACGCTGGCGACGGGTTCGGCCATCCATGCCGGCGTTCTCGGCGAATCCCGGAGGAAACCGTCATGGACTTGACCCTTGCGAAGGCCGACCGCGCGCTTCAGGCTCATGCGCGCGCCCTTGCCGAGCAATATCTCTTTCCCTTTGAGATGGAGACCGAGAACAACAACGGCGGGCTTTCTCCGGCCAGCATCACCGCCATCCGCCAGGCTGTGCTCGACTGGAAACTCAACGCCATCAACCACGCCAAGAAGGACGGTGGCCAGGGCCTGTCGGCCTTTCAGCAGGCGTTGGTGCAAGAGGAATTGGGCAAGGCCACGGGCGCCCTGTGGAGTTGCGTCTTCATGCCGGCGCTACCGTTGCGCAACGGTACGGTGGCCCAGAAACGCGATTACCTACGGCCCTGTTGCCAGGGCCGGCGGCGCGGCGCCTTCGCCATTACCGAGGAGGGCGCCGGTTCCGACCCGCGCCTGGTGCGGACCGCGGCCAGGAAGCGGCGCGGCAAGTACTATCTCAGCGGCGAGAAATGGTTCGTGACGGCCGGCGAATTGGCCGACTTCTTCATCGTCCATGCGCATGTAGACGGCGATGAGAAGAAGCCGACGCTGTTTCTGGTTGAAAAAAACCTTCCGGGTGTGCGCCTGAAGCGCTCGCCTCGGTTCATGCACAGCTATCCCTTCGGCCACCCGGAGGTGGTGTTCAAGGATGTCGAACTGGACGACTCTAAAATCCTCGGCCGGGTGGGCGGCGGGTTGGAGCTGACCAAGGAGTGGTTCGTCGAGGAGCGCCTCCATATCGGCGCGCGCTGCGTCGGGGCCGCCATTCGCGCCGCCGACACGGCAGCTGCCTATGCCGCCGAGCGCGAGCAGTTCGGCCGTAAAATCGGCGAATTTCAGGGCGTCGAGTTCATGCTCGCCGACATGGCGGTTGAGATCATGGCGGCCAAGGCACTGCTCTATCGCGTCTGCTGGGAGGCCGATCGCGGCGGCGATCCCCGCCTTCTGCACGCCCGCGCCAGTGCCGTGAAGCTGCATTGTTCGGAAATGGCCGGGCGGGTGGTCGACAAGGCGTTGCAGGTTTTGGGCGGTCGAGGCTATATGCGCGAGAACCCAGTCGAGCGGCTCTATCGCGATGTGCGGGTGGACCGCATCTGGGAAGGGACTTCGGAAATCCAACGCGTCATCGTCGGCGGTCAAATCAGGAAGCGCGGCATGAAGCTTTATACAGGGTGGGTGGATCAGTGAACGACATTGCTAGCCGGCGCCAACGCAACCTGAAGCGCCTTCTGTCACCGCGCCACGTCGCTTTTTTCGGCGGCCAGTATTTGAATGAGCCGATCCGCCTATGCCGGGAGGCGGGCTTCAAGGGCGCCATCTGGCCGGTCAATCCGAAATACAAGGAACTGGCGGGCCTGCCCTGTTTTCCTTCGGTCGAGGCGCTACCGGAGCCGCCCGACGCCAGCTTCATCGCCGTGCCGCGCGAGGCCGCGGTCGAGGTGACGCGGGCGCTGGCGGCGCGCGGCGCCGGCGGCGCCATCTGTTACACGGCCGGCTTTGCCGAGGTGGGGCCCGAGGGCGCGGCGTTGCAACAGGCGCTGGTCGAGGCAAGCGGCGACCTGGCCCTGGTCGGGCCCAACTGTTACGGCCTCATCAACTACCTCGACGGCTTGGTTCTGTTTGCGTCTGGCGCCGGCGGCAAGCGCGTCGAGGGGGGCGTGGCCTTCGTCGGTCAGAGCGGCAATATCGCGCTGACCGCGACCTTTAACCATCGCTCGGTGCCGTTCGCCTATGTCATCTCCGCCGGCAATCAGGCCGTGCTCGGCATCGCCGATTATGTCGATGCGCTGGCCGACGATCCGCGGGTCTCGGTCATCGCCCTCTATGTCGAGGGCTTGACCGACGTGCCGGCCTTCGCCCGGGCGGCGTTGAAGGCACAGGCCAACAATAAGCCCGTGGTGGTACTTAAGGTCGGTAACTCGGCGCTCGGCGTCAAGCTGGCGCTGAGCCATACCAGCTCGCTCGCCGGCGATGACAATATCTACTCGGCGCTGTTCGAGCGCCTCGGCATCATTCGCGTGCCGACGCTGCCGGCGTTGTTGGAGACGGCGAAGCTGCTGGCGGTCGCCGGCCATCCGCCGGGCGACCGGCTGGCCGTGTTCACCTGTTCGGGCGGCGACGGCCTGATGACGGCGGACGAGGGCGCGGTGCTGGGCCTCAATCTGCCGGAACTGTCGCCGGCGCAGGTGGTCTCGTTGCGCCAGCAGTTGCCGAACTTCGCCAGCATCTCAAACCCGCTCGACTACAATACGGCGCTGTGGGGGCGTCATGATCTGCTGGTGCACTGTTTCTCGACCGTGCTTGGCGGCGATTACGACGCCGGCATGTTGGCCATCGATTTTCCGAACGACGACGAGAAAAGCACCAATTCTTGCAACATCAGCGTTGCCGCCCTGACCGAGGCGGGCAAACGTCATGGTCGGCAAGTGCTGGTGACGAGCACACTCCCGGAATGCCTGCCCGAGGCGGCGCGCGAGGCGATGGTGCGCCAGGGCGTGGCGCCGATGCAAGGGTTGGGCGACGCCTTGCGCGCCTTTGTCGGTGCCAATTGGCAGCGTCGGCGCCATGCCGAACTGCGGGCCGATCCATTGCTGGCCGCCATCATGAGCCTGCCGCAATTGTCCGACCGCCGCCAGGTCGTCGGCGAGTGGGAGGCGAAGCAGATGTTGGCCGCTCATGGCGTGCCGGTGCCCCCGGCGCGCCTGGCGGCAGCATCCGAACTGGCGGGCGCGGCGGCGGCGATAGGCTATCCCGTGGTCCTGAAGGCGGCGCGCCCCGCGATCGCGCACAAGACCGAGGCTGGGGCCGTGGCCCTCAATCTGCGCGACGAGGCGCACGTGCGCCAGGCCGCCGATGCTATCGCCCAATCGGTGCGCCGTTACGACCCGGCGCTGGCCGTCGAGACCTTCCTGGTCGAGCGCCAAGTGACGGGCGCGGTCGCCGAGATGATTGTCGGCGTCAAGCGCGATTCCCAATTCGGTCTGGTGCTGGTGGTGGGTGCGGGCGGCATCCTGGTCGAGATGGTGGCCGATTCCGCGGCCCTCATACTGCCGACGACACGGGACGAGGTCGAAGGCGCCATCGCCGGCTTGAAGGTCGCCAAGCTTCTGGCCGGCTATCGCGGCCGGCCTGCCGGCGACATGGTGGCGCTGGTGGATGCCGTCATGGCGGCGGCGGCTTTCGCCCAGGCCGAGGCGGCGCGGCTGGTCGAGCTTGATATCAATCCGCTGCTGGTCCTGGCGAACGGGCAGGGTGTGCGGGCCGTGGACGCGCTGGTGGTGTTCGGCGAACCCTAGGGCGAGCCGATGCGCGGTGGGCCGCCCTTGCCGGACTGGCTCGGCCCGAGCGAATTGAGCAGACGCGAGGAATCCTCGGCCAGCCGGATGCATTCGGTCAGGTGGTTCATGATCTCGATGTTGTTGAAGCGCACCGGTTCCGCCACCGGGCTCGGATCGTCCAGGATCTTGCTGCAACGGCGGATGATGTCCTTCTGGATCTCGGTAAGAATATCCTCGAGCTTCCAGCCGCTCGGGTTTTCTGGCGTGATCAAGAACCGCGTCATGAGGGTACCCTCTTAAACTGCGATATTTCGCCCAAATCTTAAGAACAAAACTGCTAACAGATCGTTTACTATCGAATCGGCCGTTTCGGCCGGTCGGAGGCCAGCATGGACGAACTGGAACTGGAAGTGGCGCTGTCGTTGCTGCTCGGGCAGATGGAAGACCCCGGCGCCGACGATCGCGAGATATTCCTTAAGTTATCGGGGCTTTTGAACGCCATGCGCGCGCAAGGGTTGCCCCTGCCGGACGATCTCGTCGAGATGGAACGCGGCATGGGCGCCGAATTCGCCATCGACAAGGGCAAGGCCTAGGCCTAGGCCAGCATGCGCCGAAGCGCGCGGGCGAGCGCCTGGAACTCGTCGGCGGCGTCGGCGGCAAGGTGGCGGGCGCGCAGCCAACCGTGGATGAGGCGCGGCGCGTTGCGGTATTCGACCGCGTTGCCGGCGTTGCGCAGACACTCGGCATAGAGGCGGCCGTCGTCGCGCAAGGGGTCGTACTGGGCCGTGGTGACGAAGGCCGGCGCCAGGTTGCGGAAATTGGCCGCCAGCATCGGCGCCGCGTAGGCCGTCGCGCGCGCCGGCTCCTCGCCCATGTAGTGATTCCAATAGATCAGCATGGCGTCGCGGGTCAGCATCGGCCCGGCGGCGTTTTCGTGGCACGAGGGCAGGTCGAGGTCCGTGCCACAGCTGGGGTAGAGCAGTGCTTGTCCCGACAGTCTTGGCCGGTCCCGGTCGCGCGCCGCCAACGCTACCGCCGCCGCCAGGTTGCCGCCGGCGCTGTCGCCGCAAACGGCGATACGGCGCGTGTCGATCTGGAGCCCGGCGCCGGTATCGGCGACATGACAAAGCGCGGCATAACAATCGTCGAAGGCGGCGGGAAAGGGGTGCTCTGGCGCCAGGCGGTAATCGACGGCGATGACGGCGGCGTCGGTGGCGGCGCAGAGGTCGGCGACGATGCCGTCGTGGCTGTCGAGATCGCCCACCACCCAGCCGCCGCCGTGGAAGAACATGATCGCCGGCAGCGGTCCGGCGCTGGCGGGGCGATAGAGGCGCATCGGTATGCGCCGGCCCTCGATCTCGGCCGCCAGGTCGCGTGAAGTGACGCCGGGCGGGTGCGGGGTGGCGAAGGCCTTGCCCAGGTTTCGATAGGCTTGGCGTTGCAAGGATACCGGCCCGTTCTCGATGGCCGGGTCATAGCCCGCCATGACTTTTTCGATGTACGCCTTGATGCCGGGATCGAGATTAGGATTCATGGGGCGGGTGAGTGTCCTTAGCGGGTCCAGGGAACGCAGGTCTGGCGCTGTTCGCCCAGCCCGGCGACGCCGAGGCTGACCGTATCGCCCGGCTGTAGGAAACGCGGCGGCTTCTTGGCCAGGCCCACGCCCGGCGGCGTACCCGTGGTCAGTACGTCGCCCGGCTGCAAGCTCATGAACCGACTGACATAGCTGATGAGGGTGGCGACGCCAAAGATCATGGTGCCGGTGGCGCCGGTCTGCATGCGCTGGCCGTTGACGTCGAGCCACATGTCGAGCGCTTGGGGGTCCGGCACCTCGTCGGCGGTGACGAGCCAGGGTCCGAGCGGGGCGAAGCTGTCGCAGCCCTTGCCCTTGTCCCACTGGCCGCCGCGCTCGGTCTGGAACTCGCGCTCCGAGACGTCGTTGCAGATCATGTAGCCGGCGACATGGCGCAGCGCGTCGCGCTCCTCGACATAGCGCGCCTCGGTGCCGATGACGACGGCCAATTCCACTTCCCAGTCCGTCTTGACGGAATCGCGCGGGATGACGATGGAGTCGAAGGGGCCGCTGATGGCCGAGGTCGCCTTCATGAAGATGATCGGCTCGCTCGGGATCTTGGCGCCGGTTTCGGCGGCGTGATCGGAGTAGTTGAGGCCGATGGCGACAATCTTGCCGACGCGGGCCACCGGCGGCCCTAGGCGCGGCTGGCCTGGAACGGCGGGCAGCGTGCGCGGGTCGATGGCCCGCAAGTGCTCAAGCCGCGCCGGGGCCAAGGTCTCGCCGTCGATGTCGGCGATACGGCCGCCAAGGCCGCGCAAGGTTCCCTCACCGTCGATCAGGCCCGGCTGTTCGCGGCCGGGCGCGCCATAACGCACAAGCTTCATGGTCGGATCGGTCTTTCTTCAGGTTGCCGTCGTCGTTCGGTTCCGCATAGCCGAAACCGGCAGGGGGGACAATAGCCGTGAGTGGTTGCCAGCCCTGGTGCCGAAAGGCGATGTGTTCCCGCCGGCGGCCGGGCCGTTGCCGGCGACCGTGATGGCCGCGCCATTGCCTCTCTCGGGCAATTCTGCCGCCAAGGCCTGGAGCGTCTTGCCTGCCATGCTTGCCAAGGCGCTATTATGGCCCCTGCCGTGTGCTGGCGCGAAGCCAACCGCGCCGGCAAAGGGAGATAAGGGACAAGGCCATGAAACGCGATCGTCGCCTCGCCGTCGTCACCGGCGGCAACCGGGGCATCGGCCTCGAAATCTGCCGCCAGCTTGGCAAGAAAGGTTTGCGCGTGATCATGACGGCGCGCAGCCCGGCCAAGGGCCGGCGCGCCGCCGCGTCGCTGCGCCGCGAAGGAATCGAGGTTGAGTTCCATCCCCTCGATGTCACCAGCGATGCCTCGGTGCGCCGCTTGCGGCGTTTCCTTGAGCGCCTCGGTAGGCTCGATGTGCTGGTCAACAATGCCGGCGTCTATTTCGAGGGCGGCTATTGGGACGATGGCGATTCCATTAGCGTCTTCGACGAACCGCTGGCGATGGTTGAACGTACCATGGACGTGAACCTCTACGGCCCCTATCGCCTGTGCCAGGCGTTGATTCCGTTGATGCTGAAAAGCGGTTATGGCCGGGTGGTCAATGTTTCGAGCGTCTCGGGTCAGTTGAGCACCATGCCCGGGCGCGAGACCGGCTATCGCCTGTCGAAGACGGCGTTGAATGCCTTGACGCGGGTGTGGGCGGCGGAACTGAAAGGCAGCGGTGTGCTGGTCAACGCCATGTGCCCCGGCTGGGTCAGGACCGACATGGGCGGTCCCCACGCCAAGCGCACGCCGGCTCGGGCCGCCGCCACGGCGGTGTGGCTCGCCGCTTTGCCTAACAAGGGACCGAGCGGGTTTTTCTTCCGCGACCGCCGGCGCCTGCCCTGGTAAGTCGTCCATGAGCCGATGGCTACCGATCGCGGGCCTGCTGGTCGCGGTGGCGGCCGTGTTGACCTGCATTCTTCGCCTCGACGGCGGCGCCTTCACCTATTCGCTCGACGACCCGTACATCCATCTGTCGCTGGCCGAGAACATCGCCCGATTTCACTACGGCGTGAATGCCGAGGAATTCTCTTCGCCGTCGTCCTCGATCGTCTGGCCGTTCCTGCTGGCACCGTTCGCGGCTATCGGGTTTGATGAGTACGCGCCACTGCTGCTGAACATTGTTTTCGCGGCGGTGTCGGTCGCCTTGCTCCGTCCGATGGTGGCGTGGGTGGTGCCGGAAAGCGTAAACCGGCGCGAGTTGACGATGACGGCGCTGGTCCTGGCTTTGACTCTGGGCCTCAACCTTGTCGGCCTAGTCTTCACGGGCATGGAGCACTCGCTGCAAGTGCTGTTGGCGCTGGCGCTGGGCTTGGGCTTGATCGTCCATGCCGAGGAGGAGCGAGTCACGCCGTGGTTGATCCTGGCCGTGGTGCTGGGGCCGCTGGTGCGGTACGAGAGCGCGGGGCTATCGGCGGGGGCGATCCTTTATTTGGCTTGGCGCGGGCGGGTCGGCGTGGCGGGCCTGCTGGCTTTGGCCGTGGCCGTGCCGCTCGCCGCGTTTTCCTATTTTCTCGTCTCGCTCGGCCTCGATTGGCTGCCGGGCTCAGTGCTGGTGAAGGGCGGTCTGCCAATCGATCCCGCGCATTTGTTCGAATCCTTGGCTCGCAAGCTTGTAACTCTGGTCCCGCCGGGGCCGGTCGAACGCTATAGCTTTCTGATCATGCTGCTGCTCACGGCGGGCCTGCTGGCCAGTCGACGACGAGCGCGGGCGACAGCGGCCGAAAAAGCGCTGGCGGCGACTGGGGTCGTGGCAATGCTTGCTCATATCGCCCTCGGTCAGTTCGGTTGGTTCGGCCGCTATGAGGTCTACGCGTTCGCCTTTATCTTTGCCTTGCTAGCCTATTGCTGGCGGGGCTGGCTGAGCGGGCTTTACCGCCGATGGCCCGTTGGGGTCGTGCTTCCGGCGAGCGTCCTCGCCATTCTCATTCTCGGCGGATCCCTGGTGCGGGCGACCGCGACCACCCCCTTGGCGGCGAGCAATATCTTTGAACAGCAATACCAGATGCATCGTTTCCTGGGGGATTTCTATCGCCAGCCGGTTGCCGTCAATGACCTCGGCCTGACCTCATGGCGCAACGAAAACGAGGTGCTGGACCTGGCCGGGTTGGGTTCGCTGGAGGCGCTGCATTTGACCATGCGGGAGGCGCCAGGTTGGCAGGCGGATTTGGTGCGCCGGCGCGGTATCTCGTTGGTTATGATCTATCGCCGATGGGCGTCGGCGTGGTTGCCATCGGAGTGGCTGTGGCTAGGCCGGCTTCATCTCGGCCGCACCCGGATCACGGCCTGGCAGGATACGGTGGATTTCTACGCCGCGAAGCCGGACGCCGTCGCGGGCTTGCGGGAAAAACTGGCCGCCTTCGCCGCGACCCTGCCGCCCGGCGTTATCTTCGAGGCGGCCGAATAGAATCTGGTGCCGGGTGTCAGATTCGAACTGACGGCCTACCGCTTACAAGGCGGTTGCTCTACCCCTGAGCTAACCCGGCATAAGGGCGGCGCGAGGCGCCGGCATACTAACCGAAAATTGGACCAGCGGTCTTGATTTTGCCAGTCCGCCGCCGGCCGATGGCGCTATAGTGTGCCCTTGATCGAGGGAGAATTCCGATGGGCCGGACATTCAAGGTTGCCTGCATCCAGAACCGCGCCGAGCGCGACATGGCGCCCAGCATCGCCGCGCTGGAGCCGATGATCCGCGCCGCCGCCGCCGCCGGGGCCGACCTCATCCAGTTGCCGGAAATGGCGACCATGATCGAGCCCGAACCCCGCCTGGTGCTGGCGAAGGCGCTGCCGGAGGCCGAGGATCCGGGCCTCAAGGCTTTTCGCGCCCTGGCGCGCGAGACCGGGTGCTGGATTTTGGCCGGCTCGCTGTTGTTCAAGGAGAAGGGCGAGGAGTGCGTCGTCAACCGCTCGCTGCTCTTGAACGACAAGGGCAATATCGTCGCCCGTTACGACAAAATGCATCTGTTCGACGTTGACCTCGCCAACGGCGAGACCTATCGCGAATCGGCGACCGTGCGGCCGGGCGAAAGCGCCGTGCTGGCGGCGACACCGTGGGGGCCGATGGGGCTGTCAATTTGTTACGATGTTCGCTTTGCGGCACTTTATCGGGCCCTGGCCAAGGGGGGCGCGCTGTTCCTCTCCATCCCGGCGGCCTTCGCCTACACCACCGGCAAGGACCACTGGCATATACTCGTGCGGGCGCGGGCCATCGAAACGGGTTCGTATGTTTTCGCCGCCACGCAGTGCGGCACTCGCGCCGACGGTTGGCGCATCTACGGGCATTCGCTGATCGTCAACCCCTGGGGCGAGGTTCTGGCCGACGCTGGCGAGGAGAACGGCTTTGTTATGGCCGAGATCGACCCGGCCAAGGTGGCGCAGGCTCGGGCCATGGTTCCAGCCCTGCAACACGACCGGCCCTTTGCCGGGCCCGAAACACCCCGCCTCGCCGTAGCGGCGGCGGGCGAGTAGGGGCGGCCAGTCTGAAATCATGACATCCGCAGCAGACCTGTTGGCGCAGGCGCCGATTTTCCGCCTGCTCGATGCCGAGGAACGGGCCGCCTTGGCTGCGGTGCTGGGCGAGGTTTCGTTTGCTTCCGGCACCACGGTGTTCGCGGCCGGCGAACCGGGCGACCGCATGTATGTCGTCGGCACCGGGACCGTGGAACTTTCGGTAGCCGACAAGCTGGGTCAGAAGATCATCTTGGCCGAAGCCAAGCCGGGCGATATTTTCGGCGAGTTGTCGCTGCTGGATCAGGGTCCGCGCACGGCCACGGCGGTGGCACTCGAACCGGTGCAACTCATGGTCCTCGATCGGCCGGCGCTGACCCGCTTCCTGGGCACTAAGCCGGAGGCGGCGCTCGACATGATGGCCGTTATGGCCAAGCGCATCCGCGAAACCGACGAGCGCCTGCGCCAGGGCGCCGCCCGCAACGTCAACGTCGAGATGGCGCGCCGCACCACCATCGTCGAGCGAGTCACCGACATGATCGCCGCCTTCAGCGGCAGCGTCCAATTCTTGGGGCTACACGCGGCCCTATTCGCCGGCTGGATCGGCTGGAACACCTGGCCGGGTTTGGCGGCCTTCGATCCGTACCCATTCGGGCTGTTGACCATGTGGGTCTCGCTTGAGGCGATATTTCTTTCCGTCGTGGTCTTGTTGAGCCAGAACCGGGAAGCGGCCAAGGACCGGGTTCGCTCCGACATCGAGTACGACGTCAACGTCAAGGCCGAGCTTGAAGTTTCGAGCCTGCACGACAAGGTGGACCGCCTGCACGAAGCCGTGTTGGCGCGCCTGGGCTCGCTCGAAAACCGGCTGAAGCAATAGCGGCTGTCGGGCAAGTTTCTCAACCATGACCGCAGGCAATCACCGGCGCGGCCTACTGATAACAACTGCCGGCGCCCTGGTGCTGACCCCGGACGCGCTGTTGTTGCGCCTGGCTGGGGTGGAGGCCACGACGGCCGTGTTCTGGCGCGGCGTGCTGCTGACGACGGCCATGGGGCTGGGACTGCTGGTGGCTTATCGCGGACAATTCCTGGCCCGGCTGCGCGCCATCGGCTGGATCGGCACTGCGGTCGGCTTCCTCTATGGCCTCGAGGCCGCTCTGTTCGTTTTTGCCATTTCCAATACCTCGGTCGCCAACACGGTCATCATCGTCTCGACCGCGCCGCTGTTCGCGGCCGCCATGAGTTGGCTGTTTTTGCGCGAGCACATTCAGCCGCGCACCTGGGCGGCGATCGCGGCCGGTTTGGCCGGCATTGGTATCGTCGTTTGGGACGGGCTTGAACTGGGGACTGGGCTCGGCGATGCCGCCGCCTTGGGCTCGGGGTTTGGCTTCGCGGCAGCGCTGGTGCTGGTGCGCCGGGCCCGCGACACCGACATGCTGCCGGCGATGTCGCTGGGGGGCGTGATGTCGGCGGCGCTGGTGCTGCCCTTGTCGCCGGCGCTGGCCCTGCCGCTCGCCTCGGCCCTACCGCTCTGGACCACCGGGATTGTCGTTCTGCCGCTGGCCTTTGCCGCCTTCACCATCGGCCCGCGTCACCTCTCGGCGGCCGAGGTGGGACTGCTCATGCTGCTACAGACAGTGCTGGGGCCGGTCTGGGTCTGGCTGGCGCTGGGCGAGGCGATGACGACGCGCGGCCTGATCGGCGGCGGCATCGTGGTGGTGACCCTGGCCGTTCACTCGGCCGTGGGTTTGCGGCGGTAGCTAACTCCGATACTGCACCCCGGGCAGGACGCAGAGCATCTCGAACAATAGATTGGCGCCGGTGAGCGCGGTATTGCCCGACGGATCGTAGGGCGGCGCCACCTCGACCAGGTCGGCGCCGACGATGTCGAGGCCGCGACAGCCGCGCACGATCTCAAGCCCCTGCGCCGAGGTGAGGCCGCCGATTTCGGGCGTGCCGGTGCCGGGGGCGAAGGCGGGATCGAGGCCGTCGATATCGAAGCTGAGATAGACCGGGCCCTCACCCAATTGCCGGCGCACCTCGTCCATCAGGGACTTGAGCGACTTGTGCCAACACTCCTCGGCCTGGACGACGCGGAAGCCCTGGCGGCGCGGCCAGTCGAAATCGTCGGCGGCGTAGCCGGTGCCGCGTAATCCGATCTGCACCACGCGCTTGCCATCGAGCAGGCCTTCCTCGACGGCGCGGCGAAAGGGCGTGCCGTGGGCGATGGGCTCGCCGAACATATGCTCGTTGATGTCGGCATGCGCGTCCACATGGACCATGCCGAGGGGGCCGTGCTTGCGTTTCAAGGCGCGCAGGATGGGGAGGGCGATGGTGTGGTCGCCGCCCAGCGTCAGCGGCCGGCAGCCCTCGGCCAGGATGGCGTCGTAGGCCGCCTCGATAATGCCGATGCTCTTTTCGAGATTGAAGGTATTGATGGCCACGTCGCCGATGTCGGCCACCTTGAGGCTGTCGAACGGGGCCGCGCGCGTCGCCATGTTGTAGGGCCGGATCAGGCAGGACTCGGCCCGGATCTGGCGCGGGGCGAACCTGGCGCCGGCGCGGTTCGAGGTGCCGATGTCCAAGGGCACGCCGACGAAACAGGCGTCGAGCCCGGCGGCGCCGGCCTGGGTCGGCAGGCGCATCATGGTGGCCGGGCCGGCGAAGCGGGGCATCTGGTTGCCGCCGAGCGGCTGGTTGA
>Ga0315281_10006146_pt1 | contig 17127 bp, 15 predicted proteins | sample YL17G07_0_MG_FD_204540 | JGI IMG/M metagenome (GOLD analysis project Ga0315281, IMG submission 204540) | Sediment microbial communities from Yellowstone Lake, YNP, Wyoming, USA - YL17G07_0 | ecosystem: Environmental > Aquatic > Freshwater > Lake > Sediment | place: USA: Wyoming | collected...
CGACGATCGCGAGAGCGCTCCGCCGCGTCACGAAGCGAGGCTCTGGTCGACAGCAAGGTCTTGATCGACGTAGCGCCTCTGCCAGAGCTCGAGCATCAGCAAGCTCCAGATCCGCTCTCCGTGATCGGCGCGACCGCTTGCATGTGAGGCGAGCAGCCGTTCGACGGCATCGGCCCGGAACTGGCCCCGACGTCTCGTCGAGGTGTCGAGGAGCACATCCGCCGCCGTGTCTCGGAGCTCCTCGCGGAACCATCGCGAAACGGGCACGCCGAACCCGGCCTTGCCACGCTCGAGGATCTCGGGTGGCAGGTCGTCTGCGAAGGCACGCCGGAGCGCGACCTTGCCGCGTGAGCCCTGCAGCTTGAGCCCGTCGGGCATGCTCAGTGCCAGCTCGGCGAGGTGATGGTCGAGAAACGGCGCTCGAAGTTCGAGCGAGTGCGCCATCGAGGCGATGTCTGCCTTGAACAGCAGGTCATCGGGGAGATAGGTCTCGACGTCGATGAGCTGGAGACCCGCAATCCCAGCGGCTCGTGGCGGGCCGAGCAGCTCGCCCGCGCTCCGGAGAGATCCGATCTCGGCGAGCGCATCGTCGGTCCACAGATCCGACCGGAGGCCCGGGGGAAACATCTCCATCAGCCGCCCGTAGCGCTCGGCCGGATCGAGGCCGGCGGTGTCGAGGAACCGGGCGGCCCGGAATGCAGCCGAGCGTGGCTCGGTGCGGGCGGAGGGAACCAGTCGGAGGCCGCGTGCAGCTACGGCGGTCGCAAGGCGCGGGAGGCGATCGAGGCGCTCGGCCAGCCCGTGGGCACGATAGCGCTCATAGCCGCCGAAGATCTCGTCTCCGCCATCACCGGCGAGGGCGACGGTGACGAAACGGCGCGCATGCTCGCAGACGAGGAACGTCGGCAGAGCGGATGTGTCGCCGAACGGCTCGTCGTACGCCTCGACGAGGCGCGGGATGAGCGCTGCCGCATCGGGCTCGAGCAGCAGTTCCTCGTGGATCGTCCCGTAGCGCTCGGAGACGAGCCGCGCATGGCGGCGCTCGTCGTAGCGCCTGTCCTCGAAGCCGACGGAGAACGTCCGCACGGGTTCGGCGCTTTCTCTCGCCATCACCGCGACGACGATGCTCGAATCGATCCCGCCCGAGAGGAGCGCGCCGAGCGGGACGTCGGAGACCAGCCTCTTGCGGACAGCGCTTCGCACGCCGTCCCGCACCGCCTCGAGCCAGTCAGCCTCTTCCCTCGGGCCGGCAGAGCTCGCATCGAGGCGCCAGTAGCGCTCGGTGCGTATCTCGCCTTGCTCGGCGACGAGCAGGCACCCCGGCGCGAGTCGCCGGATCCCGGTGATGGCGGTTTCGGTGCCTGGCACATACCCGAGCGCAAGGTACGCGTCGAGCCGTTCGAGGCTGACCGCTCTGCAGACACCGGGAAATGCGAGCAGTGCCTTCAGCTCCGACGCGAATGCGAGCGAGCGGTCCGCCAGACGCGTCCAGAGGAGCGGCTTCTTCCCGAAGCGGTCCCGCGCAAGGAGAAGTCGCTCGCGGCGGGCGTCCCAGAGCGCCAGGGCGAACATTCCGTCGAGGTGGTCGACGAACCGGTCGCCGTACTGCTCGTAGAGGTGCGGGATCGTCGGTGTGTCGCCGGTGCCGCTGAGCTTGTGCCCCTGCTGCTCGAGCTCCTCGCGAAGGCTGCGGAAGTTGTACAGCTCGCCGTTGAAGACGGCGACGATGCTGCCATCCTCGTTGGCAACCGGCTGGTCTCCCGTCGCGAGGTCGATCACGCGGAGCCGGCGGTTGCCGAGTGTGCACTTTCCCCACTGGCCGGTGGCGCCGTGGTCGGGGCCGCGATGGCGGATGGCATCGGCGGCGGCGCGCACGAGAGCCGCCTCTGCGGGCCCGGCAGCAGCCGGGCTCAGGAGTCCACAGATCCCGCACACGAGTCGAACGGTACCGTCGCGGCCACAACCGCATCGTTCGACTATCCCGCGGTGCCCGGCAGCACTCGGTGTCGCGCGCGGCCTCGGGTTCGCGCGGGCACTCTCGCTGCTTCCGAACCACCGCGCCTGCACTGCACGTATGACGTCGGGCGGACGTGGCTGCGTGCAGGGTGGGGCGTCCCTGCGGCCGCCGACCCGGAGGCCTGCCGACCAGCTCGTAGAATAGAGACGCTCGTGGACACGAAACCTGTCGCCTCGAAGCCGAAGCCCGGCGGCAATCGCGCGCCACACCAGGGCGCCGACGTCCGCGCCTCGCGCGTCTACCTCTTCTCGCGTCGGCCTCTGCTCGGCGGGACGCGGCGTGCGCTCAGCATCGCCGCGCTCGTGGCCGTCGACATCGTGGGTCTCGCGCTCGGGCTCTACGTCGCGCTCGTCGTGCGCACCGTGCTCTACGGAGACACGGTGTTCTGGTCGCTGCTGTGGCGCGCAGGCCCGGCCGAGTGGCTTCCGTTCCTCGCGCCGATCACGGTGCTCGTGTTCCTCCAGGCGGGCCTCTACGCGCCCCGCGAGCGCCGCGCGGGGTCCGGCCGAGTCGTGTCGTCGCTCGTGCTCGTGGCGCTGGTCGTCCTGTCGTTCGCGCTGGGGACGAGCTACGACTTCACGACGACCGGGCTGATCCCCACCGCCGTCGTGACGTGCTCGCTTGCGATCGGTGCTCTCCGTGCCGCGTACGAGTCGCTCTCGCTCGAGTTGATGAGGATGCTTGGCGTCCGTCGCCGCGTCGTTCTCGTGGGGAGCGGGCCGAGCCTCGTGCGTCTCCACCGGGAGCTGCGCGGCACGAAGGGGGGCATCGCCTTCGAGTTCCTCGGTGCGGTGGCCCCGGAGGGCGTCGAAGCGCTCCCGCTGCTCGGCTCGTCCGTCGCGGAGCTTCCGGAGATCCTCGAGCAGACGCGTCCCGACGAGCTGATCCTGCCGGAGGCCGACTTCGACGAGCGCACCGTTCTCGACGTCGTCGAGCGTGCGCACCGTGCAGGGGTGAAAGTGCGGCTCGTTCCCAACACGACCGAGCTGCTCGTCCAGAAAGGGGAGTACGTCCCGGGCCAGGGGGTCCTGCTGTTCGATCTCCGTCCTCCGATCCTGACCGGCTGGGACTGGGCCGTGAAGCGGGGATTCGACATGCTCGGGAGCGCCTTGATCGTGGTGGTCGGCCTGCCCGTCTGGCTGCTTGTCACGCGGCCCGGTGTTCTACGTCGACAAGCGCGTCGGAGTGGGCGAGCGCGAGTTCGGCATGCTCAAGTTCCGCACGATGGTCGCCGGCGCGGCCGCGCAGCAGGCGCAGCTGGAGGCCGCGAACGAGGCCTCGGGAGCACTGTTCAAGATCCGCGACGATCCGCGCGTGACCCGTGTCGGCCGTCTCCTGCGGCGTCTCTCGATCGACGAGCTGCCGCAGCTCGTCAACGTGCTGCGCGGCCAGATGAGCCTGGTCGGGCCTCGTCCGCTGCCGCGGCGGGATTACGAGCTCCTCGAGGACTGGCATCGTGCGCGCTACCTCGTCTTGCCCGGCATGACCGGCCTCTGGCAGATCTCGGGTCGGTCAGGGCTGTCGTTCGACGACCTCGTCCGGCTGGACTTCACCTACCTCGAGAACTGGTCGATCGGGCTCGACATCACGATCATCGCCAGGACGATCCCCGCCGTGATCGCGGGGCGGGGCGCGTATTGAGGTCGGGCAGGGCGCTCGGGCGCCTCGCCCACTGGGCCGCGCTGGCTGTCGTGCTCGTGCCGGCCGCAATGCTCGCGCTTCGGGGCTCAAGGTCGGCACTGACCTACGACGAGGGCACATACCTCGTGAGCGTCCTCGACCTGCAGCACGGGCAGGAGCTCGGGACCGACGTGTTCGCACCGCAGCCCCCTCTGTTCTACGGAGCCGTGCGCCTGGCGACATGGGTCTTCGGGCCCGACGTCGCCGATGTGCGCAAGGGCATCGTGATCATGCTGCTGGCCGGCATGCTCGGCGCCTACCTTCTGGTGAGGGCTCTCGTCGGCCCCTGGGCGGGGGTCGCTGCAGCCGCGCTGGTCGTCGTCGCGCCGCCGGTCCCGCTCGACGCCGCCCGCGTCTACGCCGACCTGCCGGCACTCGCGTTGACCCTGCTGGCGCTCGGGCTTGCTGCACAGCGCCCCGAGCGCCGGGGGGCCCAGGTGCTGCTCGCATGCACCGCGGGTGCCGTCCTGGCGGTGGCCGTGGGCGTCAAGCTGACGGCTTTGATCGGCCTGCCGCCTCTCGTGTTGCTCCTCGCGATGCGCCCGCGTCCCGCCGGGCGCCTGGCGGCGGCCGCGGCGGGCGCCCTGGTCACGGCGGCGTTCGTCGCGCTTGTCTATCGCAATGCGATCGGAGCTCTGTGGACGAGCCTCGTCGACTATCGGCGCGCGGCGCGCGCGACGGCGAACCTCGTCGGGCCGCGCGAGGTGCTCGGGGTCGTCCTCGACCTGCATGCGGCATTCACTGTGGCACTGCTCGCAGGCGTTGCCCTGGCAGGCGTGCGGCTCGTGCGGGAGCAATCGTTGCGTGAGGTCGCCTCGATCGCGCCCGTCGTCGTACTCGCCGTGCTGAGCTGGGCCGCTCTGCTGGCCTACAGGCCGCTGCATCTCAACCACCTGGTGCTCGTCTCGGTCGCGCTTGCCGTGTCGGCGGCCGCACTTGCCGGGTGGGGGGCTGCAGCGCTCGGCCCGTCCGCCCAGAGGCTGGCCGGCGCCGGGATGGCGGTGCTGGCGCTCCTCGCGTTCAGCCAGGGATGGCGGCGTGCGGGCAACGAGCTCCCCCGGGAATCCCCCGACGTGGTGCGCCTGGCGAGTCGCGTCGCGGAGGTGACACCCGCCGACGCGTTCGTGGTGACCGACAAGCCGGGCGTTGCCTACCTCGCCCGCCGCCAGGTCCCGGGCGCGCTCGTCGACACCGCGCGCCTGCGGTTCGAAACGGGGTCGCTCACCGATGTCACCGTCCTCGAGACGATCGACCGCTCGTGCGTGGCGGCCGTGGTTGCCGGGCGGAGCTTCCTGCTGCGGCCGCAGCTTCTGGCTGGCATCCGCGAGCGCTTCGAGCACGTCGAGCGCTCTCCCGCCGGGTTACTCTTCTTGGGGCGTCGTGCGCCTTGCGACACGGGTGCGGCCTAGACTGGCCGGCGTGAAGCCCCCGAAGATCCTGGCCGTCGCGTCCGCCGTGGACCTCGACTTCCGCTACGGCTGCACACCCGCGTGGTGGCAGCTGTGGAAGGGGATGTACGAGGCGGGCGTCGACCTGGTCGTGACGCCGTATCGCGGACGGCCCGTGGAGTCGCCGTGGTGGCGCACCGCTCCCAACCCGACCTACCGGGAGGGCGAGTCGTACGCGGCGCTCCGCGGCGGGTTGGCTCGGCTGAAGGGCGACCGCTACCTGCGCCGTGCCGAGGACGCGCCCGAGGAATCGGCGCTCGACCGCGTCACGCGCGAGACGATCTGGCGGGTCGTGACACCACGCTGGCGGCGCCACCTCGAGCGGCTCGTGGAGGTCGAGCGGCCGGACGCCGTGATCGTGTTCACCGTGCCGATGGCGCACTTCCGCGGCATCCCGACTGCGCTGCGCGAGCGCTTCGGCATCCCGGTCGTCTTCTACGACGGCGACGTGCCGATGAGCCTGCCGGAGTTCGGCGGCATGGACACCGGCTTCAACTACTACCACGGGGCCGACCCGTCCGAGTACGACCTCGTGCTCTCCAACTCCGAGGGCGGGCTGCCGCGCCTGCTCGAGCTCGGCGCGCGTCGCGCGGAGGCGGTCTTCTGGGCCGCCGACCCCGGGTTCTTCGCGCCGCAGCCGGTGGAGAAGGAGATGGACGTGTTCTTCTACGGCTACGGGGACAAGTTCCGGCAGGAATGGACGGCAGCGATGGTGGGCGAGCCGAGCAGGGCTGCGCCCGAGATCGACTTCGCGCTCGGCGGGCGTGACTTCCGCGGCGACACCGGCAGCGCGCGGGCGATCGGCGATGTGCCGTTCAACGTGTTCGCCCGCGCGATCTCGGCGGCGCGCGTCAACCTCAACGTCACGCGCCGCTCGCATGCCACCGTGCCGCTGTCGTCGACCTGTCGCCCCTTCGAGCTCGCCTCGGCCGGCGCCGCGATCGTGTCCAACCCGCACGCGGGCATCGAGCGCTGGTTCGAGCCAGGTAGCGAGCTGATCGTGGTCGAGGACGCCGGGCAGGCGCTCGCCGCCTACCGGGCGCTGCTCGACGATCCGGCACAGGCCGAGACGATGGGCGCGCGGGCCCGCGAGCGCGTGCTGGACGAGCACACCTATGCGCATCGCGCGCGCCGGGTGCTCGACCTCGTCGGGCTCGGGTCGGCGGCGGCATGAGCAGAGGCCGCGTCATCGCCGTCGTCCCCGCCTACAACGAGGAGGGTGCGATCGCCGGCGTCGTCGACGCGATTCGTTCGTTCGACCCGACGATGGACGTCGTCGTGATCGACGACGGCTCTCGCGACGCGACGTCGTCGGTCGCAGCGTCCCGCGGCGCGGCAGTCGTGACCCTGCCGTACAACCTCGGCATCGGCGGTGCCGTCCAGACCGGCTTCAAGTATGCGCTCGAGCAGGGCTACGAGCTGGCGGTGCGCCTCGACGGCGACGGCCAGCACGACCCGAGGGAGCTGTCGAAGCTGCTCGCGCCGGTGGAGCGCGACGAGGCGGACATCGCGACCGGCTCGCGCTTCGTTTCGGGCAGCGGGGACTACCGGCCGCCGTTTGCCCGCCGGATCGGGATCACGTGGTTCGCGAAGCTCGTCTCGCTGCTGATCCGGCAGCAGGTGACCGACACCACCTCGGGGTTCCAGGCGCTCAACAGGAAGGGCATCGCGCTCTTCGCCGGTGACTATCCGAGCGACTACCCGGAGGTGGAAGCTACGGTGCTCGTGTTCAAGCACCGGCTGCGCCTCGTCGAAGTGCCCGTGCAAATGCGCGAGCGCGAGCACGGCGAGTCCTCGATCACGTTCGTCCGCTCCGTCTACTACATGCTCAAGGTGACGCTCGCCCTGTGCGTCGCGATGGTGCGCAAGTACACGGTTCCGGAAGAGGAGGCGACCCGCCCGTGACGCCCGTTCGGATCTCGATCGCCGCCGCGATCGCGTCGGTGCTCCTGATCCTGATCGTGCTCGAGCTGATCCGCGGGCGGCGCCTGAAGGAGCGCTACGCACTGCTCTGGCTCGTCACCGGGGTCGTGCTGCTCGTGCTGTCCGCCTGGCGCGGCGGGCTCAACACGATCGCTGCCTGGCTCGGAGTGGCCACGTACCCGCCGGCGATCCTGTTCGCGGTGACGACGCTGTTCGTGATCGTCGTGCTGCTGCACTACTCGACGGTGCTCTCGAAGCTCTCCGACCAGAACACGCTGCTCGCGCAACGGCTCGCGCTGCTCGAGGCCGAGGTGTCGCGGTCGCGAGGCGGAACCGACGGCGGCGCCGGCGACGCTCGGAGCGAGCTCGAAGAGCCGAGGACGTCGGGCGACTCGCCTGCGCAGCGCTGATCGGCCTGACCGGTCGGTGAGGGTGCCGCTCACGACACCGGCTGTGGTGTTTCGACCGCTCCGCCCGGGGCGGGTGCCGGTAGCTCTCGCGGGGCGCTTCGCGCTGCGATCACTGCGACCGTCACGCCCGCCGCGATGATCGCGACGGCCGCGATGTCGCCGCCTGCCTGGTGCGCTGGCCGAGCCACGAAGAAGACCATCACCCAGGCCGCAACCGCCGTGACGGTCGCGGAGACGTCCGAACGTGTCGGCCGTGCGACGGCACGTGCGGAGAGGATCGCGGCGAGAGCGGCCAGGGCAATCGCTCCAAAGAACGGCAGCATCGAGACGGACGTGCCGGCCCCGAGCCAGCCGAGGAGCGTCTGCTGGAACTCACCGGTCCTCACCTCGAACAGCCAGGGGATGGACTGGCCGGGTTCCAGGAACGGCTCGGTGGCGGTGCCGATTGCCATGGCCCCGATCGAGACGATCAGCAGAGCAACGACCGCGCCCGGTGCGCGGCGATACGCCAGCCCGATCGGGAAGACGAGGAACGGCAGCATCGGGATCAGGAAACGGGGGCCCGGCGTCGACCCCCCGAAGGGTCCGCCGTTCGGCGGGTTGAAACCGGCGTTGTAGACGAGAAACAGTGCGCAGACGGAGAGAGCGACGATCGCCTCCGGCCGAAACGGAGAACGGTAGAGCAGCCACAGCCCTGCTGCCCCGGCGGCGATCACAGGCGTGAGTACGAGTAGGCCTCGCTCCTCGACGAAGAAGGAGATGAGCGTGTGGAAGCTTGGGGCGCTGATTGCGAAGAACCCCTTCGAGTGTGCGCCGACGACGTCATGGCCCGACACGCCGGGCGTGATGACGACCGCTCGGTACGAGAGATGGGTGAACGATCCGAACGCCCAGCGGTTGTAGACGAGGAGCGGGAGGATGCCCGCCGCCGCCCCAGCCGTGAACGCGACGGCGCGGCGGGCGTACGGTGCGCGCGACACCGCGTATCCGCCGAGCACGACCGCAAAGATCGCCATCGGATATTCGACGGTGCCGGAAAGCCCCACGATCGCACCAGCTGCGAGTACCGTGGTGGTACGGGCAGGGCCGCGATGCTCACCCCACAGGAGCATGAACGCAGCGAAGCCGAGCGCCGCGGCCGTGACGTGTGAGAAGAAGAGGGTCGCGAACGGCAAGCAGAGCGTCGCGGCGCCGAGCGTGACGGCCGCCAGCGGGCCGCTGCCCGGCTCGACGCGTTCAGCGGCGCGTCCCACGAGGAAGAGCAGCCCCATCATGGGGAGCACGGCTGCCCAGAGGTTCAGCGCCCAGATCGCCCGCACCGGGTCCTTCGGGACTGCGTCGAGCGCGCGGAGCCCGGCGTACATCGGAAGCGCGAGTGCGGCAAGGCCCGGGGCCTTGTTCGAGTAGTAGCGCCCGTGCCAGTAGCTCACATCGCAGTACTCGGTGCTGCGTGCGTCGACGACCGGCGTGCCGGCACTGAGCGCCTGAACGAGGGCGTAGTGCGACTTCTCGGTGCAGCCGGGCTTCTGCGCGACGAGTGCATACGCGCCGAACAGAAGCACGAGCACCGAGGTGATCGCAAGTGAGGATGCGTGCGCGGCCGCCCATGCCCTCACCGCTACACGCCCGGCGCGGCTGCCCTGTACCAGGCGACGGTGCGGTCGATGCCCTCGCGGAGTCCTACCCGTGCTCGGAACCCAAAGTGGTCCCACGCGCGGCTCGTGTCCAGCTTCCTCCGGGGCTGTCCGTTCGGCCGGGCCGTATCCCACTCGATCGTCCCCTCCCAGCCTGTCGCATCGCGAACGAGCAGGGCGAGATCGAGAATGGAGATCTCCTCTCCTGTCCCGAGGTTCACCGGTTGATCGCTGTCGTAGCGCTCTGCGGCCAGCCTCAGCCCTTCGACGCAGTCGTCGACGTAGAGGAACTCGCGCGTCGGCGACCCATCGCCCCAGAGCGTGATCGACGTCTCCCCGCGCCTCTGCGCCTCGACCATCTTGCGGATCAGGGCCGGTATGACGTGCGACGTCTCGAGGTCGAAGTTGTCCCGTGGGCCGTAGAGGTTGACGGGCAGCAGGTAGATCGCGTTCGTGCCGTACTGCGCGCGGTAGGACTGCGCCCCGACAAGCAACGCCTTCTTCGCGACACCGTACGGCGCGTTCGTCTCTTCGGGGAAGCCGTTCCACAGGTCGTCCTCGCGGAAGGGCATGGGAGCGAACTTCGGGTAGGAGCAGATCGTGCCGGCGAGCACGAGCTTCGGTGTCTCATGCAGGCGCACCTGCTCGAGCACGTGTGCGCCCATCATCAGATTCGCGTACCAGTACCGGCCCGGGTTGGCCTGGTTCGCGCCGATGCCGCCGACCTCCGCGGCGAGATGGAACACGAGGTCGGGACGTTCGGCGTCGAACAGGAGTGCCGTCTGGGCCATGTCGGTCAGGTCGGTCTGCGACCTACGCGGCACGATGACCTCGTGGCCGTCCGCCTGGAGCCGCGTGACGAGGTGCGAACCGAGGAAGCCGCCGCCTCCGGTGACGAGAACGCGCATCGACAGCAGGGTACTGGCTCTTCACCATGGAGGATGCAACGGTCTCTCCACGGCGGGACGCGCTCTGAAGCGTCTCACAAGAGCGGGCACCTCCGGCGCACGACCTGCTAGGATCCCCGCCCGATGACGGTCTTCGCGGCTCCGCAGCGGGCGGCATGAGCGAGTTGCTCGAGGTGCCACGTGCGCTCGAGCCCGGAGGCGTCGGTGCCGGCCAGCCCGCGACCCGCGGTCCGACTGGGCTGCGATGGAGCAGCCTGCCGCGACCGCATTCATTCTTCGACTGGTGGATCACGGGGCTCGTTGCCTTTGGAGTTGCCGGACGGATTGCCTTCTATACGGCGCCGTTCGGCGTTCCGGACAGCGACGAGGCTGTCGGCGGGCTCATGGCGAAGGATGCGCTCCACGGCCACCTGACAGCCTTCATGTGGGGGCAGGCGTACGGCGGCCGGGCTGGTACCGGTCGCCGTAGCCGTCAGGGCGTCAGCGACGGGCTGCCCGTCGGCAGCCAGTCGACCCGGCCGATCCAGCGCTCGCGGTTCTCGGCGTACCAGCGGATCGTCTGCAGCACACCCTCCTCCCACGAGACCTTCGGCATCCAGCCGGTCTCCCGCGTGAGCTTGTCATGGCCGACTCGCAGGGCCATCACGTCGCTCGCACCGGGGCGGTAGCGCTTCGGCGTCGTCGTCACCTCGCGGCCTGATGGCCAGAAGCCGTGCTCTTCGCCGATCGACAGGATCATCGCGACCCACGCCTCCATCGAGATGTTCGCTCCCTGGCCGTACACGTAGACGTCGCCGGGCTTGCCGTGCGCCGCCACCATCAGGTGCCCGCGCACGCCGTCGGTGCAGAAGCAGAAGTCGCGTAGCGGCTCGAGGTTGCCGAGCTCGATCGTCTCGCGCGCGAGCGCCTGCGTGATGATCGTGCCCGTCACATAGCGCGGGTTCTGGCGCGGGCCGTAGTTGTTGAACATGCGCGTGACGACACCGGGTACACCGAACGCGTCGAAGTAGTTCATCGTCAGGAAGTCGGCCGCCACCTTCGCCGTTGCGTAGATCGACTTCGGGTTGATCGGCGAGCGCTCGTGCAGGATCAGGCTGCCCGCGTCGTCGAAGTCGTGATGGTGCGAGACGTCGTCGCGGACGTTGCCGTACTCCTCCGACGTGCCCGCCGTGTCGAACTTCTCGAGCTCGAGCCCGGTGTCGACGATCGACTGCAGCAGGTTGAGCGTGCCGACGGTGTTTGCCATCACCGTCTCGTAGGGGCGGTGCCACGACTCGCCGACGTGGGCCTGGGCGCCGAGATGGAAGACGTAGGGCCGGTCCGGCGCACCCTTCAGCTCGCGCATCAGGTAGTCGATCGACGTCTTGTCCGTCAGATCGGCGAAGTGCACGGTGAGCCGGTTGCGAAGATGCCCGATGTTGTTGAGCGCGCCGCTCGAGGTGGCTCGTACGAACGCGTGCACGTCGGCGCCGAGCTCGACGAGCGCGTCGGTGAGGTGAGAGCCCATGAACCCGTCGGCGCCCGTGACGAGCACGGTGCGGCCGCGGTAGATCTCCGCGAAATCACTGCGGAGCTCGTCGAGCGCGCTATCGGTCCAGGGAGTGTCGGTCGGCATGAGGCGTACGCTTCAGCGTCGGTGGCCAAGCCTACCCCCTCAACCGGAAGCGGCTCGCTCCTTACCGGCGCCTTCACTGCTGCCGCCCTTGCGATCCAGACGGGGCTCGCCGCCGTCGTCGGCGTCGTCCTGGCGCGCGAGTTCGGGCGTGGGGCGCTTACCGACGGCTTCTTCGCCGCCTACGGCGTGTTTGTCGTCGTCGTCCTCGCGGCGAGCGCGATCCGAGTAACGCTGCTCCCGTCCTTTGCGCGTGCCCGCCTCGATCGGCGGCTCGGCGCGGAGGTGACGAGGTTCTTCACGGCCCTGGCGCTCCTTGCGATTCCGTTGCTCGTCCTCGGGATCGTCTTCGCACGGCCGTTGGCGGACGTCCTCACCGGGCACGGTCCCGAGGTCGCCCGGAGCACCGCTTCCGAGGCCCTGCCCTGGATGCTGCTGGCGGCGACCTTTCAGCTTTTTGCGGGGCTTGCCGCTAGCGCGCTCGCCGCCCTGGACGACTACGTCACCGCGGCGGGCGGCTATGCCCTCGGAAGCACCGTCGGCCTCGGAGTGATCCTGTGGAGGGTCGGCCCGGACGGTGTCCAGGCCATCTCGTGGGGGATGGCGATCAACGGTGCGCTCGCGCTCGGTGTGCCCGCTGTCGCCCTGGTGCTGCGCGCCGGCAAGGAGCAGATGCCGGCGCGTGCCATGCGGCCCACGGGCGGCTCGCTGGGGTCGCGCCTGGGGATTATGGGAACCGGCGTTGCGCTCCCGCTTGCCCTGCAGGTCGTGTACGTCGTCTGCCTCCCGTTTGCTGCCCGGGAGGGGGAGGGCGCTGTCACGAGCTTCGGGTTTGCGTATCTGATTGCCGCCGCGATCGTCTCAGTCACCGCTTCGTCGCTCTCCCTCGTCACCGCCGTGCCGCTGACTCGCGCCGGGCTCGATCCTGCTCGGACGGCACGTCATATCGTCTCGTCGTCGTGGATCGCGCTCGTGGTGATCGGTGCCGCCGCGGGCGTATTCGGGATCGCCGCAGGACGTATCGCCGACTTCCTCCTCGGATCGACGTACAGCAGTGGCGTCGGGGAGGAGCTTGGACGGCTCGTGCTCCTGTTCTCGCTCTGGGGCATAGCCTCGATCGGTGTCTCGGTGGCTTTCCCGCTCATCTTCGTGGTCGGCCTCGGGAGGACGCTTCCGTGGATCGCCGGTGCGATCGTGCTCGCCCACGTCCCGGTAGCGTTCGGTGCCGGTCGCCTGTTTGGCCTGTCGGGGCTAGCCCTCTCGATGGCGGTGACCACGGCGGTCGTCCTCGCGGCGCTTCTCTCCGAGCTCGGTGCCCTCCGGACGACGATGCCCGGCCTTCTCGGGGCCGCTGTGTTGGTCGCGCTGCTCGCCGCCCTCTCCTTCGTGCCTCCGGCGCTCCTGCTACCGAAGACGGCTGCAGCGCTCGCGGGTGTCCTCTTCTACGCGGCAGCCGTCGCCGTCGTCCGGCCGGCCGGCCTCCGGCGGGCGTGGCTCTACCTCCGCGAACTGCGGTAGATCCGCTCACTGGCGCGACCCACGAGCCTTCGTGGCGAGCCATAGCCCGGCGCTCGTGCTGAAGATGCGCTGTCGACCCGAGGCCACCACGCGCCGCCCCAGCGGCAGGTACCCGAACCGCATGCGCCCGTGAGCCGCGTCGGCTCCCGCATCGAACGGCGGCGGTTCGTCGCGCACCTTTCGCACCAGGGCCGTTCGGAAGCTGACCGCCGTCTCGATCTTCCACGCGGGACTCTCGCGTGTGAAGTCGACGATCGACGCGACGGCCGGGAGATAGGCGTCGTCGAGGAGGACGAGCCCTCCCACGCGCACATGTGGCGCGAGGAACCACCAGTCGATCACGGGATACGGAAACCCGTGCGCACCGTCGATCAGCACGACGTCGAGCGCTCGCGGCTGCCACGTCGGGAGAACCTCGTGCGACGGCCCGATGCGAAAGGCGACGCGCGAACTGTCGACCCCGCGGGCGTCACAGGCCGCCCGGATCCGGACTTCCTCGCTCGCGTCCGGGGTGATCGCCTCGTGAGCGGACCCGGCGGCCGCGAACACGATCGTGCTCGCGCCGGAGCCGGTCTCGAGCGTTGCCATGCTCGGCGTCACGTTCTCCTCGAGCCAGGCGAGGGCCGACCACGCAAGCCCCCAGTACTCCCTTCCACCGTGCAGGGCCGGCGGGGCGGAGCGAATCGAATCGGTGACAGGCGTCGGCACTCGCGCATCGTGCCAGAGCACGCTGCGATACCGTGCTCTCCGATGTCGGACTCGTATACTCGACCGCCGGGAAGCGGTGATCGCCCGCGTGCGCTCATCACCGGCATCGGAGGTCAAGACGGCTCGTACCTCTCCGAGCTCCTCCTTGAACAAGGGTACGACGTCGTCGGTGTCGTCCGGCGGCCGGTCGACGATCATCCAGCGCTTGTGGGTGTACGCGACCAGGTTGGCGTCATCGAGGCGGACCTGCTCGATCGCTCGTCGCTCGTGCGCGCGCTTCGGGACGTCGGGCCGCACGAGGTCTTCAACCTCGCGGCGCCGTCGTTCGTGCCGCGCTCGTGGGACGAGCCTGTGCTCACGGCCGAGTTCGCCGCCGTCGGCGTCACCTCGCTGCTCGAGGCGATCCGTGAGGTCGACCCCTCGATTCGGCTCTATCAGGCCTCCTCCAGCGAGATCTTCGGCGACCCGTCCGAGTCGCCGCAGGGCGAGGACACGCCGCTTCGGCCCGTCACCCCCTACGGCGTGGCCAAGGCCTACGCGCACTTCATCGCACACAGCTACCGCCGCCGTTACGGGATGTTCGCCTCCTGCGGCATCCTCTACAACCACGAGTCGCCGCGGCGGCCGCGCGACTTCCTGCCGCGCAAGGTCGCGTACTTCGCCGCAGCGATCTCTCTCGGTCTCGAGCACGAGCTCCTTCTCGGCGACCTCGATTCCCGCCGTGACTGGGGGTATGCGAAGGACTACGTGCGCGCGATGTGGCTGATGCTTCAGCAGGACGAGCCGGACGACTTCGTCGTGGCCACCGGCGTCAGCCACTCGGTGCAGGATCTCGTCGAGCGGGCGTTCGCGCACGTCGGGCTCGACTGGCGCGACCACGTGCGCTCCGACCCGGCGCTGCGCCGCGGCAGCGCCGAGCTCCACGACCTGGTGGGGAACGCCGAGCGCGCCCGGACGAGGCTCGGCTGGGCGCCGTCGGTGACGTTCGACGAGCTGATCGACCTGCTCGTGGACGCCGAGCTCGCGCGCCTCACGATGCCTCCTAGCCCCTAGCCTGCGAGGCGCGCGTACACGGCGTCGTGGGCGCGCGCAGTTGCGTCCCAGGTGAACCGTGCAGCGCGCGTGGGGCCTCTCTGCTCGAGCTCGCCGGCGCGCCGGAGTGCCTCGTGCACGCCTGCGGCGATCGCCTGCGGATCCTCGGGATCGAAGAGCACGGCTGCGTCTCCGCAGACCTCCGGCAGGGCACCGGCGCTCGACGCCGCGACCGGGCAGCCGCACGCCATCGCCTCGAGCGGCGGCAGGCCGAACCCCTCGTACAGGCTCGGGAACACCATGCACGCGGCGCGGCGGTACAGGGCGATCAGCTCGTCCGGTGAGACGTTCCTTGCTTCGACGCCGGCCGGCAGCGACGCCGGTACGTGCCCGGCGCCCGTGAGGACGAGCCTCAGGCCGGGTGAGTCGCGTCGCAGCAGCGCGAACGCCGCGAACAGCCGGTCATGGTTCTTGTGCGGCCACGGGCGTGCCGGATAGAGGAGCAGCGGCTCCCGGGCAACGGCCGGGTCGGGATTGAAGCGCGTCGTGTCGACTCCCAGCCAGATCGCGTGCACCCGGTCCGGGTCGAGGCCGAGCCGGCTGACGACGCGCGCGCGGACGAACTCGCTGATCACGATCACGTGCGCCGAGTCGCGCGCCGCCCGGTCGTACGCGAAGCTGCGGAAGAGCCGCTCGCCCCGGGAGAACAGGTGCGGCAGGTCGAGGTGCTGCACGTCGAGGAGGGTGATGACGCTCGGCACAGCCACCGGCGGCACGCGGACGGTCAGGGGATAGTGGACGACGTCTGCGCGCTCGACGTAGCGCCGGAGCCGGCCCGGCCGGACGTGGGCCGCACCCATCGCCAGAAGACGCCCGAGCGTGCCGGTCGAGGCGGCGTACTCCGTCACCACGGCCGCCGGCAGCCCTCCACCGGCATCCGGAGCCAGGCTCGGCAGCAGCACCTCGTAGTCATGCGATCCCACGCGGGCGAGCCCGCGCGCCAGCTCGCGCGCGTACGTTTCACTTCCGCCCGAGACTCCGGGAACGAGGGTGAGCATGCCGAGCGCGACCCGCACTACGCCGTGGCCGCGGTCGAGCCCGGAGGGGAGGATCGCAACACCACCGCGGTGACGGCGACCGCGACGACCGAGGCCACGAGCGACCACTTCGTGTGAAGCGCGACCTCGGGCAGTGCGGGTACCACCGGTGGATGCCGCGACGTCATTCCGGCGAATAGTCGCACGTGCGTCCGGGAGAGCCGGAGCTAGAATGCCCGGATGCCCGGTGACAGCGAGGAAAACAGCACGGCTGCAGGTGTTTTCGCGCCAGAGCCGATCGACGTCGAGGCGCTCTTCCAGGCGTTGCGCGAGGAAGTGCGACGCTCGGGCGCCGATCCCGGCGGTGGTGTCGGTGACCCGGCCGACCGGCGGGCGGCCCGGGACGAGGCCGAGCGCCTGTGGCCCGTCTCGGCGGACCGCTCCTTGCGGCTGCGCCCCGGTGTCCGCGGCGGCGTCGGCACGCCGGTCAAGGCGGTGCTGCGCAGGCTGATGCGCTGGTACGTCGAGCCGCTCGCGTACGACCAGCGCTCGTTCAACGCCGCTGCGCTGCGCCTGATCGACGATCTCCAGGAGCAGGTCGACCGGCTCCAGGCCGAGGTGACAGCGCTTCGCGACGCGAAGCGCTGACGCTCGCATGAGGATCGCCGTTTGCAGGCCCCAGGTGCCCTTTGCGCGCGGAGGCGCGGAGATCTTCAGCGACACGCTCGTCGAGCAGCTGCACGCGCGGGGTCACGAGGCCGAGATCGTCTCCGTCCCGTTCAAGTGGTATCCGGGCACGCGCGTGCTCACGCAGGCGTTCCTGTGGCGGTTGCTCGACCTGACCGAGACGGACGGAAGGGCGATCGACCTGGTGGTGGCGACGAAGTTCCCGTCGTACGCCGTTCGTCACCCCGAGAAGCGCGTGTGGCTCGTACACCAGTTCCGGCAGGCGTACGAGCTCGACCGCACGGAGCTCGGCCAGTTCGGCGAGTCGGCCAAGGATCGCGCGTTGCGCCGTCGGGTGCAGGAGCTCGACCGCGTCTCGCTCGGCGAGGCAACGCGCCTGTTCGCCACCTCGAGCAACGTCGCGGGCAGGCTCGAGCGCTCTACCGGCCTCATCGCGGAGGTGCTGGCGCATCCGCCGCAGGAGCTCGCCTACCGCGACGACGGCCCGGGCGACTTCGTCCTCTCCGTCGGACG
>Ga0315281_10006148_pt1 | contig 17122 bp, 13 predicted proteins | sample YL17G07_0_MG_FD_204540 | JGI IMG/M metagenome (GOLD analysis project Ga0315281, IMG submission 204540) | Sediment microbial communities from Yellowstone Lake, YNP, Wyoming, USA - YL17G07_0 | ecosystem: Environmental > Aquatic > Freshwater > Lake > Sediment | place: USA: Wyoming | collected...
GCTCCAGCTTGTCCCAGGCGTGCTGCACGCGGCCCAGTTGCTCCAGCACCTTGGTGACCGCGACACCTTCCTCCTCGATGACGTTGTCGTCCTCGTCCATCCCGGAGATCAGTTCCTGCACCTTGAACTTGCCGGCCTTGAGCTTGATCCCGAGGTTGAGCAGGTAGCGCGCCACCAGCGGCGAGCGCGAGAGCACCTCGATCATCTCCCGCTGCCCTTCCTCGATGCGCTTGGAGATTTCCACCTCCTCCTCGCGCGTGAGGAGCTTGATGTAGCCCATCTCCCGCAGGTACATCCGCACCGGATCGTCGGTGCGGGTATCCACCGAGGCTTCCAGGTCCAACTCTTCCAGTTCTTCCTCGTCCGCCGGCGACGCGGCCTTGGCCAAGCTCACATTGCCGGAACTGTCCATCACCTCGATGCTCATCTCGGAAAGGATGAGAAAGATCTCGTCCAACTGCTCGGCAGAGGTTTCTCCCTGGGGCAGGGCGTCGTTGATCTCGTCCAGGGTCAGGAATCCCTTCTCCTTCCCGTTGGCGATCAGCTGCTTGATGACCTTGCTCTGGTCCAATGGCTCGCCACCCAGGGTGGTCGTGCTGGGCGGCCGTTCCGCGCCCCCGGCTTTGCCCTTGGGCGGCTTCTGGCCTTTGGCCGGCTGGAGCTTTGCCCCAGGCCGCTGGCCTTTGGCTGCGGAGGTGGGGGCGGCGGGAGCGACCCCCTTGGCTCCGGGCTTGGCCCGTGCCGGGCTTGGCCCCGCCTTCCCCGCACCGGCATGCGCCGAGCCGGGTGTGGCCGCACGGGTGACCGGCTCCGGCTTGAGCGGTCGTGCGGCCTCAGGCGGCCGCTTTCGCGCGGTCAACATGGGGCCGGACACCTTGCCAGCCTTGGCTGCGGCACTGCCTTTGGGGGCTGCACCGGCCTTGGCCGAGGCACTGCCTTTGGGGGCTGCACCGGCCTTGGCCGAGGCACTGCCCTTGGCGGCCACACTGCCCTTGGCCGAGGCACTGCCCTTGGAAACCACCTTGTTCTTGGTCAGCGGCTTGTTGGCCGTGGGGCGAGCCTGCGCCGATCCACGCGCCTTCGCGCCGCTCCCGCCGGCAGGCTGTGCCGGCGGGCGGCGCGGCTTCTGGAGGCGGGCGGCTGCGCTCGCCCGAGCGACGCGCGAGGGTTGGGCGGACTGGGCTTTCTTTTTCTGTTTCATGGTTCCGAAGGCGGTGGATTTTATTGGGGGGAGGGCTTTGCCGCTTTGAAACGCCGCCGTGGCGCGGCCAACGCGGCTGTCGAACAAACCGGCGCGGGCGGCGCTGCGGCCCGGCGGTAGTCCTCCCTGGTTCAGATGCGGATGGGTGGGGGCAGGTTCATCCCGGAATGTGAAACGCCGGAGCCCACCCCCGGCGGGCTGGAGGCCCCGGTTTGCAACTTCACCGCCCACGGGCATCCCGGTGGGGGTCAATCCGTGGCCCTGCAGGCGGCCGCCCCCGGCGCATAGTACCCAGACTGATCAGGATAGCATCGGGACCCGCCGCCGGCAAGGACCCAATTTCAGCGGGCGGCCCCATGGGCAAACCCCCGGCAGTTGGTGTAACCTCATCCCCGATACGAGCCGGGCCGTCCAGCACATCGGACCACGCAATGGGCAGTTTGGACACCGCGCGTTGGGGCACGGGCGGCCGTCTCAATCTCTGCAAGCCGTTGTGGGCCTGCGCATTTGGAACGGGATGGGTCATGGCCGAGAAGCCTTTGCAGGTGAAGGACGCCAAGCGGCCGGAGGACTACCCGGTCCGCCATGCCGACCTGCTGCAAACGCTGATTGACATCAGCCGCATCATCACCACCTCCCACGACCTGGACGAGACGCTGCGGCACACGGTGACGCTGATTGCCGCGCGGATGAAGGTGGATGTCTGTTCCATCTACATTTACAACGACAAGATCAACGAACTCGAGCTGAAGGCCACGCAGGGACTGAACCCCAAGTCCGTGGGTTCGGTGCGCATGCCCGTCAGCGAGGGGCTGATTGGCTTGGTGCTGGAGCGCCAGGCGCCGATCAACTTGCGCGACGTCAGCAGCCATCCGCGCTTCAAGTACTTTCCGGAAACCGGCGAGGAGCGGCTGTCCTCGCTGTTGGGGGTCCCGCTGATCGAATACCGCCGGCCCCTGGGCGTCCTGGTGATCCAGAATCAGGAGAATCGCCTGTTCACTCCGGAGGAGGAGAACCTGATGGTGACCATCGCCTCCCAGATCTCCGGATTGGTTTCCAAGGCCCTGTTGTTGGACCGCATCCAGCAGGAGGCGCGGAGCGTCCAGGAGCCGGGGCGCTCGGGCGAATCGTTCCAGTTCGATGGCATCCCGCTGGCCCCCGGCCTGGCCAAGGACAAGGTGGTGCTGCTGACCAGCCGTGGGCTGGAGGAGCCGGAGCGCGCGCCCGCGCAGGGGGCGGAGCAGGAGCACGAGGCGTTGCGCCGCGCGATCGGAGAGTCCGAGAAGGAAATCCTGGAGCTGATCCAGGAGATTTCCGCGCGGGTGAGCGATCAAGAGGCGGCGATCTTTCACGCCCACCTGTTGTTTCTCGAGGACCGCACACTCCTGGAGCGCATCGGGAACCAGATCCAGGCCGGGGCCTCGGCGGCCTGGGCCGTCTGGCACGTGGTGCGGGAGTACTTGCAGGCCTTCCAGCGCATTGACGATCCCTACCTCAAGGAGCGGGGAGCGGACCTGCAAGACATCGGCCTGCGCCTCCTTAAGCACCTGGACTTCGGCCAAACCGGGCGGGAGCGGCATTACGAGGGCATCCTGGTCGCCGACATCCTCACCCCCAGCGACACGGCGCGGCTGGACCCCAAGCGCATCAAGGGCATCATCACCGCCGTGGGCGGATATGTGTCGCACGCCGCCATCCTGGCCCGCAGCCTGCGCATTCCGGCCGTCAGCGGCATCGAGAACGTGGCGGGGCTGCTGCGCGAGGGCGAGGAGGTGATGCTGGATGGGCAGTCCGGCCGGGTGTTCGTCAACCCCACGGCCGGCGTCGCGCAGGAGTATGAGCGCTACCAGCAGACCCGGCGCGAGTACTTTTCGCACCTGGACGCCCTGCGCGACGTGCCCTGCGTGACCCGCGACGGCCAGCGGGTCATTCTGCGGGCCAACGTCGGGCTCTCGCAGGACCTGGAGGATTGCGTGAGCGCCGGGGCGGAGGGCGTCGGACTCTATCGCACGGAGGTGTTCTACCTGATGCGCTCGACGCGCCCCACCGTGGACGATCTCGAGGCGTCATACGCCCAGGCCCTGAAGGTGGCCCAGGGCCGGCCGGTGATCTTCCGCACGCTGGACATCAGCGGCGACCGCTTCCCCACCTATCTGGACTTTCCCCGCGAGGAAAACCCGCTGCTGGGCTTCCGCTCCATGCGCTATCAGCTGCGCCGGCAGTCGCTGCTGCACGACCAGCTCAAGGCCCTGCTGCGGGTGTCGTCCCAGGGCGACCTGCGCCTGATGTTCCCCATGATCACGCACCTGGACGAGTTGCAGGAGGCCAAGCACATCCTCAACGTGTGCCGGGAGGAGGTGGAGCGGGAGACCGGCCGGCCGGTCGCCCAGCCGCGCGTGGGGATGATGTTCGAGGTGCCCGCGGCCGTCTTGCAGTGCGATCTATTCGTGGGCGAGCTGGACTTCCTGGCCATCGGCAGCAACGACCTGACCCAGTTTGTGCTGGCCGTGGACCGCAACAATCCCTACGTCAACGAGATCTACGACCCGCTCGACCCCGCCGTGCTGATGATGATCCGCCGCATGGTGGATTCGGCGGCCCGCGCGCAAAAGCCCCTGGAGTTGTGCGGCGAGGTGGCGTCCGACCCGGAGGGCTGTCTGGTGCTGGTCGGCCTGGGCCTGCGCGAGCTGAGCATGAATGCCCCGCTCATCCCCATCGTCAAGGACCGCCTCTCGAACTACACCTTGGCGGAGATGGAAAAGCTGGCGGAAATCGCCCTGGGCTCCACCTCGGCAGCCGACGTCCGCCGCAACCTGCAACTGCGGCTGCGCGAATAGCGCGGCTCCACCGATCCGATGGCCGCTTCCGCCCCCCCCGCCGCCGCGTTGTACTACGGCAACCAGAGCTACAGCATCGAGCAGGCCGCCACGCGCCTGACCGACGCAGTGCTGGGCGCCGGGCCGCGCGACTTCTCCTATCAGCGCTTCGACGCCGCGGAATTGCTGAAGACGGCCCCGGCGGAGGTCATGGCCGGCCGCATAGACGCCTTCCAGATGGCCTGCGAGGCCATGCCCCTGCTGGGCGACCGGCGGGTGGTGCGCCTGGACCGCCTGGAGGCCGTGCGTCTGCCCGACCGCGCCGTCCAGCCCCTGCGCAAGGCGCTCGATGCGCAGCGCCTGGCGCGCGTCTCCTGGCGGGGCCAGCCCACCTGGGTGCCCGAGGACGAGCTGCAACCGGGCGAAGCGGCGGAGGCCGTGGAACCGGCCGGTACCTGGGTGGAGCGCATCGCCCCCCAGGAGGGCGGCCACCCGGTCGTGCACCTGCGCGCGCTGGAGGCCCGCTTCGCACACGGCGGCGGGGAGCAACGCGAGTGGGTCCCGCTCCCGGACCTGCTGCGGGCGCGGATCAAGCCCAAGTTTGCCCTGCCGGACGAGGCGGACGCCGACGCGGAACCCCCGCCGACCGGCGCCGCCGGGCGGCTGCATCCGCTGCTGCAGCGCCTGCTGACGGCGCCGCCGGACGGGCTGACGCTCGTCCTGACCGCGGTGGCGACCCGCGAAACCGACCTCTCCAAGCCCCTGCTGGCCGCGCTCAAGAAGCTGGCCGCGCCGCTCGAGAAGTTCGTCACCTACGACGACTACAACCCCGCCGACTGGGTGGTGCAGGAGGGCCGCGCGCGCGGCTTGCGCCTGACCCGTCCCGTGGCCGAGGTGCTCATCCACCGCGCCGGCAACGACCTGGGCCGCCTGGCCAAGGAGTTGGACCGGCTGAGCCTGGTCTTTCCGGCGGGCCGGGCGCCCAGCGAGGACGACCTGATCGGTGCGGTGCACGCGGGCGGGCGGGCGTCTCTCTTCCAGATCAACGAGAAGCTGGGCAACCGCGACCTGGAGGGCGCGCTGCTGATCCTGGAGGAGTTCCTGCACGAGAAGCCCCAGGAGCACCCCGTGTTGATCGGCATTCTGGCGCGGCACTTCCGCCAATTGGTCGAGGTGCACGGCCTGCTGCGGGGCGGCGTGCCGGAGGCCGAGTGGCCCGCCCGCCTCAAGCTGCACCCCTTCATCGCCAAGAAGGTGATCGCGCAGGCGCGGCGCTTTACGCCCCTGGAGCTGGAGCACATCCAGCAAACGCTGGCGGAGATTGACGTGGTCGCCAAGCGCAACGCGCACCTGACGGGACTCTACTTCAAGGAGTTCATCCACGGCGTCTGCAGCGGGGGCTACCGCACGCGCCGCCGCTCCCTGGCCTAGCCCGTGGCCCTGAACCCCCCAGCGGCAATTCTTCCCCAGGGCAGCGCATGACCGACCCCCACGCCACTCCCCAGGCGCCCGCCCGCGGCGAGGGCGACACCCTCTACCGCTTCGCGGGCATCGTCACCGCGTTCACGCTACTGTCGCGCATCCTGGGCATGGTGCGGGATCTGGTGATCTCCCACCGCTTCGGCGCCAGCGCCGCCACGGACGCTTGGGTGCAGGCGTTCCGCATTCCCAATGCCCTGCGCCGGCTCACCGCCGAGGGCTCCATGACCATCGCCTTCGTGCCGGTCTACGTGGAGCTGAGGGAGCGCGAGGGGCGCGCCGGCGCCCAACGCTTCGCGGCCCGCGTGCTGGGCCTGGTGCTGGGTTCCACCGCGCTGTTGACCGTGCTGGGCGTCGGGTTCAGCCGGGCGCTGACCGGGCTTTTTTCCCCCGGCTATGCGCACGACCCGGCTCAGTTCGACCTCGCCGCCGCCTTCTTGCGCTGGACGTTCCCCTACCTCGCCCTGGTGTCGGTGGTGGCCTGGGCGATGGGCGTGCTCAACTCGGAGCATCGCTTCGCGGCGCCGGCGGCCGCGCCGGTGCTGCTCAACCTGGGGATCATCGGCGCGGTGCTGGGTTTTTCCGGCGCGTTCGATCCGCCGGCGTTCTCCATCGCCGCGGGGATCCTGGTGGGCGGCGTGGCCCAGGTGGCGTTGCAGGTGCCCTCGCTGCTGCGCGCGGGCATCCCGCTGGTGCCGCTGGCGGGCTGGGGGCGGCCGGAGATGCGCCGTTTCTTTGCCCTGATGGGGCCGGCGCTGTTCGGCGTCGCCGTCTACCAGATCAACATCATCGTGCTGGGCATCCTGGCCAGCTACCTGCCCACCGGCCAGGTCTTCCACTACAACAACGCCACCCGCCTCACCGAGCTGGTGATGGGCCTGTTCACCTTTGCCTTCACCACCGCCGGCCTGCCCACGCTCAGCCGCCATCAGGCGCGCGGCGACTGGGAGCGCATGGGGGAGACCATCCGCTTCACCTTCGCGGCCGTGCTGTTCGTCACCTTGCCGGCCATGGCCGGGCTGTTCGTCGTGGCCGACGGCGTCGTGGCGATGCTCTACCTGCATGGCGCCTTCACCGCCGCGGACGTCCGCTCCACGGCGGACACGCTCCGGTACATGGCGCTGGGAATGCCGGCCGTGGCCCTCGTGCGCGTGATGGTGCCGGTCTTCTACGCCCTGCGGGATTCCCGCACCCCGGTGGGGGTGGCCGCCCTCTCCGTGCTGGTGACCGGACTGCTGGGCTGGTGGCTCAGCCGGAGCATGCAGGTGGCCGGATTGGCCCTGGGGCTCTCGCTGGGCGCCTGGTTCCAGGCGCTGGGGCTGGCGCTGCGGCTGCGCGGGCGCGCCCCCCAACTGGGCCGCTGGTTCCCCTGGCGCTCCGTGGCCGTGCAGGCCGGCGCGGCCGCGCTGATGGGGGCGCTCGCGGCCTGGGCCGGGGGCTGGGGCGAATGGGCGCTGGGCCCGGCCAGCCTGTACAACTGGGCCGTGCTGGTCGCGACCCTGGGCGGCGCCGTGGCCCTCTACGCGGCCCTGACCCTCGCCCTGCGCGAGGAGCAGGCCGCGCACTGGTACCGGCTGGCCGGCCGCCTGGGCCGCCGCCTGACCCGGCCCCCCGCGGGAGGACCCCCCCAGCCATGAGCACGGCGCGCAGAAAAGAGGGGCTGATCTTTGACCTGGATGGGACCCTGGTGGATTCCCTGGCGGATATCGCCACCGCCATCAATCTCACGCGCGGGACCTTCGGCTTGGCGGCTCTGCCCGCGCCGCACATCATCGCGCAGGTCGGCGACGGGTCCGATCATCTCGTGCGGCAGACGGTGCCCGTGCCGCCGGAGCGGCGGGTGGAGGCGCTGGCGGCCTATCTGGCCCACTACGAGCGGCACATGCTGGACGGCACCCACCTGATGCCCGGCGTTCTGGACGTGCTGGAGCGCTACCGCGACCGCCACCTGGCGGTGGTGACCAACAAGCTCCAGCACCTGGCCGAGAAAGTGCTCGTCGGATTGGGGATCCGCGACCGCTTTGCCATCGTCGTGGGCGGTGACTCCTTGCCGCGCAAGAAGCCTGACGCCCTGCCCCTGCTGCATGTCCTGGAGCATTGCGGCCTGCGCCCCGAGCAGGCCGTCATGATCGGCGATGGGGTCAACGATGTGCTTGCCGCCCAGGCCGCCGGCGTGATGGCCGTGGCCGTGACCTTTGGGGTGGCCGGCGACGCGGAACTGCGGGCGCTCTCGCCGGACTTCGTGGTGCACGACCTGAGCGCCATTCTTGAGATAATAGACTGATACGGCAATTGTTTTGTGTCAATTGCTCCGAATTGGCCCCGCCCCTCAAGTTCTCCCGAAATCTACCGATAGCGGCGCTCCCCCTTGGGGCTTTAGCGTTTGGTACGCTTCTTGGATGGCTAGGGAGCAGATAAAGGTATTTGCTCTATATTCGGACAGAGGACAGCGCCATGGCCATGCAAGTTGCCCAAACCGCGTCGGCACCCAGCAGCGAGACCGCTGCCCGCGCCTACAACTCCAATTTGCAGCTGACCAAGCGTGACGCGGAGACGACGAAGCGCGGCCCCGCGGTGCGCGTGGCGTCCCGCGTGGTCGAGGTGCCCGGCTATGCTCCCAATCCCTATACGCTGCTGATTTCCCGCATCGAGAACGCCGCCTTGCAGGGACAGACCGAGCGGGCCGCCATCGCGCAATTGGCGCAATTGCTGGCCGAGCGGGTGCCGACGCTGTCGGAGAAGGCGCGCCGCCAGATCGCCGAGTTGGAGGAATTCAAGGTCACCGGCATCAGCACCCTGTCGCGCTTGCCCATGGAGGCCCAGGGCCGCCTGACGAGCGCCGGCCAATCCCCAGCCCTGCTCAATCTGCTCAAGCAGCCCCTGTTCGTGTCGTACATCAAGGATTCCCAACGCGCCGCCCTCTATGGTCCGCGCGGCATCCTGCTGGCGTCCTGACCTTTCGGCGCCGGCTGCCGCCGCGCCCCACTCTCCCCTTGCACCCGTCATCGCCCCCGGCGCCGAGTTTCGTGCGCGGGTGCATCGCCTCGTGCGCGGGCCGGCCGTCCCAGTCGCCGGAATCGCCCCGGCGCGCCGGGAAACGGGGCGGCCCCTGCGGTGCCGGGGCACGGCTTCATTCCGCCCTCCCCGCATGGTAGAAGGATGGACCTTCCGTCCGCCCCGCGGCCGGACGGGCCGGGGAGGCTGAAGGGCCGCCGGCAGGGAGGCGATCTCCTGACGAACCCCTTGCTGGACTTGCGCCCCGATGATCGAAGAGCAGGCCCTGCGCAACATTCCCCGGTTTGCCGGGCTTTCGCCCCAGGCGCGCCGCGGCCTGGCGGGTCTCCTGGTGCGGCAGACGTTTGAGAGGGGCAGCCTGATCTTCATGGAGGGCAGCCCCTGCACCCTCTTTCACGTCGTGGAGTCGGGCGTTGTGAAGGTGTACACGACGCTGGAGAGCGGCAAGGAGTTGATTCTGGGCTTCATCTACCCGGGTGAGCCGCTGGGCGAGGTGGCCTTGATAGACAACATTGACCTGCCCGGCTCGGCCGTGGCCCAGGATGCCGTCACGCTGCTGACCCTCTCCCGGGAGGAGTACTTCGCGCACATGGAGCGCTACCCGGAGATCGCCCTGGCGGCGATCCGCGACCTGTCGCTGCGGATGCGGGCGCTGCGGGAGCGTGTCGTCGAGCTGGGCGACGGCGGGGTGGAAAGCCGGCTGGCGCACGTGCTGCTGGCCCTGGGAGACCGCATCGGCACGGCCACCCACAACAGTTGCCGGGTGCCGATCCAACTCAGCCGCCAGGAGCTTGCCGCCATGGTAGGGGCGCGCATCGAGACCGTGATCCGCATCATGAGCCGGTGGCAAAAGGAGGCGTTGGTGCATACGCTTCCGGACGGCTTCCTGATTCAGGACACGACGGCGCTCAACCTGATGCGCAACAGCGGCGGCTGATGGGACGGCTTCCCGCACTCCCGAACCCTGGGGCGTCTCAAGATACGGCACGGCGGGTTACGGCGCGGTGGGCTAAGGCCCCGCGGGCTCCGGCACCATGGGCTCCGGCCGTGCGGCGTCCAGACGCACGGTCAGGCACCAGTGCTCCGGTTCCAGCTGGGTGAGTTCCTGGAGTAGCCCCATGCGCGCAAACTGCCGCCGCAGGGGTTGCGGATCGAAGAGCGAATGCACGACGAAGGAATCGCCGGGAGCCATCTGGCGCACGCAGCCCAGCAGCAGGGAGTAGGGCCGCCCCCCTTGGCGCAGGTACTCACGCACGTCCAGGTGGTAGGCGCCGTCCTGTTCCCAGAAGCGCAACGCGGGATGGTCCTCGTGGAATGCGATCATGGCGGGTGCTCTTCCGTGCCGGCCGCTGCCGCTCCTACCCGCACGGTGATAACACGCGCGGCGCGAAAGGTATGACGGAAATCATACAGCGGCGCGGTCGCGGCGGCCATACTGCCCCGTTGGAGGCAGTCCCAGCGGCGGGCGCGCTCGCCGCGCGGCATTCACCATCGAGACCTTCATGAATGTGGCTCCATCCCTCATTGTCCCAAGGCCCGCGGACCGGCTGGAGCGCCTGCTGGCGCCGTTGGACCGGCTCTTCAACCGCGTCTATGGCGCGCGCTACAACCCCATCTACCAAACCGGCCCCTTGACCGTCGGCCTGTTCCTCGTGATGACGGTGACGGGGCTCTACCAGCTGTACTTCTACAAGATCGGCGCGCCCTACGAATCCGTCACCACCATGCAGGAGCAGGTCTGGAGCGGGCGCTGGATCCGGGCGCTGCACCGCTACGCGGCGGACCTGGCCGTCACGGCGGCGGTGCTGCACGCCCTGCGCATGTTCCTCCAGGGCAAGACCTGGGGGCCGCGGGCGCTGGCCTGGATCACCGGGCAGATTCTGATGGGGCTGCTGCTGTTCATCGGCTGGACCGGCTATGTGCTCGTGTGGGACCGCCAGGGGCAGGTGATCGCCATGGAAGGCGCCCGGCTGTTGGATGTGTTGCCGGTGTTCTCCGAGCCGCTGCGCCGCTCGTTCATCACCGAGGAGATCGTCAACAGCGGCTTCTTCTTCCTCAACTTGTTCCTTCACATCGCGCTGCCGCTGGCGCTGCTGCTGTTCCTCTGGATCCACACCGTGCGGCTGGCCCGGCCCAAGATCTCCCCCCCCCGGCCGCTGCTGTGGGGCGTGATCGGCGCCCTGCTGGTGCTGTCCATCCTGTGGCCCGCCGCGCTGCCGCCGAAGGGCGATGCCCTCTCCATGCTGGGCAAGGTGGAGGTGGACTGGTTCTTCTCCTTCTGGGTTCCGGTCGCGCGCGCCGTGTCCCCGCCGGTGCACCTGGCGCTTTGGGGGGCGCTGGCGCTCGTGCTCTTTTCCGTTCCCCTGTGGTGGCGCCACCGGCCGGAGGTCAAGGCCCAGCCTTCCACGCTGGAGGAGCGCTTCTGCACCGGCTGCACCCAGTGTTACAAGGATTGCCCCTACGAGGCCATCGCGATGGTGCCGCGGACCCAAGGGTTCGGCTCGGAGGTGGTGGCCCAGGTCAGTCCGGAGTTGTGCGTCAGCTGCGGAATCTGCGCCGGTTCCTGCGCCCCCATGCAGATCGGGCCGGCGGGGCGCAGGGGTCAGGAGCAGCTGGATCTGATCGAGGCGTTCGTGGCGGCGCATCGGCCCCGGGCGGACACCGTGGTGGTGTTCACCTGCCGCAACGGCGTGGGCGAGGATCCCCGGCTGGCCGCCGGGGGAGGCGTGCTTGTGTACCCGGCGCTGTCCTGCGCCGGGGCGCTGCACACCTCCGTGCTGGAATACGTGCTGCGCAAGGGGGCGGGCGGCGCCTACGTGCTGTCCTGTCCGGAGCGCGACTGCGTCTTCCGCGAAGGCCCCAAGTGGCTCCAGGAGCGCGTGTACAGCGACCGGGAGGCGGAGCTGAAGGACCGCGTGGACAAGCGCCGGGTGCGCATCGGGCTGTTCCAACACAGTGACTTGCCGGCCGCGCTGGCGGATCTGGCCGAGTTCCGGCGCTTCGTCGCCGGCCTGGCCCAGGCCGAGGCGGAGGAACGGGTGGACCTGGACCAAGCCTGCGAGGCGCTGGAGGTGAGCCATGGCTAGCTTCTGGAGCGGCCTGGCAGGCAAGGCGGCGTTCACGGCCCTGTTGCTGGGGGCGCTGGCGTTTCTGAGCGACTTTACGATCGGCTCCCTTCCGGACCATGGCGTGATCCGGCTGGCGTGGCGGCTGGTGTCGCAGCGCGTGAGTCTCTGTCGGCAGGCCTCCGCCGCGGAGCTGGAGCGGTTGCCCCAGCACATGCGCCGCCCGACGGTGTGTGTGGACCGATTGCTGCCGTATGCGCTGCGGGTGGCGGTGGATGGGCGCCCGGTGCTGGAGCGGCGGGTGTCCGCGCCCGGTGCCCATGGCGACCGGCCGCTCTACGTCCAGGAGGACCTGCGGGCGGAGCCGGGGCCGCACACGGTCGTGATCTCTTTCGTCCCGGACGAGGATGCGGCGCTGAAGGAGGTGCTGGGAGAGGGCGCCGATGCGGCCTGGACGGAGGCCCTGCGCGGGGCGCTGGGGCGCGCCGCGCGGTTCGACCTCGACCGGGTGCTCCCCGCGGCCGCGGGCCGGGTCACCCTGATCCAATTGCACGAGCGGGAGGGCCGATTCTTCATCATGGGGCCATAGCGCGGGGCGGCGCTCAGCCTCCGGGGGACGGCGCCGCGCCTACCCGGGCCGCATCCCGCGCGGCCTGAACCAGGCTGGCCGTGGACGGGTTGAGGAAGGCCGCAAACAGCCGCCCCTGGGGGTCCACCACGTAGGCCAGGCCGGGATGGACGATGTCGCCGGTCCGGAGATCCCGCTGGCGCTCGACGCGGTAGTCGTCCAGCACCCGATTCACGGCCTCCACCGGCCCCGAGAGGACGGCCATGCCCGGCCCGGCATTCCAGTGGGCTGCCAGGGCCGGCAGGCTGGCGGGGGTATCGCGCCACGGGTCCAGGGTGATGATGACGAGGCGCCCCCCCAGTTCCGGCGCCCGCCGTGCGGCGTCCGCGGCGCGGCGCACCAGCAGTGGGCAGAGCGTTTCGCAGTGTCCAAAGGCGAAGGTGAGCCAGACGACCCGGCCTCGCAGCGCGGCCAACTCCACCGTCTCTCCACGCTGATCGAGCAGGCGAAACGCCGGCGCGGGCCGGTCCAGCCGCGCATAGGGCTGCGCGGCCCCGGCTTCGTCGGTCCCATGCAGGGCGGCGGAGACGCGCAGCGCCACCGCGACCCGTTGGCCCGCCCATCCGGCGAAGAGCAGCGGCAGCACCGCCAGCAGCGCCAGCATGGCGCGGCCGGAACCCGAGCCGGCGAGCGTCCGCACCCCCGTCGCGAAGTCCCGCCCCCAGACCGCCCCCAGCGCCGCCAGCCATCCCAGGGGCCCGCCGATCAGGTTCAACCAGCCGTAGGCCGCCGGCAGGCCGTCCTCCCCCGTGCCGAAGCACACCGCCCGGGTCACCGCCAGCCAGGCCGGGACGGACGCGGGCACCGGGGCCAGGGCCAGCGCCCACCAGAGTCCGGTGGCGGCCAGCCACAACAGGAACAGCCCCAGGGGAACCCGGCCGGCGCCGCGCGCCGGTGGAGGGACGGTCATCTGGATCATCGGGTGCTCCCGCGCCGTGGTGGGGGTGGGTTGCCGGGCGTCCCGGCGAGAATCCGCCGCTGCCCGTCAGCCGGACGGCTCCAATCGCATTGCACCGTACGGGGCATGGGAGGCCCTATGACAAAAGTCATACCCTTCCCACCGGGCAAACTCCAAGATGGCGCGCAATTCGGTCCCGAAGGCCGCAATTCGGCCTTCCTGTCGCAATCCCGCGCGGAGGACGTCATGGGTGAGAATCGGGTAGGGCCGTCGCAGCCGGTGCCGTTGGGCCAACGGCTGTTGGACAGCCCGTTCCTGTTGCTGCTTGCCGGTCTGGTGATCATGTTCATCGTCTACACGGGCTGGGGACTAATGGAAATCCTGACCCTGCCCAAGGGCCTGCTGCCCTAGTCACGAGGAGCCTAGCCAAGAGGAGAAGCGTATGCACTCGGCAATCGTCGCGCCCAAGGGGATCTGGTGGAAGCCCGCGGGTAGGCAGGAGAAGTTGTGGGTCACCATCGCCTTCATCTGGTGCATGATCCTCTTCGCCATGATGCCCTTCTGGCATCTGCGAGGGGGGCAGAACGCATCGGGCATCCGCTCGCGGGTGGATCCGGCCGCGTATGTGGCCCGCGTGGAGCGCTTTACCCAGGAATACAAGGTGGGCGAGGAGAACGGCATCCCGGTCGTGGCTCCGCCGCCGGGGAGCGAGGTGTACCTGCTGGGCCGGATGTGGAGCTGGAGCCCGATCCTGAAGCTGAAGCAGGGGGCCAGCTACACGCTGCATCTTTCCTCGGCGGACGTGAACCATGGGTTCCACTTGTTCCCGGTGAACGTGAACTTCCAAGTGGTGCCGGGTTACGACTACGGCCTGCGCATCACGCCCAACACCGCCGGTGAGTTCAGGATCATCTGCAACGAGTTCTGCGGCATCGGCCACCACCTGATGACCGGCAAGGTGACGGTGGAATAGATTCCCCAGCCTGCCTACAACGGAAAGGGAAACGACCATGGCCAGTACAACCGTAGGTTCCATCGCGGCGGTATTCCGCACCTGTTCCGTTACCGGCCTCAAGGTGAACCGGGACGCGGAGAACCTGATCAAGGTCAACGCCGTATTCGCGGTGGTGTTCTTCCTGGTGGGGTTGGTCTCCGCCCTGCTGCTGGTGCTTACGCGCTGGCAAACGGTGCATCTGCTGTCGGCCGAGTGGTACTACCGCATCCTGACGGCCCACGGCCTGAACATGCTCATCTTCTTCATCATCTTCTTCGAGATGGCGATTCTCTACTTCGCCGGGCCGGTGGTGCTCAACAGCCGGCTGCCCCTGCCCAAGCTGGCGTGGGCGGCCTTCGCGCTGATGCTGGTGGGCGCCGTGCTGGTGGATACGATGGTGTTCAGCGGCAAGGCCGACGTGCTCTTCACCTCCTATGTGCCGCTGCGGGCCGATCCCAACTTCTACCTGGGCATGATCCTGTTCGCGGTCGGCGCGTTGATCGCGACGGGGCTGTTCTTCGCCTCGCTGGTGGTGGCCAAGCAGGAGAAGACCTACGAGGGCTCCGTCCCCCTGGTCACCTTCGGCGGCCTGACGGCGGCCATCATTGCCGTGATCACGCTGGTGCACGGGGCGATCATCTACATCCCCACCTGGCTGTGGTCGCTGGGCCTGATGAACGTGGACCCGGAGGTCTACCGCATGATCTGGTGGGCGCTCGGCCACTCCTCGCAGCAGATCAACGTCGCCGCGATGGTGTCCGTCTGGTACCTGCTGGGCGGCCTCACGGTGGGCGCGGTGGTGCTCAACGAGAAGATCAGCCGCTCGGCCTTCGCCCTGTATATCCTGTTCATCTCCCTGGCCTCCGCCCACCACCTGCTGGTGGATCCGGGCTTCGGCCCCAGTTGGAAGGTCGTGAACACCAGCTACTTGATGTACATGGCGGTGCTGGCGAGCATGGTGCACGGCTTCACCGTCCCGGCGGGGATCGAAACCGGACAGCGGCTGCGCGGATTGACCAAGGGCATGTTCGAATGGCTGCGCAAGGCGCCTTGGGGCGACCCCGGGTTCTCCGGCATGTTCCTGTCGCTGGTGATTTTCGGCTTCCTGGGCGGGGTCACGGGCGTCACCATCGGCACCGAGCAGATCAACATGATCGCCCACAACACGCTGCGCGTGCCGGGCCACTTCCACACGACGGTGGTGGGCGGGACGGCGCTGGCGTTCATGGCGCTGACCTACTATGTGATCCCGCTGATCTTCCGCAAGGAATTGCGGCTGTGGGGCCTGGCCAAGATTCAGCCCTATCTGTTCGGGGGCGGGGTCAGCATCTTCGCCCTGTCCATGATCTACGCCGGCATCTTCGGGGTGCCCCGGCGGCACTGGGACATCTCCTTTGCCGCCGCCCCCTTCAAGGTGGAGTTCCATCCGGCCGTGGATCTGTTCATGGGCACGCTGGCGCTGGGCGGCTCGATCGCCTTCTTGGGCGGCCTGATCTATGTCCTCGTGGCGGTGCTGTCGGTCTTCTTCGGCAAGCCGCTGACCGACGAGGCGATCCGCAAGGGAACGGCGCACGTGCCCCAGGGTATTCTCAAGCTGCCGCCCCAGTCGCACGGCGAGGCGGAGTCCGCGGCCGTGCACCGCAGCGGCACGCCGGGGACGCTGGTGCTGGTGTTCGTGTTCCTGCTGGTCTTCGCCGTCTATTACTTCACCAACTGGAAGATGCTCTCGTTGGTGTGGAAGATCGGCTAGGCAATCCCGCGCGCCGCCAGGCCGGCCGTTTGGCTCTGGCGGCACGCACCGCAAACCCGGGCCGCCCCCAAGAGGGCGGCCCCGCAACAGCAGCCCTCGGGGTCGTGGCCGCTACGCGGCGGAGTGTCACGGTTCATTCCCCCCCAAGACGTGACCTCCCCGGGCGCCATGGCTCCGGGGGCTGCTTCTCCCCCGCCGGCCCGTCCGCTCCGCCCGTCTTGGCCTGCGCGCCCGCTCGCGCGGCGGCGATGTTGACCCCTGCGCCAAAAACCCCTAGCCTTTAGCGCAACCCGGAACCTCCTGTCCCGCATCCCGCACGCAGCAGTCATGAAATCCGAATCGCACGATCCCCAGTCGCCCCTCTACCGCATTCGCCACTCGCTCGCCCATGTGCTGGCCCAAGCCGTGCTGGAGATCCGGCCGGAAGCCAAGCTGGGCTTCGGTCCGCCCGTCGAGTCGGGCTTTTACTACGACTTCGATCTGGCGCCGCCGCTGACCCCGGAGGAGTTGCCCGACCTGGAGCGGCGAATGCGGCGCATCATCAACGCCAAGGCGCCCTTTGAGCGCGAGGACGTCGCGCCGGATGAGATGATCCGCCGTTTGACCGGCCAGGGCGCCGTCTACAAGGCGGAGCAGGCCCGGGAGCTGATGGCGGGAGGCCAGCAGACCTTGAGCGTCTACCGCAGCGGCCCGTTCTCCGACTTGTGCGAGGGCCCCCACGTCGCCACCACCGGCGATCTTCCCGCCGACGCCTTCAAGCTGGATTCGCTGGCGGGCGCGTACTGGCGTGGCTCGGAAAAGAACAAGATGATGCAGCGCGTCTACGGCCTGGCCTTTGCCACGCGCAAGGAGTTGGAGGCCTTCCTGGCCCAGCGCGAGCTGGCCAAGGAGCGCGACCACCGCAAGCTGGGCCAGCAGATGCACCTGTTCACCCTCAGCGAGGAGGTGGGCAAGGGGCTGCCCCTGTGGCTGCCCAAGGGCGCGGCGATCCGCGAGGCGCTAGAGACGCTGGCCAAGGAAACCGAATTCCGCCGGGGCTACGAGCGCGTGGCCACCCCGCACATCACCAAGGAGGGCCTCTACCTCACCTCCGGCCACCTGCCATACTACGCCAAGGACATGTTCCCGCCGATGCAGGCGGACGATGGCGTGTTCTACCTCAAGCCGATGAACTGCCCCCATCATCACATGATCTACAAGGCGCAACCGCGCAGCTACCGCGACCTCCCCTTGCGCCTGGCGGAATACGGCATGTGCTACCGCTACGAGCAGTCCG
>Ga0315281_10006149_pt1 | contig 17121 bp, 13 predicted proteins | sample YL17G07_0_MG_FD_204540 | JGI IMG/M metagenome (GOLD analysis project Ga0315281, IMG submission 204540) | Sediment microbial communities from Yellowstone Lake, YNP, Wyoming, USA - YL17G07_0 | ecosystem: Environmental > Aquatic > Freshwater > Lake > Sediment | place: USA: Wyoming | collected...
CTGCACGAAATTGAGCTGCTTGTTCGAGGTGGTGGCCCAGAAGTCGTCGCGCTCGATGATGTCCTTTTCGGTCGAGACCTTGCCCTCGGCGCCGGTGATCATGGTGCTCGACTTCTTGCCGAAGGGAGGATTGGCGAGCACCACCTCGAAACGCTCGCCGGGGTCGGCGGCCAGCGCGTCGGTCACGTTGATCGGCACCGACTTGTCGCTGCCGATGCCGTGCAGCATCAGGTTCATCGCCGCCAGCCGTGCGGTGCTCTGCACCAGCTCCCAGCCGCGCAGCGCGTTCTCCTTCAGGTGCTTCTTCTGGTCGCGCGTGAGGTTGGGGTTGTGCTGCGCCACGTAGTTGTGCGCGGCGAACAGAAATCCGCCCGTGCCGCAGGCCGGGTCGCAGATCGCCTCACCGGGCCGGGGTGCAATGCAGTCCACCATCGCCGCGATCAGCGCGCGCGGCGTGAAGTACTGCCCCGCGCCGCTCTTCGTGTCCTGCGCGTTCTTCTCCAGCAGGCCCTCGTAGGCGTCGCCTTTCACGTCCGCGCCCATCGCGGACCAGTTCTCGGCGTCGATCAGGTCCACCACCAGGCGGCGCAGCTTGGCCGGGTCCTGAAACTTGTTCTGCGCCTTGTTGAAAATGAGGGCGAGCATGCCCTTCTCCGCGCCCAGCTTCTCCAGCGTGTGGCGGTAGTGGTCGAACAACTCGTCGCCGTCGCGCTTGAGCAGCTCGGGCCAGGCGTAGGGGTCGGGGATGAGGCTCGCCTGGTTGTACGGCGGGCGGCTGCGCTCGTCGGCCATCTTGAGGAACAGCAGGTAGGTGAGCTGCTCGACGTAGTCGCCGTAGCTCATGCCGTCATCGCGCAGGACGTTGCAGTAGTTCCAGAGTTTCTGGACGATGGTGGCGCTGTTCATGTTGCGTCAGATTCTCGCCAACGTACGTTCAAGATTGGCCACCGCTTCCTTGCGTTTTGTCTTTTCCATGCGGTCCAGATTGTGCAGCTTCCAGCGCACCGCGGGCAGGTTGGGCGCGTGCACGACCCCGAGCAGATCCCATTGCGGCTCGCCGCGCTTGAAGGAGAGCAGGAACTCCTTTTCCTGTCCGCCCATCCTGGCGTGGAGGGCGGCGATGAGTTCCCGGTTCGCGGCCTCCAATTGCTCGATTGTCACGGGCTCGGACGTCATGTTGGCAAACTGCTTTTCGAAACGCTCACCGAGCGGTTTTGGGGCGGGATGCACCACCCGCGCGAGCGACCCGTCATGGCTGATCAGATAAACCAGGAAGGCACGGAACAACGTGTCCGAGATCCCTTCCGTCTGCAACAGCAGCATTGCATCGAACAGATCACGTGGGTGCTGGCGGTCAAGTGCTGCGACGATCTTTCCTGCGTACAGATCTTCGAATGACAGCATCGGGACTTCGGCGAAGCCGAATTCGGTCTCTGCCCTGGCGACGATGCGCCGATCGGATTCGGGATACACGCAGCCTCGCAATACCGGCGAGACCTCGATCTTGATTTCAGCTGCGTGGTCGGCAACCAGCAAGCCGCAGGTCTTGCCCTCCTGGCGCTTGCCCGATCGCACCGAGTAGGCGGGCGAGATACCTTCGAGCATGGCTCTGATCCGCCCCAGTGCCATGTCGATCCCGGCGAGCGCCGAGTCGCGATCACCGAGCGGAATGTAGGCCAGGTCGATATCCACCGAAAGCCGCGGGAGGTCGCGTACGAACAGGTTGATCGCCGTTCCGCCCTTCAGGGCGAAGCAGCGTTCCATCGCCACGAACGGCAACACGCCCACCAGCAGGCGCACCTGCGGGTAATAGGGATTATCGGGTCTGAACATCGAGATCGGCGGGCAGGGTCACTAGGTACTTGGGATGCAGCTTCCCCCCCGGCGTCAGCATCCGCTTGCCCTGCCCCAGGTCAAGGCCCGTCAGGTCCAGATGCTTGAACCAGGCGTTCGCATGCCGCTCCGCAAGGGCGAGAAACAGCCGCTTCACTTTGATGCTACCGCATGCGCGCAGCAAGGCACTGACCAGTTTCGGACGCAGATTCACCAGCCCTTGCAGCAGCACATCCGCCTCGTACACCGACTCGCGCGCAGGTACATCCTGCAGCAGTTCGAGGATCGCGCGTTCTTCGGACGAGAACCACAGCCGCCAATCCCAGGCCCCCCAGTTCATTTCCAGCAATCCGAACCCGGCCAGCTTTTCAGGGCTGAGCGGATGATCGTGAAAATCGCGCGGCCTGCCCTGCCCGTCACGCCCGGCGCGCAAGGTGCCGAACATCGCGTCGGCGCGGACGGTAAAGCGCTCGCGCAAGCCGAGCCTGTTGACCCAGGCCGGCAATACGTCCGGGCCGTAGAGCAGGATGGTTTGCGCGCCTTTCATCTCCACGTAATGCCCGAAGCCACGCTGTATGAGCGCCGTGCGCCCGCCGACGTGCAGATAATTTTCGTCGAGCAACTGAAGGCTTGCGACGACATGCTGCCACTTCAGCGGCGGGCCGGGCCGGCGGTAAACGCCGCGTGCCGGGGATTCGAGCCAGCCGCTAGCAACGTACTTTCCGAGGAGCGCCCGGGAATAGCCGTGCTCCTCCAGCCACCCGGTCGGTGCGAGGAGTCCTTCGCCGAGGAGGTCATGGAGGAGGTTCAGCTTTCCTGCTGTTTGTATACTCATAGTATACAAAATACGCTTAATTCAAACCCAAGACAAGTTTATTTTCTTCGGTTATTGTAAACCCCAGGGCTACAAAAAGCTCATTGCCTTAAACCGCTACCGCAGACCTACCCGACCCCCAGGATCCAGCCCTCGCGCTCTGCCGTCGCGCGCTCCAAATCCGTCAGCGGGGGCGCGAAGTAGCCCGCCAGAGGCGACCGCTCATAGGTGTCTTACTGGATTGTTGGCGCCTTGAAAACCTTATAGGCGTGCTTCAATAGAGAAAATCCCGGATTTAGAGGGCCATCGCTCGCCCCGCGCGTTACTGCCTCGCGATGTTGGATGTCCTTCAGGTCGAGGTTAATCAATGCAAACGTTGGCCCGCCATTGATAAAACGAAGTGCTTCACCAACCACTAGGCATGCCGCCATTGTGCCCACGAACGGTGCGCCGATGGCGCGACCTGCGAGCGTTGTGACTCCGCACTGTTCAAGACCACGCAGCACAAGGTCAGCGTATGCGGGTTGGTTGGCGACCGATTTCAGACCTTGTGTCGGCCGACTCCAGATATCACGAGCTTTTCTTCTACCCGGGAATGTGTGGAGCCTGAGCGAACGGAAATCCTGGGCACCGCTTCCAAGCCCCGCCTCTATGATGTAGTCGAACCCGACATCTTCCAAAAATGTCCTACCGAGCGCGTTGTCGATTCCGCAAAGGCAGAACCCCGGTTCATCGACAGCGCGTTTTAGCTCTCCATTGAGCCGGCGCTCGACAATCGCCGTTTTGAAGCCCTGCCGCTCTGCCCAGGTTGCCATCGCCCGCGTCTTTTTCTCCCCGACCTGCGTGTTGTCCGTGAGGATGGAAGTGCTTCTGGTCGAACCTGTTATTGTGTCGTAGTCTTGTAGTACAAGTTCGACCTCGTGCGGGGAAGCGTAATCCAAGGCACCAATTGCCCAAAGGTACGCTTGCCCCAGATGCCCGAGCCCGATTAGCCATAAGCGCGATGGTCCATAATTTGCGCATGGCCCGTTGCTGGATTCATCTGTCCAGTCTGCTTCCTGCCGCAGATCCCAAAGGGACATCCCCACGCGTCGCCTTCCGCACACCGGTGTATCGCCCCTGGCAGCCAAGAATGCTTCATTCACCGCTAGCGCGGCACCAGCGACACCCGACAGGGGGAACTCCATCTTTTCAGGAAGGCGCCACTCCTCCTCCGCGGGGACTATGCCGCAGCGCCAACCGTCGTAGGTGATACGGACACAGAACCCACCCGGCCGGGTTTTGAGAGTATCACCACCAATCGTGATACATGGTAGTGCTGCATCGACGTCATCTACGACAGTTGCACCAAGTGCGAGTACCTCGTCAGAAAGTGTTGCGCTGGTACACAGTGGCGTAGCGGGAAGAAGACCGGCGACACCGGTGACGGATACCCCGCCTTTGAAGACACGAACAGCAAGCCGCACGGCGGTGAGCAGCGCCACCTGTTGCGTCGCCGAGTGGCAAACGCTTCTTCCGACAACAATGCCTATTTTGTAACGGCCAAAAATCTGCCACGCCTGCTCGTAGCTTGCCGCCTCAGCAGTATCCATGGCGAGTTTCACCATGCGATCCAGATTGTCTGCGTCCAAATCCTGAAGGCTTTGCATTTTAGCTGCCCTCCACAAATTCTAGCCCCGACCCGGCAAGGCGCTCGTTTACTGACACCCATCGGTGTTTGCCGAGATACCGGTAGACGCCAAGCTCGCTAACGCGAACCGGTGGCGCAGCGTATCGCGGAGCGATGATAGCTATATGGCCCTTGAGGGCAATCATTGGGTTGGTGCGGTCAGAGGGGCTTTGTCGCGACCCGAATGGATGCGTGTGGATATCGGCGACAACCGTGCACCGGCGCGCTTCGCAAAGCTTCCAAAGCTCGGTGAAGCACTGGCTGCCCAAATGCACAAACCCTTGGCTGAGAGCCTTTGGGTCAAGATCATCGTAGAGCACATAGGTCAAGACCCTTCTGACCTCGCTGTCCAGTGAACCGAGTAGGAATGCGCCACTTTCCCGCACTCCGCCACCGCGCTCACGGAGTTCACCTAGAAGGCGCTTCCACAAGCGTCTAGGAACTACCAATTCAGGCTGGTACATAGTCACGGGACTGCAAGATGTCATGCACGATTTCGAGGTACTGCACGATGCCGCGCTGGGGATTCCAGATTTTGGAGGGATGCTCGGCGCGCCAGTTGTCGTGGCCCTCGATGGACATCCGGTCGCACGGCAAGTACAGGGCCATCCCGTCCTTCCAGGTCGGCTTAAGCGAGGCTTCTACGCGGCCACTACCTTTCGGCCACTTGTCTGCCGAGAGGCGTTCGTCGCGCTCAAAGTCCCAAAATGTGCCGTTCGGCGGGGTGTTTGGATAGTTGTCGCAATGAAAGCGCATCGGGAAATCTCGCCCATCCTTGGCCGTTACGAGGATGAACACGAAAGGCCATGCGACGGACACCAGTCGCCAGCGCCCTCTGGCCTCGCCCGCGAGGAACCGCGCCGATGCCACATGTGCGCGAAAAACCAGCTCATCAGGTGGCATCGGCTGGTTCACTGCCGACACCCGTTCACCCGTTCGGCTGGGACAAGGTCGAATGCAATTGAGCACTGGGGACTGGATACAAGCGTACCAACGTGCGTGTCCGGGTCCGGCCGGGTCTGTGTGCCCGCAACCTGCAGCACGTGCTCAGCTGCGTCCTCAGGAGAAAGACCGAGCTTCCCTGCCGCCCACTTCTTGATGTGTGCGATCGTTGTCGCCGGCGAATAATCATGCTCGACCGACCGACCGGCGTAGCTAACCTTGGCGTGGATACGGTGGCAGCGGTGCAGGTGAACACGTACGCCGTGCTTTGTTTCAAGGCTATCGAGATGGGTGTTGTCGCCAAGCGGCTCCTCACCGCCCTCGGCAAACACAAAAACGTTTGCTAGTGTGTAACCGGTGTGCTTGCGCGCCCAAGCCGACTTGAAGTCAGCTACCGTGCGTCCCACCTCAACTTCAATGTAGTCAACGTCGGGAAGGTTCTCGCCTTGAACGAAGATTCGAAGTGTTTTCATCGGAATGTCCCTTTTTAGGTCAGGCGGCGAAATATTCGCCGCTTACAACCTATTAATCGGGGCACCGACGAGAAAACCGGAAAGCCTGGCCAAAACCGCCTGGCTAATGAGCGACTGCGCGGCTCAGGAAGGAGCGATGGCGAGTTCGCCTGCGGGAGCCGTAGCGCAGTAAAAGAAGTGGGGGCAGCGTGGACAGGTATGCATATCGCGTTCGGGAGGAAACTCGCCTGCCCGGGTCAGCGCTACAGCCTCCGTAAGCTGCGAGTGCCCGTCGGCCTCAAGCTTCGGCGTCCGTGGCACCTCGGTCCTTTCACCTGTTGCAAGGTGTAGAACCTCCACACGAATGGGTATGGCGGAGAGTGCCTGACTCGCCAAGAAATAGTGCATGCCATAAAGAGGTTGCTTGGTCTCATCGCGCCGAGGCTTGCCGGACCGAATCGCTCGCACTACGGCGCCACCCGCACCGTCCTTGACGATATGACTAGGAACATAAGAGATGCTCAATCCGGAAATATCTACATTTGCATCGAGACGTTCAAGCGGACGCGTCCCGATTAGCGAGAGAAACTGTCCAATACAGCTTTCTGCGAGCTCCCGGTATTGCGTTTCATAGGCATGTCCCGCTAGCTTCGACTGTTCCCAGCGCGCAACAAATTCGGCAGTCACAGTTGTTCCGGAAGGTGCACCACTGGTCGAGCTCTCTACTACCCAATCGACAAGTTCGTATATGCAGCCGTGCGTGAGAAGAAATGCCGAGTCCTTCTGACGTCCACGCAAGCGTGCAATATTGAAGTAAAAAAACCGCCTCGGACATTTCTCAAAACCCGCAAGCGCTTCGAACCCAAAGGTCACGCTAGCTGGCCAGCGCAGTTCAACGATGTACCGAGGCGCGGCCAATCTCGGTGCCTCTCGATGTGGACTGACAACCACGCGCACGGCAGGTGGCACGCTACCAAAGAACTTGGAAGCCTTTAACGCTTTCCCATTTAGGGAAGAGAACCGATAGAAATGCAGGTAGGTGCGCGCACGCGACAGCGCAACATAGAAAAGGCACTCCTCTTCTTCTTCGTGATTCGCCTTTACATAATCCCGGGCCGTACTGGGCCCTGCCTCCTCAATAAGTCCGTTTGGAACGGGATAACGAAAACCACGGTAAATGGTTGGAAATCTTCGAAAAACCAGGGACGGTAGGTGTACCGCCTCGAATTCCAAACCCTTCGCGCCGTGCACAGTCATTAGCCGGACTGCGTTCAGCCGTTGCGCAGGGAGCGGAATCTGCCGCAGGTCACGTTCGTCATTCAGCAGCAGCAGTCGGCGAACACGCTCCAGCAACCTCCTTATTGGAAGGCCTTGGCCAAAGAGCACTGGCTCGCGCGCAAAATTGGCGAACTGCCAAATCGCTAGACACTGCATTTGCGTAGCTACGGTACCGCCGCTTGCAAGGTCCCGCAGGGTGTCCGTAGTCTCTAGCAGGAAATCCGCTATCACTGTCCAAGGCATTGAATCGCGCGAGGCTTCGCGTAGGTCACGTTGAAGCTGATTTAATCCGCGCACTGCTTGGTCGGAACCGGACGGAGGCGCGTAGCCCAACAAAAATTCCAACGGCTGAGCTCCTGCTTTGGTGCACGCTTCGACAAAATCGACGGTATCTTGAAGCGGGACGGCATAACGTGGCAATGCAGCAATCCGCATGAGCGCATTCGCGTAGGGACCCGAAACGAAAGACAGAAGCGATAGCAGGTCGCGAACCTCGTCACGCTCGAAGAGGCTGCCGAGGTACAGCACTGGAATATTGCGGCGCTCCAACTCCCCAGAAAACCGCGCGAGTGCTTCGTTTGAGCGGCAGAGAATCGCCTGGTCTCGGAGCGTCACGCCTTGCTCAGAAAGCTCAAGCACCCGACCTGCGAGCAGCGCCGCTTCGTCCTCCTCGGATGCGCCTTCTCGAATATCCGGTGCAATACCACCTTTTCCGCGGTTTGCCTCAAGCCGTACGACCGGGACAGTGCGGGATACCACCATCTGGCCAGCAAATGCGCCATATGTGTCAACAATTTCCGTCGATGACCGATAGTTCAAGCCAAGGGGCACTCGGACCGCCTCCGGGAAATCGGTTGGGAATCGTGCGACGTTGCCGGACGCCGCCCCGCGGAATCGGTAAATGGCCTGGCGCACATCGCCGACCGCCCAAAGCCGCTTACCCTTATCGGTGAGCGCAGATAACAGCCGCGCACAAGCACGATTTACGTCCTGGTACTCGTCGACTAACACGTACCGATACTGGTTTTGAACGCTCCGACGAAATATTTCATCACGCTCTAGCTCGAGCGTGGGCCGCATGATGAGGTCTCCGTAATCGACAAGCTTCCGCTTCACGAGCTCCGCTTCATAGCGGTCGTAGACCAGCGCAATCTCAAGTGCCTTGGCCGCGTCCTCGATAGAGTCCTCGTCAGCGCCGTTATCGCGGTCTTGCTCCGCGAGGCGACGGAAGTCGTCCCCTCTTAAAAGCTCGTCCTTTGCTCGAGATATGGCCGACAGAATGCCGGGAAGATGATTCACCGGATCCCTCAAATCGTGGTAATGGATTAAACCCAGCACCGGAAGGAGTTCCTCGAGCAACTCCACAGCATCGGCTCTGTCGACAAGGCGAATATTGGGTTCGAATCCGAGCCGGTCATGATGCTTCCGAAGGAGTTCCAACCCAAAGGCGTGAAAGGTTCCCGCCCAGACCTTGGTTGCAGCCTCCCCCAACGCTAGGGTGGCGCGCTCTTGAAGTTCAGCAGCCGCCTTATTCGAGAAGGTCAGAACGAGAATATGGGCCGGGTCAATTCGGCGGTCTTTGATGAGATGTACGAGCCGCGCAACGAGTGCTCTTGTCTTGCCCGTACCGGGTCCAGCCTCGATTAGATGTGGGCGGTCGTCGGCAGTAGCCGCCTTCTGCTGAAAATTATCGAGTGGTGGCTCTACGCGTGTGCCGTCTTCGGTGACCTCGATGTCATCAGGCAGCAACAGTGAATCGAATAACTGCTGACGAACGAGGTGGATGGGAAGCTCGTACTTTGCTGCAATGTCCTTTGCACCGAGCCTATCGCCTAGGAAATGTCGCCGCACAATCTCGCGGGGCAGCAAAAACTCGCGCGCAAAGATGTTCGCCTGCGTTTCTTTGCGCTCCCGCGCTCCGTAACTCTGCACTCTTGCCATACCAACCGGCGGTGAGGACTCTGGCCGCGCAGCTTCGACGTCGGTGGCAGCACACCGATAGGAAGCTTCAGTGTTATGGACAACATAGTGTCCGAGTTCATGCGCGACATCGCTTGCACGTTCTTCGGACTCAAGACCATCTCGGTAGTAAACGTGGCCAAATTGGCGGCTAAGAGCCGCCAACGCACCGTCGAGCACAGGGTCGTCCGAAGCACAGCAAACGGGGGTTAGAGATAGCTCTTTTGCCGCCGCCTCTGCGAGCGCCCACGCCTTCCATCCATCCGGAAGGCGTGCGTGAGCCCTTCGGTGAAGACCCCTAGCTTCTTTGCGGACGAGTGAAAGCGAGTCCACCCCATTTCCCTTATGTAAGACTTACCCGTATTTCGCCATAAGCGCCTGTTTCTGCTCTTCAGGCAATTTTTCGGCCGCAACCGCTTTTTCGAAGGATTCCTTACCGCGAGCTATCTCGGGCTTTGATTCTGCCCGGTAGTTCTCACCCATTAGCAAGGGAGGACCCAGAAAATAAGCGCGTAAGTCCTGCGGTTGGCCACGCAGCTCTTTGGCGATTGCACTTAGGAGGCGCTCGGGCACTTCAACAAGGCGACGAACGAGTTTGGCACCGAGCAATGGTCCCAAACCAAGTTTGCCCCAGAGCACTACGTAGTCGTCCGGGGCGAACCCGACAAAAGGGACGGCCATGGGCTCCTCCTTGAGCCCAGTCTGATTCCCAGTCTTCTTGTCGAGTTGGAAGAGCAAATCCTGTAGATTGCTCATAGCCCGCTCTACCATCGCTTCATCGTCCGGTACACCCGACAAGTCTTCGACCTCTTCGCCATGGTCAAGATACCAAGCCAATGCAAAGTCCGTGAGGTCCTTTGCATACCGGGGGTACCTCGTAATGAATTCGCGAAGAAGCTCTGCCGTTGGATGCCCGTTCGCTTCAGAAAAAGCGCGAAGCACATCGTCGCGAGAATAGCTATCGCCGGTTTGCATAAATCACTCCTTGCCGCTTAGTTTCAGTTTTGCACGGCTGATTAGGGTTTGAACAGTTCTACCAGTTACACCGAGGTGCTTGGCAAGCGTATCCTCGTCCGCGTCATCCGAGTCGAGTTGCCACTCAAACACCTCGGATAGGATTAGGGCTGCTTTCTCATCCTCAGTGAGCCCTACGTCTTCCATTCTCTGGATGGCGTGGCTGCGCTTTTCTTGTTTCATCAGTTTGCGTAGCGGGTCAAGCTCCCATTCCGGTGCGTGCGCAGGCAGGTATTTCGTTTTTTTAACACCCGCCCCAGCGTCATGGTCATACGAGGCGTCCTCGTCCACTCTCGTCTCTCGCGTGCGCTTCTCCGCGAGCCATTGGCGGTATGCGTCCATGCGTCTGAAGCGAAATATGCGGTTGAAGGCTATCTCGTAAAAGGTATAGTCCTCCACGCTCGAAAGCAGCTCCGTAAATACCTCCTTAAGCACTCGGTGCGCGAAGTCCTCGAAGTCGGCTTTATAGATGCCGGCTGCCCTCGCCCTCAGCATCGCCGTTGCACGCTTGACGAACCGGCGGGCAAGTTTATTGAAATCCGTTTGGTTGCCGGCCTTATGAAGGACCCGCATTTGGTGTACTAGGACCTCAGACTGGATATATTCTGGGTCCTTGGGATTACGGATTTCGGCACGTTCGGCCAAGGCTTCCGTCGATTGCTTGGCTGCTTCGCTCATTGCCTGAAGCAGGACATCGTTGGGGCGCCCCGGCTTCGCCGAGGTAACGCGCTTGGGGTTCGGCAGAGCATGGGTCATGTGGCCTCGCTTTACTCGCCCTACTCATTGGGTGGGCGACGTTATGCTAATAATCGCTTTCCGACGAAAAAAGCGGAAAAGGCCCTGTAACCCAAACTCCGTTGAGGTATGCCCTCAATCGCAATTATTTGATAGGTCGATGAAAAGCGTGTTGGCTGCCCAACCCCGTGACACCACGAATCGTGCCAAAGAAGAACCGTAAGGCACCTTGGTAGACATCGCCCCAACCCCAGGCACCATACATGGTGGTGACTACGCTGTCCTTATTGCCATGGGCGAGAATTGCATCGGCAAGTGCCTGAGAAAACGAGTCTCCGGCGAGTAAATCGTCCTTGCTGGACACGATTGGCACGTCAGGGCGAAACATCGATAGATTCCCCGCTCGCTGGCTCGTGTTGAAAAGCCTCCGTGTTGCGGGCGTTTCCTCCGAACGCCATCTTGAGAACGCCTTGCTGTACCCGTTCGGCGCGCTTAAGGTTGGCGTCGACCTCGGCCTCGACTTCGCGGACTAGGGAGAGGCGGCGATCGACTTCGGCGACGATGCGGTGTTGTTCGGCGAGTGGGGGCAGCGCGATCGCCACGCCCTCAAGAACGTCTAGGTTGATGTTCTTCTGTGCGGTCGCGGAGGCAAACCGATCCAAGTTATCGCGGGCAGTCCTGATGAAGTAGTCGACGTATTGCGTGGTGACCACGCCTCCGTTAGCGGCGAATCCGACAATGCTGTCGGGAAAGCAGGCTGGGAACTTCAAGATGCCGGTTTCCGCGATGTTCGCAGCAATGGTGATGCACAACGTTCCCGCCGACCACAGGCGGCTTTGTTGTAGGCCGAGTTCGCTGTAGGTCTGACCATGCTCCGTTATCGACCCCGCCGACCGCCGAACGTCGCCGGTTTGGATGAATGGATACGGGCCGCCGTAAAGCCTCGGATCGTCTCGGGGTCGGTGCTTCGACTTCCCTCGGTTCAACTCGCCAAGTTGCGGCATGGTTGACCACACCCACCCCTCCGGCAGTCTGGGCAGATTGGTCGTGTCGGGCGCAGCGGGTTGCTTGTACTTGCCATTGCCTTTCCACTGGCTGTGGCGGGTCTCGAGGATCCATTGTAGGAGTTGGGCGCCGGTCTCGTAGCTGCGGCCTTCACGCCGTGCAAGTTCGGCTTCGGTGGGGACGAGGCGGCCTTCGACGGCATCTTTGAGAACGGCGGCCTTGTAGCGCTTGAGGTTGGCCTTGACGCGCTTCAAGTCGGCGACGGCTTCGTCGAGACGGGAGAACTGCGTTTCGATTTCGGCGACGATGCCGGTCATCACATGTGGCGGCGCCACCGGCACCCTGATCTGCCGCATTGCCGCCTGGGTGAGCTTGAGACGAGTCGTGCCCGTAACCAGCCCGTCGTAGCTAATTGAGTTCAGATAGTGGGCCAGCCAACCGGTAGGGACATCTCTAGCGCGCAACACATGAGCGTGATTGTTGACCCAAGACTTGCCGCGAATGACATATGCCTTGGCCTTGCTTGGCTCGAGGAACGGCGCGCCGTCCTCCCCGAGCAACACGAGTTCCTCGTCGAAGATGAACTCATCGATCCAGCCCACTTGGCCGGTAGCGCCGTAGTACGGAACAGACCCATGGCGATTTTCGCGCTCCTTGGCGTTGATCGGAACACGTCGGCTATCGAGTATCTCTGCCACCGCCGCAAGCGGGCGAATGTCCCAAGTCGCCCCGGCAGCTTCAGCAGGCGCATCTCTCAGCACTGCACTCACGCCGCCAACTCCTTATTCATCGCGTCAAGCACCTTCGGCAGCTCAGCGCCGAAAAGTTGATGCACCTTCCCCATCCCACCCTCTTGCGCAAACGGCGACAGCTCGAAGTCGTCCGCCTCGATACCGAGATTGGCGGCGATGTGGTCGCGGATCATTTCCAGCCACTTGCGCTGCTCCGGCGTGAACGGCTTGCCCTTCTGCTCCTGCTGGGCGATCCACGCCTTGAAATTGGCGTTGACGCGTTCGGGATAGGGCACGAGTTCGTTCTCCTGGTGCATGGCGAAGCGCACCAGCGACACGAGATCGGTGAGGATGCGGCGGCGGCTTTCGCCTTTGACCTTGCTCTTGTCTAGCGCGGCATACGCCTGCCAGAGCTGGCTCTCGGTCCACAGGCGCGGCGGGGCTTGCAGTGCGTTGGCCAAGTTCTTCAGGTCTTCGAACTTCAGCGGCGCGCGCGTCGGCCGACTGTACAGGATCTGCAGCGCGGTGATTTCGTCCTTGTGTTCGGCGATGAAGCGCTCGAACGAGTCCACCATGCCCCTCGCGCGCTCGCGCGCCGCTGCCGAAAACTCCGCTACGATCAGCTGGTCCTGCGTGACGGTGTCGATGACCTGTTCGCTTTGCTTCTTCAGCTCGATGAGAAGGTTGCGCAGCGCGGGGTCGCACAGAGGCTTAACTGCCTGAAGAACCAATAGGGACGCCACTCTCGGCGATTCGTCCGGGCTCAGAGCCGCGATAATTCCCTGCGCCAGCGCCTTCAGCGTGGCGCCTCCGGAGGCCTGCGCGATCCTGGATTTGTCACCGTCGGAGAGCGATTTGTCGAGCCGCGATAGCCGCGCGGCGACCGATGAAAGCACTTCGGGCTCGGTGTTGCCGAGCGCCACGGCCTGCAGCAGCTTGTCGAAGGGCACGGACTTTTTCTGGTCCATCGGCCGCGAGTCGGTTTTGTCGCGCTCGCACACGCCCACGGCATCGACGATGACGAAATGGTCCTTGACCTTCGCATCCGGCGTCACCGCCTGCAGGTCATCCGACGATATGATGCGCACACCGCGGCCCTTCATCTGCTCGAAGAAGGTGCGCGACTTCACCGCGCGCATAAACAGCACGCATTCGAGCGGCTTGATGTCGGTGCCGGTGGCGATCATGTCCACGCTCACGGCCACGCGCGGGAAATAGCTGTTGCGAAACGAGGCGATCAGATCCTCGGGCTTGGCGCCGGTGGTGCGGTAGGTGATCTTCTGCGCGAACTCGTTGCCCTTGCCGAACTCCTCGCGCAGGATGCGCACGATGTCCTCGGCGTGGCTGTCGTCCTTGGCGAACACCAAAGTCTTGGGCACCTCGGTGCGGCCGGGGAAGATTTCGCTGGCGAGCTTGTCGCGGAAGGTGCGCACGATGGTGCGGATCTGGTCCACCGCCACCACCTCGCGGTCGAGTTGGTCGGGGTCGTAGTCGAAATCCTCGTCCAGCTCCTGCCACCGCACCTTGCGCGTCTCGCGGTCGCGCAGGTCGACGTAGTAGCCGGCCTCGACCTTGCCGCCCGCTTCGGTCACCTGGGTGCGGATGCGATAGACGTCGTAGTTCACGTTGACGCCGTCGGCGACCGCCTGCTCGTGGCCGTATTCCATCACCAGGTTCCGGTTGAAAAAGCCGAAGGTCTGCTTGCCGGGCGTGGCGGTGAGGCCGATCAGGTAGGCATCGAAATACTCCAGCACCTGCCGCCACAGGTTGTAGATCGAGCGGTGCGCTTCGTCGGTGACGATCACATCGAAGGTCTCGATCGGGATCGCCGAGTTGTAGGCGATCGGCTCGGGCGACTTGAACAGGCTCTCCAGCCCGGCGGCGGAGACTTCGTCGTCCTCCTCCGCCAGCTCGCGGCCGCGCAGCATCGAGTACAGCCGCTGGATGGTGCAGATGGTGACGCGCGCGGTGGTGTCGAGCGTGTTGCTGGTGAGGTGCTGGACGATGTACTCCTCGCCGAACTTGTAGTTGTTGTAGGGCGAGACGTACTGGTCGAACTCCTTTTTCGTCTGGCGGCCGAGGTTGCCGCGGTCCACCAGGAACAGCACGCGCCGCGCGCCGGCGAACTTGATCAGCCGGTATATGAAGCTGATGGCAGTGTAGGTCTTGCCGCTGCCGGTGGCCATCTGGATGAGGGCGCGCGGCTTGTCGGCGGCGAGCGAGGCTTCGAGGTTTCGGATCGCACGTACCTGAGCCGACCAGAGGCCGGTTTCGACCAGCGGCGGCAGGTGGCGCACGAGAGCCAGAAAAGTTGCCGGGGCGAATGCCGCGACGGGCGCGGGTGCGCCGCTGCCGGTCGCAAGCGCCGTCGGCGCCGGCAGCAGGTCCAGCCATTTGCGCAGCGAGTCGGGCCGGTGAAACGCGAAAGTCGGGCGCGAGCGCGGCTCGGGGTCGAGGCCGTTGGTGAAGTGGGTCTCAACGCCAGTGGATTCGTACAGGAATGGCAATGGCCTGCGCCAAGCCGGTAGCGCGTCCGGGAGGCCCTTGACGTATTTGTCGGACTGAGTTTCCACGCCGGTGAGCGTGTGCCCCTGTTTCTTGGCTTCGATGACGCCCGCGGCCTTGCCATCGACGTAGAGCATGTAGTCAGCGAAACCATGGCCTTCTTTGAGGGTGAAATTGCAGATAGCCACACCGCGCGCAGCGTGAATGTTTGCTTCTGCAAACGGCTGCACCGCCCAGCCTGCCGCGGCAAGCAAGCGGTCGATATCGGCGCGGGCAAGATCTTCCGGCTTCTCCGCCACTCGGGCCTCCCCTTAGCCGGGAGAAGATACCACCTCAGGAGTAGGAGAACGACTGATATCGATGGGTTAGGCCGATGGGGCGTGTGACGCGGATCAAGTGTTTATGCAGCTTCGCGTCACGCCTCCGTCTACCCCCGGCGCTTCGCGGCACCCCTTCTCGGTGAGGACGGAAGTTTCTTGTTATCCAGTTTTGCTGCCTCGTGACTCATGGAGTGAGCCTGCCGCCGCGTTACACTCACCCGAGCCCATTCAGGTCGATCCCCACCCATGGCCACCGCAAAACTCTACCATCCCGATTCAACCACGCCCTTCGCGCTCAGCCGCTCGAAGGTGGAGCTCTTCATGGATTGCCCGCGCTGCTTCTATCTCGACCGGCGCCTGGGGATCGCGCGCCCACCCGGGTTTCCGTTCAATCTCAATTCGGCGGTGGATGCGCTGCTGAAGCGCGAGTTCGACCGCTACCGGGCGCAAGGCGTGGCGCACCCGCTGATGACCGAAGGCGGCCTGCGCGCGGTGCCGCACGCGCACCCGGAGCTGGACACCTGGCGCAACAACTTCCGTGGCGTGCGCACCACCCACGCGGGCACCAACCTCGAGCTCTTCGGCGCCATCGACGACCTGTGGCGCGACCTGGACAGCGGCGAGCTGATGGTGGTGGACTACAAGGCCACCTCCAAAACCACCGAGGTGACGCTGGATGCGCCCTGGCAGGACGGCTACAAGCGGCAGATGGAGTTCTACCAGTGGCTCCTGAGGCGCCAGGGGCTGCCCGTGGCGAAGCGCGGCTGGTTTGTGTACTGCAACGCGCGGCGCGACCTGGCGGCCTTCGACGCGCGTCTGGAATTCAGGATCAAGCTGATTGCTTACGACGGCGACGACGGCTGGGTCGAGGGCACGCTCGCCGCCATCCACGACACCCTGTGCGCGCCCGGGCCGCCGGCCGTGAACGACGATTGCGAATACTGCCGCTATGCGGCGCGCTGGGCGGGGGCGTGAGGCGCGATTCGATGTCGCGCTTGAACGCAGCGGGCGAAATTTACAGCTCGTCGAGAAAGACCTTCACCGCCGCCTATCCCCAGATCGCCTGCCCCGCCTCGACGCACAGGCGCAGCTTGGCCACCTCATCGGCCTCGGTCACCGGGTTGCCGGCAACCGTGCTCGCAAATCCGCACTGCGGACTGATCGCGAGGCGTGCCGGATCGACGTATTTCGCCGCCTCCGCGGCGCGGCGCCTGAGGCCATCGATAGCCTCGAGCTGCGGCAGCTTGGAACTCACCAGTCCGAGCACCACGCCCTTGTTCTTCGGCAGGAAACGCAGCGGCGCGAAATCACCGGCGCGCGGGGTATCGTACTCCAGCAGGAAATGATTGACCCGGGCGCCGCTGAACAATTTCTCGGCGACCGAATCGTAGCCTCCCTCGGAGAGATACTTGCCCTTGAAGTTGCCGCGGCACATGTGCACCCCCACGACCACGTTTGCCGGAAGATCCCGGACCGCCTCGTTGATCGCCTCGACGTAAAGATCGACCAGCGCCTCGGGATCGGCGCCGAGGGATCTCGCCTTTTCGCGTGATGCGGGGTCGCAGAGGTTGGCGAGCGCCACTTCGTCGAGCTGCACATATTCGCAGCCTGCCGCCGCGAGTTCGGCGATTTCCTGCCGGTACACCCTGCCCAGATCGGCGAAGAACTCCTTCGCGTCAGCGTAGATGCCCGGATCGCTCCAGTGGCCGACGCGCCAGTAATGCATGGTCGAAGGCGCGGGCATGGTGATCTTGGGCACCGCTTTGGTGAGAGGCTGCACGAAGCTGAACTCCTCCAGTCCGCTCGAAGCGCGGCGCTCGAGCCTGGACACCACGTGCGGCGCGGTAAACGCAGTCTCGTGACC
>Ga0315281_10006150_pt1 | contig 17120 bp, 17 predicted proteins | sample YL17G07_0_MG_FD_204540 | JGI IMG/M metagenome (GOLD analysis project Ga0315281, IMG submission 204540) | Sediment microbial communities from Yellowstone Lake, YNP, Wyoming, USA - YL17G07_0 | ecosystem: Environmental > Aquatic > Freshwater > Lake > Sediment | place: USA: Wyoming | collected...
TCAACAGCCCCTGGCCCAGCCTCGAACCCTATCCGCTGACCAGCGTGCCGGAGCTGATGGAGGCCACGGTCCGCCGCCTGCCGCACAAGGTCGCCCTCATGACCGCTGGCGGCCCCGCCTACACCTACGCCGACTTCTGGGCCGCCGTGCGCGGCATGGCCCGCGCCCTCCAGGACCAGGGCATCGAGAAGGGCGACATGGTCGCCCTCTACGCCCCCAACTCCGTCGAGTACGCCGTCGTCCTGCACGGCGCCCTCCTCGCCGGCGCCACCGTCACCACGCTCAACCCCCTCTACCGTGAGCGCGAGGTCGAGCACCAGCTCCACGACTCCGGCGCGAAGATCGTCTTCGCGCTCGAAGCCTCGATGCCCGTCGTCGATGCGGCGAAGCCCCACCTGCCGAAGCTCAAGCACGCCCACCCGCTCGAGACCGTCTGGACGATGGCCAGTTCCGCGATGGGCGACCCGAAGCCCGTCGCCATCGACCCCGACAAGGACATCGCCGTGCTGCCCTACTCCAGCGGCACCACCGGCCTGCCCAAGGGCGTGATGCTCAGCCACCAGAACCTCACCGCCAACATCCGCCAGACCATGGCGCTCGGCATGACCGGCGAAGACGCCATCGTGCTCGACTTCCTCCCCTTCTTCCACATCTACGGCATGATGGTGCTGCTCAACTGCGGCCTCGCCGTCGGCGCCACGCAGATCATCCTCCCCCGCTTCGAGCCCGAAGCCGCCCTCTCGCTCATCCAGAAGCACAAGGTCACCGACCTCTACTGCGTGCCGCCCGTCGTCCTCGCGCTGATCCACCAGCCGCGCCTCGACGAGTTCGACCTCACGTCGCTTCGCTTCCTCATGTCCGGCGCCGCGCCGCTGCCGGCCGAGGTCGGGCGCCAGGCCGCCGACAAGCTCCGCTGCGTCGTCATGCAGGGGTACGGCATGACGGAATCCAGCCCGATCACCAACGTCAACCCGATCGCCTCCCCGCGCGAGGGCACGGTCGGCCCGGCTGTCGCCGATACGCTCGAAAAGATCGTCAGCCTCGAGACCGGCGAGGTGCTGCCGCCGGGCGAGATCGGCGAGCTGCTGGTCTACGGCCCGCAGGTGATGAAGGGCTACTGGGACAATCCCGACGCCACGAAGGAGACGATGACGCCGGACGGCTGGCTCCGCACCGGCGACATCGCCTCGGCCGACCCCGACGGCTACATCCGCATCCACGACCGCAAGAAAGAGATGATCAAGTACAAGGGCTACCAGGTCGCCCCCGCCGAGCTGGAGTCGGTGCTCATGGAGCACCCCGGCGTCCGCGACGCGGCCGTCATCCCGAAGGCCGACATGGAGGCCGGCGAGGTGCCGAAAGCCTTCGTCGTGCCGCGCGAGCCCGGCCTCGATCTCAACGACGTGCTCAAGTTCGTCGCCGAGAAGGTCGCGCCGTACAAGAAGATCCGCTACATCGAGACCGTCGAAGCGATCCCGAAGAACCCGTCCGGCAAGATCCTCCGCCGCCAGCTGATCGAGCAGGAGCGCGCAAGAGACGCCGCAGCGGGCAAAGGCTAGTGTAGGGGCGATGAACAACACGTCCCGGCGCCGCCCGCCAGGGCCGCCGGCCACGCTCTTGGTGTGAAAGGGAGCGTTCGGTACAGTCTGCGCAACTACTCCAACCCGCGCGCCCTTCGCCGCAACCCGCAAGGGCCATCGTGCTAAGATCACGTCGCAGCGCCACGCGACAGACAATCGGCACGACGTGAGCGTCGCGAGGCCCAGGATCTGGCGGTAAGATACGGGAGGCACGCCCGATGAAGTTCACGCGCATCACAACGAACGCCGCGCAGATGGGCGGCGTCCCCTGCATCCGCGGCCTCCGCATTCCCGTGGCCACCGTGGTCGGAATGGTGGCTGACGGCATGTCTGACGCCGAGATTCTCGATTCGCTTCCCGACCTCAAGCCCGACGACATCCACGAGGCGCTGCGGTACGCCGCCGAGGCGCTGCGTGAACGCGAACTGCCGCTGACCGCGCCGTGAAGTTCCTCGTCGACAACGCCATCTCGCCCCGCGTGGCAGCGGGGCTGCGCGACATCGGCCACGATGCCGTGCACGTCCGCGACTACGGACTGCAGGACGCCCCTGATGAGGACGTCTTCGCGCGGGCCGGGTCCGAGGGACGGATCTTGGTGTCGGCCGACACGGATTTCGGCACGTTGCTGGCGCTGAGGAACGAGCAAGGGCCTTCGGTCATCCTCTTCAGGCGTGAATCGACACGCCGGCCCGAACTCCAGCTCGCCCTCTTGGTGGCCAATCTGCCTACACTCGAGGAAGCGCTGGAACAGGGCTGTGTTGCCGTGTTGGAAGGCACGCGCATCCGGATTCGTGCTCTTCCGATCTCGGGGGCCGGTACCTAGGCCCGCCTCTCACGATAGCCCGAGAGCCACGGATGGCTACTCCGTGGCCTCCTCGCGCTCGCCCGCCGGCAGGAGCCCGAACGCGCCGGGGCATAGGCCCAGCCTCCGCGCGCGAGGGGTAGCCACAACCGCCCCGGAAGCGGATACTACCTACCACAAACTACCTGCGAACAACTCCACCGGAGGTGCCGTCATGTCGGAAGACGTACTGATCGAGAAGCGCAACGATGGCGTGGCCACCATCACCCTCAACCGCCCCGACAGCCTCAACGCTATGGGCGGCAGCCTCATGCCCATGCTCGCCGAGCACCTCGCCGACGTGGCCAACGACCGCCACGTCCGCTGCGTCGTGCTGACCGGCGCCGGCCGCGCCTTCTGCGCCGGCGGCGACGTGAAGGGCATGGCCGCCGGCCGCGACGCCATCCTCCACGCCGCCGCGAACGGTGGTCCCGGCGCCGAGCCGCCCTCCCCCGCACTCGGCTTCGCCCGCGGCGTCGAGGGGCTGCGCCAGGCCCAGCGCGGCACCAGCTACGTCCTCCACACCATGCCCAAGCCGACCATCGCGATGGTCAACGGGCACGCGGTGGGCGCCGGGCTCAGCCTCGCCCTCGCCTGCGACATCCGCATCGCCTCCGACCGCGCCAAGCTCGGCACGATCTTCCGCAACGTCGGCTTCAGCGGCGACTTCGGCGGCTCGTACTTCCTGCCCCGCCTCGTCGGCAACGGCAAGGCGCGCGAGCTCTACTTCACCGGCGAGATCCTCACCGCCGACGACGCGCTGAAGATCGGCATGGTCAACCGCGTCGTCGAGCACGACCAGCTCGCCGCCGAGACGCTCGCCTTCGCGGCGCAGCTCGCCAGCGGCCCCACGCTCGCCTTCGCCCGCATGAAGGAGAACCTCAATCGATCAGAGGACTGCGACCTCGCGGCGCTGCTCGATCAGGAGGCGATGAACATGCAGCTCTCCAGCACCACCGCCGACCACCGCGACGCCGCCAAGGCCTTCGTCGAAAAGCGCCAGCCGTCGTTCCGCGGCGGCTGATCTCGCCGGCGCCGGCAAGACGCAGCTGGCAGGCCTCCGGCACGCAAGTGCACCGGGTGCCGCGAGCGCGCTCCCCTTCCCTCCCGGGGAAGGGGCCGGGGGATAGGTCCGCGAAGACATGGAAAGGGCCCGCCAGGTGCGGGCCTTCTTCATCTCTCTGCCAGGGGGCCGGCGCCCGTTACGACGCCTTGATCGCCTCGATGCGGACCCGGAACGTGCCGGACGGCGCCTCGACTTCGACCTCTTCGCCGGCCCGATGCTGGTACACGGCCTTGCCCACCGGCGATGCGATCGAGATTTTCCCCTGCCCTGAGCGCACTTCGTCGGAGTTCACCAGCGTGTACGTTAGCTCCTTGCCGTTGCGCAGATCCTTGATCGTGATCACGTCCCCGATCTGCGAGACGTCGCCCGGATGCTCCGCGCCCTGGTCCAGCACCACCGCCCGCCGCAGCGTCGCATCGATGTCCTTGATCCGCGCCTCCAGGTGGCCCTGCTCGTTGCGCGCGGCGTCCAGCGGCGCGTTCTCGCGGAAGTCCTTGTCGGCCATGGCCCGCGCCAGGTCGGCCTGGATCAGCGGCCGCCGGTTCTTCAGCTCCTCGAACTCCTTCTCCAGCGCCTCGTGCCCCTCTTTCGTCAAGTAGATGGGCTGCTCTTCGAGCCGCTGCGCGTTCGAGCTGGACTTCGACGCCTTGCGCACGCGCAGGTGCGTCCCCAGGTTCTCCGTCGTCAGCCCGCGCTCCTTCGCCCACTTGAGAAACGCGCGGACGAAGTCCGCGCGCTTGGCTGCATCCGATACGGTCGGGGGGAAGTTCTCGGCGTACTGCGCTACGTCGTGCCCGCGCATCACCGTCAGGTCACGGTCCGGGCCGGCCCAGCGTACGAACTTCAGCACCTCGACCTGGGCCTCCTGGCGTACTGCCGCCTTGAGCGACCCGAGGTACGTGCGCGCCAGTTCCTGCAGCGTCGTCTGCTCCGTCGTCGTCTCGCTGGTCATAACCTGATCCCCCTGCCTTGCCATAACAGATTGTAAGCAGCGCCTAAACGGAGCGTCAAACGCTGCTGATATCCTCTAGCGTGCTCGAATCACTGGTTCGTGAATCTTCAGTGTACGGGATCAGCCTGTCAGCCGGGCAATTGGCGCAATTCGCCCGATATCTCGATCTGCTCTCGGACTGGTCCCAGCGCATGAACCTCGTCGCCGACGCTGACCCCGCCGTCGTCGTGCAGCGCCACTTCCTGGAGTCGATCGCGCTCGGGGCCGCGCTGCGCGAGCGTGAGATCCTGCGTCCCGGCGCCAGCGTGCTCGAAGTCGGTGCGGGGGCGGGCTTCCCCGGCCTTGTGCTGAAGATAGCCTGGCCCGCCATCGAGCTGACGCTGCTCGAAGCGACCGCCAAGAAGGCCGCGTTCCTCTCCGCGGCCGTCGAGGCGCTCGGTCTGGCCGGCACCCGCGTCCTGGCCGGGCGGGCGGAAGAGCTGGCGCACGACCCCGGGCTGCGCGGCGCGTTCGACCTCGTCGTCGCCCGCGCCGTGGCGCCGCTGCCTGCGCTGCTGGAGCTGACGCTGCCCTTCGCCCGCGTCGGCGGCCGCGTGGCGTCGCCGAAGGGCTCGCGCGCGGCGCAGGAGATCGCCGCAGCCTCGAACGCCCTCCGCGTGCTCGGCGGCCGGCTGTTCTCGATGCCGCTGCGCGTGCTGGGCCCGCCGCAGACGCTCCTGGTCGTCGTCAAGCAGCGTGAGACCCCGCCCGAATACCCGCGCCGCCCCGGCGTCCCGGCGAGATCGCCGCTCTAGGCGCCTGGCGACTTCCAGCTTCAAGCTTCCAGCCTCCAGCTTCGGCCCCGATTTCCAGCGTCCAGCCTCCCGTGCCCAGCCAACTGGACAGCGATCCGCAAGTGTAGTATGAGATAGGCAGTTGAGCCTTTACGAAGGCCAAGCCTGTCCGCTCGCCCGGACAGCGCCAGGGAGGATATGAGCATGATGCCGCAATCCGTTGGCCTCGACGTGAACGTACTCGCGCAGCGCCTGCGCCGCCTCGCCACGCTGGACACCACCGTCTTCGACGAAGTCCGCACCGACGCCAGCGCCAGCATCTCGGCCATCCTCGTGGTCGCCGTGTCCGTGCTGCTCTCGGGGCTCGGCGGCTGGCTGTGGTGGATCTTCGGCGGCTACCCCAACGCGGGCGACATCTTCGTCAGGTCAATGATCATCGGTTCCATCATCGCCCTCGGCCTCTGGGTGGTCTGGGTCGCGATGGTGTACGTCGTCCTGGCCCAGATCTTCCGCGCGCGCCTTGACATGTACGAATTGGGCCGCGTCATGGGGTTCGCCGCCGCTCCGTTGTCGCTCGGCGTCCTGATGTGCGTGCATCGCCTGGATTTCGGCATTGGCCTCGCTGTACTGGCTCTCCTGTTCGGCACGAACCAGATCGCGATCCAGTCATCGACTGATGCCAGCCCAGCGAAAGTGCTCGTCGCCAATGCGGCGGGCTTCGCAGTCTGGGCGATCGTCCTCAACCTCCTCGTAACAGCCCAGAACGCCTACGCGCCGGGCGTGTTCATCTTTGCGCCGGTTGGGTAGACGATCCCGCGCCGGCTGAAAGTTGACAAGGGGGGCCGCGCGCGGCTCCCCACCGTTCGTCCCCGCCAACGACCTCGTTATACTCGGCAGTGATGGATCTGCTGGAACGCGTCCGCGGCGAGATGGCCTTCGAAGGCAACATCTGGAAGTCGTACCTGTACCGCTTCCTGATGCGGTGCGAGCTCTGGCTGCCCATCTGGGTCGTCTACCTCCAGAAGCAGCGCGGCCTCTCGCTCACGCAGATCACCCTGCTCGACATCCCGTTCTTCCTGCTCATCGTCGCCGCCGAAGTGCCGACCGGCGCCGTCGCCGACCGCTTCGGCCGCCGCATCTCGCTCATCCTTGGCAGCCTGATGATCGCCATCGCCTTCTTCATTTTCGGGATCGCCGACAACTACATCATCATCCTCGTGTCCTGGACGGCATGGGGGTTCGGGCAGACGTTCCAGTCCGGCGCCGACGCGGCGATCCTGTACGACAGCCTGAAGCAGATCGGCCGCGAAGACGACTTCCAAAAGATCAACGGCCGCATGTGGGCGCTCACCTCGTTCGCCGCGCTGATCGCGATCCTCATCGGCGCGCCGATCGCGGCGGCGACGAGTTTCACCGTGCCGATCTTCCTCAGCGTCGGCATCGCGCTCGCCGCCATCCCGGTGGCGTTCTCGATGCACGAGCCGCGCGCCGAGCATGATGAATCGCGCGATCGCTATTTCCAGACGCTCTTCGCCGGCGTGCGCACCGCGTGGGACCAGCCCACGCTGCGCTACGTCATCCTCTACAGCGGACTGATGACGGCCGTCACGTTCTCGCCGATGGTGTTCCAGCAGCCCTTCCTGGACCACCACGGGATCGGTACGGGGAATCTTGGCCTGTGGCAGGCCCCCGTGCGCGGCATCGGCATCGCCGCGGCGCTGGGCGCGCACCAGGTGCTGGCGCGCGCCGGGTATCGGGCGTCGTTCTTCGCGCTGCCCGCGCTGATCGGCGGCTGCAGCTTCGCGCTGGCGGGCGTCGACCGCGCCTGGGTGTTCGGCGCATTCCTGGGCATGGGTCTCGTCGCCGGCGCGCAAAGCCCGATGCTGGCAACCTACATCAACAAGCGCATTCCCAGCGAGCGCCGCGCGACGATCCTGTCGGTGCAGGGCGTCGCCGGCAGCTTTATGCTCGCCGGGTCGCAGCCCATCTCGGGCATGATCGCTGACGCCTTCGGACTGCGGCCGCTCTTCCTCACGTTCGGCGTCGCCACGATCGTGCTTGTGCCCGTCGTGCTCGTGCTGTGGATGCGCGCAGAGGACGCCGAGCGGGCCGAGCTCGAAGCGCTGGACCGCGAACTGTTCGGCCGCGAGCGCACGACCGATGCCGTGCCCGTCTCTTGATCACAGTCCTCTGCGGCGGCGTCGGCGGATCACGCTTTCTGCGCGCACTCACCTCCGTCGTCGACCCCGAGCGCGTCACGGCGATCATCAACACCGGCGACGACGACTGGTTCCACGGCCTCTACGTCTCACCCGACCCCGACATCGTCACCTACGCGCTCGCCGGCGAAGTGGACGAGGAGCGCGGCTGGGGGCTGCGCGGCGACACCTTCCGCTGGCTCGAGTCGATCCGCCGCTTCGGCCATGAGACGTGGTTCCAGATCGGCGACCGCGACCTGGCGACGCATCTGCACCGCACACGCCTCCTGCGCGAGGGCACGCCACTCTCGGCGATCGTGGCCGACATCGCGCGGGCGTTCGGTGTCCGATCGCACCTGCTGCCGATGAGCGACGATCGCGTCTGGACGATCGTCGAGACGGACGCGGGAGACCTGCCGTTCCAGGAGTTCCTCGTCAAGCGGCACGCGAAGGACGCCGTGCGCGCCGTGCGCTTCGAGGGCATCCAAGCCGCCCGCCCCGGGCCCGGGGTGCTCGAAGCGATCGCCGGCGCCGAAGCGCTGCTGATCGCGCCGAGCAACCCGATCGCCAGCATCGGACCGATCCTGGCGGTGCCGGGCGTGCGCGAGGCGATGCTCGCCGCGAAGGCACCGCGCATCGCCGTCAGCCCCATCGTCGGCGGCGCGTCGCTGCAGCCGCCCGCCGGCGAGATGCTGGCCGGGCTGGGCTACCGCGTCGACGTGACCGGCGTTGCGCGCGTCTACGCCGGCCTCATCGACGCACTCGTGATCGACGAATCCGATGTCGACTTGATGGCCGGCGTGGCGGCAGCCGGCGCCCGCGCCATCGTCGCGCCGGCCGTGATGCGCGACGACGCCTCCCGGCGGGCGCTGGCGCTGGCTGTGCTCGGAGCCGCCGGCATCACCGCCTGACGGCCGGCGTGTACCATGCCCCCGATGTCCGTCATCACATCCGCACAGCGCCGGTTCACGCGGCTCGACATCGCCGGCCGTGCCGCCCTGCTCTCGTTCGCGTCGAACGCCGTGCTGATGGCGCTCAAGCTGTCCGTCGGGCTCGCCTTCGGCTCGATCGCCGTGCTGGGCGATGGCGTCGACAGCGGCGAGGACCTCTTCGCGTCCGCGCTCGCGTTCTTCAGCGTGCGCCTCGCCCTGCAGCCCGCCGATGAAGCCCACCCCTACGGCCACGGCAAGGCCGAGAGCCTCGCCGCGATGTCGCAGGCCGCGCTCATCGGCGGCGGCGCCGCGTTCATCGCGATCGCGGCGGTGCGGCGCCTGATCGCGCACGACGCGCAGATCGCCGTGCTGCCGTCGATCGTCACGATGTGCGTCGCCGCCGGCGTGAACCTTGTCGTCGCTGCGTATTCGATGCGCGCGGCCAGGATCAGCGGCTCCATCGCCGTCGCGGCGGACGCGCGGCATCTCGTCACCAACGTGGTGCAGGCGCTGGCGGTGATCGCCGGACTGACCCTCGTCTGGGCAACCGGCAACCATGTCTTCGACCCGGTCATGGCGTTGGTCCTGGCTGCATATCTTCTGTGGATCGCTGCAGGCATCCTCCGGGCCGCGCTGAGCGAACTGATCGACACCGCCCTGCCCGCCGACGTGCTGGCGGCACTCCACGAATGCCTGGCGCACGAGAGCCACGGCATGCGCGGCTACCACGCGCTGCGCACCCGGAAGTCCGGGCGCGAGACGCACATCGACCTGCATGCGCTGATCGACCCGGAAATCAGCGTGCGCGAGGCGCACCGGTTGATCGAAGACCTGGAGCGCAACATCGCGGCGATCAGCCCCGGCGCCGTCGTCACCGTGCACCTCGATCCCGACGAGAACGGCGTCACCGAGCGCACGCAGGCCGCCGCAGCGGTGGTCGAGGCCGGGCTGCACGCGCACCGCCATGAGGCAGCCGACCACGAGTCTCGCGATTGACTGGCTGATGAGCAGCCCGGCTGTTAGCTTTCACTCCAGCACATCGGCGCCGCTAGCACAGGAGCACCAAACATGTCCTCACTCGAGGGGAAGGTCGCCATCGTCACCGGAGCCGCGCGCCATCGCGGTATCGGCCGCGGCATCGCGCTCGAGCTGGCGGCACGCGGCGCGAGCGTCGTCGCCATCGGTTCGCCGCGCCCGCCCGAGCGCTACCCCGACGACGAGAAGGCGATCGGCTGGCGCGGCGCCGCATCCGTCGCCGCCGAGATCGAGGCCGCCGGCGCGCGCGCGCTCGGCATCGACGCCGACCTCACGAAAGCGGCCGACGCCAGCCGCATCGTCGACGAAACGATGGCGGCGTTCGGACGCGTCGACATCCTCGTGAACAACGCCGGCCTCGGCATCTGCGGCGAGCGCAACCTCTGGGAGATCGACGACGACGAGTGGTACCAGGTGATGGACATCAACCTCAACGCCGTCTACCTGCTCACCAGCCGCGCCATGCGCAAGATGGTCGCGGCGGGCCAGGGCGGCCGCATCATCAACATCTCCTCCACGGCGGGGCGCATGGGTGTGCCGCAGTACGGCGCCTACTGCGCCACCAAGTGGGGCGTCGTCGGCCTGACGCAGATGCTGGCGCTCGAGGCGGCGCCGCACCAGGTCACCGTGAACGCCGTCGCGCCCGGCTCCGTCGATACGGACATGATGGACGGCACCTTCCAGCACATGGCGACGCGCTACCACAGCGAGATGACAGCGATGAAGCAGGCCGTCGTGCGCTCGATCGCCCTCGGCCGGCAGGGCCGCCCCGCCGACATCGCCGGTGCCGTCGCGTTCTTCGCGTCCGACGACGCGGCGTGGATCACCGGCCAGACCCTGAACGTCAACGGCGGCACGCCGATGTCGTAGCGCGCGGCTGCCACGCCACGCCCGACCTATCCCCCGGCCCCTTCCCTGGGAGGGAAGCGGAGCGCCGTTACGAGGATCGCGCGCGCAACGCGCTCGCTCTCATCGCCGATGGTGTCGGCTGCGGATCAGGTGCGCGGACCGATCGCCGCAGTTACCAGCTGACTAATCACCAATCACCAATCAACAGCGACCAGCCGCTCACCCCAGCTCCCCCAGCGCGTGCAGCGCCAGCGTCGCCGCCACCAGCCCCGCCGTCTCGGACCGTAGCACCCGCTCGCCCAGCGTGACCACGCGCGCGCCCGCCTCCACCGCGGCTTCCACCTCCGCCGGCTCCCAGCCGCCTTCCGGGCCGATGAACACGCTTACTTCGCCCAGCGCGAACACGGCGTCGATCTCCTCCCGCAGCACGTGGGCGATGCTCGGCGCCAGAGCGCCGGCCTCCTCGTACGGGAAGAGCAGCACGCCCGGCGCCGATGCGAGCGCCTCGCCGAACCGCACCGGCGCCGCCACCGCCGGCACCGCGCCGCGCCCGCACTGCTCCGCCGCCTCGACGGCGATGCGCCGCCAGCGATCCAGGCGGTTGCCGTCGCCGCCAGTCTTCACCACCGCCCGCGCGGCGATGATCGGCACGAACGCGGCCACGCCGATCTCCGTCCCCTTCTCCAGCAGCCACTCGAAGCGCTCGCCCTTGGTGATCGATTGATAGAGGTGCAACTTCGTTCGCGGCTCCCCCGGCGCGTCGTACCGCTCGATCACCATCCCGACGCCACGGCGGTCCGTCAGCTCCTCGAGGCGCACGCGCGCTTCGGCGCCGCTGCCGTCGAACAGCGCGATCTCGGCCGCCGCCCGCAGCCTCAGCACCTTCGCCAGGCGGTGCGCCAGCGCGGCCGGCAGCTCGACGCGCTCGCCGTCCAGCGCCGGCGGATCGATGTAGAAGCGGCGCAGCGCACTCACGGCGCATCCTCCGCGCACACCGCCTCGATGCAGCGCCAGTCGCCCATTGCACGCGACGAGACGGTGCGCGCGCCCGCCGCCGCCAGCGCGTCCGTCACTTCGTGCTCGCGCTCGCCGATGATGCCCGACGCGATGATCCGCCCGCCGGGCGCCAGCGCCTCGACCAGCGGCTGCGCCAGCTCGATGATCACGCGCGCGATGATGTTGGCGACCACCAGGTCGGACGCCCCGCGGGCCGCCGACGCGAACGGCCACCCCTCGCCGGCACTGCCCGTCGCCGCGCGCACGATGCGCTCGACGCCGTTCGCGCGCGCGTTCTCGTCCGTCACGCGCACGCAGTTCGGGTCGACATCGATCGCCAGCACCTCGCGGGCGCCCAGCTTCGCCGCGGCGATCGAGAGGATGCCGGAGCCGCAGCCCACGTCGAGCACGCGCATGCCGTTGCGCACGGCCAACTCCAGCGCCTCCAGGCACATGCGCGTGGTCTCGTGCTGCCCCGTGCCGAACGCCATCCCCGGGTCGAGTGCGATCACCACGTCGCCCGCCGCCGGTGCGTAGCGCAGCCACGACGGCACGACGACGATGCGCTCGCCGTAGCGTTCGACATGGAAGTGCTCCTTCCACGACTCCGCCCAGTCCTCCTCCGCGACGGCGCGGCGCGCGAGCGTGGCCCCGATCGCCGCGGCCTGCAGCGCATCGACGGCCGCGCGCTCGATCGTCGCCGCGTCGCCGCTCTCCGGCAGGTAGGCGTGGATGCGCACCGGCGCGCTGCGGTCGACGATGGCATCGGACTCGAGGTCGTGTTGCACGAACGGCGCTTCGATCCAGACGCCGCTGCCGCTCAGCTCGCGCAGCAATTCCGCCGCACGTTCGGCGTCGGGCGCATCGATGGTAGCGATGATCTCGATGTATCTCACGGGATGCAGCTTACTGCGCGCGCGCGGCGGATCCGGCACCGGCGTTCGATGCATCGGCCTGCGGCGATGGTTCGCGGCCCAGGCGTGCTTCGCGCTCGCGCTCGTATTCCTGCCACTCCAGCACCAGCCGCTTGTGCGCGTAGTCGTAGCCGATCGCGTCGCCGATCCAGCCGCCCAGGATGCCGGCGAAGATACGCCCGCCCACCAGCAGCACCGCCGTCGCGCCGGCCAGCCCCCAGACGGAGGCGTTGAACCGGTACACCGCGACGGCGACCAGCACGATGAACAGCACGAGCCCCAGCCCCAGCCCCGCGAAGGCGAACGAGTTGACGATCAGGCTCTCCCGCTTGCGCATGCGCTGGTACAGGGGGAAGAACTCGCTCGGGATCTTCGCCACCGGCTCGAAGGCCGCAGCTGTGCGAGCGCAGTGCGGGCACGCGTCGGCCTTCTTGCCCAGCGGCGTGTAGCAATAGCCGCAAAAGCGGCCGGCGTTCGGCGCGTCGCCCTTGATCATCGCCGCCATCAGCTCGTCGAGCCGCTCGGAGAAGATCGGGATGTCGCTCCGCTGCGCGCTCTCGCTCATGATGCCGCCGCTTTCTGTGTGACGCCGTCGCGGATGCGGCGCAGCTCCACGAAGAACGCCAGCTTGTCGGCGCGCTGGTAGGCCGCCGCGCGCGCGCTCGTCGACGGCATCACGTACACCATGGCGTCGCCGATGCGCTCCGGCTGCAGGCCGAGCGCGCAGGCGTGCCCGGCGAAGACCTCGTAGATGCGCTTGCCGTTGAAGCAGACGATGCGCGGCCGGCACTTCAGCAGCTTCGCCCGCAGCGCGACCGCGCCCCGGCGCAGCTCGTCGAGGCTGAGGTCCGAGATCGATGGCGACGCGCGGTCGACCATGTTCGTCAGGCCGATGCCCCACTCCAGCACGCGCTCGTCCTGCCGGTGCGTCAGCGGCTCGCTCACCAGCCCCGACTCGAACAGCAGCGGCCAGAAGTGATTGCCCGGCCCGGCGTAGTGGCGCCCGGCCGCGGCCGACTTCGTGCCGGGGTTGATGCCCACGATCACCAGGTCAAGCCCGGCCCGCAGATAGTCAGGAATCGCCTTCGTGTCCACGCCCGATACGGTAGCACAGCTGTGCCGGATGTTGGATGTTGGAAGTTGGAGACCGTGGCCTGCGGCAACTTGATTGATGTTTGTTTTTTCGCGTTTTTCGCTGGCTTCGGATGTTTCGGGGGTGGGCTGGGGCGGCAGTTGAAGCTGCGGCGACGGGGCGCCGGCGGGCTGACGGGCCGATGTCTGATTGTCCTTGATTGATCCGGTGAGGGAACTATCAATGATCCGTGGTAGAGGAAGGCGACGACGCCCGGGACGTCGCCGTTGAAGGTGCGCGTCTTGAGGCTGATGAAGCCGGCCTCTACGAGGAGCATGGCGAGGGCGCGCGGATCGGGGCGGTGGCGGCAGTAGAGGTAGACCATGAGCATGCGGTGCGAGTGGTTGCCCTTGCGGAGGGCGTTGACGTTGCCGTGCGGCGCGCCGGCGCCATCGCGGCGGCCCCCGTGAAGGGGGGCCATGGCCCTGCGGGGGCTGTACTTGCCGTTGCGGAGCGCGTTGACGTTGCCTTTCGGCGCGCCCGCGCCGGGGCGGCGGCCTCCTCGTGGCATGGGTGGGCTCCCTTCGGGTGCGCTGCGCGCAGCTTGTCAGCAGGTCAGCTGGTCGGCTGGGCAGGCTGGCAGTTGAGCTGGGGGTGGCTGCGGGTGCTGGCAGCGAGTGTAGGCGGTGGGGCGGGGGAACTCTAAATAGCGCGTGACAGTGGGCGGGGCGGGGCGGGGCGGGGTGGGGGTGTGGGCGCAGCTTCGAGGCACGCGCCGCCTGGCCTGCCTGCGCCGGGATGCCATCGTCAAGAGGCACCCCGCGAAATTGGAAGCGTTCAGCGCTTCCTGCCTGGAACCATCAACGCGAAAGCCGAAGAAAGTAGAAGTAGTCCGCAGATGGACTCCTATCTTGCCATACAAACCAGTCACCGAGCAAGGTAGCAGAGATGATCGTTGAGTCTTCTTCATGCGCTACGAACCTGACCTCGCCCTTCTCGAAGTCATAAAAGCCACCAGCGCCAGGCGACGCCGTCTCAGCAGTGTACGAGCCCGTAAGGGGTTGCCAAGAGACATAGTGGCCACTCCTGTTGGCACCCCAACCTTCGTCTCCGGCGTATTGCAGTCTCTCGCCGTTTGTTACGTTGATCACATGCTTTTCAACGTAGCGATCATCCCAAGCAAGATTCTCTCCATCAGCCGAAAGGGCACAACCATAAATTTCACCGCCTACCTGGAAGCTCGTGGTGCCACCGTTATCTAGGTCGAGCACGACCAGCTCCTGAGAATTCGGCGCAGCCGGCCGGTGTGCCCAAGCAACTCTATTCCCGGCTAGTGAAGGCCCCCAGACGTCCTCCACGCTTGGGACGACTTCGACAAGCGTGGACAGGGATCCGTCGAGCAAGTTGTACAGTTCGATCCTCTTTCGTACGGCCCCGGTCGGATCCAATACGAATTCAGACCAAGTAACACGGGTACCGGAAACCGAAGGAGTGGGTGCGAACCCGCTGGGAAGACGAACCGGGAGGTTTGGTATCTTTTCAACGTCTGGGTTGCTGTGGGCGATCTCCCTAGTTTCTCCTGTCCGGAGGTTCCTCAAGATTAGGCGCCAGTCAGCGAATGGTACACTCAGGCCGATCCGTACCGTGACAAGCCAACCCCCTGAGGATTCCCCCAGCCAATCTTGCATGTCCGGCGGCGCGTCCCAGCCGGCTCTTCGTTCGCCCGTGCTGATGTTCCAGAGTGCATAGGTGTACGTCGACCCTGTTATTGCGGAGGTCGGCCGGTCGCCCAATACTATCCAATCGCCGTCCGCCGCCAATGGCACCTGAGCACGGCCCGGGCTGCTAAGGAGCGGCAGGCGAGGAGTGGTGGCGCCTGGCCTCACGTCGGGCCCGATAGACACTTCAGCGCTCCGCGAATCACCGGGTCTGTGAGCCGTGCTGGCCGAGGCGCACGGTGGCGACGCACCAGTGCCGGGACAAGGTGTTTGAGCCGTGCTAGAGGCAAGTGGCCCGGAGGGCCCCCCGTCCGGGCCACTTGTTGCCGTCTGGACGCGATGACCTCCTACTGAGCACGCCACTGCTAGTATGGCGATCGGTAAGAGACGTGCGATCAGCCTCAACGTGAGCACTGTCTCTAATACACGATCCCGTGGTTGGCAGCTATGGCGGGGAACTGGATGCCCCACGGCTCGTAGTAATCGTTTCCATAGCCGGTTCCTTGTGGCCAAGGCTGCGCAATTTTCACCTGAAAGCTTGTGTTGTCACCGTGGATCACGTCCCAATGCAGATAAGTGATGCCTGAGGTGAATCCTGGGGGTGAGTAGGTCGACGGACCGTAGAGCACGTTCTCTGCGACTGGATGCGCGACATTCATGTCCGCGTCGATCTTTTGCCATGCGCTGACCGATGTCAACCCGGACGAATTGGCGCCTACGTACCAGGCGCTTGCGCGCCACGAATTGAGCGTGAATGGCATGTACGCGTTGCCCCAGTTGGTACCACCGTACTGGTCGGTCGCGAGCCAGAAGGCGTTTGCCAGAATGTGCTGGTCAGTGGCTGGCGTGCCCACGATCCAATCGTAGGCTCCTGTGGTTGTGTCGAACGCATAGCTTCGGTGAGGGCCGAGGTACCATAGTATGTCCATCGCCGTAGCCGGCCCGCAATAATAGCTCGTGGTCTGGGCGAACGACGTGAGACCTAGGATCGCGGCGAACGTCGACAATCCTTGCGACTTCGGCGGCACCGGCTCTCCAGTGACGGCGTAGAGACGGCTTTCAGCAGCGTCCAACTGTTGCTGACTGCCCGTGCCTGCTTTGAACGCCGCATAGGCATCTTCTGCGGCCTGCTTCGCGAGGATGACCTTCTGCATTTCTTTGGACGGAGGCGTCGTGTCTATGCAATCGCCCTGCGACGATCGCACCAGCTTCTGATGATGACCCGGCGCATACTGCCCCCGCCCATCTCCCTCGGCTGTTCGTTGGGCTCGATACTACACCTGCGAGCCGTCTTAGTAAACACACCCGTTGCCCCGCGGCGCTGCAGCCCGGATTCACCGGTAGCGGCGAACCGCGCGAACTTGACGTGGAAGGGCAGCAATCCGGCACATGCCGCCCCCGGCCGGCGCAAGCCGTGCCACCGCCACCTTCGAGTTCGCCGCTCCGCACCCTACACTCGCCCCATGCTCACCCGGATCGCGGTTGTCCGTTGCTGTTTCGCCTCTGCTCTCTGCTCTCTGCGTTCTGCTCTCGCCGCAGCGACGGTCAATCAAACAGCCGGCCCGAAAACGCCCGCCCGCAGCTTCGGCGAGGGGGCCTGAAAAATGAAAAACGCGGGAAACAACGGTCAATCAAAGAGCGCGCGACTACTCGCCGTCGGCGCGGACGGGGACCGCTGCGGGGGTGGCGCTCTGCCGCGCGGCGCGGCGGCGGGAGCGGTAGATCGTGGTGAGGACGGCGATCACGAGCAGGGCGGTGAAGAAGACTTCGAGCAGGTTGACCATGCGCTTCGTATCGCCGAACTCGACGCCGAACAGGCCGAGCACGACGCCGAACATCGTGTACGCGCCCACCCAGAGCGTGCCGCCGGCGTAGTCAAACGGCGCCCACCGCCGGTAGGGGATGCGGAAGAGCCCGGCGGCGGCGGGCCCGACGACGCGCGAGTAGCCGGCGAAGTGGTAGGCGAGGATGATCCACCGGTGGTTGGACTGCATCGACACGCGGACGCGCTCCACCATGCCGGCCAGGGCGCCGCGCTCGAGGGCGCGCGTCCAGCCGAGGCGGCCGATGCCGTAGCTCAGCGTATCGCCGATGATCGTGGCGGTGACGCCGAGCGACAGCACGAGCCAGATGTTGATGGCGCCGTTCTCGGCGGCGAGGCCGGCGAGGATGAGGATGATCGCGCCGGGCACGA
>Ga0315281_10006151_pt1 | contig 17120 bp, 17 predicted proteins | sample YL17G07_0_MG_FD_204540 | JGI IMG/M metagenome (GOLD analysis project Ga0315281, IMG submission 204540) | Sediment microbial communities from Yellowstone Lake, YNP, Wyoming, USA - YL17G07_0 | ecosystem: Environmental > Aquatic > Freshwater > Lake > Sediment | place: USA: Wyoming | collected...
AGACATTAGTCCTGTGAATATTCCTGCTAAAGATCCAAAAATGATATTATAATTAATTTTTTTAGATTGCCATGCAACCACATAAAAATAAAATGCAATAAACATTAATAATATACCAAAAGCTTCTTTATCTGAAAATCCAGTTATTGTTCTTGGTAAAAATGATGGTATAACTGTTAGAAATGCGCATGATAATAAAGCAACTCTTGCATTAAACAATCTTCTAATTAATAAAAAGAAAAATATTGTTGCTATTCCAAAAGCTATTGGTGGATAGAGAATATCAATTAATTCTAAGGTTACATTGGGTATTAATATATGAATAAATTTGTATAAATAAACTATAAAATAAGATAAGAATATATTTTCTTGAGACATATTAGCACCAAGAGGGAAATATCTCATCATATCAATAGCATATAATTTACCGTGTTCTAGAATATACTGAGCATATTTTAAATAAACAAAAGAATCAAGTTCCATTGGTATATATTTACCTGTTGTAATATCTTTTAATAAAGGTAAATTTCTAGTTCTTATCCAAAAACCAATACCAATTATAAAAGCTAATATAGAATAAATTATATATTTCTCATTTTCTTTGATTAGTTTAAATAAATTCTCTTTTCTCTGTTTAAGTTCATCTGACATATTTAGAAAAATAAAGGAGTCATAAATACTTCAAGTAATGCTGCAATAAATAAGACAAATATACCTAAAACAATTAAGTCTAGTGAGTCAAATAATATCTTTTTGAAATGACCACTTCCAAAATCATGTCTTATCACAGCAACTGAAATAATGCCTCCAGCTAACCCCCCTATAAAATAAGCTAATATTTCTGGAACACCATGAATAGAATATCTCAATAATCCTAGTGAAAAAACACCAAAATAACCAGCTACTTTTGTTAAACCAACTGCATTGGCATACATACTAAGATTATTTCTTATAAATGTGCCTACAGCTGCACTTATTACTGATGCGTTCCATGTTAAAATAAAAATAGCTCCTGCACCATAAAAAAATGAGAAAAATACACAAAATAAAAATACTTTAACATTATTTGAAAATATTTGTAATAAAACATTTGATGCAGAATTTATAGAAAAACCTAGTATGTTTGAATTTATTGTTTTGATAGTTTGTAGTTGAATATTAAAAGTTTGTTCTATTATTTTTTCAGGTAAAAAAACATACCAAATAGTAAAAGCTAATAAAAATCCTAAAAATAAAAACATAAAAAATGATAATGCTTTACCATGCTCTTTAATTAGTGCACGTTCTTTTGGAATAGCTAAATCTTTTTCTTCTTCAAATTTTAGTGTATTATACATTAATGGAACTGTTGCTGTTACTGTTAGGAAAACCATAACTAAACTAGCCTGATCTCTAAATATCCATAAAGCTAAAAACATGGCTACTGATGAATAAAGTAATCCAATAAAGAATAAATCCCATGGTTTTTTTTCAGCTTTTAAAGGTGATATTATTGATTCAAGTACCATTAATCAAGCTCAATAAAAAAGAGTTTATATAGTTTTTGTATCTTTAAACGAGCATAAATAAATAATAATTATTTAGGGTATAATATACCAATACCTCCCCAATTTTGGTCATGTTCATCAATAATCTCTTTATAATTATATTTTTTCTTTATTTCATTCCAAAATTTGTTTACTTTACAACCACTTCCTTGAGGATGAATTGCTATATCATGGAATGCAATTATACCATCTTTTTTTACTAAAGGAGAATATATTAAATAATCCTTTTTTACACCTTCGCATGTGTGATCTCCATCTATAAATAAAAAATCTATTTTTTGTTCTTTCAAAATAGATTTAACTTGTTTTAAAGTCTCTTTTTTATGTGAATTTTTTCTAATTAAGTGTATTTTTTGATTTTTCATAGCAAATGATTTGTATAATGGTATTTTCCAATTTGGATAACCTCCTCCAAATTCTCCATGAGGTAAATCGATACTTATTATAGAAGCATCTTCTGGAATTATATGAGAAAATAAAAATAGAGTTCCTCCACGTGCTGTACCTATTTCAAGTATATTTTTGGGTTGAAATTTTTTTAATATATTCATAAGTTCTAAAATTTCTTTTTTAATCTGCATGGGTTTAATCAGACCATAACATTTATTAAAAGTAAAATCTACTAATTTTTCTGCATTATAATTTTTGATTGTTTTTATTTTAATTAAACAATATGGATAACTTAAGACACTCATCGTTGAGTTAAAAATTTTTTTAGTAAGAACTGATAAACCCTGTTCTCTATGAATTTTATTTATTCTTGATATTAAATTTTGAGGCATGATTAGATTATTTTTAATATTATTTATAAATATATCTTATTCATTCTTTTTCAGCTAAAATTATAGTATGCCAACTTAATATTTTAATGTAAGGTATTTTGGATATTATTTTATCTATTTTTATTAATATTTTGAATAATGAAAAAGGCATTAATCTTAAAATGGGCATTATATCGGGTAGACCAAAAGGAAAGGCAAAATAACCAAAGTTTTCAATAGACCTAATTTTAAAACCATTACTTTGAAATAATTTTATTAATTCTTTTCTTTTGAAATCTTTATGAGTTTTTGTAAAATGTTTTGTTGTTTTTTTAGCAATAAATCTAGGTATACTTAATAAGATGTTATTGTTTGGTTCTGAAAATATAACTTGTTTATTACCTTTTAAAATTCTAGATAATTCTTTAATTCCTTTCTCAGGGTTTATTAAGTGATGTAATATACCACGACCTATTATTAAATCAAAAGAATTATTTTTGAAAGGTAATTTCTCCCCATCAGCTACTGCTACATTTATATTTTTAAATTCTTTTTTACCTACATTAATCATTGAAAAAGATATATCTGTTCCTATATAATTAGTATTATTATATTTTGAGATTATATACTTATAAAATGTACAGGTTCCACAACCATAATCTAAAACATTATTAAAATCCTTAGAGATTTTATCTAGAATTTTTTCTGACCAAATCTTATTATAATACAATCCATTTTTATTTTTAAGTCTTATATTCTCGTATTTATTAGATAATTTGTCATGTAATTCAATTTCTTTTAATTTAGATTTGTCCATATTAAAATTGTTTATATTCTATACTATATGGTTCTTCATTTTTCTGATTATAATAAATTTTAACCATTATATCTGCTAAAAATCCAAAAATGATTAACAGAAATCCAAGTATTATTAATAGAACTGAGAATAATAGTAATGGTCTATTTCCTATTGACTGGTTAAATGCAAATTTGTCTATAACTAGATATATACCTGAAATAATGCCAATTAATGAGGATATTATACCTAATCCTCCAAAAAAGTGAATTGGACGAGTTGAATAATCCATCCAAAATTTAACTATTAATAAATCTAAAAAACCTTTTACTAAACGTTTACTACTATATTTTGTTTTACCATGTATTCTTGGTAAGTGCCTTACTTTAATCTCTGTAACTTTATACCCTTTTAAGCTTAATAAAGCTGCAATATAACGATGCATTTCATGATATATATTTAATTCTTTTGCTGCATTTTTCTTCATAGCTTTTAATGTACATCCTGAATCATGTATCTTTTCTTTTAGTATTAACCTTTTTAATAATCCTGCAAATGAAGAAGATAATCTTTTAAAAAATGGATCTTTTCGATCATATCTCCACCCTACAACTAAATCATAACCTTCTTTTAATTTTTCAATTAGTCTTGGAATATCTTTAGGATCATTTTGTAGATCTGCATCTAGGATTATCATATAATCCCCTGTTGCGTGTTTTAAACCTACATTTAATGCTGTTGCTTGACCAAAATTCTTTCTAAATTTGATAAATTTTACATTTTTATCTTTTTTTCTTAAATCTTTGATATTCTTTAAACTATCATCAGTAGAACCATCATCAACATATATTATTTCATATTTAACTCTCATAGAACTTAGAACAGATTTGAGGCTATCATAGAGTGGTTTTATATTAAGTTCTTCATTATAAACAGGTGTTATAATGCTTAGTTTCATTTTGAGATTAGCTTAATATACCCTATAAAAAGCTTTTGAATTAGTTATTCTTTTTTGTAAAGATCTAAGATATTATACTCTTTAACCAACTTAAATTCTTTTGGTGGAGGGGGTATTTTAATTTTAGGATGTAAAATCTTTAAATTGTTTACTTCTATAACTTCTATGTCAATAGACTCTTCTGTTTTTGGTATTATTAAATATTTTATATCATTATAAGTTCTGTTATCTGTTTTTTCATACAAAAAAGTTAGTTTTATCTTTTTTAATATGTTCATTTTAGGTTTTGTTTCTAACTCATATCTTGAAAAGATAGATTCATTTTGCTGGCTTAGGTTATAATCATCAAATGATATAAATTCTTTTATGCCTTTATTCCAATATAAAGTTGAAAAAATAAATGCATATTGATAATTAGAGTTTCCAGCTATAAAACTTTGATTTGGATATTCTTTAGCTATTTGATTTAAATCCTGTTCGGTTAATTTATCTTGTTGATTTGTAAAATATGGGAAGGTTAATACTCCTATAACAATTAGGGATATTATGATATGAGTTATTAATTCTTTTTTATTGATTGATTTACTCAAAAAAATTATAATAAATGGTGTTATTATTAATAAGTATCTAAATTGGAAATTAGGTGGGTAGAGGAATAAAATAGAAGTTGGTATTAAAAATAATAATTCCTTTTTGTTTTCTCTCCAAAACTCTTTCATTTTATGTAACTTAATTAATTTGTAAATTTTGTATGATATTAATACTGAAATTATTAATAATGATAAAAAAAGTAATATAAGATATGATACTGATAGGAATGATGGTATTTGAAAATAATATTCATAAGTTAAACTTGATTTTGAGAAGATATGGATAAGATTACTTCCTAATCCGGTTATTAATGAGAAAAATGGAAACCCTAAATAAGTATAGTCTATTAAAAGTCTTATAGAGAATCCAATTATTAGTGGAATTAGATATAAAACAAATTGTAATAGTTTTTTATCATAAAAAAAAGCTATTAAAAAGAAAATTGTTAAATATATAGCAGCACTCCATAAGCTACATGCAATACCTAAAGATAGTGATGATATTACAAAATTGATTATTTTATTATTTTCTTCATATTTTTTTAATGTGTGATATGCTAATAAAAATAGAAATGAAACTGGTAAAATTGGACTAACAAATGGAGCCATATACCAAACAATTGGCGAAAAGGCCCATAATAAAAAAGATTCTTTTCTTTTTGTTATTAAGTAAATTAGGATAGCATTTAGAATCAAAAAAGACATATTTACAATTTTTACTGTTAATAAAAAAGGTGCAATTTTTAGAAATTGTCCTAGAAAAAAACCATAAACAAAAGAGGATGTTGCACGTACTTTTGATAAATCAAGACCTGCAAATTCTTTAGCAACTCCTATATATTGTGGGGTATCTATAAAAATAATTCTAATTGATAAGATATTAAAAATTAATAAGAATAAGGTAAATAATCCTAGTGGTATTAGTACCTTTTTTAAAGAGTTCATTATCTTTAAATTTGAGTAAATTGTTTATAAGACTTTTGAATTTATAGTACCAAAAACCATAAAAATTATAAAGGAAGATTTAAAGAAATGCATAAGGTGCTTTTTTATGGATTATGAGATTGTTAGGTTAAATGAAAAAGGAAAGGTATTTTCTACTAGACAGGGAACTTTAATTCAATGTTTGACTAGAAATGAATTAAAAAATAACGGTAGTTTTATTGATTTTGGCACTATTTATGGAGGTAATGTCAGAGTTAACCAAGTTAGAGGCGATCATTATCATAAGAATAAAGAAGAATATTTTACAATATTACAAGGCAAAGTTGAAGTTTATTTAGAAGATATTATAACAAAAGAAAGATTAGAAGGAACTGTTATGGTCATGGGTGATCGAATTAAGATTGGTAAAAATATTGCTCATGCAATAATGGGCATCAGTGTTGATCCTGCAATATTTTTTTCATATGCTACAAAACCATTTGAAGAAGATCATGATACTTATGAGTATAAGGTGTTATAATGAAAATATCTGCTGTCATTCCGGTTTATAATTCAGGTAAAATTTTAAGTGGAACATATAATAATATAGACAGCGAACTTAAAAAAATTACAGATAAATATGAGATTCTATTTAGAGATGATGGTAGTAAAGATAATAGTAAAGAATGTTTAGATAAATTAGCAAAGAAAAAAAATGTAAAGGTTTTTTTTAATGGTGAAAACAAAGGCCTTGGTTATACATTAAGAAGTTTATTTAAAGATGCTAAAGGAGAATATGTAATTTATTTTGATGCTGATGCTTATTTATGTTTTGATTTAACTTTATTACAAAATTTTGTTGAAAAGATGAAAGAAAATGATGTTTTAATAGCATCTAGATACGAAAGAAAAAATAGAAATATACCATTTTATAGAGTTTATCCAAGTAGAGTTTATAACTTTATAAATAAAATTTTATTTGGTTTAGATATAGAAGATATTGGTAGTGGTTTTGTTATATTTAAGAAAAAGGCAATAGATAGTATAAATTTAGAAAGTGATAAATTCGATATACATGTAGAATTATTTGCTAAACTAAAAAAAGCAGGTTATAAAATTGAAGAAATTCCGGTTAATTATAATCATTGGTATGGCGGATCATTTGATGTTTTTAAGCATGGTCCAAAAACATTGCTAAATACTTTTAAGGTATGGTACAAAATAAGAAAATAAATATATAATATTAATAAATATTCTGATAAAAAAATCAAAAAATGAAAACAGTTGTATTAAATTTACCAAATAAGAATCAAGTTGTAAGGAGATATATGTGTTCATATAATGCTCCTAATTTTCTATATCCACCACTAGAACTAATGTACATTTCTTCTATTGTTAAGGAATCAAAAAAAGATGATGTTATCTTAATAGATGCTATTGCTGAAAAGTTAGATATTAATAATGTTATAAATACAATTAAAGAATTTAATGCTGATATACTGATTACAATAACTGGATTTGAGATATTCCAAGATGATCTTAATAATATTGAAAAGATAAAACAAGATATGCCTAACTTAAAAATTATAGCTTTTGGTTATTTACCAACAATATTTCCCAAAGAAGTTCTAAAAAATTCCAAAATAGATTATATAATAAAAGGAGAACCTGAATTTGTGTTCTCTAATTTATATGATGCTATTAAAGAAAACAAAGATGTAAAAGAGATTAATGGAATTGCTTATAGAAAAGGTAAAAAGATATTTGTAAATAAAGATGCAATCAGAGTTTTAGAGTTAGACAGATTACCATTTCCATCAAGAGAGTTAATTAAAAATGAATTATATTCTGAATTCTTAATGAAAAAACCATTTACAGTTATACAGACGTCAAGAGGATGCCCATTTCAATGTAGTTATTGTGTACATACATATGGATCAATGATTGTCTATAGATCTGTTGATAATGTTGTTAAAGAGATTGAAGAATGTGTAAACAAATATGGTATAAAGCATTTTAAGATTATAGATGATACATTTAATGTTAATAAACAAAGAATTAAAGATATATGCCAAAAAATAATTGATAAGGGTTTAAAAATTAAATGGATTTGTTTGAGTAGAGTTGATACATTGGATAAAGAAATATTAGAGATAATGAAAAAAGCGGGATGTATGAGGATACAAATTGGGATTGAAAGTGGTTCTCAAAAAATTTTAGATTTATATAAGAAAGGTTATGATTCTTATAAAATAAAAGATCAGGTTAAGTTAGTTCATGATGTAGGTATAGAAACTATGGGCTTCTTTATTGTTGGTGCTCCAAATGAAAATGAATCTGATTTTAATAAAAGTTTAGAATTAGCAAAAGAGATTAATTTTGATTATGTTGTTGTTAGTCAATTAATCCCTTATCCTGGAACTAATTTGTTTAATCAATTAAAATGTGATATCAATTTTAGTTTATTTCCTTATACATCTGAATTTAAAAACAAGAACAATAATTTTGTTGAATGGGAGAAAAAATTTTATAAAGAGTTCTATTTTAGACCGAACTATATAGCAAAAAAGACTAAGATGTTATTTTCACATCCAGATCATATTATAACTGGATTAAAAAGCTTAATAAGTTTTTTAAGCACTAAAAAAGAAGATTTGAGAACTGATTATTATTAAAATGAATAAAAAAATCAAAACAATTTTGGTAAATCCGCCATTTAGTATGGAAGATATAGTTGGTGAAACCAAGAGTATGAAGGATGTTATGAATATTATACAACCTTTAGGTATTGCTTATATTGCTGCTGTTCTAGAAAAAGAAGGTTATTATGTTAAAATTGCTGAAGGAAATTTTATGAATCATACTCAGATTAAAGAGTATATTAAAAATGAAAAACCAGATGTTGTTGGTATAACTACGACTACACCAACATTTGAAAGTGTAATAAAAGTTGGTAGGGATGTTAAAGATATTGATAAAAGCATTAAAGTTATTATTGGTGGATCTCATGTGACTGCTTTACCACAAGAAGCAATTCAGGAAAATTGTTTTGATATTGGTGTCATTGGTGAAGGTGAGATTACATATTTAGAATTAATTAAAGCTTTTGAAAAAAGCACTAATTTAAAAAAAGTTAAAGGTATTATCTACAAAAAAGAAGGTAAGAATATTATTACAAAACCAAGAGAGTTTATTAAAGATTTAGATAGTATTCCATTTCCTGCAAGGCATTTATTACCCCCATTAAAAGATTACCATCCAACACCTGCTTCTTATAGAAAATTACCATTAGGTGTTTTAATGACAAGTAGAGGATGTCCTTATCAATGTACATTTTGTGATCGAGCTATTTTTGGAACAAGTTATAGATTTAGAAGTGCAAAAAATGTTGTTGATGAAATTGAAGAATTGATAAATAAATATGGAGCTAAAGAGCTCAAATTTTTTGATGATACGTTTACATTAAATAAAAAAAGACTATATGAAATTTTTGATTTAATGAAAGAAAAAGGTATTAAAATAGGATGGTGTTGTTTAACAAGAACTAGTAATGTAACAAAAGAAATGCTACAAAAAATGAAGGATGCTGGTTGTTGGCAAGTTCTGTATGGTTTAGAATCTGGTGATGATAGAATATTACAATTATTAAAAAAGGGTACTACTGTTGAACAAAATGAACAAGCTGTTAAATGGGCTCATGAAGTTGGTTTAAGCGTAAGGGCAGATTTTATAATGGGAACGCCTGGAGATACTTTAGAAAGTATGAAGAAAACTTTGAATTTTGCAATTAGAATGAATATGGATTTTGCTCATTTTAATAAATTTACACCTTATCCTGGAACAGAACTTTATAAAATGTTGATAACTAAAGGATATAAATTTGATTTTAGTAAATCTTGTAGTCAATTAGATCATTCAATTATAATGTATGTTCCTAATGATGTAGACAAAGAAGAATACAGAAAATTTATAGATAATGCTTATAAAAAATATTATTTAAGACCAAAATATTTAGCAAAACAAGTTATGAATATTAGATCTTTTGAAGATATAAAAAGATATTGGGCTGGTTTTAAAGCTATAACTGGTATGTAATCAAATAGAATATAAACAAACTCTATCTTGTTTTATTTTTTGTTTTAAATTACAAGATTTTAGATTGTTACAATAATCATCATAAGTTAATATCTCTGTTGTGTTTAAAGATTTTAAAGCTTTAATTAAGTCTTTACAGTTTTTATCTTTAACATATAAAGGAATGCTATTAGTAATTCTGTTATAATCTATTTCTTTCACAAGGTCAACAAAACCTGATGGTGTTGATAAATTATAATAGACAGCACCATAACAATAATATGCTCTAGAGAAAGATGTTTTAATTGTTTCAGGTGTTTCAACAATTAGATATTTATTATCTACTTTTTGTAAAACAGATATTGTATCATTCTCTAATTTTCCTGGAATTTTAAATAGTGGTGTATGTAAAATATTGATGCTTACACTTAATATTGATAATAAAATTAATGCTGTTACTATAAGATATTTTATTTTTTTAGAATAAAAATTAAACGGAGTTTTTAAAAAGTACAATATTCCAAAGAATAAATATAAATTCATATGAGCATCTGGATAAACCCTATTTAAAAATGGTATTATAATAATTAATCGAGTTATAAATATAATACTTAAAATCAATATTGGAGATATAAAAATTAATTCCTTTTTGGATTTATTTTGATATTTCCAATAATTGTAAAATGTAAACCATAGAAGTGGTGGTATTATGAAACTTGCTATATTTCTTAAAATCCATTGAGGTCCAAAGTCAAGTAATCTTAATATGTAAAAATAAGCTGGATCTGATGAGATACTTAATTTAAAGGCATTTAATATAAATGGTAACCACCAGAATGATGATAATATTAAACCTATTGTTGTATATAAAATTAATAAATATTTTTCTTTTTTAGATTTAATTAGAAATAACATTAAAACTAAAAATTGTGAAACTATTGTTTCTGAGAAATGTGAAATTATTGTAATAAAATATATTGGTATAAATAAAAATGGAAATTTTTTATCTAAAGGTCTATCTTTGTAATATAAAACAATTGCAGCTAATGCTATAAATGAAATCCAACCAAATAATTCTGTTACACGACCTAATCTTGTCCAATTACCAAGATTTGTTGCAATAGCAAAGAAAAACACAAAAAATGCTAATATTTTTGTTAATGAAAAATTGTTATTTTTTCCAATTATAAATAATGAAATTAAGCCTATTACAAATAATGAAATTAAAGATATATATGTTGCTAACAGAATATTTTTTGTTATTAGATATATTGGTAATGTATAAATATACCAACCGGGTTGGTATATTTTAAATAAAATAAAACCATTATACCAATTTGGAACTAATGCATTATAACCATATTTTGCTAAAAAGAATAACATTGTTATATGAAAAGAGATATCATTAGTATAATCTAAAGGAAAATGATTTATAATTTGAGATTGGTCTATTAATCGATATATAAAATATAAACCGAGTATTATAACTGGAAATAATAATATTTTATTAAGTTTGTCTTTTTTTAATTCTAATCTATTCATTTTTTAATCCATCTTGGAAAATCAGAATGTTCACATTCATATTTATATCTTTCATTAACTTACTTTAACTTTATTCTTTTCTTTTGTTATTTTATTAATATTCTAATTTTTTTTTAAAACGGTTAATGCTCCTTTTACCAATCTTCTGATGTCTCCAAAATTGCTACATGTTTTAAGTTGTCTAAGGACATAAGTTGGTCTGAGATAAAATTCTTTATATGCTCTTTTATGTATTTCCATTAATCTTTTTTCTGTAAAACCTTTTGGAGTATAAGGAGGATGTTTAGGAAAATTAATTTCTGAATAAATCTCTTTTTTGTAATAATCTTTATCAAAGATTCCTTCCTGTTGAGCTCTTTTAAAATCCTTTGTTCTCGGTAAAGGAGTAAGTAAGGTAAATGTTGCATAATCTGGGTCTAATTCCTTTGCAAAATTTATTGTTTCAAACATTTCTTTCTCTGTTTCTCCTATAAAACCAAGCATAAAATATCCTCTTGAAATAATTCCCACCTTTTTACAAAAAGCAAAAGTATTCCTAATCTGCTGTTTTGTTATATTTTTATTAACATCTTTTAGAATTCTCTCACTTCCTGATTCAACTCCAAATCCTAAAAAATAGAATCCTACTTTTTTCATTTCTTGAAGTAAAGGAAGACTAACGTTATCGACCCTTCCAGACGCTTCTATAGGTATTTTAATATCTCGTTCTTTTATTATCCTGCATATTTCGAAAACTCTCTGGTTATTAACCATGAAATTATCATCCCAAAAAGTTATTTCTTTTGCTCCATATTTATTAATTAACTCCTCAATTTCATTGACAACATATTCTGCAGAATGAGCCCTCCAAAATCTTCTAAACATAATATCATTACTACAATAACTACAATCATTTGGGCATCCTCTGCTACTCATTATTGAAAGAGCAGGGTGATTTTTGCAGCGGACATCTGATGTATAATACTTTTCCATCTTTAAAAGATGTCTTGCTGGAAAGGGTAATTCATCAAGATTTCTAATTAATTCTCTAGACTTGGTTATTTTTACTTTACCATCTTTTTTATATGCTATTCCATTAATTTCATCGAGTTTTTTTGTACCATTTTTTTCAATGGAATTAAGTAGCTCGTATGTAGTTATTTCTCCCTCACCTATAACAACTATATCCACATTTTTGTCTTGAAGAACTTCCTCCGGAACAACAGAAGGGTGTGGACCACCCATGATAATTATTTTATTTGGATATAATTTTTTAATTGCAGCTGCCTGTTCATGGGCTCTTAGTGCAAAAAAAGTTATAGAAGTTATACCTATAACATCAAAACCCTTTGTTAATTTGGCTATCTCATCTACATTTTTATTCTCGACCATGCCATCTATTATTCTAACATACATTCCTTTTTTCTCTAGATAAGAGGCAATATATGCTATACCTAGAGGTGGTAGAATTCCTCCCATTTCTTTTCCTCCTCCTGCAAATAATTCATCAAAAGTTACTGGAGGATTAATCAATAAAAACTTCATTTTTTCTTACCTATAAACCAATATAATTTAAATCTTTCTATTCGGGCAAAAGATATTATTTCTCTATTCATTAATTCTTCAATTTTCATTTTTATAAAAACCTTAATAATTATTTAAATAGTTTATGATTGTTGCAACCTATGAATAAATAACAAGTTTTATAAATTTTCATTAAGTAATAATATTATGCAATTTAAAGAGGTTGTTAATAAAATAAAAAAGATAAAAATACAAGGTGCAGAAAATATTGCTATAGCTGGAGTTAAATCTTTATCTTTGAAAAATTTTTCTTATGAAAAGATTGTACATTCAAGACCAACTGAGCCTATGTTAAAAAACGCTTTGAAATATGCTAAAATTTATGGACAACAACAGACTATTGATCATATTAAAAATGATAAATGGGAGATTGCAAAATTAGGAAGTAAAAAAGTAAAAGGCATTGTTTTTACACATTGTCATAGTTCAACTGTTTTAGAGATTTTAAAAGAAGCTAAAAGACAAAAAAGAAAATTTGAGGTTTATAATACTGAAACAAGACCTTTATTTCAAGGAAGAAAAACAGCTGAAGAATTAAGTAAAGCTGGAATAAATGTTACAACGGTTGTTGATTCTGCTGCAGCTGCTGCTTTAAAAAAAGATAATTTGTTAAAGAATGCTGACTTGATGTTGGTTGGTTGTGATGCAATATTTAATAATGGGGATATTGTAAATAAAGTTGGAACTGGAATGTTTGCTGAAATATGTTATGATCATAAAATACCTGTTTATATTGCTGGTAATTCTTGGAAATTTACCCCAAAACCAATTAAGATTGAGATGAGAAATTTTAAAGAGGTTTGGAGAAATGTTCCTAAAAAAATTAAAGTTCAAGATTTAGCTTTTGATGTCACTGAAAATAAATATATTACAGCTATTATGTCTGAATTAGGAATATTAAAACCAAAAGATTTTGTTAAGAAGGTTAAACAAGTTTATCCATGGATTTCTAAAAAATGAAAAGTGATCTGATTTGTTTTGATTTAGATCAAACATTAATTGAAACTAAAAAGGCTCATTTAGAGGCTTTTAATTTGGCTTTTAAGAAATATAATTTACCCCAAGTAACCTTAAAAAAATTAAGACCTTTATTAGATGGAAGACATGCTGGTGAGGTGTTGAGAGCATTATTACCAAAAGTACCCGAAGAAAAAATAATAATTTTAAGAGAGTTACATCATGATTTTATTAAGAAAACCGCAAAGTATGCTAAGCCTGAAAAAAATGTTGTTAAAATATTGAAAATATTAAAAAAAGAATATAAGATTGCATTGGTAACAAATTGTACCCATAAAGAATTAGAACCTTTGTTAAAGAATACAAAAATAGATAAAAAAATATTTGACGTTATAATTGGGCATGATGATGTTAAAAGAAGTAAACCTTATCCTGATGAAATTTTTAAAGCTGAAAAATTATTACATTTAAAAGCAGATTATCATGTTGGTGATTCTATTTATGATATAATTGCTGCAAAAAGAGCTCGAGTAAAATGTATTTCTGTTTTAACAGGAGTTTCTAGTAAAAATAGATTAAAAAAATATAAACCTAACTATATTATAAAAGATGTAAGTTATTTACCCAAATTATTAAGAAATATTAATAAATAGGTGGGTATTATTAAAATAAAAAGAGGTTAATATGGATTATATAGATCTAAAATATAAACCAAATAAAGATGATTTAATTTGTGAATACTATATTGAACCAAATTCTATTTCTATAAAAAAAGCTTGTAATGATATTGCTGCTGAAAGTTCTATTGGTACTTGGACTAATGTTAGTACTATGAACAAAAAGATTATGAAATTAAGAGCTAGGGTTTTTAGCATCAATGGTAAATATGTAAAAATTGCTTATCCTAGTGAATTATTTGAACTTGGTAATATGCCTGAGGTATTGTCTAGTGTAGCTGGAAATATTTTTGGAATGAAATCTGTTAAAAATTTAAGATTAATGGATATTGAATTTCCTAAAAAGATTATTAATAGTTTTAAAGGACCTAAGTTTGGGATAGAGGGTATAAGAAAAAATTTAGGTGTAAAAAATAGACCATTATTAGGAACAATAATAAAACCAAAAATTGGTTTAGATTATAAAAATCATGCTAGAGTTGCTTATGAAGCATGGATTGGTGGTTGTGATGTTGTTAAAGATGATGAGAACTTAAGTAATCAAAATTTTAATTTATTTAAAAAAAGAATTGTAGAAACTTTAAGATTGAAAGATAAAGCTGAAAAAGAAACTGGTGAAAAAAAAGCATATTTACCAAATATAACTGCTGAAACTAGTGAGATGATTAAAAGAGGTGAATTTGTTAAAAAAAATCATGGTAATTATTTAATGTTAGACATTATAACTCTTGGTTGGAGTTCTTTACAAACTGTTAGAAATAAAGAGTTTAATTTACCTTTACATGCTCATAGAGCTGGACATGCAATTTTGACTAGAAATAAGAAACATGGAATTTCAATGTTAACAATAGCTAAAATAGCAAGATTAATTGGTGTTGATAGTTTACATATAGGAACTGCTATTGGTAAAATGGAAGGTTCTAAAAATGTTGTAGATGATATTGAAGAAGAGATTGAAAAAGAATTAGTTTTAGAAAATAAAAAAGAACATTTTTTAGAGCAAAAGTGGTATAATATAAAACCAGTATTTGCTGTTTGCTCTGGTGGTTTGCATCCAAGATTAGTACCAAGATTAATAAAAATAATGGGCAACAATATTATAATTCAAGCTGGTGGTGGGGTACATGGAAATAAATATGGTACTGTTGGAGGAGCAAAAGCAATGAAAGATGCTATAGAGGCTAGCATTAAAAATATTCCACTTGCAGAATATGCAAAAAATCATAAAGAATTAAAAAGTGCTTTAGAACAATGGAAATAAAAAAAATAGTATTTATTATAGCATTTTTATTATTTTTAATAAATATAATCAATATTGTTCATGCTGATACAAATGAAACAAATTCAACTAATATTTCTATTTCTACTAATAAATTAAAACTTGGTGATAGTAGTGAATTTGAAGGTAAAATTGTAAAGGTAGTCAGGATTAATTCAGGTAGTGTTGTATTTGATGTTGATAGTGAAAAACAAGCAATTAAAATAAAGGAGGAAAAACAAATAAATGGAGTAAAAATATATGTAAACAATATATTTTATGTTGAAGAACCAGAAGATAGATTTGTTGAAATTTATGTATCTAAATTGTTTAGTACTCAATGCGGTAATGGTAACTGTGAGACTGGAGAAGATAAACAAAATTGTTGTAATGATTGTGGTTGCGATATTGGATACAAATGTGAAGATAATTATTGTAGACTAGTAGTTCCTAAAGGTGAATGTGCTGGAAATGATGATTGCGATGACAGCAATAGTTCAACTTTGGATTTGTGTACTGGAACTCCTAAAAAATGTATTCATAGTTTTGTTTTAGAATGTAAAAAAAATGAGGATTGTGATGATGCTAATAATTGTACCAAAGATGAATGTACAGACAACAATTGTTTTAATAAAAAAATAGATAATTGCAAACAAGAGATTCAAACAGAAAAAGAAAATATTTCTGAAAATAAAAGTGTGGAAAACAAAGAAGTTTTAAGCGAAAAAAAGCAAGGTTTTTTTGGTAGTATATTGACGTTTATTAAGCAAAAACTATTTAAATTAGTAAATTTTTAGGATTATCATAGAGGTGTTACTATAAATGGATAAAAAAGAGAAAGAAATTATTCTTGGTGCTATTTTGATATTTGTTATAACTATATTCATATTAAGTTTTGGTATTACAGGGCATAGTGTAAAATCTGGAGTAACTACTGTTGAGCTAGATCCAACAATGGTTAGTTCTAATGATGAATTACAAATAACAATACAACCTGGTAAAGAGGGAATACCAAATACATTATCATTTTATAGATTAGGAGATAATGGTTATACATATGTTGGTCAAAGTGATAGCTTATGTGATGGTGTTAGATGCATGAATCCAACAACTTATTATTATATAATCCCGGAAAATTATGAACCTGGAGATTATTATGTACAAGTATTTGATTATTATTCAGAAGATTATATTAGGACTAAATTTTTGGTGAGCTAAATGTATGATGAGAAAAAAATTGTTATAGGTGCATTACTAATATTACTTATAACAATGGTATCATTTAATTTTTTAGGTGTTACTGGTTATAACATAAATGAAAATTCTAAAGTAACAAGAATAATAGTTAGTCCTACAGAAATAAAAGCTGGACAAGATTTAACTATCAATATTATTCCTGGAAAAAGTGGTGTAAATAGATATCTTAGTATTTATGAAGGAACTATAAGAAAAGGTAAGAGTGGTGCAATTTGT
>Ga0315281_10006152_pt1 | contig 17117 bp, 12 predicted proteins | sample YL17G07_0_MG_FD_204540 | JGI IMG/M metagenome (GOLD analysis project Ga0315281, IMG submission 204540) | Sediment microbial communities from Yellowstone Lake, YNP, Wyoming, USA - YL17G07_0 | ecosystem: Environmental > Aquatic > Freshwater > Lake > Sediment | place: USA: Wyoming | collected...
TCTTAGCTACAAGTGGCCTAAGCTGTCTCTAAAAATCAAATGCGGTAAAGGTACCTACATTCGTTCCATCGCTCGCGATTTGGGCGAAAAGCTCAAGGTTGGGGGATATCTATCGGCATTGGAAAGAACGGCGGTCGGGAAGTACCGCATAGAAGACGCCATTAAAATCGGCGATCTGAGTGCGCATCATGTCATTCCTCTATAGGCTTGCGCCTTTGTAAAAATACTGGTAGGATACTCCTCCATTATCTTTTTTACTATGACTGCCCCTGAAAATAAGGCGATTGAATCTTACCCAAGCTTCGACGCGGCTCCTGAAGAACTTCGACAGGAAATCATCAGACACGACAGCAAGCTTTCTCCCGAATACTTTGCACGGCAAAGATACGAAGTCGGAAGTGTTTTGGAACGACGACGGTAATTATTTCAGTCCGCTGACCAGATCCATCAGAATCGCTTTCGGATCTTCCGCGCGGGCAATGGCACTGGCAAGAAGCACCCCCTGTGCACCCAGCTTCATTGAAATCCTGACATCTTCTCCGTCCTTCACTCCTGCCCCCACAATCAATCTGTCATTTCCTATAAGTTTGACCGCGTTTTTGATGATTTCCGGTTTTGCCGTGGCCACCGATAAATTAGGATCGCCAATCAGCTCAGGCGGTTCAACAGCAATAAAATCGGGATCAAATTCCAAATAACTCGCCCCTTCTTCGGGCGTGGCGGCACAGACAATGGTGGCTAAGCCTGCTTCCTTGGCTTGGCGAATGGATTCCTTTAATACGCTTCGTTCTAGGCGTTTTTCGGAGTGGTTGAGGAGTGTACCCACCCCACCCATCATTTTAACGCTCTGAGGCGAAATACTGCCCGTATGGCCTCCAAAGCCCACCGGATCAATGTGCTGTGAAAGAACCGGAATCGTGACTTTTTGGCTTATTCTAAACAAATCTATGGCCTGAACCGCAATCTGAATATGAGCCCCTGTTTCCTTTGCCACCTCTTCATGAATCTTTGCCAACTTCAAAGCTGCCTCTCCCGTGCATGATTCGTAAGTCTTGAAATTTGTTATTATCATATTTTCTGATTTATTCCTAAATCACTATAACACTTTCTTTAAATACAAAATATTTTTAAAACGAAACGCGCGTAGCGAGGAGTTGATGTGGGTCTCGTGGGTCCCACGAAAAGCTCGCGAAGCTAAGTGCAGCTTTTAAAAATATTTTAACCGATATTTTGGAAAGGCCGTCCGCCTCAGGCGGAATAAAGGTTTTCGGTTATGCAAACGCCCAAAGCATAAACAGGATTGGCTCAGCCACAAGCAGAAGGCCTACAAGGGAAAGGTAAATCCACTTAGCTACACGTTCTACACGTAGCTTTCTTTCCAATGCCTGAACGGCCTGCAGCCCTTCAATGGCTTTCTGTTCAATAGCGATGTTTGCCTCCTTCAATTCCTTCTCCTTTCGATTGTAGTCCAGCATAGGAACCATGTTCTTCACCTGAGCTTCCAACTGGCCAACACGGTAAGTAGCCGCCTCCAATCGTTCCTGCTTCTCTTTCAGTTCGTTCTTAACATCTATATAAAGCTGCTTGTAAACCTTCTCATCTTCCTTCGCCTTTTCCTCCAGCTTGATGTTCTTCACTTCGAAATTAGACACGTTGGCCACTTTATTATCGACATTTTGGCTGTCCATCTTAAAGTCGACACTTGTCGAACTCATGTCCACAAAGTGACCGATATGATCCTCGATAATCTTATCGACATCATTTCGTTTAATAAGCACTCTGCGACCATCTTTCCTGGTCTTAAAGCGGAACTTCCTAACATACCTATCAATGGTCCTAGTCGAAACTTTTAAAATTTTACTCGCTTCATCGCGATCAACGTATGTTGTGGACATAGTGGCAATAGAGGGTTATGTGTTATTTATTTTTTGGACACTCTGTCCGCCTGTGTCTAATTATAGGCGAATGGTGTCGAACTATCAAGATATCGAAGCCAGTATAATCTCGGGGCACCGAATCGTCAAATAGTTTTACTTGTCACCTGCTATTTTCTCAATGAAGTAATCAAAAAGGTAGGCCGCATCCTCCGGTCCCGGGCTTGCTTCGGGATGAAACTGAACCGAGAACCAAGGCTTCTTGTTGTGCCTGATTCCTTCCACCGTATTATCATTAGCATTGGTGAACCAGACCTTCCAGTCTTTCGGCAGAGTCTTTTCATCAATCGCAAAACCGTGGTTCTGCGAGGTTATGTAGCATCGCTTGCCCTCGCTTATCACTTCCTCAATACACGGCTGATTCGCACTGCGGTGACCGTATTTCAGTTTGTAAGTCTTGGCCCCTGCGGCTAGCCCCATGATCTGACAGCCTAGGCAGATTCCGAAAATAGGGATGTCCTTACCCATGGCCCACTTCACCGAATCAATCGTAGCCACCACTGTCTCCGGATCGCCCGGGCCATTCGAAATAAACACTCCGTCGTACTTTTCCTTCACCGTCGAAAGATCGTAGTTCCATGGCAGCCGAATGACCTGAATGCCACGCTCTAGGAAGCTTCGGATGATATTGTGTTTGATTCCGCAGTCAATCAGCGCCACGGTAGCCTTGATCTTTCCTTTGGGCGTCAGAATCGTCTTCTTATTCACCGAAACCTCAGCCACCAAGTTATTGGCATTGGGGTCTTCAATCTTCATATTCTTCTTTGCCTCAAACGATTCAGGAACCATCTTTCCCAGCATCACCCCGTGCTCCCGTAACTTCTGCGTAAGAGCTCTTGTATCCACTCCGCTGATGGCGGGGATTTTATGAGCCTTCAGAAAATCGGACAGAGTCTTTTTGGACTGCCAGTGGGAAGCCTCCTCGCAGTATTCACTGATAACCAGTCCGCGAATGTGGGATGTCAGGCTTTCAAACTTCTGACTGACTCCGCCGTCACTAGCTTCATCGGGGATACCGTAATTTCCAATCATGGGGTAAGTCATCACCAGAATCTGCCCTCGGTAACTGGGGTCGGTAAATGTTTCGGGGTATCCCACCATCGCCGTATTAAAGACCACCTCACCATCTATCGTCTCATCTTTCTTCGGCAAATAACCGAACGACTCACCCACTACCTCCGTGCCGTCTTTGAGAATCAGTTTTAATTTTGTCATAGTGCTTCAGTGCTGAAGTGCTTTAGTGCTCATACTGCAGCACAGCAGCACTGCTCACTACGCACGAATTATTCAGATTTTTTTATATCCACCACTCTCATCTGCATATTTTTGTATCCATTCCACTCGTTGATTTCCAGATTGAAAGCGATGTCGTACTTAATTTCCTGGTCAATTTTATCAAGATGTTCTCCAAAACGAAAGGCTATTGCATTGCACTTTTTATCCCCGTACTGAATGGGGAACTGAATGTGCTCCTTTTTCTTTCCGACAGGCCTAAGTTCCAGTATTTTAGCCCCTTTTACCATCAGCATCGGCTCAGGATTTCCATTGCCGAAAGGTTGGAGCTTTTGCATTTGCTCAATGGTTTCAAAGCTCAGTTCTTCAGGCTTTATCACCGCATCGATCTCCACCGTGCCATAAAATTCCGCCGGATTTATATAACTGGATGAAGTCTTTTCAATCACCTGCATCAGCTTTTCATAATTGGCCTTCGGCAGAGTGAATCCTCCCGCCAATCGATGCCCGCCAAAAGCAGAAAAGAGATCAAGGGCTTCGCTCCTTAAATACCCTGTGATATCAAAATCGTTACAGCTTCTTATCGAAGCCGTATATTCCGTTTCCTTATCCTGCATCGCAATGGCAGGGCGGTTATAAAGGTCACAGATTTTACCCGCCACCAAGCCGAGCGTTCCCGCATTCCAGTTCACACTTTTCACCACAATCACCCGTGGCAGAACCTCATATTTCGCAACCTGTTCCTTTGCCTCGTTCACAAATTCCTCCACGCGTTTCTGTCGTTCTGTATTCAGTTCACTCAGTCGTGCCACCTTATCCACATTCCCCATCAGTAACTCCAAAGCATGCTCAGGAACGTCCAATCTGCCTGCCGCATTGATTCTCGGTCCAATCACAAATCCAATCGTTCCGCTCGTCACCTGTCGTAGTTCTATTTTAGCGTCTTTTAACAGGGCATTGATTCCTGCATGATCCCCGCGTCGAATACTCTCCAATCCATGCTTGGTCATAAAGCGATTCTCGCCGGTCAGCGTCATACAATCGCTCACCAGTCCTAAAACGGCAATGCCCAATTGTCTTCCTAAATACTGGTCTGCCGTGATTCTATCGAAATAAAGCGGGGCCAAAGCTGCCACCAGTTTGTAGGCTACCGCCGATCCACTCAGTTCTTTATTCGGATATTTACAATCTTCCTGTCGTGGATTAATCACGGCCACGGCATCCGGAAGTTCCGCCGGAATATTGTGATGATCGGTTACAATCACGTCCATTCCGAGTTCTTTCGCCAGAGCAATCTCTTTGCGGTTCGAGGTTCCGCAATCCACGGTAATCACCAGATTCATCTTCTGTTCAGCAAACTGCCGCATGAAGAAATCTTTCAGACCGTAACCGTCCTTTTCTCTGTCGGGCAAACGGTAATGAATGTTAGCACCGATCCTTTTAAAGAAGTCATACAAAAGCACGGTGGCGCTGATTCCATCCACATCGTAATCGCCAAAAATCATGATCTGTTCATTCTTATCCACGGCTTCCTTAATCCTTTTCACGGCCTTATCCATGTCCTTTAAAAGCATCGGGTCAAAAAGCCTCTCCAGCCCTCCTTCAAAAAAGTCCGCCTTTTCCTGAGCCGATTCTAAATTCCGATTCTGAAGCAATTTATCAATAAGCGTCAGATTTTCATTCTGGTTCTTAACCACCCATTTTTTACCGATAAAGCTCATAGTTCAGGCTATTAGTTCTGTAATTCTTCTAAATACTCGTATCAATTTGATTCTATCGAAAGCTAGGAGCGATTTTAGCCTGTTTTGGGGGAAAGTGCAAGTGCTTCACCTTCTTAACTTCTTCGTTCACACATGCACGTATAAATACCCCTTCTATCAAGAAGGGTGGGGTCAGTGGGTATTCAAGTGAAGGGAAGATAAAGAAACTAAAGCAAAGAAAAGAAATGACCTTATTTCAACTTTCTCAGAATTTCATAACCTCGATAGGCTGAAAAAGCAGCGTAAAAAGCATTCAGCGTCAGAAAGATTTTATCCCCCACAATCCAGCTAAAAAGCGCTAGGGCAAGGCCTCCAAGGGCGAGAGCAGCAAAGCGTCTAATAGTTCCCATTTTCTGTACGTACCCCAGCGAAATTCCGATGAGTCCGACAATAAAAATAGCCGTCGAATAATCTTCGAAAAGCCACAGTGACCAACCCAGAAAAATCACTCCCGTTCCGCCTGTAAGAATCAGCCCCCATCGGTCGCCTATATTCGCAATGCCAAGCAGTGCCGCAATCAGGGCAAAGCCCTGCACAAAGCTGAAGAAAATCGTGGCATCTCCATAAAAATAACCGATCAGCGAATAAGTCAGCATCATCAGCCCTCCACCTGCAAACAGCCAGTTCTTAAGTGATTTGGCAGGGTGAGTGACATCCTTATCCGGCAAAAAAGCGCCTGTTACCAGCACCAAGGCTCCCACAATACCGATGTAGAAGTTGAATTCAGTCATATGCCCTTCCATACTAAGGCAGAGGCAAAGAAAAAGGCAAAGGAAAGATTAAGCAGGTAGCCTGATTAAAACCAATCCCATATTTTTTTTCCGACTTTCTTTGCGCCTTCTTCAGCCTTGCCCACAACGTCTCCAATTTTTTTACGGGTACCGCGTGTTAACCGCTCAGTTTTTTCAAGCTTAGAACGTGCTTCCATGGGCATGGCCCTGCACAGATCTATAAAGGCCGCTCCTTTTGGGTCCATTTCGCCGGCTGAAAAATGGCCGGGATCGCTTCCAAACATCGATCCGTCACAATCTCCTCTGATTCCTTTCTTGGCTAAGTATGGCTGAGCCTCTGCCCTATTATCAATATCGCAAGCCAGTCCCGCGCCATGAAACGATTCACCAACTTCACCGGCTCGGGAGTTACCGGCACTCGCCTTAGTAATGGCCTGATCAATATCGGTTCGATCGCAGTTACGAATTTTAAGCTCCCCTTTCCCATCTTTTTTCATTTCTTCATTCACTTCCGTTAGGGCTTCAGCAAAGGGTTTTGCAGCAACCAAGGGCTCCTTATTGGTGCCAAGCTGTCTCTCCCCGTTTGCTGTTAGAACATAGGTCGGTTCATTATCGCCGTCCACCAACACCTTACGCGCAATTTCACTCAGGGCTGCGGCCGAATCAACTTTGCCCTTTTCGAAATGAGCTCCAGGAAGACCCTCAACCATTTCTCCGGCTTCAATCCGTTTAGTTATTTCATCCATTTGAGCTTTAGCAGATTTATAAATCACCTTGGCGCGTGCATCAGTAATATCCGTACCATGCGACGCATGATACTTCTTCACTTCATCCGTGGAAAGAGTCTGTTGTTTGGCCTTTATTTCGAGCGCGGACAAATCTACTTCGGCTGCATCTTTGTCGTGGTTTTCAAGGGAATGCAAATAGCCGCTGGCTACCCCAAAGCCGAGACTAAAAATCAGTGCTCTAATTAAATTCGCTTTATTGGAAGCCTTAATTTCAGCTTCTTCACGGTTTGATTGCGGTGAATTGGAAGGTGTATTCATAAGTTTATGCTTCTTAAATATTATAAACTATAAATGTTAAAAAGTCAACAATAAAAATACATCAAAAAATAAGTTTATCTTGGCTTAAAATAAACAAAAATTTGCCCTTTATGTCCTTTTTTCCATGATTGCTGGCCGGGACACTAGCGCACAAAAAACCTCGGGTCGTCAGGGCGTACGTCGAGGTGGAAATGATCGCGATGTCCCTTGTTGTAGTTCGGCGTGATTACCGTGGAAAAAAGCTTGCTCTGGGCGAGGTCACACGCGATAGAGCGTAGTTCACGTGCACGGTCGTTGCCCGGTGTCGGTGCTGCAGCGTCGCATGTCGCGTGCCTCGGCGTAATCTCGAAATCGCGTCGCACGTTGAGGTCGCCAGTGTGTGTGCGGAAGTTAGCGATGTCCAGCCCAAGACCAAGCGGGTGGAAGCTCTCACGCGGGTTGTCGCGGTAGGCGCTAATCACATCGATGGCGACGATGTCGTGGCGGGCAATCAGCTTCGCGAAGGCAGACAAGCGCACGGCCATCTCACAGCTCACCACGAACGGCCGATACACATGAGTGTTGTGAAACTCGACGCCGCCAATCTTCTCCGGCAGTTCGACCGGTGTAGCGACTGGCGTCGATAAAGGCCCGTGCCACGGCTTTGCGTTGACTCCTTCTGCCTTCAAGGAGGAGAGGCATGCATCGTCCGTGCGAATGGACCAGCTTGCCGTGGGCTCGACCGACCAGCCCGCGAGACGAATCTGCGCGCGGTAGTTGTGAAACGTCGAGATCAATCGCGCAATCTCGCTTGCTGTGCCTTCCGACTGCGTATTCGCCTGCATGGCGAAATCGGTCGGCATCGGTGGTAGAGATGACGCGTTGGACTGCTCAGGATTTACCGTCGTCGCCGCAGCATCTAGCGGTTGGGAGTCATCGGTCTTTGTTCTTCCAAAACCCTCATGATACCTCTTCACCTCCTCCACAGAAGGCGTCTGATGTTTAGCCCTAAGCTCAAGTGCAGAATCATCTACTTGATTTTCAGGCTCGTCATGAGACTGGAGCGAATGTAGATAGCCGGTAGCTGTAACAAGGCCAAAACCTAAAAGCAGATTTTGAAGCCAATGGCGCCTATTCCGAATCTTGAGTTCCGCTTTTTCAGAGGACGACCTAGAAGATTGAGGTGATTTGGAAGGTGTATTCATGAAGTATATTTATATACTGAAAATGTTATAAAGTCAATAAATAGCCCATCCGTCAAGGGTCTAAGGGTGGCAAAACCCTAGCGGGCAAGGCAAAGGAAAAGGCAGAGGCAAGGGAAAAACCCCTAACCCCCTTTATCAAGGGGGAAATTTTTATGTTCCCGCCCGTACCGAACGGTACGTTCGGGCGGGTGTTGTTTAACATTCCCCCTGACAAGGGGGGAAGGGGGTTAACCACCCTTTTCCTCCCCTTATTCGGTTGATTTTAAGCCAAATTTTTGGTATAATATAAGGATTAATTTGAATCTTGGAATCCATGAAATTAGATTTGGTAAAAATAAAAGCAGCCATCGCCCCTTATCTTGCCTATCTGCCGTACGTCCAGAAATACTGGCTACAGGCTATTATTGTGGTATTCGGCGGTTATTACGCCCTGAAGTATCTATTTAAGTTTATCAGGCTGGTGTATCTGCACATCATTGCGCACAATCTAGTTCTCCTAAAGGTCTCTCTTCCACGAACCGATTCCAAGCTGGATTCGGAACAGCGCACCGAAAAGGATTTTAAAGAAAAGGTCGCCATCATGGCTCAGCTGTATCGCGCTCTTTATGAAATCCGCGAGTTGAATTTATGGAACCTGATTAAAACCAAGATTTGGCAGGCGGATAATATTTCATTTGAAATGTTCGTGGAAAAGCAGCAGCTCAATTTCTACATTGTTCTGAACAAGTACTACCAGAACATTGTGGAAAAACAGGTCACTACGTTTTACAAAGATGCCGATATAAAGATTGAAAAAAAGCCCTACGATCTCTTTGAAAAACATAAGAGTATCAAGGCTTACTACATGTATACACGAAAGCCTTATTGGTTCCCCATCAATAGCTACAAAGCCTTGGAGCAGGATCCGCTGAACGAGCTAGCCAACGTGCTATCCCGACTTGGCCCTACCGAAAAAGCCGGAATCCAGATGATCATCAATCCTGTAAAGAATAACAAGTGGAGCCGAACGACCGAAAAAGTTGGTACGATGCTTTTTAAGAATCAAAAGCTTCCCGTTCATATCCCTATTCCTATCCTCGGCCCCATTCTGGCTTTCTTTATCAATGCTTCCCGTGGATCAGGCGGTAAAACCAATGCCCCTGGTGCCAGTAGCGGAGATTCATACATCCGTATGCTTCAGCCCAAAGAAGAGGCTTTTAAAAAGATCGGTGAAAAGGCCGGACAGGTAGGATTCGACGTTTCAATAAGAATTGTCGGTGTGGCCGATGATTCCGCTAAGGCGACGGAAATCACTAACAATCTGAGCGTAGGTTTCAGTATCTTTCAGGATGAATTTCTGAACAGCTTTCAGAACCGACGTATTATCCCCATCGATTTCATCAATAACCGGCTGATGAAATACTTCTACAACAGACGAATGCCGGGAATCATGCATAAAACATCCTTGCTGGCTCAGGATGAACTGGCTTCAGTCATTCACTTCCCCGATTCCCGATACAACCCGATTTCCATCATCAAATGGCTCGAGTACAAAGTTCTACCACCCCCCGTGGAACTGCCAAGCGAAGGAATCATCATCGGCAAAAGCGTCTATCAGGGTGTGGAAAAAATGGTGCGCATGCTACCCGATGACAGAACCCGTCATACGTACATCATTGGTAAATCCGGTACGGGTAAATCCGTTCTGCTTTCTAACATGGCCCGTCAGGACATTGTCAGCGGGGCTGGTATCTGTTTAGTGGATCCGCATGGCGATCTGGTGGAAGACACGCTTCAGGGAGTACCAAAAGAAAGAGCGCAGGATGTCATTATCTTTGATCCTTCCGACACCCAGCGTCCTATGGGGCTCAATCTGCTCGAAGCAAAAACCGTCGAAGAAAGAGACAGGGCTTCTCTTGATGCCATGGAAATCTTCATCAAGATTTTCGGTGATGAGATCTTCGGGCCTCGTATTCAGCACTACTTCCGTAATGCCTGTTTAACCCTGATGGAAGATGAAGAAGAGGGTGCCACCCTCATCGACGTGCCTCGAATATTCGTGGATGAAGCCTTCCTGAAATACAAGCTTTCCAAAGTCACCAACTCCGTGGTTCGTTCGTTCTGGGAGCATGAATACGCCAGCACGGGCGATAGGGAAAAGCAGGAAATGATTCCTTACTTCAGCGCGAAATTCGGTCCGTTCATCACCAATACCACCATTCGTAATATCATCGGTCAGGCCAAGAGCGCATTCAATATCCGTGAAATCATGGACAATCAAAAGGTCCTCCTCGTCAACCTATCTAAGGGTAAAATCGGCGATTTAAACGCTCAGTTACTCGGTCTTATCTTCGTTAACAAAATCAATATGGCCGCCATGGGCAGGCAGGACATGGAAAAAGAAAAGCGAAAGGATTTCTACCTCTACGTGGATGAATTCCAGAACTTTGCCACCGATACCTTCGCCTCCATCCTCTCCGAAGCCCGTAAGTACCGCCTAAGTCTTATTATGGCGCATCAGTACATTGCCCAGCTCACCAAGACGCCAAGTGGACACGATGACACTCGAGTGCGTGATGCCGTGTTTGGTAACGTGGGTACCATGATGTCATTTAAAGTGGGTGCCGAAGACGCTGAATATCTTGCGAAAGAATATGCACCGATCCTATCCGAACAGGACATCATCGGCATCGCCAACTACAAGGCTTATATCAAACTCAATATTCACAACACGACTTCCCGCGCCTTCTCCATGGAAACCATTTGGGATCCGGCAAAAAATACAAAAATCGCCGATATCCTCAAAAAATATTCACGCATGAAATATGGGCGAAAGAAACTCTTCGTGGATCAGGAGATCGAAGCAAGGTTGGGAATTAATTAGGAACGAGCAACGTTTGCAATGCGCCCTCCTTCTGTCATCTCGACCAAGGCGGAGAGATCTGCGTAGCATCTTTTGACGTATTAAGTTATTACGCAGATTTCTCCATGCGCTCCGCTTAGTCGAAATGACAAATGAAACTCAGCGACATGTTGGACATCTGGCAACTTGTTTTTTTTTCATAAGTGACTAAAATGAACGGGCATACTAATTAACTCTTCTTACTATGTCTAACGATAAAGTACCAAGCAACGTGGTGTTGATCACTTCTGTTGTGGCAATCATTCTCTCCCTTTATTCAGTCGTTGAAATCAATAAGCTCAAGGATGGCGGTGCTCCTGCTGCGGCTCCTTCCGGTATAGCCGGCCAACCGAGCGCTCCAAGCAAACCTGTCGATGTCAGCGTGGATGACGATCCGTCTATGGGAAATGCAAAAGCTAAAGTGACCGTTATCGAATTCTCCGACTTCGAATGTCCATTCTGCGGTCGTTACTTCAGCCAGACCCTTCCTCAAATCAAATCTGACTACATCGACACAGGAAAAATCAATTACGTGTTCCGGGATTTCCCTCTGAGCTTCCATGCAAGCGCTCGTCCTGCCGCTTTGGCTGCCGATTGCGTGTTTGATAAAACTGATTCTGAAACTTACTTCAAATATCACGATTTGCTGTACTCAAACCAGCAATCTCTCACCACCGACAATCTTAAAAAGTGGGCTTCTGACCTAGGTGTGGATATTGCGGATTGTCTGGATAAAGAAGAATTCTCCGCTGAAGTCGCGAAAGACGTTGCCGATGGACAAGCCGCCGGTGTACGTGGAACTCCTGCATTCTTCATCAACGGAACACTCGTATCGGGTGCTCAACCCTTCGAAGCTTTCAAAGCAGCGATAGATGCTGAACTTGCGAAATAAATACTAATGGGTGATCTAATTGGCGAACTAATAGGTGATCTAATGGGTGTTCCCATTAATCCCCAATAAGATCTCCAGCCCACGAAGTGGTGTGAGATCCCCAATTAGATCCCCAATTAGAAATATGAAGCTCAAAAATTTTTTCATAGGATTACTAACGATTGGAGTCGCCTCAATGGCGGCTCCTTTCGTCTATGCGGTGGATATGCCGGAGGGAACGGTCCGGCTCGAGGTATTTGAAAGGCAGGACTGTGCTCATTGCCAGGCTGAAAAGAAATTTTTGGAAGATCTTCAGGAACAGCGCGGGGATATGGTGATCATCTATCACGATATAGCCGACAGTGAGCAGAAGGAGCATTTTATCAGTCTGACCGACCTGGAAGGGATTCCAAAAGTCACCCCCATCACCATCATCGACGGCAACGTGCTACAGGGTTTTGCAACCGCTCAGACTACCGGAAGGAGGATCGAAGACCTGATTGATGAGACCAAAGGAAAGCCCCAGTACAGTTTTGAAGAGTTCATCGCGATGGGCGGAAGCAAGAACATAGAATCTGTGGGCGAGACCTGTGAGCTGGTCGGAGACGTCATAAAATGCGACACAGGATCCACTGAGCTTTGGATCGATGTTCCCTTTGTCGGCCCCGTGGATGTAGCTAAATACTCTCTCCCTGCTATGGCGGCGGTGCTTGGTTTCGTTGATGGTTTCAATCCCTGTGCCATGTGGGTGCTTGTACTATTCCTGACCATCCTTATGGAGGCCGGATCCCGCCGCCGCATGTTTGAAATGGCAGGCTTGTTCATCATTGCGGAAGCAGTCATGTATTACCTCATTCTCAATGTTTGGATGACCGCTTGGGATTTCGTGGGATTGGATAACTTCGTTACGCCTATCGTCGGTACCGTGGCAGTGGGTGCGGGTATCTTCTTTCTCTACAACTTCTACAAGGCCGATACCAGCTGCAACGTGGGCGATCTGGCATCCAAGAAAAGGACGACCGACAAAATCCGTCATTACGCCACCGTGCCTATGACTTGGGTCACGGCTCTGGGAATCCTTGCCCTCGCCTTCTCGGTCAATATCATCGAATTTGCGTGTTCAGTAGGAATTCCTCAGACCTTCACAAAAATCCTGGATCTCAACTACCTGACATTCGGCGGCAAACAGTTTTACAACGCCATTTACATTTTCATGTACATGGTCGATGATCTGGTCGTCTTTGCCCTTGCGCTCTACAGCTTCGACAAAATCGGTCTCACTACGGCCAAATACACTCGCGCCTCTCATCTCATTGGCGGTACCATCATGATTGTTTTGGGGCTCATTTTACTCATCGATCCGACCCTCCTCGTGTTTGGTTAAAAGGCTGATTTATACAAGTCGCGTCGTTGTTAGCGCATCCTTTTTATGTTAAAATTCGGATACTAAAATACAAAAAATAAATCGTGCGTAGTGAGTAGTGCTGCCGTGCTGCAGTATGAGCACTTCAGCACTAAGCACTAAAGCACTCCAGCACTATGAAAAAATTAATACAGATCGGCCTGCTAGCGACCACCTTCCTTTTGTCATGGGCGGTACTTTCTCCTGCCTCTTATGCCGATGATTCTCAGTCCGAGCAAATCGTTCTTGAACGTCATGGTTTCTCCCTTATCTCGGAAATTGTTTACAAAGATGACCCCTTCAATACTATTGCCATTGATTTGGATCACCAAGTCGACGGTCTGATGGTCAACTTCAATCCTCTGGAAGGCGGGGTATGGGAACCTGTAATCGCGCATGATGATGGTTTTGGGGTGAATAATCTCCTTTTCACCGCACCCACCCACACGGTTCAGTTTAAAAAAAGCACCGTTTTTTCATTCGATCCTATCACCATCAATGCCGACATTTTCTATCAGGATTCCTATGCCGAAAACTTCGATACATCCCGGCTTCAGGCATCCGGTGAACTGATCGCCAAAGGTTTTGAAGTGATTCCCCGAAGGCAGTGGGGTGCCGATGAAAGCCTCCGCTACTGGACGCCTGACGAACAAAATGACGCTCCAAAAAGCAGCACCAACGAAAAGAGTTCCTCTCTCGATCCTTGCGAAGGTTACGATGGTAAATTTTCCTCCGAGTTGGGCATTTCCCGGGTGGAAGAACTAAGCCCCACGGGTGACATTCTTACCTGGCCGCTGCAGTACATGACCACGGTTCAAAAGTTCGTCGTGCATCACACGGATTCCGAAATCCGCGATTTAAATGGCGACAGTCGAATGGACACCCGCGATTATGGAGCCATCGTTCAGGCCATTTACCGCTTCCACACGCTCACACGCGGATGGGGCGATATCGGTTACAATTATCTGATTGATCCGCTTGGTAATATCTATGAAGGCCGCTATGGCGGAGAAATGGTTATTGGCGCACACGCTGCCTGTTACAATAACGGCACCATCGGTATTGCCCTCATCGGGAATTACGAAGACAACGAAGTTCCTGAGCCAGCCTTGCAGGCTTTGATGAGTCTTATTGCGAGCAAATCCAAACAGTATGGCATCGATCCTGCCGGCACAGGTTCATTCCGCGGAAAGACCCTGCCCAATGTCATGGGGCATAAAGATGTGCGACCTACTTCCTGTCCCGGAACCAACCTTTACAATCTTTTGCCCACCGTCCGCAATCGAGTGAGTATCGCCCTTCGAAGCGGAGTTCTGGATGAGAATCAGTTACAGGTGGAAAATCTGGATTACAACGCCGAGCTTTCGGGCACACTCATACCTCTTTCTCTTTCTCCAAATGAGCGTAGAAAGTTCACTGTAAAATTCAAAAATACGGGTACAAAAAGCTGGGATAACAACACCTGGATGCATGTTGCCTTGAACAACAATCCGCGGGCCAGAGTGGTGCCCCTCATCGATGATAAGCCCTTTGTTGCCGCTGACATGATGGAAAGATCGGTCGCCCCCGGTAGCACGGGCACCTTTGAACTTGAAGTTGAAGCGGGCTATTTTGATGGGGACTATAACTTCGAAATCAGTCCCGTGGTCAACGGACGTTACAAGGTTTCCAGGGCCTCTGTTTTTGTGAATTTTCACGTGAATAAGCCCACGCTGGATTATGAACTTGTCTCAGCTAATCTACCCTCTGGAACCGTTTTCCAGGGTCAGGATATAACGGCTAGCGTCGACCTAAAAAACACAGGTAACGTTACATGGCGCAATTATGGCGATAATCAGATCACTTTAGGTACCGCAGGCCCTCAGGACCGTATCACCCGCTTCATCGAGCGCGATGAGAATGCACGTCGATTGGGCTATCTTTATGAATCTGAAATCAAACCCGGTCAGGTGGGTCACTTTGTGATGAATTTACAGGTGCCTACCTTTAGAACAGGGGCGTTCTCTGAAGGATTTTCACCCGTCATAGAGTACGTTGGCTGGATGAAGGATAAGGGGCTCAAATTCCAGGTTAACGTGGTGGTGCCTCAGCATCTGGCCCGCATCATCAAAGTAAACAACGTTAACTCCCTGCTTCCGGGCGAAACGGCAAAAATAGATCTTCAGCTCGAAAATCGAGGCGATCTGGCGTGGAATATCGACAACATGTACACCACCATCCTGGCTCGTGGAATTAAACTTTTCAGACGCCAGCTAATACCGCTAGAACCCATTGAGCCAGGCCAAAAAGCAGATTTTGATTTTTGGGTGGAGGCGCCTTACCTTGAAGGCAATCACAGTATATTTTTACGGTCCCTTTTCAATAAAATCCCTATTCGCGGTGGTGTGACGCGCTACATAATCAATGTTCCAAAGCCCATCTTAATGGCTCAGACCATCAGTCAAAGCACGGGTGCTGTCAGTATGCGTCCGGGTCAGGAAGTGGAAGTAACAGCCACCATTAAAAACACGGGCAATGTCATCTGGAGAAACAAGGGGGCGAACGCCATTTATCTGGCACCATCTCGACCGCGCGACAGGTTAAGCTCGTTTTATGTTGAATCGGACTGGGAGAACAAGTATCGCGCAACCACCATGGAGGAAATCATGATACGCCCGGGAGAAACAGCTACCTTTAAAATGAAGGTAAAATCCGATTCAATCGGCACCTTCACCGAAGACTTCCAGCTCGTCCTTGAAAATGTGGGCTGGCTGATTGGAGGCGATGCCAGCTGGACTTTCACCGTTTCAGGCGTTCCCGTTAAATCCACTTCCGCACCAAAAACCGATGCCGAAGTGAATAAGGCACGGGCGGCCGTGGTTACCTCCGGTAAAACCAGCACCACAACGTCGACCACCAGTACAGGCGGGTCAGATGGTTCCAGTACCACTCCTAAAACAACTACGGTGACGACTCCTGTTTCCACCGCGCCTAAGGTAACTGAACGACCTTTCCGCGTACGAATTTCGTACTTTGGCGATGACTCCACTCTGACCGCCAACACGCCTTTCGATGTTCAGAATACCGCCGGTGAAAAATTATACTCACTGGCCGCTGGCGATCTGGTGAAGCTTCATCGCGATGGTAACAATGTGAACGTTACGGTGGGTACGACGGTTAAAAGTGCCAGCGTCATCCGCTTTGTTCCACAGGCAGGTGGAATAGTGGGAATAGTGACTTACGAAAAACGACCTACGTGGGATCTCAAGCTGAACGACAATCAGTTCCGGGATGTCATGGAAGTCCGCGTAGTCAACAGTCAAATGGCCTACATTAACGAGCTTCCTCTGGAATCTTATCTCAAGGGTTTAGCTGAAGTTTCCAACGATTCTCCGCCTGAAAAACAGAAGACCATAGCCGTGCTGGCACGTACCTACGCGCGCTTTTACATGCTCGACGAGAACCGTAAATTCCCAGGTTTGCCTTACGACGGAAACGACGACCCGGCTATTTTCCAGCGCTATCTTGGTTACGGCGTTGAACTTCGCTCTCCCAACTTCGTTGCAGGAGTAAACGATACGAAAGACAAAGTCGTCACTTACCAAGGCAAAATGGTGAAGACGCCTTACTTCAATCAGAGCGACGGAAAGACCCGTTCCGCGCAGGAGGTATGGGGCTGGACCGACACGCCTTACCTCAAGTCCGTGGCGGACCCTTGGTGCGATGGAAAAGCTCTGCAGGGGCATGGTGTAGGTCTCTCCGGTTTTGGTGCGACTGCGCAAGCTAATGAGGGTAAGACCTATGAAGAAATCATCAAGTATTACTACTCGGGCGTTGCCATCGAAAAGTTGAATTTTAATTAATTAAAATTCGGTTATGTCTTTCGTTTGCGATGCCCGTTTGGGCTACGTCAGTCGTCTTTCGGTGCCGTGCTACGATTACCGTCAGACGAAACGGGCTTCGTCGCCGACAGACGTGACCGATTATGGTACGGGCCTCGAAGCCAATCAACGTTAGACGAATATGTATTTATGTATTGATACGACATCTCAGGAAGCCGGCATCACCCTTGTCGGAAAAAAAACCTTTCGCGCTC